>Ga0209805_1001772_pt1 | contig 12819 bp, 7 predicted proteins | sample GraSoiAngelo_148_FD_185905 | JGI IMG/M metagenome (GOLD analysis project Ga0209805, IMG submission 185905) | Grasslands soil microbial communities from the Angelo Coastal Reserve, California, USA - 14_1009_09_20cm (SPAdes) (version 2) | ecosystem: Environmental > Terrestrial > Soil > Grasslands ... | reverse complement strand
GATCGCGGGGCAGCGCGCGACTCATGGGCGTCTCCGTTCGAGGTGCCGGGCGATCTCGCGCCGCACGCGGGAACGGGCCCGATGCAGCAGAACGCGCTGGTTGACGTCGCTGAGCCCGAGGGCCTCGCAGACTTCCTCCGAGCTCCAATCTTCGACGTCGCGCAGCTGGATCACGGCGCGCTGCCCCTCCGGCAGCCGAGCGATCGCGTCGCGGACGTGCGCCAGCGCCTCCCGCGTGAGGAGTTGCTCTTCGGGCCACGGTTCGGGCCATTTCGCCCAGTGCCCTGCCCAGCGCGGGTGCGAAGGGGGCAAGAACTCCGCCGGATCGACGGCGGGCTCGCCGTCTGCGGCCTCGAGCGCCGACAGCGGGATGGCGCGGCCGTCCCGCGTGGCGCGCGTGCGAGCCAGATTTCCCAGGATGCCGAAGATCCAGGAGCGCAGCGTCGATCGGCCTTCGAATCGATCGACGTCCTCCAGCACCACCGCCCACGTGTCCTGCACTACGTCCTCCGCCGACGCGTCGGAACGAACGAATCCCCGCGCAAAGCGCATCATTGCCGGATGGAGGCTCCCGACCAGGCCGAGGAACGCGCGCTCGTCTCCCGCGCGAAGCGCCTCGACCAGCGGCGAGTCCTGCGCGAGCGCCTGGAGCTCGGGCGCAGCGGCGGGCATCGGGAACCCCCTTTCCGGAAGGGAGTCCGGCGAGCAGCGACCGCGTTACACGCATGTAACGCTTGCGCGCTCCGAGCGTACCGAGGAGGACGGAGGCCGCATGGCGAACGAAAGCGCGTACGACGTGATCGTGATCGGGTCCGGGGCAGGCGGCGGCACGCTGGTCCACAATCTCGCCCCTTCGGGAAAGCGCATCCTGCTGCTGGAGCGTGGAGATTACGTTCGCCGGGAGAAGGAGAACTGGGATCCGAAGGCCGTGAACCTGGACGGCCGCTACCAGACCAAGGAGGTTTGGAAGGACGCTCGAGGGCGCGACCTCCATCCGCATACCAACTACGCCGTCGGCGGTAACACGAAGTTCTACGGCGCGGCGCTCTTCCGCCTGCGGAAAGAGGACTTCGGGGAGATCCGCCATCACGGCGGCATCTCGCCAGCCTGGCCGGTCACGTACGACGAGATGGAGCCCCACTACACGCGGGCCGAGCGCATGTACCACGTGCACGGCGAGCACGGAGAGGACCCGACGGATCCGTACGCAAGCGAGCCGTACCCGCATCCGGCCGTGAGCCACGAGCCGCGCCTGCAGCATCTCGCGGAGGACTTCGCCCGCTCGGGTTTGAAGCCCTTCCATACGCCCTTGGGAATCCAGATCGATGAGAAGAACCCGAACCGCAGCCAGTGCATCCGCTGCGGCACCTGCGACGGGTTTCCCTGCCTGGTCCGCGCAAAGGCCGACGCACAGGTGCTGGCGGTAGACCCTGCGCTCGAGTTCCCGAACGTCACGCTGCTCACGAACGCCTTCGTGGAGCGGCTAGCGACGATTCCGTCAGGTCGCGCGGTCAGCAAGGTGATCGTCCGGCGCAACGGCGGACGCGAGGAGTACTCCGCTGGCGTCGTCGTCGTGTCCGCGGGCGCCATCAACTCCGCCTCGCTGCTGCTCCGTTCGGCGAACGATCGCCATCCGAACGGGCTGGCGAACCGCTCCGGCGTGGTCGGGCGGCACTACATGGGCCATGTCAATTCCATCCTCATGGCGGTCTCGACGTGCCCGAATCCGACCATCTTCCAGAAGACGCTCTCGGTGAACGACTTCTACTTCGGCGACGAGGACTTTCAGTACCCGATGGGGCACATCTCGTTCGTGGGGAAGCTGGACGGCGCCACGCTCAGCGCGGGCGCGCCGGCGATTGCGCCGGGGTTCACGCTCGATCTGATGGCGCGCCATTCGCTGGACTTCTGGCTCACGTCGGAGGACCTGCCGGACCCGGAGAACCGGGTGAGCCTGGACGGACAGGGGAACATCGTCCTCTCGTACCGGCCGAACAACGAAGAGGGACACAAGCGGCTCATCGGAAGGCTGAAGAAGCTGATGAACGAGCAGCGCGCCTGCCCTGCCCACGGGCACGCGTGCCACCAGGGGCTGTTCGCGCGCAATCTCTATGTCGGCGAGCGGATTCCGCTGGCGGGCGTGGCGCACCAGAACGGGACCATCCGGTTCGGGAACGATCCGCAGACCTCAGCGCTGGACCGCAACTGCAAGGCGCACGACGTCGACAACCTGTACGTCGTGGACGCGAGCTTCTTCCCATCGTCGGGAGCGGTGAATCCGGCGCTGACGATCATGGCGAACGCGCTGCGCGTCGGTGATCATTTGCGGCAGCGACTCGCCTAGGGCACGCCGCTAGTCTGATTTTGCGCTCCCCGGAAGATGTGCGATACGTGCGGCCCCCAAGGGGAGACAAATGAGAACGAAGAGCGTGTTGTCCGTGGTCGCCGTCGTGTGCGCCGCGACTGCATTTCCTGGAATCGCGCAGGCCGGCTGCGGCGACGTGCTGGCAGCGCTGGCCGACACGCTAGCGGATGCGACCTGTGTCCCGAGCGCGGATCTGACCACGAAAAACCCTGCCACTACACCCGCGAACAACTCCATCGCGGGCCTCCCGAGTGGCGCCTTTACGCCGCAGACCGATCGCAACGTCATCTCTCCAGATCCCCCGAATCGCACGCCGATCACGAGGGTGGTCTCCGGATTTCAGGTGACGGGTCGCTTCGCCGACGACCCGACTGGTGAGGCGCGCTTCCTGCTCCGGTTGCCGGAGAGCTGGAACGGCAACCTCGTCGTCGCCGGCGCCTCCGGCACGCGCAGCGAGTTCAATGGCGACTTCGCCTGGAGCGACTACGTCCTGCAGAAAGGCTACGCCTATGCGTCGCAGAACAAGGGCGTGCTCAATTTGAAGATCACCAGCCTGTCGTCGCCGACGCCCCCCACCGCGAATTCGTGCCGCCTCAACCCCTCATCGCAGATCTGGGTCGAGTTCTACGACAACGAACCTGCGAAGCCGTTCACGCAGTGGACGCAGTACTTCATCAAGGCGACCGGTCTCGCCAAGCGGGCGGTAAAGGCGCAGTACAATCATCATCCTCGCCGCACGTACGCCGTCGGGACGTCGAACGGCGGCTACCAGGTGCGGCGCGCCCTCGAGCAGGCGCCCGACCTTTTCGACGGCGGCGTGGACTGGGAGGGCACGTTCATCGATCCGCGCGGGCCGAACATCCTCATCGATCTTCCGCCGCCGATCCTCAACTGGCCGTCGTACGTCGAGTCTGGCTTCGATCCGAAAAGCCACGCCGCGCAGAACATCGAAGCGGCCGGTTATCCGCCTGACATCATCAGCGGCGGCGTCTCCCTCTGGGGGCTCTATTGGGCCCAGTTCTGGGAAGTGACACAGTGCCAGTGGCAGAAGCGGTTCGACCCGAATTGGACGACTTACTTCGACGGGCTGAAAGACGTCCAAGGCACCGGTGGGTACGACTATCTCGAGCGGATCGAGGGGGATCCCGCTATTGTGGCGCGCTTGGCGGCCGTCGCCACGACAGGCAAGATCAAGAGGCCGCTGCTCACCGTGGCCGGCACGATGGACGCGCTGCTGCCGATCAAGCGCGGCGCGCGCGCCTACGAGGCGCTCGTGCGCGGCGGAGACCGGCGGGAGCGCGACGACGATGACGACGGCGACAGCCGCTCAGGGCGGTACCGGCTCTACGAGGTGCAGAACGGGAACCACATCGAGACTTTCAAGACCACGTTCCCGCAGCTCGAGTTCATCCAGCCGCACGCGCAGAAGGCGTTCGATCTGCTGATCGATCACGTCGAGAATGGCGCTCGGCTGCCTCCGAGCCAGTGCATTCGGAGAGGCGGCGAAATCGTTTCGGCACCGAGCCAACGGGGACACTGCCCCAACCTGTTCGTTCCCTAGAGCGAGTAGCCGATGCTCAGGTACACCCAGGGCAGGACGCCGAGCTTGTTCGGATCGGGATTGCTCAGCGCCAGTCCCTTGCCGACCAGCGCCTCGATCCCGATGCGGAACTGGAACCCGCCCTCCGGCGGCTGGCGCCGGTAACCGAAGATCGCCGTCCCAAGGACGGTCGTGCCCGATTCCGACACCGCCAGGCCGTTGCCGCTGGCCGCTCCAGCGGCCTTGATGATCGTGGCCCCTCCGCCCAACTCGAGCGCGCTGCTGCCGAAGCTCACGAGATCGTTCACCAGAATCGGCACGGTGATGAGGCTGACCGTTCCGCTGCCGCCGCTCGAGCTGCCACTGGCCGACAGCGTCTGGTAGCTGAAGCCTGCGCGAATGCCGAAGTCGTCGTCGAAGAGGAGCTCGTAGTTGACCGAATAGAGGAGTCCGGGGCCGCCTCCCTCGAGGAACAGCGAGCTGTTGGCCTCGCGCTCCTGCGCGAGAGCAGGCGTAGCGCAAAGTGCGACCGCCACTGACGCGAGTGCGATCCGCTTCATGTTGTCTCCTCCAGTTGGTGATGAGACGACGCTACGAAACCTGCGCGGTCTGGAATCAAGAACCGGGGTGTGCGTCGCTGACACGCCTTGCGTGGGCGGCGCACAGCCGCATCCACACGTCGCGCCGAAAAGAGAGACGCCAAGCCGCGCTGCGCGGTCCCGGAAGAAACGCGCCGCTCATTTCGTCAACATCCGCGCGGTAAGAATTCATACGCGGGCGGCCAACAGCACTCCCGACCACCTCACCGCCGTTCATGCGTAGCGCCCACAGGTGTTAGCGCTTTCCGAACGCGCACCACCACCCAGGAGGTGGAGTCGTGGAGAGACCCGCGCCGAGGCTCGGCTCGGCGATCGCGCTCGCGACCGTGATGCTCTGGGCGCCGCAGGCGCGAGCCACCTTGACGCTCTACAACGGCAACTGCGTGGGTTGCCACAGCGCGGCCACCACCACCTGCGATGGCTGCCACGCTCACGGCGTCCACTCGAGCAGCGCCAAGACCGACATCAACCTCGGTGGCACGACCGATAAGGCCACCTATGGGCCCGGTAGCACCGTGAAGGTCACGGTCAATGCTGGCTACAGCGGCGGCTGGGTGCGCGTCGTCCTCTTCGACCAGAACCTGAAGGAGCTCGCCCGCAGCAGCTGCCCCGGCGGCGTGGGTGGCTGCACGACGAGCAAGTTTCCCATCACCCTGACGGCACCGGCTCCGATGACGGCTGGGACGTACATCTGGGCCGTTGCGTGGTACGGAAACAACTACGACATCAGCGGCGCGTCGTTCGGGTCGGGCAACTCCTCGACGCTGAAGGTCGGTTTCTTCACCGCGGACGCGAACAACCTTAATCACGGCTATCAGACCATCGCGCTTCCAGCCTTCAGCGTGTCCGCGGCTTCGGCGCCGGCGATTGTCCTAAACCCCAACTCGCTCAACTTCGGCACGGTGACCGTCGGCAGCCCGAAGACCCTCACCGCCCAGGTGCAGAACACCGGAACTGCACCGCTGAACGTCACGAGCGTCTCGTCCTGCGCCGGGACGCCGAGCTCGATCACCCGGACGCCTACCGGACCATTCACCGTGGCCGCCGGCGGGAGCGCGAGTCTGAGCGTGACTTTCGCGCCGACGGCCGCCGGCGCTCTGCCCGCCGGGGCTTGCCTGGCCGTGGCCAGCAACGACCCGGCGAAGCCGACCCTCAGTCTGGGGCTCGCCGGGACGGGCACCAACTCCCCTGCTCCTGCCATCGTCCTCAATCCCGCCTCGTTCAACTTCCAGATGGTGACCGTCGGCAGCTCCAAGACGCTGAGCACCCAGGTACAGAACACCGGCACTGCGCCGCTGAACGTCACGAGCGTCTCGTCCTGCGCCGGGACGCCGAGCTCGATCACCCGGACGCCTACCGGACCATTCACCGTGGCCGCCGGCGGGAGCGCGAGTCTCAGCGTGACTTTCGCGCCGACGGCCGCCGGCGCTCTGCCCGCCGGGGCTTGCCTGGCCGTGGCCAGCAACGACCCGGCGAAGCCGACCGTCAATCTGGGGGTCAGCGGCACGGCCACGACCACTGCGGCCCCTGCCATCGCGCTCAATCCGGCCTCGCTCGTCTTCCAGACGGTGACCGTCGGCAGCTCGAAGACGCTCGGCGCCCAGGTGCAGAATGCCGGCACTGCGCCGCTGAACGTCACCGGCATCTCGTCCTGCGCCGCGACGCCTGGCTCGATTACCTGGACGCCCGCCGCGCCGTTCACCGTGCTCGCCGGCGGACGTATGACCCTCAATGTCACCTTCGCACCGACGGCCGCAGGCGCTCTACCCGCCGGTGCCTGCCTGGCCATCGCCAGCAACGACCAGCTGAAGCCGACGATCAACCTGGGCGTCAGCGGGACAGCCACGGGCGCTGCGGGTCCTGCCGTCACCCTCGAACCGGCTTCGCTCGACTTCCAGACGGTGGTCATCGGCGCTCCGCGGGAGCTCACGTCGCAGGTGCACAACGCAGGCAACGCGGCGCTCGACCTGACCTCGATCGCGCTCTGCAATGGAACACCGGCCACGCTCAGTTGGACGCCTTCGGCGCCTGCCTCCGTTGCGCCGGGCGCGAGCCTCTCAGTGGACGTGTTCTACACACCGGCCGCCGACGGTGCTTTGCCCGCCGGGAGCTGCCTGGTCATCGCCACCAATGACCCGGCGAATGCAACTGTCCAGTTGAGCATCAGCGGGGCGGCCTCGAGCGGCTTCACGTTCGAGCTCCCCATCGGCTGCGGCAGCGCGGGGAGCACGGGGAGCTTCGCGGGCCTCGCGGTCCTCCTGCTGTTCATCGCGCGCCGCAGATCGAGCCGCGCCGAAGAGCTTGCGCCGCCAAACTCGTCCAGGCACCGCGGAGGCGTCATGAACAGGAAACGAGACGGATCGGGAACTGCGATCGCCCTTGCGCTGGTGGTGTTCACAGCCCCTCTCTCGTGCATGCCGGGAGTCTCGTCGGACCCGTCCGGTCCGCCCCCGGGTCCGCCTCCGGGTCCGCCCCCGGGTCTCTACGAGCCGCTGAGCGTCCCCTCGTCGGTCGGCAAGGTGAAGAACCTCCTCGTCGGCCTGCCTCCGACCGACGCGGAAATCCAGACCGTCAGTGCGGACCCGAATGCGCTGCGCGGTCTCGTCTCGCAATGGGTCGCAACGCCCGAGCACACCGCCAAGCTCCAGTCCTTCTTCGCCAACGCTTTCCAGCAGAGCCAGGTGGTGACCGGCGACTTTGCCGATCAGCTCGGCGACGGCCAGGGCAGCCTCGACGCGCGGCTTCTCGCCAACCTGCGCGAGAGCTTCGCCCGTAGCGCGGTGGCGCTGGTTCAGCAAGGCGCGCCGTTCACCGCCACCGTCACCACGCGTCGGTTCATGCTCACGCCGCGCCTGATGGCGCTATACGCGTTCGTGGACGCGATGCAAGTCACGGACGGCGGCTCGACCAGCGACCTCTTCCAGAAGGCGAACCCGGGCTTTCAGTTCACGCTCACCGCGAAGCAGGGCGCGATCCCGCTGCAGCAGACCCTCGATCCGACCAGTCCCAATTACATGGTCTGGTACGCGCCACAGCTCGCTGGCGCCGCGTACGATCCGCTCTGCCCGCAGGACCCCATCGTCTACAACGGCGGCACGGGGCAGCCCTCGATCAGCGTGGCGATGTTCCTCATGCTCAATGGCAAGCCCGCTTCCTTCAGCGTCGGTCAGCACGGCTGCTCGCCGCCCGCGTTCCCCGCCGCGAACGTGCCTTTGACCGTCGCCGACACGCAGCAGTGGCAGATGGTGACGGTGCGGCAGCCCTCCGCTTCCGAGACCACCACCCGCGTCTTCGATCTTCCCTCGTTCCGGGCGGGCGCCGACCTCGTGCTGAGGACGCCGCGCGTCGGCTTCTTCACCACGCCGACCTTTCTCGCCCAGTGGAACACCAACAACAGCAACCAGGCGCGGGTCACGACGAACCAGACGCTGATCGTCGCCCTGGGCCGTGCGATGACACCACAGAATGCCACGCCGCCGCCCAGCCTCGCGGCCTTGGATCAGGCGCATGCCTCGCAGCCCGCCTGCCTTGCCTGTCACCAGTCGCTCGATCCGATGCGGCAGTTCTTCCGGCAGCAGTACAGCTACTACTTCCATCCACAGACCACTTCCGCCCAGATCGGACTGTCCGGCTCGTTCGGGTTCCGCGGCGTGACCTCGTCGGGCCGTACCATCTTCGATCTGGCGGACCAGCTCGCCGCACACCCTGACTTCGCCGCAGCCTGGACGCAGAAGCTCTGCACCTGGGCAAACTCCGCGCCGTGTCTGGAGACGGATCCCGAGTTCGTGCGCGTCGCGGGCATCTTCGCCGGCAGCAACTTCAGCTGGTCCGCTCTGGCGGTTGAGCTCTTCTCCTCGCCGCTGATCAGTTACGCCGGCCCCACGGAGATGGCGAGACAATCGGGCCAGGTCTCTCCGGTCGCCCGGCGCGAGCACCTCTGCGCGGCGCTCTCGAGCCGCCTCGCGATCCCGGACGCGTGCGGGCTGCTTGTCGGCACCACGGTCCCCCGCTCGTTGCAACTCATCGTGGCCATTCTGCCATCCGACCAGTACAGCCGCGGTGTCGAGCAGGCGGTGCTGGCGAACGACCCGAACCTGTTCTTCCGCACCGGTCTGGAGAACATCTGCGCGTCGCTCGCCGGCCAGCTCGTCGACGCTGGCACCGCGACGCGCTGGAGCAGCATGAACCCCGACGCGGCCATCTCCGACTTCGTCCACGCGCTGATGGGCATCGAGAGGGCGCGCGAGACGACGCCCTTGACGATCCTGCAAGACCACTTCCAGGCAGCAAAGGGCGCCGGTTTGTCCGCTTCCGACGCGCTCAAGTCCACCTTCGCGCTCGCTTGCCTCTCCCCCTCGGTTGCAGGGATCGGACAATGACCATGGATGCTTCCCGACGGCAATTGCTGATCAGGTCGCTGTTTGGTGCCGGAATGCTCGGGCTGCGTTCGCTCGCCACCGGCATTCCGATGTCCATTCTCGCGGACCCGCGCCGTGCGCTGGCCGCAGGCTCGACCACTGCGTGCCCCCCGAATCCAGCCCAGTACATCCTGTTCAGCTCGTCGGGAAACGGTGACCCGGTCAACGCGAACGTGCCCGGAGCGTACGCGATGACCGGCATCGCGCACCCGCCCGATCCGGCGATGGCGCCCACGGCGCTCAAGCTCGCAGGCAAGCTGTACACGGCGGCCGCGCCTTGGGCGCTCCTCCCGCAAGCGATGCTGGATCGGACCTGCTTCTTCCATCATGGCACGTACACGGAACAGCACTCCGATCTGGCCGAGGTGATGACCCTGCAGGGGCTCGTCTTGCAGAGGGACATGCTGGTATCGATGGTCGCGGCGCAGCTCGCCGGCTGCCTCGGCACGGTCCAGAGCGAGCCGCTGGCGCTCGGTCCGCGCAGCTCTTCGGAGGCACTGACCGCGCAGGGCCGTCCGCAGCCGATCCTCTCTCCCGTTGCGCTCGCGGGCGTCCTCTCCCCACCGGCGGGTCCGCTGGGTCAGATCCAGAGGATCCGCGATGCCGACCTCGACCGCCTCAACGCCTGGTGCAGGCAGAACGGCAACTCGGCGCAGCGGGCCTTCCTCGACCGCTACGCAAACTCGCAGCAGCAGGCGCGCAACATTTCCGGGAGCCTGCTTAGCACGCTGGCAAACATCAGGGACAACAGCCCCGATTCGCAGGTCGCGGCGGCCGTGGTGCTCTTCCGCATGAACGTCGCGCCGGTGGTCAGCATCCATATCCCGTTCGGGGGCGACAACCACACGGACTCCTCGCTGGCCACCGAGACACGGGAAACGGTTGCCGGCGTGGCCGCCATCGGCAATCTCTGGACGCAGCTCAACGCCGCCGGGCTACAAGATCGGGTGACGTTTGCGATGATGAACGTCTTCGGGCGGACCTTGAGCGCGGCGCGCTACACCAACGGCCGCGATCACCAGGGCGATCACCACGTCACCGTGCTGATCGGCAAGCCGTTCAAGGGAAGCGTGGTGGGCGGGCTGGAACCCACCAGCTCGGACTACCGCGCCTTGTCGATCGACTCGGCGAGCGGGGCGGGGATCGCGGGCGGCACCGGCGACATCCCTTTCTCCGATACCCTCGCCTCCGTGGGCAAGACGCTAGCCGCCGGCTCTGGAGTGGATCGCGGCTTTGTCGACCAGGACATCAGGAGAGGCAAGGTGGTGGCGGGCGCGCTCGTCTAGGTCCCACGCCGGGATTTTTCACCGCCTGTGACCGCCCCGAGTTTTCGCGCGCTTACGGCGTCACCGCACCTTTTTACGCGCGGCCCTTGCCTCCCCGTGCCGAGCTCTCAGCGCACCGGGCCCAGGTAGCGATCGAGCCAGTCGATCGTCTCCTTCACCAGAAGCTCCTGCGGAGGCCAGTGCCCGCCCTCGGCGACGATGTGCCGCTTGTCCTGCGCCGGCGCACCGAGGAACTGGAAGAGCGGGACCTGCGAGGTCGCCACCGGGAAGAAGAAGTCGTAGCGTCCGTTGAGCATCAGCGTGGGCTGCCGCACGTGCGGAGCGAAGTTGAGCGGATCGACCTCCGGGAGCGTTGGCTGGAACTCGAGGCCGCCGCTGACCAGCACCACCGCGCGGATGCGCGGCTCAACCGCGGCGATCAACGGGCCCAGCGCACCGCCCCAGCTCACACCATGAAAGGCGATGCGGCGCGCGTCGAGGTCGGTGCGAGTCTCCACATAGTCGAGCGCGCGCGAGAGATCCTGCGCCCACATCAGCACGTGATCGCGGTAGTTACGCGTCCTGTCCTGGTTGTCCGAGGCGAGGCCGTCGCCGCGCTCGTACGTGCTCTTGTAGATGGGATAGACGATCGCGCGACCGCTCTTGACGATGAAGTTGAACGTCGCCGTGCCGACCTCGGCGCTCGACCGGGCGTGCAGCGCGCCCGAGCCAGGAAAGTGGATCACCACCTGCCAGGGCGGAGGGACGTTCTTCGGTATGAAGACGAGGGCGGACATGCGCTCGCCGCGGTAGGCGGCGGTGAAGCTCACGCGCTCGACGCGCCAGCGGTCCGCCTCGGTGACCGACTCGCGGCGCGGCTCCAGCGGCGCCTTGTCATAGCCGTAGAGGCTGGCATAGATGCGGAACGCGGTCTCGTCGGTCGGATGCTCCTTCGAGTAGTCGCGCATCTCGCGCGACAGCGGCGCGAGCAACTCTGGCCGCACCGGCTTGGGGTACCTGGCCAGGCGGAAACCGAAAGTCGCGTTGCGCTCGAACGGCGGCTGCGCGTCGGCGTCGTTGAACATGTAGATCGGCTCGCTGAACGCGCCGCCGAGGATGTAGCGGCGGTCGCCGGCGCTGTTCCAGCACCACTCCTTCGCGTTGCCCGCCATGTCGTAGAGGCCGTATCCGGAAACGCCGCCGCTCGATCCCACCCGCACGAGCCCGGTGCCGTTGAAGTTGCTGCGCGGAACGACTTCGGGCGCGGCCCACGTCGTCGCCGCGCGGGCCCAGTGATAGATGGTCGGAAGCGACTTGCCTGCCCAGGCCGCATAGGCGGCCGCCTCGTACCAGCTGACGCCGGTGACCGGAAGATCCTGCTCGCCCTCCGGATAGTCACCGGAGTGCCACGTCGAAGGGCCGGGCCTGCCGGTGCGGTCGCGAAAGCGGGCCATCGCCTCGTCGAACGAGAGGGTGTGCCTGCCGTCGACGAACGGCTCGTTCCAGTAGTCGCGCTTGCGATAGCCGCCGGCCTCGATGAACTGGCGGTACTCGGCGTTGGTCACTTCGTACTTGCCGACGAAAGCTTCCGGCACCTCGCCAGGGGCGACGTTCTCCAGGCCCACCAGCGGCACCCAGGGCATGTCACCGCCCGGGACGGCAATCATTCCGGCAGGTACTTCGCCCTCGGGGAACAGATCGGCGGCGAGCTTCACTCTCGCGGGGCCGTATCGCCACAGCGCCCGCTCGGCAGTGACATAGCCCGGTTTCACGAGGCGCAGCTTGGTGGGCAGGACGGAGATCCGCGCGTTCGAGAGCGGCGTCACGCCGAGGTTGCGCCACGACGAATCGTCGTCACCGTAGAGCCGCGCCAGCACGACCGCGCCGGGCGGATTCGTCTCCAACTCGAGGACTCGCGACACCTCCGGCCACAGCTTGTCGAGCGACGGAGCCGACGGGATCGTCTTCTCCACCTCGAGGGCCAGCGCGAGGGCTTCTGCCAGCTTGCCTTCATCCGCGAGCCGCAGCGCGTCGTCGAGCTGCGAGCGGGCCGCGCGGTAGCGGTGATCGCGCCAGGCGAGCCAGGCGATCCCGCCGAGCAGGAACGCCAGGGCGAGCCAGGTCACGGTGCGCTGCTTCATCGCCGAGGCCCGCGCGCCTTCAGATGCGGGCGCGGTGCGCACGACGCCCGCGGAGGTCCAGTCGAAGATCCACGACAGCGCCACCGCGACGGGTAGGCCAACGAGTGACAGGAGCACGGCCCAGCGCATCCACACACCGGGCAACTCGAGCCGTGTCACCATGACGTCGAGGCCCTGGAGCGCGCCGAACATCGCTACGCAGTACGCGATCAGCACGCGCACCACTCGCCGGCGCGACAACTCATTGGCGAACTGTCGGAGGGCCTCCCGCACCATGGGTCATTCTCGCTCAGGGGCGCCGGACTCGACCAGAGGCTCCGGGAGAGCCGCCTACTGATCGCAACGTGGCAGAGCTGAGCACTGCATGATCGACGAACTAAACCAGTTCGGCACGCGACCGGTTCGCGGAGCCAAGAGACGCATCTGCTGAGGAGTTCCGCGTGGCGATGACCCAGAAGAAGGATTTGCCTACCAGCAGGTATATCCACCAT
>Ga0209805_1001769_pt1 | contig 12826 bp, 9 predicted proteins | sample GraSoiAngelo_148_FD_185905 | JGI IMG/M metagenome (GOLD analysis project Ga0209805, IMG submission 185905) | Grasslands soil microbial communities from the Angelo Coastal Reserve, California, USA - 14_1009_09_20cm (SPAdes) (version 2) | ecosystem: Environmental > Terrestrial > Soil > Grasslands ... | reverse complement strand
CGTATCCCCGACCAGGGTCCGGGTCAACGATGTGCTCAATGCAACCCAGTACTGGGTCAGCAAGACGCTCTTCGAGGCCAACTTCGCCGATTTCAACAACATGGCGGTGATCTTCCGCTAAGTCGGGCCGGGCCGTATCATCCAACGAAGTGTTCGGGTCGCTCCTCCGGATCCTGCAAACATCGCTTCGGCCGTATGCCCGGCAGGTGGCGCTGGTGGTGGCGCTGCTACTTCTCCAGGCGATGGCGAGCCTTTACCTCCCGAACCTGACCGCCGACATCATCAACAACGGCGTCGCCAGAGGCGACCTCGGCTACATCTGGAGGATCGGCGGCGTCATGCTCGCGGTCGCCATGGCCCAGGGGCTGATCGCCATCGTCGCCGTCTACTTCGCGTCCGGCACCGCGATGTCGGTCGGGCGTGACCTACGGGCGCGCGTCTACGAGAGGGTGCAGGGTTTCTCGGTCCGCGAGATGAATCGCTTCGGGACCCCCTCCCTGATCACGCGCAACACTAACGACGTCCAGCAGCTGCAGCTCTTCGTGCAGCTCGCGCTCACCATCATGGTGATCGCACCAATCACTGGCATCGGGGGAGTGATCCTGGCCCTGAGTGAGAACGTGACGCTCTCGGCCCTGCTTGCCGTGATCGTCCCGCTGATGGCCGCCGTAATCGTCACCCTGACGGTGATCGCGGTTCCGCTGTTCCAGTCGATGCAGGTCAAGATTGACCGGATCAACCAGGTGCTCCGCGAGCAGATCAGCGGAATCCGGGTGATCCGCGCCTTTATTCGGGCCGGCTACGAGCGAGAGCGCTTCCAGGCGGCCAATGCCGACCTGACCTCAACCGCTTTGCGAGTCAACCGTATCTTCGCCGCTGCGTTTCCCTCCCTGCTGGTCATCATGAACCTGTCCACCATAACGGTGGTCTGGTTCGGCGGCCACCTGATCGGTAGCGGCCAGATGCCGATTGGCAACCTGATCGCGTTCATCAGCTACATCCTGCAGATCCTGATGTCCGTGATGATGGCGGTCATGATCGTCGTGTTCTTGCCGAGGGCGGCCGCCTGTGCCGTCCGGCTCGAAGAGGTGGTTAACACGGCGCCGTCGATCGATGACCCAATCACGCCGGTGTTGCCCGGAAGCCGCTCGGGAGTGATCGAATTCCAGGACGTGACCTTCGGCTACCCGGGCGGAGAGCGGCCCGTCCTGCAGGAGCTATCGCTCACCATGCGGCCGGGTCAGACCACCGCCATCATCGGTGGCACAGGCTCTGGCAAGACGACCATGATCAACCTGATTCCACGCTTCTTCGACATCACCGCAGGCGCCCTGTGTGTCGATGGGGTCGATGTGCGCAAGCAGGTCCTGGAGGACCTCTGGTCGGGGATAGGGCTGGTGCCCCAGCGCGCCTACCTGTTTCAGGGCACGGTCGCAAGCAACCTGCGGTTTGGCAAGGTGGATGCGACCGACGCCGATCTCTGGCACGCGCTGGAGATCGCCCAGGCCCGGGATTTCGTGGCAGCCATGCCGGGACAGCTCGAGGCGCCCGTGGACCAGGGCGGCACAAACTTATCCGGCGGCCAGCGCCAGCGGCTGGCAATCGCCCGGGCACTGGTAAAACGGCCGCGCATTTATTTACTCGATGACTGTCTCTCCGCCCTCGACGCGGGAACGGACGCGCGGCTGCGAGCGGCCCTGAAGAGCGAGACCAGGGAGGCCAGCCTGGTGATCGTCTCCCAGCGAGTCACGAGCATCCTCCACGCGGACCACATCGTCGTCCTCGATGCCGGCCGCATCGTCGGCGCCGGCACCCATGCCGAGCTGATGGTGGCGTGCGCGCCCTACCAGGAAATAGTTGCCTCGCAGTTGGGAGAGGAGGCGGTGGCATGAGCAGCCGGGCTCCAGCTCAAGCCGGGCGCCCCGGCGGTATGGGCGGCCCGGGGCGCATGGGCATGGGGCTGGGCCCGCCGGCACCCAAGACCAGGAACGTCGGAAAGACGCTCCGGCGGTTGCTCGCCCGGCTCCGGCCCGAATGGGCGCGGATCGGGATCGTTGGGGTGCTCACCTCGCTGGCCGTCGCCTTCAGCGTGATCGGTCCCAAGATCATCGGTAATGCCACCAACGTGATCTTCGACGGGATCCTGGGCCAGCGCTTTCCGGCCGGGATTTCCAAGCAGCAGGCCGTTGCCTCTCTGCGCGCCCAGGGCCACGGCCAGATCGCCGACCTGCTCAGCGGGGCCAACATCATCCCGGGCAAGGGCATCGATTTCAGCCAGCTCGGCCGCTGGCTGGCGCTGGCTGCGACCGTCTACATCCTGAGCGCCCTGTTCAGCTGGCTCTCGGCGTACATCATGGCCGGCGTTGCCCAGCGCACGGTTTACACGATGCGCGCCGACGTCGAGGCCAAGCTCAGCCGCCTACCGCTCAAGTACTTCGACAGCCATCCCCACGGTGATCTCCTGAGCCGTGCCACCAACGACATCGACAACGTGACCACCACCCTCCAGCAGGGTCTGGCCCAGATGCTCAACTTCGGCCTGACAATCATCGGCGTACTCGCCTTGATGGTCTGGATCAGCCTCTTGCTCGCCGCGGTCTCACTGGTCATGATCCCCCTCTCCATCGCCGTCACACTGCTGGTGGCGCGACGATCGCAGAAGCAGTTCGCAGCGCAGTGGGCGCAGACGGGCGCCCTGAACGGCCACGTGGAGGCTACCCACACCGGCCATCAGCTGGTCCAGGTCTTCGGCCAGTGCCGGCAGGTCGTGACGGAGTTCCACCGCCAGAACCAGCGCCTGTACGAGGTGAGTTTTCGAGCCCAATTCCTTTCAGGCTTGATCCAGCCTGCCATCACCTTCCTCGGCAACCTCAATTACGTTGCCATCGCGGCGATCGGCGGGATTCGGGTGGCATCGGGCACGATGACTCTCGGGGATGTCCAGGCATTCATCCAGTACTCCCGCCAGTTCACGCTGCCCATCACCCAGTTCGCCAGCCAGATGAATCTGCTCCAGTCGGGACTCGCCTCCGCCGAGCGTGTCTTCGAGTTCCTCGACGCGGAGGAGGAAGCCCCGGATCCCGCGCAGCCCGTTCCCCTTCCGGCCGTGGCCGGCCGGGTCAGCCTGCAGCACGTCGCCTTTCGGTACGAACCGGCCACGCCACTCATCACCGACCTCAGCCTGGAGGTCAGCCCGGGTCAAACGATTGCCATAGTCGGCCCGACCGGGGCGGGAAAGACGACGGTCGTCAACCTGCTGATGCGCTTTTATGAGATCGAAGCAGGGCGGATCGGGCTGGATGGTGTTGATTCCCGCGATCTCACTCGCGACCAGGTGCGCCGCGTGTTCGGCATGGTCCTCCAGGACACCTGGCTGTTCGCGGGCACGATCCGGGAGAACATTGCTTACGGGAAACAGGGAGCAACGGACGATGAGGTCACCGCCGCCGCGCGGGCGGCCTATGTGGACCAGTTCGTTCGGACCCTCCCGGATGGGTATGACACGGTCCTGACCGAGGACGCTTCCAACCTCTCCACCGGGCAGAAGCAGCTACTGACGATCGCCCGCGCGTTCCTGGCCGAGCGCAGCATCCTGATCCTGGATGAGGCCACCAGCAACGTCGATACCCGGACTGAGGTCCTGATCCAGGACGCCATGGCGCGACTGCGCTCCGGGCGGACCAGCTTCGTGATAGCGCACCGGCTCTCTACTATCCGCAACGCCGACACCATCGTGGTCATGGACGCCGGGCGGATCGTGGAGCAAGGCAGCCACGCCGAGCTCTTGCGCCGGCGCGGCTTCTACTACAGCCTCTACAACAGCCAGTTCACCGACGCCCTGGCCGAAGCCAGCTGACTGCGATCAGGGGAGTCCTTCCTGCTCCGGCATGTCCAGGTCGGAGGTCGCGACGTGGCAGGCGGCGGTGTGTGCCTGCCGGAGAAGACGTAGCCGCGGAGTAACCCGGGAACACTCATCGATCGCGTAAGGGCAGCGAAAACGGAAGCGGCAGCCCGGCCGCGGGTCTACCACGCGTGGCGGTTCGCCAACCTCGGCCCGTCCAGTCAACGCGATCGGAGCGCGCGGGTCGGGCACGGCCGACAGCAGCAGCTGGGTGTACGGGTGCTTGGGGTGGCTCAGGACATCCTCGGCAGGCCCACTCTCCACCAGGTGCCCGGCGTACATGACCAGCAGGCGGTCGGCCACGTACCGGGCGCTGGCGATGTCGTGCGTGATGTACAGGACCGAGACCCGCTCCCGCCGGCGCAGCTCGGCCATAAGGTTGAGCAGCCCGATCCGAATCGAGACGTCCAGCATCGAGACCGGCTCGTCGGCGAGGATCAACTCCGGCCGGCAGGCGAGCGCCTGGGCGAACCCCACCCGTTGCCGCTGGCCGCCGCTCAACTCGTAGGGGTACTTGTGCAGCACCTCGGACGGGGGCGTCAAGCCGACCGACGAAAGGAGACGTTCGGCCTCCTCCTGGCGCTGCTCGGATGAGAGCTCCGGCCGGTGGAGCTTGAATGCCCGCTCCAGCCCGTGCGAAATTCGGTACACAGGGCTGAGTGAGCTGTAAGGGTCCTGGAAGACCATCGGCACCCGGCCGTGATAGGACAGGATTTCGCGCCGCGAGCGCATCGAGCCCAGCGGCCGTCCCCGGTAGGCGATCGAACCCGCTGTCGGTCGATAGAGCATGGCCAGCAGGCGCGCGACCGTGCTCTTGCCGCTACCGCTTTCGCCCACCAGGGCGACGATCTCGTTCTGCCGGATGGTCAGATCCATGTCGTCGACGGCGTGCAGGAAGCGCCCCGAGAACGGCCCGCCGATCCGGAAATGCCGGGTCAGGCCGGTGGCCTCGAGGAGCACCCCGGCGCTCCCCGTTTCCGGGTCAGTCGTGACGCTGGTGGATGCTTGCAATCGGCCCGTGACCATTGGCATAGAGGTGACATCGAACGAGGTCATCGCTCCGGGTAAAGACGGGTGACTCCTCTACCCGGCATACAGGCATCACGTGCGGGCAGCGCGGATGGAACCGGCAGCCCGCCGGCGGACGAGCCAGGTCGGGGGGCGTGCCCGGAATACCCTGCAGGACCTGGCGTTCGCCGATAATCGATGGGAAGGACTGCATCAGCCCCACCGTGTAGGGATGCAGTGAATCCTTGAAGACCTGGCGGGTTCCGCCGAGCTCGACCAGCTGGCCCGCGTACATGACCGCCAGCCGGTCGGAGAAGTGGCTGACCAGGGACATGTCGTGGGTGACGAAGAGCACCGCGAACCCGAACTCGCGCTGGAGGGCCTTGATCTGGATCATCAGGGATCGCTGGGCTACCACGTCCAGCGCGGATGTGGGTTCGTCCATGATCACGAGCTGGGGAGTAAAAAGCAGGGCCATCGCGATCATGGCTCGCTGCCGCATGCCGCCGCTCAGCTGGTGCGGGTAGCTCTGCAGATGGACGGGGTCGATCCCGACCAGCCGCATCACCTCCTCCGACCGCCTGCGGAGCATCCGGCCCGGCATGGCTTCGTGGGCCAGAGTCGCATCGCGCAGCTGCTCGCCGATCGTCATCACCGGGTTTAGGGCATTCATGGCGCTCTGCATCACCACCGAGTAGGAGCGCCAGCGGAGGTGCCGGAGGTCCTCGTCGGCCAGCGTGACCATGTCCTGGCCCAGAAACCGGACGCTGCCCGACACGATCTCCGCAGGCGGACTGAGCAGTTGGGCGATGGCGAAGAGGAGGCTCGACTTGCCGCACCCGGATTCGCCCACGATGGCCAGGAATTCCCCAGGGGCAAGCGTTAGCGAGACGCGATCGACGGCGCGGACCGGACCGGAAGCCGCCGCGTATTCCACCACGAGATCCTCAACCTCAAGAATGGGCGATGCGATTCTCTTTCCTCATGCGGATTGGCCGTAGGGCAGGATTGCTGATCTCGTCGAAGGCGTAGTTCAGTAGGGCGAAAGCGGCCCCGAGCAGCGCGATGCAAAGGCCGGGGGTGATCGCCCAGAGTGGCGAGCCCGCATTCAGCGCCCCGTTGTTTTCCGCCCAGAAAAGCATGGTGCCCCAACTCATGTCGTTGGGGTTGCCGAGGCCGATGAATTGCAGTCCGGCGGCGGCGAGAACGGAGTAGAGCGCCGCGCCGAGGAAGTTCGCCACGATCAGGGAGGTCATCGTCGGCAGCATCTCGAACACGATCACGTACCAGTTGCGCTCGCCACGGACTCGGGCAGCATCCAGGAACTCGCGGTTGCGAAGCGACAGACCCTGCGACCGCAGCTGCCGGGCGCCGTAGGACCACCCGGTAATGACGATCACGGCGATCAAGACCGCGAGGCCGCCCGTCCGCGCGTAAGCCGCGACCACGATCATCAGCGGCAGCGTCGGGATCACCAGGAAGACATCGGTTACCAGGGACAGCACGTGGTCGGTGACGCCGCCGAGGTAGGCGGCTGCGACCCCGATCAACATCGAGAGCAGGGTGGCCATCAGTCCCGCGACCAGCGCAATCGCCAACGACTCCCGCGTCCCCCAGACGAGCTGAGAAAAGATGTCCTGGCCATTGCCGGTGGTGCCGAGCAAATGACTGGGGGAGGGGCCGAGCACCTGGTCGAAAATCTGGGCGTGCGGGTCGTAGGGAGCCAGCGAGCCGGCAAAGACCGCCACCAGGACGAAGATCCCCAGGATGATCGCGCCGGCGAGCGCCTTGCGGTTCGAACGAACGGCATTCGTGACATTCAGGAACGACCGGTCGGGCCTACGTGCGGGGTCCGCCTTGACAGCGGACTGGTCGGCCACAAGACGAACATCCAGGCCCATGCTGTTGCCTCAGGCGCGCTCGCGTGTCCGGGGATCGAGCCAGGCGGTCAGGAAGTCCGCAGCCGTGACGGCCAGCAGTACCGCCAGCGTGATCAGCAGGAACAGCGACTGCATCAGGGGAAAGTCCTCGTTGTTCACGGCCTGGCGCAAGAACGTCCCCAGCCCTGGATAGTTGAAGACGATCTCGACCAGGAGTGCCCCGCTGATGACGAAGCCAAGTGACATGGCGAACCCGACCAGGTTGGGAAGAATGGCGTTGCGGGCGGCGTAGTGGAACATGATGCGCGCGGGAGACAGCCCCTTGGCTCGAGCCATCTTTACGTAGTCCTCGGCCAGGGTGGTGATCATGTTGTTCCGCATGGTCAGGACCCAACCGCCGATTGAGGTGAGGACGATGGTGAACGCGGGCAGGATGGAGTGGACGAGCACGTCCGAGATGTACGTCCACGACCACTCACTCGAGACCTCGGAGCTGCTTCCGAATGCCTGCGGGAACCAGCCCAGCGTGATCGAGAAAACGTAGATGCAGATCAGCCCGATCCAGAAATAGGGGAAGGCGGAGGTCACCACGAAGATGGACGGCAGGACGCTGTCGAGGACTCCACCTCGGCGCCAGGCGCTGACGATCCCAATCAGCGTACCCAGCACAAAGGCGATCACGGTCGCCATCCCCACCAGCCCAACCGTCCAGGGAAGCGCCAGCATGATCACATCGACGACGTGCTTCGGAAAGAAGCCGATCGAGACGCCGAAATCGCCATGTAGCAGGTTCCCCAGGTAGGAGAGGTACTGCTGGAACGGGCTGTCGTTGTTATTGACACCGAGCGCGACCTCGAGGCTCTTGATTGCCGCGGGATTCACCCGCCCGTGGAAACGGGTCCGCAGGGCGACCTCGGGTCCCCCAGGAAGGAGCCGAGGCAGGATGAAATTGAGGGTTAGCGCCGCCCAGAGTGTCACGACGAAGAACTCCAGGCGGCGCAACAGGTAGGTCACCGCAGGTTAAGGTGCCTCAGGTTGCGTGCACCCGCAGCAGCACCTGCTCCCAGTCCGGAATGTTCCAGGGCGCCGGCGCCGCGTAGGGGTCGTCCCGAGTTGGCCAACCGCCGAAGCCTTTGGTGCTGTATTGGTACCAGGCTACGCTCTCTGTCACCGGGATCACGGGAACCTGTTCCAGCATGATCCCCTGGATCTGCTTCATGATGTTGTGCTGCTCCGCGGTACTGGTGGTGGCGCCGAACTGCTCGATCAAGCGGTCCGTGGCTGGATCGGTCCAGCGCCCGTAGTCACCCGATGCCGTCTGCCCGATCGCAGCCGACGTCTGGCTGTAAAGCGTGTTGCGCAGCTCGTAGTAGGGATTCGGTCCGGGTGAGTTGGAAAGGGACCCGTAGCCCATCTGAAACTGGCCGAGGAAGAGTTTGTTGAAGTAGTCGTCGTGCGAGAGGTCCTGCTCCTTGATCTCGACGCCGATCTCCTTCAGGTTGTCCCTGACCACCTGAAGTGACGCGGTCCAGTCCGTGTAGCCGCTGATGCTGATTACCGTGAACGAGAGGCGCTTCCCCGCACTGTCCTTGAAGATCCCGTCGCTCCCCTTCGTAAACCCCGCCTGCTGCAGGAGTGACTGCGCCTTGGCTGGGTTGAACTTGTAGTCGTACTTGGCCGCCTGGCTGGAGTCGTACCAGTCGTTGAACGTTGGGATCACGATCCCGGTCTGACTCCCGGCGGGCTGGTAGCCATACTCGCCGATCTTTGAGACCTTAGGCCGATCGATGCCATAGGCAAGGGCCTGGCGAACGAGTTTGTCGTCGAGCGGCTTGAGCGTCAGGTTGAGGAAGAGGTTGACGTTCTGGATGGGCGGGAACCAATAGTGGTGGTGATCCTTGTCCTTGGCTACGTAGTAGGTATCGATATTGGGTATGAACTGGCCGCCCCACTGAGCCTGGCCACTGGCCAGGTAGGCATTGGCCGGATCGTTGTCAAGGAAAGCCGGGTAATTGACCTTTGCGATATGCGGCAGGCCGGCCTGCCAGTAGTTGGGATTGCGCAGATATGGGATGTTCTGCGGCGTGCAATCGCCCACGGTAAACGGGCCGGTACCAATCGGTTTCGGCATGTTTTCGCCAACCGGGTCCTTGATCTGCGACCAGATGTGCTCGGGTACGATGGCGACCTGTCCGGCGATGTAATAGAAATAGGGGACCGCCGGGGTGGTGAAGGTCATCACCACCTGGTCCGAGCCCTGCTGGGTAACGTCCGATAGGACGGTCCAGACCGATTGAAGGTCGAGGGCGCTGTTCGTCTTCATTAGTTTGAAGGTGTAAACGACGTCTGCGGCCGTGAAGGGCTGGCCGTCGGTCCACTTCACACCGGAGCGTGTCGTGAAGGTGAGGGTCTTGCTGTCGGAGCTCCATTTGTAGGAGCTCGCCAGCATCGGCGTCGTCTTGCCGTTCAGTAGGTTGTTGTAGACCAGCGGCTCGTAAACCGGGCCGAAGGCGAAGCTGTTCACATTAGCGTTGAACGGATTGAAGCCGCAGGTCCAGAGCGTTCCGCTCTCGTTGTCGATGGTGATGGTCCCGCCCTCTTTGAGCTGTGCCGTCGGGTTGGTGGTCCCGCAGGCTGCCACCGTGAGCGCCAGCACCGCGAACAAAGCGATCGTGAGCGCGCGTCTTCGTCTCATCCCAACTTCCTCCTCAGGCTTGTGTGGTCGTCATCCCGCCGCTTCCTGTAGCAGTCGTCCAGGTCGGGCAAAAACACGGTCTCGTGCCGCCTCCAGCGCGGTCGCAACCGCCCCCTGCAACACCGCGTCCTCACCCAGGGCGGAGACCAGGAGGCGCGGACGGAATGGCAGATGGCGCAACTCGCGCTCGATCGGGTCGATCAGGAGGTCGCCGTTTCGGCCAATGCCACCGCCCAGGACCACCAGCTCCGGGTCCAGAACCAGGGTGAGGGTCGCGATGGCGGTGGCCAGCCGGGTGGCTTCGATCGCCACTGCCCGGGTTGCTGCCGGGTCCCCACGCCGAGCCGCCAGGAAGACGCGCTCGGCGGTCAGAGGCCCCTTCATCCCAAAACCCTTGGCGGCCCGGACCACGCCCGCCGCGGCAGTGGCCTCCTCGAACGCTCCCCAGCGCCTGCTTGCCGGCGGACCGTCCTGGTGCCCGATCGGAAGGTAGCCGATCTCGCCCGCGCCCCCGCCCGCGCCGCGGTGCAGGGACCCCCTCAGGACCAGGCCGGCGCCAACTCCGGTGCCAACCGAGAGGTAAACAAAATTTCCGACTTCGCGGCCGTGCCCGTGAGCTCCCTCGCCGATGGCGGCCAGGTTGACGTCGTTCTCGAAGGTGACGCTCGTCCCCAACTCTCGCCGGACGGCTTCGACCAGTCCCTGGCGTCCCCAACCGGGCAGGTTCGGCGCCATCAGCATCACGCCCCGCTCGGGGTCGAAAACCCCGGGGCTGCCCAGAGTGGCCGCAGTCACCTGGTTCCAGCGGATACCGGCTTCGGCGGCCAGCTGGTGGGCGATGGAGCCGATCTGTCCGATCAGGCTGTCGGCGCTCCGCACCTGGGCCCGCTCCTGGCGGCGGGCGACGATTGCTCCCGAGATGTTGGCGATCGCCGCCCGGACCCATTGCCGGCCCACGTCGATTCCCACCACCCAACCCGCCGAGGGGTTGACCTCGTAAAGGACTGCTGTCGGGCCTCGTCCGCCTCTCGATCGTCCCACCTCGCGGACCAGTCCACCTTCGAGGAGACCGCTCAGGGCAAGCGAAACGGTCGGCTTGGAGAGCCCGCTCTCACGGGCGATGTACGCTCTCGAGATAGGGCTGTGCCGGCGGACCAGCTCGAGGACGGAGCGCTCGTTGATCGCGCGTAAGAGCGATGGCGTCCCGGCGGTGATCGTTCCCGGCATGGCGTCGATCGGGGCTGGCATTGCTGATATAGTTAGGAAAACTTCCTTACTGTTGGGGTAAGGGTACCCCGGTTAGAAGAGAGGCGTCAAGTGGCAGTCTTAACCCCCTTACCGAAGAAACGAGGCAGGTGAGCCCGGTTCGCCTCCAGCAGGGCGTCCAGCAGGGGCGCCGCCACTCGATATCGCCCCACCAGCGGGTTGGCGAGCAGCGCCTTGAGGGCAGCCGACCTGTCGCCGTCGATCGCGGCTCGGACAGCCAGGCGCTCGTATGCCTTGACCTGCTGAACCAGGCCCAGCATCTCGGGAGGCCGGGGAGGGGCTGCGCCGTCGCCCCGTCGCGGTCGATCCGGGCCGGGACCTCGACCACGGCATCGTCGGGAAGCTGGGGGAGGGTACCCCGGTTTTTTACGTCCACAACCTGTTCGTCACCGGTGCCCGCGTGCAACGATGCCATGAGGCGGGCGGCAGCCTCGCTGTAGAAAGCCCCACCGCGTTTTTCCAGCAGCTCAGGTTTGCTATCGAGAGACGGGTCGCGGTACAACTCCAGGAGTTGGCGCTCAAGAGCCATCACCTCCTCGGCGCGCGAGAGGTGAGCGCCGGAAAGTTCCTCCTGCAGGACCACGTCCGTCAGGTAGAAGTAGCGCAGGTAGGAGGAGGGGATGGCGCCCAGCAGCCGGATCAGCGAGCCGGGAATTCCAACCATGTCGCCCAGGGCCTCCGCGGAATTCTCGATCAGATCGGGCAAATGGTCGATGCCCCCCACCCGTACAGCCCGCTCCCAGGTGAGATGGTTCAGCCCGACGTGCTCCAGGCTGACGTCGCCAGGATCAACATGGAGAAAGCTGGAGAGCCTGCGTTGGAGGCTGATCGCAGAGTTGCAGAGCCCTATCGCCCGGTGCCCCTCGTCGAGCAGCGCCTGGGTCACGATCCCGACCGGGTTCGTGAAGTCGACGATCCAGGCCCCCGCCTTCGCCCGCCGGCCGGCCTCCTCCGCGATCTCGAGTACCACCGGCACCGTCCGCAGAGCCTTGGCGAAGCCGCCGGGTCCGGTGGTCTCCTGACCGATGCAGCCGAACTCGAGGGGAAGGGTCTCGTCTATCAGCCGAGCGGCCTGCCCCCCGACCCGCAGCTGGACTACCACGAAATCGGCGCCGTCGAGGGCTCGGTCGCGGTCCTGGGTCATGGTCAGGACGGTGGTCGAGCCCTGTTTGCGCAGAATCCGCCGAGCCAATCCGCCCACGGCGTCCAGGCGGACGGGGTCGGGATCGAGCAGGACCAGCTCGTCTACGGGAAGGCGCGCCCGCTGGGCATCGAGTCCGCTGATCAGCTCCGGCGTATAGGTGCTACCCCCACCGAAGACCGCCATCTTGACGCCCACTCCGAGCGCATCTTACGGGAATGCGGCCTCAAATGGTTAGGGAACTTTCCTGAATATTGGTCGTCCCACTGTGACTGAGTCAAGAGCGGCCCTGCTCGCCGTGGACGGGGGCGACTCGAAAACGGATGTAGTTGTTGTCGACCGGGCGGGCCGGCTGCTGGGTGCCGCGCGCCTCGCCGGGTCATCCCACCTCGGACTCGGTCGTGAATCAGCCGCCGATGCCCTGGATCGGGCAATAGGTCGTGCCTGCGCCCAGGCCGGCATCGACCCCAGCCGGCGACCGGTGGCGCAGACCGGGGTATATTGCCTGGCCGGCGCCGACCTCCCGGTTGATCACCGGCGGATCGCGGGCGAGCTCGCTGGCCATCGGTGGACCGTCCGCAACCTGGTAAGGAATGACACCTTTGCCGTCCTCCGCGCCGGGACCGACCTCGGCTGGGGTGTTGGGGTCGTCTGCGGGACCGGGATGAACTGCTCGGGCATCGGACCGGACGGCCGGATCGTCCGGTTTGCGGCGCTGGGCGAGCTGTCGGGAGACCTCGCCGCGGGAGGTGGCTGGCTGGGGCGCCGAGCCCTGGGGGTCGCCGTCCGCGCCCGCGACGGACGCGGCCCCCGAACCGCGCTCGAGCGTTCGATCCCAGCGCACTTCCAGATGTCATCCCCCGCCGCCGTGATGGAGGCGATCTATGTCGGCCGCCTCGACGAGAGGGAGCTGCTCAGCCTGCCGCCCCTCGTGT
>Ga0209805_1001767_pt1 | contig 12830 bp, 3 predicted proteins | sample GraSoiAngelo_148_FD_185905 | JGI IMG/M metagenome (GOLD analysis project Ga0209805, IMG submission 185905) | Grasslands soil microbial communities from the Angelo Coastal Reserve, California, USA - 14_1009_09_20cm (SPAdes) (version 2) | ecosystem: Environmental > Terrestrial > Soil > Grasslands ... | reverse complement strand
TGGTGTTGACTGGTGAACCATTCAACCCCAGGCCAAAGAGACAAACGATCCGCTGGTGCCAGGCGTCCATCTTGGTCTGGCCCGCCGGATGGGTATTGGCGTTGATGACGCTACTGGCAGCCCCGACGCCTTGCAGTCGGACCGGCTTCCACATAAGCAATATTTCGTTGTGGGTACCAGCCGTTTCGACACAGGTGGTGGTCGGCGCAGTTACCCCGGCGCACGAAGTTCCAGCTGCGGCAGTTGCTGATGGCGTAAAGCCCGGGTCAACGATGATCAAGTCGCCCGGAGCGGCGGCGTCAATCGCACTCTGGATCGACGCGGTGGCGGGGACGTGAGTCGGAGCTTTGCCGCCGATGGTGACCGTCACCGAATCAATCGATTGCCTGCCAGTAAAGTGCTGGATGGGCGAAGCCGCGGCTGTTCCGGTGGCCCGTACGCACGTGGTTGTGTTAATGGTGCAAGACGGCACGGTGAAAGTCACTGTGGGGTTGCTGGTATACCCAGTTCCGGCAGCGGTAACGGTCACCGAGACTACGTCCATGAAGACACCCGTTGTGGAAGAGTTGGTCAGGGTTGCCTGTACGCATGTCGTTCCGTTAATGGTGCAAGACGGCGGGGCGAAAGTCACCGCCGGCCTGCTGGTATACCCCGAACCTGGGTTGGTTACGGTGACGCCGACTACTCTCCCTGCCGTCGTGCCTGACCCGAGGATGGCTGTTCCAGTCGCCGTGGCGGCTGCACCTGCCGGGGATGCAGTGAACGTTACAGCCGGCTGGCTGGTGTAACCACGGCCGATGCCGGCAGCGGGTACTGTCACGCGGGTTACGCCCAGGAATGTAGACGCGGCTGCACCGCTACCACCGGTCCCGGTGTTGTTGAACGTCGCCGCGGGCCTGGCAGTATAACCATTGCCTGCGTTGGTGACCGTCACTTCGCCGCAATAGGCTGTCGAGCCGCCGTACTGCGCCTGTTGCTGAACGAGGCACGGTTGCACGCCTGTCGGAACGGTGCAAGTCAGCGAGAGGTCGCCGCCAGTACATGAGGCTTGAACACCACCGATGGTTACTGTGGGGCTGGCACCAAAGCCGAAGTGCCGCTTAACAAACTTCTGGTTGTAGGGAGCAGTCGTAGCCTGAGGCCCGGCGTAGGCGTTGTTGGGCACCATCTGGTCACCCAATGCAGTAATCGTGAGGGTGTGACCCGCCGCGCTCACCCAAGGTCCGAGTCCGTCGCCATCCACTTCCTTGACCGCGGGTGTGGCATCGGGATAGGAGCAGTCCACATTGTTGTAGCCCGCACCCGCGAAAGCGGATGTAGGCACGACAGGCGTATCCATGTACTGCGTCTGTCCCGGCATGAACGGGATCTCATAGCAGAACTGGCTGTATTGCGGGTTGAACAATGGATCGGTGACCATTTGATTGTAGGTCAGCGAAGCCGGATTCGTGTCCAGGACCGGTCCTGGGTCGTTCATGCAAGTGACCATCATCGTTGGCCCATACCCGGTCGGGTTGGGGGGGTTGACTTCCCAGGTCGAGTAGGTCAAGCCATCGTAGACCCCCCAATGGTCGCTGTACACGCGAGAAATTTCGTTTCCGGCCCAATCCTTGATAGAGACTGGCATGTCTGGAGGCGAGAACTTCTCACCAAAAACCGGAGAGAAAGGATCGAATTCGGAAGTGAAGTCGTCCGTGATTATGCCGGTGAAGTGGGCGGCGACGTGCGTCGAGCTGAAGATGTAGAACTTCGCCAGCGCCGATGCCTGGTCTTGCAGCGTGATTTCCTTGCGGTCGCACAGATTGCGCGTAGCTCCGGCAAAGGCCGCTACTTCGTGGGCCTGCGGGAAGATGCTCATGAAGTCAGGCACGATGCGGGCCTCGCCCACACAGGGCCAGAACTGTTCCACGCTTCCCGTGTCGCCTTCGCCGCGGGGCAGGTTCAAAGTACCCAAATCCGTGGTCTGGTTCTGAGCGTTGTTGGCGTTGTAACTGGCGCCCACGGCGGCCTGGTCGGGGAGAATATAGATGGAACCCAGTCCACCGAACTGCTGCGTGACCGGCGCGATGTAATTGTCGCCGATCAGGATGTTCTTGTCTTCTTCCTTAACTAGTTCGTAACCCGGTGGAACGACCACTTCCACTACATACTTGCCGGCGGGGAGCATGGCCGTGCCAACCCTGTAGGGGTCCGCTGTGTCGGGGTTCGGGACGCAGATCGTGCAGTTTGTCCCAGGCAAGCTCGCGGCCACAAAGGAAGCCGTGCCGGGTGCACCGACGCCAGCAGTAACTCCGGCTGGGGTCGCCGGTCTTCCGGTTGTTGGGTTGATGCCGATAACACTGGGGAACTGGTACATGCCATCGTAAGGCGTCGGTTGGAGCTGATTCCAGTTGTGCATGCCGTCATAGCATTTGAACTGGGAATTATTCGGAATCGTGTGGAGCGCAGTGCCGTTATGTTGGTTGTTGTACACGTCCAGGTAATCAGGCTGGTTAAACAGCGAGAAGTAGAAGAGATCGGTAGTGGACTGCCCAGGGCAGCTCATGTTGGGATTACCATCGGACCGGAAGCCCTGCGCCCAATCGTCCCAACTGGTGGTCTTGGTACTGTCGATCAGTTTGAGGGTTGTGGTCACGCCATCAGCTGCAACGTTCTCTTGGTAGAGATTAACGGTTACGTTCGGCACGTCCGGCGTCCAGCTCACGTGCAGCACGAGCTGTGGATCGTCGAAGGGGCGGGTCGAGGCGTAGTTCACTTCACCGTGGATGCCGCCCGTCTCGCCGACTACGAACGGCTTCTTGCCGAATTCGAGGAAACTGTTCTGTCCCGAGAAACCCTGCCAGCCTTCGGTACCTGGCCAGGCAAGCCACGGCGGATCGACTCGTCCTGTGGAGCCGCCCGATCCGCTGGTTGTAGCTGTCCTAGACGGAGCAGCAGGGGCATCGGTGCAATCGGCAGTGGCGCAATAGTACGCGCCGGGTACCCGCAGGGCAGTCGGCAGAGCAACGGCGGCCGGTTCGTTCGTGTTCGCCATCATATTGCCGATGGCTGAGGTTCCGCACGCCGGGTAGCCGGTTGCGCCGCAGGATGGAGAGCCGTCGGCGGGCCCGCCGGCGTCGTAGACCACGTGCGTCCCGGTGCTCTTGTAACGCGTCGAGTCCGATTCAATCACGTACCAACTGAACAGCGGGAACACTTCGTTGAAGCCGGCGTTGCCGCTCAAGTCCGTGTTGTTGAAGTTGGAGAAACTGCCGTCGCGGAAGCGAATATTCGTGGACACCAGCGTGAGCCCGTCTTCATTGGCATCGCGAACGCCGTTCCCGTTGGCGTCGAAGAAAGTCGAAGTGTAGATATTGGCCTGCCACTGGTTCATGGCGATATTGCCCATATTGACCGTTGTCCCGCCAGCAAGTCTTACGGGCGTAGAAAGGCCGTCCACCAACATATCGTTCCATTGGTCAAAGACGGTTAACCTCCAGTCGCCGTCGGGAAGACCAGAGAGGGTGAAGGAGCCATCGGGGCCGCACTTGGTGAAGGCGAAGTCCTCGCCGTCGGGATCGCCAAAGCTCACGTAGCACTGAGTGAAGGCGAAGCTGCTGTTATCGCCGCTGCTGTAGAGTCTTTCATCCGGGGTGCGGCTCATCCGTTCGGTTGTAACGGTGGCGGTTAAGGTGTTGTGGCAATTCGTGCCTGTGATGCTCGGATCGGCACCCGCGCACACACCCGCCAGGCGGCCATTGATGATTTGCGGATTGGCGAAGCCGATCGAAATGTGGTAGCCGGCCGGACCGTACTCCTGGAAGTAGCTGGGTTCACCGATGCGCACGAACGCATCGTGGGCCTTCTGCCCGTCCAAGGTGTTGGTTTGCAGCCACTCTTCACCTCTGGCGATGCGGTCTGCCGCTGGGTTGGCCACAACGCCGTATCTTCCCTGCATCATGTTGGGAATGAGGGCTTGGCCAACCAATGGAGACGGAGTTACACCGTCAGCTTCGAACGCTGGGCAGGTAACGATTCTGCCTGTAATCCCCAGCGTACCCAAAGAACCTGGCGCATTGCCGTTCGATGTGTCCATACCATGCAGGGGATCCTTCGTAATCGGGCAGGCGTCGAGACCACTGAGGGGGTCGATGGTTCCCGCCAAGCTGTTCGAAAGTGGTTGGTTGAACATGTCGTGCGTCAATTGTCCGGTAGCATCGCCGGTGCCGCCAGCATCGTCAAAGAGGGTGATTTCAAAGCCACCTAGACCGGGCTCGTTGACGCCAATTAGTGCGCCCGGAATTCCACCACCGGCATCCTGTTCGCCGTTGAGCGGGAAATCGTCCTCGAAGATGAATACCGACACGTTCGCAGGCGGGAACGGAGTGGGCTGGGTCAGGATCGTATATGGCGTCGTCGGATAACTGGTAGTGCCCGCAGGCAGTGCGGGAATGGGAGCTCCACCCATGCCGTGGCCACAGCTTCCAGCCGCGGCTCCTGCTGCAGAACAGTCAGGCGCCCCGCCATATGCGGCACCAAATGGGTTAGCCGCGTCACCCGGCAGGACAGAAATGTAGTAGCGCTTGGTCGGATCCAGATGAACTTGGCTGGGATTCAGAGGCGTAAATCCATTTCCTGTGGGATCGGGCCGGCAAACGCCGTTGCCCACGTCGCACACCGCAGGAACATGCGAACCGGTCGCCGGATCCACCATGGTCTGGCCACCTTCACAGGAAACCTGCCCGGTGCAGCCCGCCGCCACCACCGGCATGTAGCTGGTGTGGAAATTCACACCAAAGGTTGGCGGAACCGTGGTCCCTGTAGTGCTCCCTGGAGCCGGAGGTGGAGGACAGCCCGGAATCGCCGTGGAGGAATTCGTTGTGCATTTGGGGTCAATGTAGAAGGTGCGGTCTTCCTCGATAATCCAGCGATAGTCGGTAATCTCAGTGGTCTTGTCAGCACCGTCCAAAACCTTGACCAGCAGATTGCTGGCAGCCGGGAAGGTAACGTTCACAGTCGTAGCCGAGCTGAGGATTCCCTGCGAACTCTTCGCTTGGAAGGTGAAAGACGTCGGGCAACCGGTCGAGGTAGTACAAGGCGTGGCCAGCGAAACGGTGAAACCGCCGCTCGCATCCCCCACAACTCCCGCTCCTGTAAACGCTGTAGCGGTGAGAGGAAAGCCCTTCGAGTCTGTACAAGATGCAAGGACTCCCGGGGTCTTGATGGCCAGGTATGCGGCCGTGTTCGCGGTATAAGATGTGCTGCTGCAGGCGACTGTACTGCTTGTATCACCCGCACCCAGCGTCACTGCAGCGGTCAAACCAGAAGAGCACACACCCGCCGTTATCGAACCGTTCGCGCAATAGGTGAAGGAATCCGAGGCAGCAGTACTGCCCGAATTGGGAACATACGTGAAGGTACCATTGGCGTTGAGGGTCACTGTACCATTAGCAGCAGGCGCCAGGAGGTGAACGCCGTAGACGTTCGTGTCGTTGGCGATTACGCCCTTGCCGGGATCCGAAACCGTGAACTTCTGGCCCGCAATCAGAGAGTTGTAAGTATCTGCGCGGGCTACTGCAGCCGCGATTGAGGGTGAGCTGGGCAGTGTGCCGCCATTGACGCTGATGTAAGCCAGCATACCAGCGTCACGCGCGGTGGCGTTGCCCGACAGGCTCAACTCGCGGTCATAGACGGGGAGGGCCGAGGCGCCGGCGGCAGGCGTATTAATCATCACATCGTAAGTCTTGCCTGCGGCCATGAATACTTCGCTCTGTATACGCGGAATACCTGGCAAGGGGTTGCCGTCCTCTGCGATTAGAGAGAAGCCCGCAGGTGGCTGCCCACCCGTGGTCGCTGCCACACCGGTTTGCGATCCGACGATTGACGGCACGTGCATGCGCAAGCCCGCATTCACCATGCGCACTAAAACCGTTCCAGAAATCCCGGTAGTGGCCGTGCCCGCTGTCGCGTTAAACACGGAGGCTGCTGCATTCGTCTTGTTGAACGCAGCACCGTTAATCAGGTAATACAATGGCGTGTAGTTTACGGCAGAGGGATAGCACGGTAGTCCGTTGAAGCAGGATTGGCCGAAACTTGCAATAGCCGTGGCCGCGGTCCCCGTGCCCCCGGGAGCAGCAATCGTGACCGTAGGTGCGCCGTGGTACCCCGAGCCACCGCTAGTAACAGTAACAGCATAGACGACACCCGGTGTGCCGGCAAACGACGCGGTCGCAGTGGCAGTCGTACCTGAGCTAGGGGAGGCAATGGTGACGGATGGAGAAGTATAGCCGCTGCCGCCGTTGGTCACATTAATTGCGCTGACAACTCCTGTCGCGGCCAACGCTGGGGCAAGCACAGCACCCGTTCCCGCTACGCTGGTGATACTGCTTACCGTGGGGGCTGAAGTGTAGCCTGAGCCACCATTCGTAACAGTGACGGTCACGATGCCACCGCTGGCATCCACTGTGGCCACCGAAGCGGCCGCACCCGAGCCACCGCCGCCCGTCAAATTGATGACATCACCTGCAAGATAGCCGGTGCCTGCCGATGTCACTCCGACACTGCTAACGGCAAACGACACAACGGCCACTGCACTAGCGGGCGTGATCGGGGTACCGGTATCATTAATTGTGACTGCCGGAGCAGTCGAATACCCGGAGCCGCCACCAGTCACGGTGATGCCAGTGATAACGGCCCCCACAGTCGCAGTCGCGGTGGCACTCGACGAGCTCCCACCTCCCGAAATGGTGACGGCGGGATTCGACGTATAGCCCGATCCTCCGTTCGTAACTGAGATCGAACCGACCTGGCCTCCGAAGGTTCGCATCGTCATTTCCTTGAAACCCGGAGAATTTACAGCCCCGTTCACTGCGGCGTTTTGCACGGAGTCGATTTCGCTAAACAGGAGGTTGGCCTCTGCATTGTAGGTCACGGCGGGAATCGAACCCACAGCAGGATACGCAGTGCCAGCCGTAGCCCCGGGCGCCGTCGTTACCACTACCATGCCGTAAAGCCCCATGGGGCCCTGGATGGACGGGTGTGTGCCAGATTCAAGCAAGTACGTGCCGGGCCGAGGTGCTGTCCAAGTCAGCGACGTTGTTGCTCCCGCAGCCACTTCCGTGGAGAACGACTGCACACGGTTCCCCTGCGCTGGGGGAACGCCCACGCCAGTTAGCCCCGCACCGGGCGCATCACCGGCGATGGGCCAGGTAAGCGGCTGGGCCTTGGAGTGATCCGGGCTCGGCGCCGATGTCGCCGTCGTTCCGAGACCCGCGCCCAACTGACCGACGATCACCAATGACGTCGGCACACCATTGGCAGACGAACTCCCTGCCGGTAAAAACGAGAGATTATTAGTGAGATTGATGGTCAGGCTTTGTCCCGTGGGAACTGTAATGACGACGGGAGACCACGCGGTCGCTAACGGATTCAATTTGGCGCACGTCGCCGTGGAGCTAGTTACGGCTGTGCCGCAACTATAGCCCCACATCGGCACCGTGGAACCGTCCGGCAAGGTTATGGTGGTCGGTCCCGCGGTCAGATTGACCTGCTGCTGGGCAATGACGCGGCCCGCTCCGAGCAGGAGAACAGCCGTGAGGAGTACAGCCGTCTTCAGACAAGTTTTCAGATCGTTCGATCGCATCGCTCTTCTCCTGTTTATTAGTTGGATTCGTCAATGACGAATTCCCGGGAATCAACGAGCATCATCATCAGCATGCCCCCGGGGAAAATGTTGTTGGTGGTAATCTCGCGCTCGTTGTGCGAGTGCCACATGAAAGCAAAGCCAGCTTCGCTCGATGGCGGGTTTGCTATGGTGCCGGAAGGCGGAGTTGAGCCCGTGGCACCGCAGTTGGGCGCGTTGGTTTGAGCAGCACCGGTGGGCATGCATCCAGTTGCCCGAAGTGTTGCATTTGGACCGAGATAGGGACTCCCGCCGTACCACGCACCATTCGTCAGAATGTTCGCGTCGGGCAGCGTAGCAGGGCCGCCGCCGGCGACATCGCCGAACGGAGCCACCTGCATGGGCTTGTTATGGTCCTGGCACCACTCCCAGAAGTTGATCGCGGTAGGCGCGGCCGTGTTGTAGCCGTTCGCATCCGGAGTGCATGAAAGCTTGGCGGAGGCGTCGCTCGAGCCGGGATGGTGACCATAGGGATCCCAGTTCAGACCCTTGCCGCTCCAGTAGAAAATTCCGTCAAACGCCTGTCCCGGCGTCGTGTCCGTGGTGAACTCCAGGCGTCCGGCAAGCGCTTGCGCTGCCGCACCCGGATAGGTGATCGTTGAACCGCTGAGAATCAAATTCCCGTCGCGCGCTAGAATACGCACGTGGTTGCCATGCTCGTGGAAAGGATGTTGCCACCTTCCCTGGCCGATTACGCGGATCAGAGTCAATTCCCCCGGATGCATGTGCGGGTTGCCGTTGTAGGGCTGATGCGGATACTGCGCCGCGTAGTTGGGGTCCATGTCGTCGGGCATCGAGCGACCGTTGATCAGGAAATAGGCGGGTTGATAGGGCTCGGTCGGGACCTCCAAAGTCGTTGGGCAAGTTAGCCTGCTTTGAGTGGGCACGCAAGTCGCGATATCCGTGATCTGCGCGAGCGCCGCCGTGTGTATTTTGGGGTCCATCTCGGAGAATTGGAACAGGTACTCCCGGTCGTAGCAGGTATCGGGATGGTCGTATGCGGCCGGTGCAAGCCGGAAGTCACTCTCGCTCCAGTGCGCTTCTGCGGCGAGGTTCGCTGCATGCAGCCCTGAGGTGCAGTTGGCCGGGACGCTGGCGGGAAGCACGATGATGGCGCCATAGAGGCCCATCTCGACCTGAAGATCGCCCTGGGTTCCGCTGTAATAGGCGCGCGTTCCCGGGGAGGAGGCGGTAAACGTATAGGTTACCGTGCCGCCAGGCGCCGCCTCCTGGGTCAGCAGCCCCGCAACGCCACCGGTCGCGTTAACGTTAAAGCCGGGAAAAAGGATCGAGGTGTTGCCCGCCGCGGCAGGGAGACCATTCAGCAGCTTCACAGTGACCGTATCGTTTTCGTGAACGATCAGCGTAGGCCCGGGGACTTGCATGGCATAGCAGAAAGGAGTGGTTGTGAGCTGGGGGGCAAAGACGGGCTGCGGCGCGCTCAGATCGCAACCGTACCCCCAAGAGTACACCGCGGCCCCGTCCGGCTGGCTAATAAAAGCAGCTTGTGCCGTCAAGTTGAAGATCGGCCCGGTGATGCCTGGGGCAGCGGCGTGAGTCGTGGCTGTGAGCAGCAACGCCAGCACCAGCAAAAGAAGTAGCCGAGTTTTAGAAATCGTAGTGTTCATTTTCATCGCTTTCATCGCCGCTCTCCTAATTGATGTGGACCTCGGTCATGAGCCCGCCAAAATTCTCTGCGTCGTTGGACAAATGGTCGAGATTCGGGGTATAGAGATAGAACACGCTGCCCGACGGATACTTCGTTGTGTCGCTGGCATCCAGAATGACGTCGAGTGACTCGCCGCCGCCCAGCGTGACCGAATTGGTGTTGAAGTACAGGTTGTTTCCCGCCTGATCGCGCAGGAGCTTGGCGTTGAAGCCGATCACCGTCATCGGAATTCCGAGCGAGGCCAGGGTTTGATATTCCGTAACATCCAGGTCAGAAATGCGCAGGAGCGCCCTCCCGCCGGCCGGGATGTTGATGATGGAGGGCAGGGGCTGGGCAAAATGCATCTTGCCATCTGTCGCTTGTGTGGCCAAAGGACCTGGCGTGACCGTGTCGGGGTAGCTCCGCCCATTGAGTAGGAAATATTTGTCCTTCATGTCACTAAATTCTTCGGGGTTGAAGGTCATGCCGACAAAGTGGAAGTTGGGATCGAAGCCGTGAATCTGGAGGGGATACTCGACGTCGTAGTGGGTGGAGCCATCGCCGTCGTTGTAAGCGTAATTGCCAGTTGCAGCCCGAGGCGCTGAAGCGGCGGATGCTCCGAACGGCAGTGGATTGCTGCATAGGATGTCTTGAGTGGAATCGCATTTCGTGCGGTTATCCGCCTGCTGCGCTACGAGTGCATCATATAGACTGGCACCGGCCGGCACCCGATTCTGCCGTGGCCGCACATAAAGTTGACCGACCATTCCCATCTGCAAGTGCTCAGGAGGGGTTATGTGGCAGTGCCAAAAGTAAGTTCCGGCATCCGGCGCCAAGTAGTAGTAGGTGAAGCTACCGCCGATGTTAATCGCCACCGAGGCGTCCGGCACGCCGTCGTAGAACGTCGAAGCGTTGGGATAACCATGGAAGTGGACGGTGTGCTGCTCGAACAAGTCCGGCCGCATGATCATGCCGACGTTGGTAAGGGTGTAAAAGAGTTCATCATCTTCGTCGATCGCGACCAGCGGCGCGGGGATGTTGCCGTTCATCACCCCGACGTCAATGATCGCCCGAGGGTCCACATGTCCCGTGAAGCAACCCGCCGGCGCAGAGTTAGGGTTGGAGACAACGCAGGGATTGCCGGTGACAGGGTCGATAGGTAGTGCGTTCGGATCAGGAACCAAGCCCACGGCGCCGTTGTAGGTAAACGCTATCGGAACCGGGTTTGGACCGCTGCCCGCATTAACGGTCGTGGCTGGGTCGCCGGGCAAGAACGTGCCCGGATTTCCGGCGGAGTCGGTGTACACGCTATTGAACGCGTTCGGGAATTCCGTGCCTGGCTGGCCGTTTGCGATGTCCGCTAGCCCAGACAACGGCCCGAAAGAAAACATGTAGATCTGTGTGCCGTCCCCCATTGTCGAGAGGCCGTCGCCGCCGCCGATTTGCTGGCACTTGATCGCCCCATTGACATTCGCAGTCGGCGTTAGGTATCCGGCGGAGCCCGTTGTGAATGTCGTCGCGGCAGTGTACGCAGGTTCAGAATTGTTATCGTGCAGGCTTGAGGGGTGGGTGATGGTGCTGGTTGGACACTGCACGCGGAACGACTGAGCGTTCGCAACCAGCGGCGCCAGACAGCATAGGAGTAGGAACAAGACAGCTTGGTACAACTTTTTCATAGTGGCCTCGCGTGTTTGCACGTTATTCGAAGCTTCCCCAGCCGGGAGTTACCCGGCGCAGTGTGAGGAGTTTAGGGGTCAAGAGAAAACAAGTTCTTGACGCGTCGCAAACTTACGCCCGCTAAGGAACGCAATTCGGAAGATTTGACAATTTTTACAAATGGCCACCACGTCGCCGCTTTTGCAAACCAGCCCTGCGCTCAGAAATCCCTTGTGCGTGTTGAGAGGAGTCTTTCTTCGTGTGAGGAGACACACCGCGAAAAGCAGGTATCAGTTCCGCAGGGCCCAGCCTTAACAATCTGTGAAGTGGAACGCGATGCGTGTTAGAAGACCAGGTCAGAATCTCGCGGTCTGCTATGCGTGGCGTTGCTCCGGTTCGAACTAAATTAGCTTCGCTTGTCACCGACGAATTTGTAGCCGGTACCGGAAACCGTAACGATCAGTTCAGGCCGCTTCGGATTCCCTTCCAACTTTTGGCGAAGGCTTGCAACATGCGCATCAACAGTTCGCGTGAGAGAATCCGCCACATAACCCCAAACTGCCTGCAGCAGTTCCTTACGCGGGATGGTCGTTCCCGGACGTTCAATGAGGTATCGGAGAAGCTGAAATTCGCGACCCGTAACATAGACTGGCTTCCCAGCTCTTGTAACTTTGGATTGCTTCACGTCGACAATGATCGAGCCTAATTCGTGGATTGCTTGGCCCGTTCGTATGGGTACGCGGCGCAACAAAACTTCGATCCGAGCGATGAGTTCAGCGGCTTCAAACGGCTTGGTCACATAGTCGTCCGCGCCAAGCTTTAGCCCTACCACCTTATCCGTGGTTTGGTCGCGAGCAGTCAGGATCAGAATGGGAGTGGCCATTCCCGCTTGGCGGATGTCGCGACAGACATCAAATCCGCTTCGCGACGGTAACATAAGATCGAGAATAATTAAGTCAAAGGGCAGATTGGCGGCTTTGTCAACTGCCTCAAACCCGTCCACGGCTGTGTCAACGACGTAACCCTCTCCCCGAAGCCGGTCGCCCAGGGTCGCCCTTAATGCGGCTTCATCTTCCACCAAAAGAATGCTCTCAAACATGTTTCATTGTCCTGTCGTCTCTTGCAAGGGTGTCTCGTTGACGAGTTCCTGCGCGCTCGCTGCCGGCAGGTGCAGGGTGAACGTGCTTCCCACACCAAGTTCGCTGACAACGGAGATTCTTCCTCCTAGGGCTTCAGCAATGCGCTTTGCCAATGCCAGCCCCAAGCCGGTGCCATGAATTTGAGCCACCACAACCTTGGGGCTGCGGTAGAAGGGTTCAAAAATATGTGGCATTTCCGAAGCGCTGATACCTTCCCCGTGATCCTCGACGCTGAACCTAATTTCTTTACCATGACCCTCTACTTCATGACACGTGGCAGATAGGCCGATCCAGCGTTCCGCCCCGCCGTACTTGAGCGCATTGGCAATCAGGTTGCGCAAACAGGCACATACCGCCGACAAATCGCCTAAAACGGGCGGCAGCCCCGGTTCAATGTGCTCCTCGAGTGTGCATCCCTCTTCTTCGATTTCCTCTGTCACACTTTTTCTAATGGCTGCAAGGATTTCAGATACCGGGAGGGGAACCACCGAATACCTTGTTTTTCCGGCTCGAGTAGAAGCAAACAGCAAGATACGGTCTACGAGATCGATCAGCCGGCGTGTCTGGCTCGTTAGGATGGAACCGTAAAACTTTAGATTCTTCCTTCCTTCCACGTAGCCGTCCTTGATGTTCTCGCTTGCCGAAAAGATGGCAGCCAACGGCGTGCGCAGTTCGTGCGAAACCGAGGCCACGAACTCCATTTGCACTTGTGCGAGCTTTTGTGCCC
>Ga0209805_1001766_pt1 | contig 12831 bp, 9 predicted proteins | sample GraSoiAngelo_148_FD_185905 | JGI IMG/M metagenome (GOLD analysis project Ga0209805, IMG submission 185905) | Grasslands soil microbial communities from the Angelo Coastal Reserve, California, USA - 14_1009_09_20cm (SPAdes) (version 2) | ecosystem: Environmental > Terrestrial > Soil > Grasslands ... | reverse complement strand
ACCTCCAAGGGGCTCTGAGAGGGATATGGCCGGCGAATACGCGTTCGTCATGAAGGATCTCCGGAAGGTCGTCCCGCCCAAGCGGGAGATCCTTCGGGGAATCTGGCTGTCGTTTTTCCATGGGGCGAAGATCGGGGTGCTGGGCGCCAACGGCGCCGGCAAGTCCACCTTGCTCCGCATCATGGCCGGCGTCGACCGCGACTTCCTCGGCGAGGCGTTTCCCGCCGCGGGCCTCCGGATCGGTTATCTCCCGCAAGAGCCCCAGCTCGATCCCGCGAAGGACGTCCGCGGCAACGTGGAGGAAGGCGTCGCCGAGGTCCGGGCGCTGCTCACGCGGTTCGAGGAGGTCAGCGCGAAGCTCGGTGAGCCGATCGAAGCCGAGGAGATGGAGAAGCTGCTCGACGAGCAGGCGCGGCTGCAAGACCGCATCGACGCCGTGAACGCCTGGGACCTCGACCGCACCGTCGAGCTGGCGATGGACGCGCTGCGGGTTCCGCCCGGCGACATGGAGGTGGCCAAGATCTCGGGCGGCGAGCGGCGGCGTGTCGCCCTCTGCCGGCTCCTCCTCGCGCGCCCTGACATGTTGCTGCTCGACGAGCCGACGAACCATCTCGACGCCGAGTCGGTGGCGTGGCTCGAGCGCTTCCTGAAGGAATACCCCGGCACGGTCGTCGCGATCACCCACGATCGCTATTTCCTCGACAACGTGGCGGGCTGGATCCTCGAGCTCGATCGCGGCCACGGAATCCCGTGGGAGGGCAACTATTCGTCCTGGCTCGAGCAGAAGCGCGAGCGCCTGGGGCAGGAGGAAAAGGCCGATCTCTCGCGCCAGCGCACGCTGGCCCGCGAGCTCGAGTGGGTGCAGATGGCGCCGCGCGCCCGCCAGGCCAAGAGCAAGGCGCGTCTTCAAGCCTACGACGCCATGCTCAACGAGTCGTTCGAGAAGCGCGCCTCGGCGCTGGAGATCGCGATTCCGCCCGGCCCGAGGCTCGGCGACGTCGTCGTCGAGGCCGATGATGTCTGGAAGGCATATGGTGACCGGGTCCTGGTCGAAGGCCTGTCGTTCACGCTGCCCCGCGGCGGCATCGTCGGCGTCATCGGTCCCAACGGCGCGGGCAAGACCACGCTCTTCCGCATGATCGTCGGCCAGGAGAAGCCCGACGCCGGCACCTTGCGTGTGGGCGACACTGTGAAGCCCGCCTATGTCGACCAGAGCCGAGATGCCCTCGACGCAAAACGGACCGTCTGGGAGGAGATCTCCGGGGGCGCCGACACGATCACGCTCGGCGGGCGCACCGTGCAGTCGCGCAGCTACGTCGCCTCGTTCAACTTCCGCGGTAGCGACCAGCAGAAGCGCGTCTCGGAGCTTTCCGGGGGCGAGCGAAACCGCCTGCATCTGGCGACGATGCTCAGGAGCGGCGCGAATCTTCTCTTGCTCGACGAGCCCACCAATGACCTCGACGTCGACACGCTGCGCGCGCTCGAAGACGCGCTCCTCGACTTCGCCGGCTGCGCCGTGGTGATCAGCCACGATCGGTGGTTTCTGGACCGGATCGCGACGCATATCCTGGCCTTCGAGGACGAAGGCAAGGTGGTCTGGTCCGAGGGCAACTACGCCGACTACGAAGCCGATCGCCGCAAGCGACTCGGCGCCGAAGCCGAGCGGCCGCACCGCCTGCGGTTCAAGCGCCTGCGGCGCGATTGAGCAAGGGACGCGAGCAGCAGATCAGGGTGTTCTCGCCCGTACGCTTGACGCGGCGAAGCCTGACGTCGGCGAAGTAGAGGCGTAAGGTGCGCGCCAGCGGCCGCGGATCCCCGCGCCGGTGCCGGTTGATCACGAGCGATCCGCGCGGCGTCACCAGCGGAACCATCGCCAGGAGCCTCGGGAGCGCCACGTCCGGCTCGTCGGCGTAGGTGACGTCCTCCATCACGAAATCGAACTGTCGTCCGGCCCGCGCGAGCCCCGTGATGGCGCCCTCCGCGTCGGCGCAGACGATCTCGAGCTTGCCCACCCGATCCAGCCCGAACCAATCACCGGCCACGCGCACGATTACCGGATCGCGCTCGATCACCGTGATCTGCCGCGGCGCGGCCAGCCGGTGCAGCAGGTGAATCTGCGTGCCGCCGCCGAGGCCGATAAGGAGCGCCGACGGGCGCCGCGGCAGGTGGACGAACGCGAGCGCCTTCCACCAGTACTCACGGCGTACGCGCGTCCAGTTCCCATCGAGCGGATAGACCGAGAGAATCTCGCCGTGGACCATCAGCTGGCGCTCGGAGCCGCGGTCGACGACGCGGATGCGTCCTGAGAGGCGCGACCACCCTCTGTAGACGATCCGCGGTCGCTTGATCACACGGAGCGGAGCCCGTTTCGCAGCCGGAGCCGCGGGCGACTCCGGCGTCGCGACGGCGCTCATGGCACTGAGATCGCTCGCCTCGGTCGGCGGGGCCCCAGCCCCGCGACGCCCTGCGGCTCGGACTGGGTCGAGATCGCTCGCCTCGGTCGGCGGGGCCCCAGCCCCGCGACGCCCTGCGGCTCGGACTGGGTCGAGATCGCTCGCCTCGGTCGGCGGGGCCCCAGCCCCGCGACGCCCTGCGGCTCGGACTGGGTCAGGATCGCTCGCCTCGGTCGGCGGGGCCCCAGCCCCGCGACGCCCTGCGGCTCGCACTACCGGGGTTGCATTCGAATCGCGCCGTCGAGGCGGATCGTCTCGCCGTTCAGCATCGAGTTCTCGATGATATGGAGCGCGAGCGCCGCGAATTCGACGGGCCGGCCCAGACGCTGCGGAAACGGCACCTGCTTGCCGAGCGAGGCGCGAATCGGGTCGGGCAGGGTCGCGAGCAGCGGCGTATCGAAGATCCCCGGCGCGATCGTGACGACGCGGATCCCGAGCTCGGCGAGATCGCGCGCGACCGGGAGCGTCATTCCGACGATGCCGCCCTTCGAGGCCGAGTAAGCGGCCTGGCCGATCTGGCCGTCGAACGCGGCGACCGAGGCCGTGTTGATCACGACCCCTCGCTCGCCCTCGGCTCCCGGAGTGTTCTTCGCCATGAGCGCGGCGGTGAGGCGAATGCAGTTGAAGGTGCCGATCAGGTTCACCTGGATGACGCGGGTGAATTCTTCGAGCTTCGCCGGACCCGACTTGCCGAAGGTCTTCATCGCGGTGCCGATGCCGGCGCAATTGACGAGGACGTTGACGCCGCCGAGACGGTCTCCGGCGGTCTGGAGGGCCGCGCCCACCTCGTCGGCGTTCGTCACGTCGGCGGGAGTGAAGATCGCCGCGCTCTGGCCAATGGCTTTGGCAGTTTCCGCGCCCGGCGAGGCCGGACGGTCGAGCAACGCGACGGTGGCCCCCGCCGCGACGAGGCGTTCGGCGGTGGCGCGCCCGAGCCCCGAGGCGCCTCCGGTGACGACGGCTTTCACGGTGCGAAGTTCCATTGGCTCCTCCTGGGCTCGCATTCTAGCTGATCGCGACTTCCGGGGCTGACCCCCCTATCTGGTAGCGTTTTTCGTTCGCTCCCCCCATATCTTCGTCTTGCCTCATACTCGTCACGTGATTAGCCTTTCTGCATGGACGAGTGCCTGGCGCCGGCTCGAGGCGAGATCACCGAGATCGTCGGAGGTCTGTCGTCCGGGCGCACCAGCCACCTTCTCGCATGTCTCGGCGGCGTCGTGGGCCGAGGCGAGACGGCGGCGCTCGTCGATACCGAGGAAACCTTCGACCCGGGCTCGGCGGCGCAGGCGGGGCTCGACCTGCGCCGTCTTTTGTGGGTGCGTTGTGGAAGCAATCGCGAGATCGCGCTGCGCGCCGCCGACATGCTCGTGCGCTGTCCAGGATTCGCGCTGGTCGCGCTGGACCTGGGCGAGCGGGTACCGCGCCTGCCCACGACGATGGCGTTCCGGCTGAAGTTCGCGGTCCGACGGACCGACGTCGCGTTGCTGATCGTCGGTCGTCGCCGGCTCACCGGATCGAGCGCGGTGCTGGCCGTCGAGACGCTCCGCGAAGGGATCGAGTGGGCCGGGCCGGGACCAGCCCCGACACGCCTCGCGCGCGTGCGGACGACCACGCGAGTGCTCCGCGCTCGTCGCGCAGAGCCCGACCCGCCGCCGTCGAGCTGGTGGATCGCGTGAGCCGGTTCGCCTGCGTGCTGGTCGAGCATTTCGACGCGGCGGCCGTCGAGCGATGCGAGCCCGCGCTCCGCGAGCGTCCGCTGGCGATCCTCAGGGCTCGGGTGGGCGACCAGAACGCCGGATCGGAAAGCGTGCCGACTGGCCATCGAAACAGCGCCCCGGCCGCCAAGATCATGACGACCCTCGAAGCGAACGCCGCGGCCCGCGAGCAGGGTGTGCGTCCGGGCATGACGGAGACTGAAGCGCGTACCCGCTGCCCGATGCTGCTGACGCGACCATGGGTCGAGGAATACGTCGCGTCGGCGCGTCATGCCCTCCTCGAGGCGGCTCTGGCCGTTTCGCCCAGGATCGAGGATGGCGGAGCGGGGCTCGTGTACGTCGACACGGTCGGCCTCGAGCGGCTCATCGGCGACCCCGCTGCCATCGGACGACGTCTCGTGCATCAGGTGCGAGCGATCGGGCTCGTCCCGCGTGTCGGGCTCGCGGCGAGCCGCACCGCGGCGCGGATGGCGGCGGCGACCGGGTCAGGAGCCGTCACGGTCATCCCGCCCGGACGCGAGCGGGCGACGCTCGCGAAGGTCTCTATCGCCGCGCTCGACCTCGCTCCCGATCTCGCCGCGACCTTCGGCCGGTGGGGAATACGGCTCCTCGACGAGCTGGCCGCATTGCCTCGCGAAGGCCTGGCCATGCGCCTGGGGCCTCCCGGGCTTCGTGCTCACGACCTGGCGCTCGGTCTCGATCGCGATCCGTTCCGTCCCTGGACGCCGCCGCCGTTCTGGGAAGAAGCCCAGGGGCTCGAGTGGGAGATCGATTCGCTCGGAGTCCTCGCCGGTGTGCTCGAGACCGTGCTCGAGCGGCTCTGCCGGCGCCTCGCGGCGGTCGCGCTCGTCGCCGACGCGCTCGAGATCCGGCTGGGGCTCGCCTCCGGCGGCCATCATGCGCGCGACGTCTCGCTCGCGTACCCGATGAGCGAGGTCAAGCCGATGCTCACCCTGGCGGTCCTCGACCTCGAGGCGCATCCGCCCCCCGCCGCCGTGATCCGTGTCGCGATCAGCGCTCATCCGATCCGGACGCAGGCGGGGCAGGGAGGGCTCTGGCAACCGCTCGCGCCCGCTCCCCGCGATCTCGTCACCGTGCTCGCGCGCCTCGCCGCCCTCGTCGGCGCCGACAATCTGGGATCGCCGGTGCTCGTCGACTCGCACCGTGCCGATGCCTTCACGATGCTCGCGTTCTCGCCGCCGGCTGAGCCCGCCTCGGCTGATCGTCGACGTCGAGAGGCTGTTCCACGACAGGACGACGTCCTCCAACCGCCGCCCGCTCAACGGAGGCAGCGGCTCGCACTGCGGCGGATGCGGCCGGCGCGGCGCGTAGCGGTCGAGACGGCGGGGGAGCGCCCGGCGCGCGTGGAGGCACGGCTCGTCATCGCCTCGGCGGGTCCGTGGCGAGCGTCGGGTGAGTGGTGGGATCGGGAGGCGTGGGCGCTCGACGAGTGGGACGTGGTGCTCGCCGACGGCGCGCTCTGTCGGCTCGCCCGCGATCGCTTCACCGGCCACTGGTATCTCGACGGCTTCTACGACTGACCCGTGTTCATCGAGCTCCACGCGCAGTCGGCCTTCTCGTTCCTCGAAGGTGCCGAGCATCCCGAGGCGTTCGCCGCCGAAGCCGCGCGCCTCGGCATGCCCGCCATCGCCCTGCTCGATCGCGACGGTGTCTACGGCGCCGCCCGGCTGGCCCGGGCCGCGACGAATGCCGGCATCAAGCCGATCGTCGGCAGCGAGCTCACCCTGGCCGACGGCTCACGCCTGCCGCTGCTCGTGGAGGACCGCGAGGGATATCAGAACCTCTGCCGTCTGATCACGCGGATGAAGCTCGGGGCTCCCAAAGGCGCGGCCGCGCTCGCGCTCGACGATCTCGAGCCGAACACCGCGGGGCTCGTGTGTCTCACCGGCGGCGCGCGCGGCCCGCTCGCGCTGAGGCTCGCGGCCGGTGACGACGACGGCGCCCGGCGGATGCTCGATCAGCTCGTGGCGAGCTTCGGGCACTCGGGCTGCTTCGTCGAAGTCCAGCGCCACTACCTCCGCGAGCAGGAGCAGATCCTCCAGCGGCTGGTGGCGCTCGCGCGCACGGCCGGCGTGCCGCTGGTCGCCTCCAATCAGCCGCTCTTCGCGCGCCCGGAAGGTCGCCCGCTCGCCGACGTCTTCACGTGCATCCGCGAGAAGACCGATCTCGATCACGCCGGCCGCCGTCTCCTGGCCAACGGCGAGCGCTCGCTGAAGAGCGCGGCCGAGATGACCGAGCTGTTCCGGGACATCCCCGAGGCGCTCGACAACACCGGGGAGCTGGCGCTGAGGCTGGCCTTCACCCTGAAAGATCTCGGCTACCGGTTCCCGGAGTTCCCGTTGCCGCCCGGCCAGACTCCGCTCGGGCACCTGCGCGAGCTGAGCGAGCACGGTGCGCGCACGCGTTACGGCGATGGGCCGCTGGCCACGCGGGCACGCCGGCAGATCGCGCACGAGCTCGAGCTCATCGGCCGGCTCGATCTCGCGGGCTATTTTCTGATCGTCTGGGACATCGTCGAGCATTGCCGCACTCACGACATCCTGGTGCAGGGCCGCGGCTCGGCGGCCAACAGCGCGGTGTGCTACGCGCTCGGGATCACCGCGGTGGATCCGGTCGGGATGGAGCTCTTGTTCGAACGGTTTCTCAGCGAAGCGCGCGGCGAATGGCCGGACATCGATCTCGATCTGCCGAGCGGAGAGCGGCGAGAAGCGGTCATTCAGCACGTCTACCGACGCTACGGACGGCTCGGCGCCGGAATGACCGCCAACGTGATCACGTATCGAGGCCGGAGCGCGGCGCGCGAGGTGGGGCAGGCGCTCGGGCTGCCGCGTGATATGCGAGATCGGCTCGCGCAGCTCGTCGCCAACTGGGGCTACCAGGATCCCGACGAGCTTCTCACGAAGCACCTGCCCGAAGCCGGCTGCGATCCGACCTCTCCGCGCATCCGGCGTTTCGCCACGCTCTGGACGCGAATCCAGGACCTGCCACGCCATCTCGGCCAGCACTCGGGCGGGATGGTGATCGCCGCGGGCCGGCTCGACGACGTGGTGCCGCTCGAGCCCGCGACGATGCCGGGCCGGGTCGTGGTCCAGTGGGACAAGGACGACTGCGCGGGGCTCGGCATCGTCAAGGTGGATCTCCTCGGGCTCGGGATGATGTCGGTGCTCCAGGATTCGCTCACGCTCGTGCGCGAGACGGGCGGCTCGGTCGATCTGGCGCAGCTGCCGCCGGACGATCCCGCCGTGTACCGAAGTCTCCAAGAGGCCGACACGATCGGCGTGTTCCAGGTCGAGAGCCGCGCCCAGATGGCCACGCTCCCGCGCGTCCGGCCCGAGCGGTTCTACGACCTCGTCGTGCAGGTCGCGATCATCCGTCCCGGCCCGATCGTGGGCGACATGGTGCATCCGTACATCCGGCGCCGGCGCGGCCGAGAGCCCGTGACGTATCCGCATCCGAGCCTCGAGCCGATCCTGCGGCGCACGCTCGGCGTGCCGCTGTTCCAGGAGCAGCTCTTGAAGATGGCGATGGTCACCGCCGGCTTCTCGGCGACCGAGGCCGAAGAGCTCCGGCGGGCGTTCGGCTTCAAACGGAGCGAGCGCCTCATGGCCGAGGTCGAGATGAAGCTGCGCGCCGGCATGGCGCGGCAGGGGATCCACGGCGCTGCCGCCGAGGAGATCGTCCACGCCATCACCGCGTTCGCGCTGTATGGCTTCCCGGAGAGCCACGCCTCGAGCTTCGCGCTGCTCGCCTATGCGAGCGCGTACCTGCGCGTTCACCATCCCGCGGCGTTCTACGCGGCGCTCCTCAACAACCAGCCGATGGGGTTCTATCATCCGGCGACCATCGTGAAGGACGCGCAGCGCCACGGGTTGCGTATCCTGCCGATCAACGTCACGTGCTCGCAGTGGCTGTGCACGGTCGAGCCCATCGACGGCACGCGCGCAGTGATGCGGATGGGCTTGCGCTATGTCAAGGGACTGCGCGAGCGGGTGGGCCGCGCGATCGTCGAGGCGCGAGAGGCACGGGTGTTCGGCTCGATTCACGATCTCGCGCGCCGGGCCCATCTCGACCGCGACGAACTGGAGACCCTGGCGGCCATCGGGGCGCTGGCGCCGCTCGGCGGGACGCGACGGACGAATCTCTGGACGGCCGCGAAGCCGCACCCCGGGCCGTTGTTCGCGGATCCACCACCCGAGGAGAGCCCGTTGAGCGAGATGACGGACATCGAGCGACTCGCCGCCGATTACGCCGGCACCAGCGTGACGCTCGGCCGCCACCCGATGACCTTGCGCCGCGCGGCGCTCCGGCGCCGCGGCGTCCTGAGCGCGCGCGAGCTCGGCGGCGTGGAAGACGGCGCCAGGATCGAGGTGGCAGGGAGCGTCATCGTCCGCCAGCGCCCGGGCACCGCGAAGGGCTTCGTCTTCCTCTCCCTCGAGGACGAGACGGGAATCTCGAACGTGATCGTGACCCCGCCGGTCTTCGCGCGCCATCGCCTGGCGCTGGTGTCCGAGCCCTACCTGGTGGTCGACGGGATCGCGCAGCGGCAAGACGGCGTCCTCTCCGTACGGGCGATCGGCGTCCGGGCGCTTCCGGCTCTCGGCCACCACGTGCCGTCTCACGACTTCGGGTAAGATCGGGGCCGGAGGACCGCATGTTCGACCTCAAGGGAAAAGTCGCGATCGTCACCGGCGGCAACGGCGGTATCGGCCTGGGCATGGCTCGCGGTCTGGCGGGCGCGGGCGCTCGCGTGGTCGTGGCCGCGCGCAATCAGACGAAGTCCGACGCCGCGGTTCGTGAGCTCGAGAAGATCGGCGGACAGCCGTTCTCGGTCGCCGTCGACGTCGCCGACGAAGCGGCAGTCGACGCGCTGATCAAATCGACCGTGGACCGGTGCGGCCGTCTCGACATCCTCGTGAACAACGCGGGGACCAACGTCCGCAAGCAGCCTCAGGACTACACCCTCGAAGAATGGCACAAGGTCCTCGATACCAACCTCACCAGCGCGTTTCTGTGCTCGCGGGCCGCCTACGCGCCGATGAAGGCGGCCGGCGGCGGCAAGATCATCAACATCGGCTCGATGATGTCGATCTTCGGCGTCTCGTTTTCGCCGGCGTACGGTCCGAGCAAGGGCGGGCTGGTCCAGCTGACCAAATCGCTCGCGACCGCCTGGGCCAAGGACAACATCCAGGTGAACGCGGTGCTCCCGGGCTGGATCGACACCGAGCTGACCCGCGGCGCGCGTCGTCAAGTCCCGGAGCTCCACGACAACGTGCTCCGACGGACACCCGCTGGACGCTGGGGTACGATGGAGGACATGGCGGGCGTCGCGGTCTTTCTGGCCAGCGCCGCATCCGACTTCGTCACCGGCACTGCGATCCCGGTCGACGGCGGGTACTCCGTGCTCGGCTGAGCCCTATGCGCGTGCTGGTCGTCGACGCGATCGCCCCGGAGGGGCTCGCGTATCTGCGCGAACGAAGCATCCAGGTCGACGAGCTCGCCAAGCCCACGCGCGAGACGCTGTACGCGCGCATCGGGGACTACGACGGACTGATCACCCGCTCCGGGACCGCGGTCACCGCCGAGCTCCTGGATCACGCCCCGAGGCTCCGTATCGTCGGGCGCGCCGGGGTCGGCGTCGACAACGTCGACATCGAAGCCTGCTCGCGGGCGGGCATCCTCGTCTGCAACGCCCCGTACGGCAACGTGGTCTCCGCCGCCGAGCACACCATCGGCATGCTGCTGGCGCTCGTCCGCCGGATTCCCGACGCGCACGCCCGGTTGAAGGCGCTCGAGTGGGATCGATCCTTCTACGGCGCCGAGCTCCTCCGGAAGACGATCGGCGTGGTGGGGTTCGGCAAGGTCGGCTCCCGCGTCGCCACGCGGCTACGCGCGTTCGAGTCCGAGCTGCTCGTCTACGATCCCTACATCGCCGAGGCCGGCGCGAAGGATCTCGGGGCGCGGCTCACGGACTACGAGACGCTCTTGCGCCAATCGGACGTCGTCACCTTCCACGTGCCGCTCACGCCGGAGACCGAGAACATGATGGCCGCGCGCGAGCTGGCGCTCACCAAGCGCGGCGTGCGGATCGTGAACTGCGCGCGGGGCGGCATCGTGAACGAGGGCGATCTGCTGGCCGCGCTCGATTCCGGCCACGTGACCGGCGCGGCGATCGACGTGTGGAGCGAGGAGCCGCCGCGCAGCGAGGTGGTTCGCCGGCTGATCCAGCACCCGCGGATGGTCGTCACGCCGCACCTCGGCGCGAACTCCGGCGAGGCGCAGGTGAACGTCGCCGTCGACGTGGCGCGCCAGCTCGTCGCCTTCCGCGACGGGGCCCTGGTCGAGCACGCCGTGAACATCCCGATCGGGGATCCGGCGGCGGTGGCCGAGCTGCGGCCGTTCGTCGCGCTCGCCGAGCGGCTCGGGCGCTTCAGCGTCCAGCTCGACCCGGCGCGGCTGGCCAGGGTCGACATCACCCTGGCGGGCGCGATCGCCGAGAGCGACCCCGAGCTGCTGGCGCGCGCGGTCCTGGCCGGGCTCCTCGGTCCCGTGATGGCCGGCCCGGTGAACCTCGTCAACGCCAGATTGGTGGCCGCCGAGCGCGGCGTCGAGGTGCGGATCGAGCGGCAGCCGGAGACCACCGGATACAAAAGCGTCGTGAGCATCGCCACCGAGACGAGCGATGGGCGAAAAATCACCGCTGGTACGGTTTTCGACGGTCAGCCGCGGATCGTCCGGCTCCGCGATCTCGACATCGAATTCGCTCCCGAAGGCTACATTCTCGTCCTGTCCTACGAGGATCGTCCGGGCATGGTGGGCAGAATCGGCTCGATTCTCGGACGTGAGAACGTCAATATCGCCTCGATGCACGTCGGACGCAGAATCAAGCGGGGGCGCGCGATCGTCGTGCTGATCCTCGATGAGAATCTGACGTCCGCGCAGGTGACGGAGGTTGCAGGGGCCGTCGACGCGGATTTCGCCCGCCTCGTTCGGCTGCCGTAAGCCCGAATTTCTTTGCGACCCCGTGGCGCCCCTGATAGGCTCCGAACATGAGCATTCAACGTACGCTCGCCGCGTTCCTCATCCTCGCGCTCACGGCCGGGTGCGCCACCACGTCGGCCAGATCCACTCGCAGCGAGTTCGAAGACATCCCGGTGCCGAAGGGGCTCACGTACCAGCCCAGCAAGTCCACGATCATCGAGTCGCCCACGGTGAAGGCCGCGCGGCTCGTCTATCGGGGACGGCTGGAGGTCGAGAGCCTGAGCGTCGCCATGCGGACCACGCTGGAGGCGAACGGCTGGCGCCATGTCAGCAGCACCTCCGCCGCGGAGCATGGCGTCACGCAGGTCTACGAGAAGTCCGGGAGCTCGCTCGAGGTTCGTCTGCTGGACGGCTGGTGGTTCACGTCCGTCGAGCTAACGGCCAGCCGCGCTCAGCAGCAAGCCACGACGAAGTAGGCAGCGCCACGACGTAGCGGCAGGTCAGGGTCGGGGAGGGTGCCGGTATGCCTCCGCCGACCCGTGTAGTCAGCGTTGGCCCGACGCATCGCTGAAATTCAACCTCGAGGGTGTTGGCTACCGGGTCGGCGGAGGCATACCGGCACCCTCCCCCGACCCGGCAGCTACCGTTACGGCGTTCGCCAAGCTCCTCCGTCGCGAGCGATGAAGGCGTCGGCTTCCGGCGGTCCCCAGGTACTCGCTTCGTAGAGATAGGGCGCGGGCGCTCCGTCGTGCGCCCACGCGTCGAGCACCGGGCCGAGGAGCGACCAGGCCTGCTCGACCCAGTCCGCTCGGGCGTAGAGGGTCGAGTCGCCGTGGACCGCGTCGAGCAAGAGCCGTTCGTACGCCTCCGGGGGCTCGGCGCCGAAGACCTCGCCGTAGCGAAAATCGAGGCCCACCGGCAGAAGCTTGAGGTCTGGCCCGGGCACCTTTGCCGCCACCGTCAACGCCACGCCCTCGTCGGGTTGGATGCGGATCACGAGCTCGTTGGGATCGACGCCGCCGGCGGGGTCGCGGTGGAAGATCATGTGCGGAGTGCGCTGGAAGCGGATCGCGATCTCGCTCACGCGCTTGGCCAGGCGCTTGCCGGTGCGTAGATAGAACGGCACGCCCGCCCAGCGCCAGTTGTCGACGGTGAGCCTGAGAGCCGCGTAGGTCTCGGTCCTCGAGTCCGGCGCAACGCCCTTCTCCTGTCGGTAGCCCGGCACCTGCTTGCCGCCCGCGAACCCGGCGCCGTACTGCCCGCGCAGCGCCACCTCGTCGACCTTCCGCGCGTCGATCGGCCGGATGGCGCGCATCACTTTGTTCTTCTCGTCGTGGACCGGACCGGCGTCGAAGGTCACTGGAGGCTCGAGGGCGATGAGGCAGAGGAGCTGGAGCAGGTGGTTCTGCATCATGTCGCGAAGCGCGCCGGCCTCTTCGTAGTAGGCGCCGCGCGTCTCGACGCCGATCGACTCCGCGACGGTGATCTGGACCTCGGCGACGTGGCTCCGGTTCCACAGGGGCTCGAAGATGCCGTTGGCGAAGCGGAGCACCAGGAGATTCTGGACGGTCTCCTTGCCGAGATAGTGATCGATGCGGTAGATCTGCTCCTCGCGAAAGACCCGGCCGAGGCGGCTATTGAGCGCACGCGCGCTCTCGTAGTCG
>Ga0209805_1001765_pt1 | contig 12833 bp, 10 predicted proteins | sample GraSoiAngelo_148_FD_185905 | JGI IMG/M metagenome (GOLD analysis project Ga0209805, IMG submission 185905) | Grasslands soil microbial communities from the Angelo Coastal Reserve, California, USA - 14_1009_09_20cm (SPAdes) (version 2) | ecosystem: Environmental > Terrestrial > Soil > Grasslands ... | reverse complement strand
CGGTCATATTTAGTGGTGTAATCTCCGAGCAGCCGGACGTACAGAAAGTCGGTCGTCCGCGGCTGAAATTCAAAAGGCGCCAAATTGCGCTCATTGAGCGGCGAAGTGTCCGCCCAAACCCAGCAGATGCGATGTTTTTCCAAAAGATGAATGAATTGTGGTCGATGCCAGCCGGGATGGCGAAATTCGATGGCAAAACGAAAATCCCGCGGCAATTGTTCGACGAATGAACGAAGCGGTACTTTCCCTTCTTTTGGAAGAAACGACGGCGGCAATTGGATGAGGATAATGTGTAACTTGGGGACGAGCGGTTCAACCGCGCACAGAAACCCGCTCAACTCTGCCGAACAATCGCGCAGCTTGCATTGGTGCGTGATCTCGCGGGGCAGTTTGCAAGAAAAGCGAAAATGCGAAGGAGTGAGGTCGAGCCAGCGCCGTACCGAATCCGCGCCCGGAGCCGCGTAAAAGGTCGAATCGATCTCAACGGTCGGAAAATAGCGCGCATAAAATTCCAGCCACCGGGATTGGGGCAGGTCGCGCGGATAAAAAATCTCGCGCCAATCCTCGAAGCTCCAGGCACAAGCCCCAATCCGGATTTTTTGCTGCTCATTCAGGTTCACTGCCTTCAAGTTACTTCAGACTTGAGCGAACGAAAAAGCACCAACGTTGTCTAAAAACCCGCCTTCCGGAGGCTCATTTTTGTGCCGGCTAGCTTGACTGGATGCCGGAGGCAAATACCCTGCCACGTTCCATGCGATTACGATTGTTTATTACTATAATGGGAGTGCTCTGTCTCGCCGGTGGCGGACAGGCGTCGATCATTTTCCGACCGGGAGAGAAAGTGAAATATGTCGGTCCCGGGGAGGAAGAAATCAGCGGAAACGCGCAGCAGCTTTACGACAAGGCGCAAGAGGCGGAGAAACAGGGAAATATGGGCCGCGCGATCAAGGCCTATACTCAACTTTTGAAGAAGCACCCCAAGGACGCCCTGGCTCCAGGCGCCACTTATAGAGCGGCACAGTTGCTCGAGTTCGAGGGCGACTATATGAAAGCAGCCATGACCTATCGCTGGTTGGTGGAAAGATATCCCAGCAGCCCCAATTTCGACGAAGCGATCGAGGGGCAGTTTCGTGTCGGTGAAATGTATCTTTCCGGAAAGAAAATAAAGATGCTCGGAATTCCAATTGCGACCTCATTGGATCGTGCGGTTGAAATCTTCGCTGCGATCGTGCGGACCGCGCCCTTCGGCAGATATACCGCCCGGGCTCAGTTCGATATCGGTCTGGCCCGGCAGAAACAGTCTGCAAATGATGCTGCGATTCAGGCCTACCAGGCCGTGATCGACAAATTCCCCAATGATCCGATTGCGGCGGACGCGCAATATCAAATCGGATATATTTGGTACGAAGCGGCGCGTCTCGGGACTAATGATCAAGCCGCGACCCAAAACGCCAGGACGGCATTCGAAGATTTCCTCTTTCGTTATCCAAAGAGCGAGAAAGCACAGCAAGCCCGCGAAAATCTTGAGCGTCTGCAGCAGAAATCGACCGGCGATGCCATGAAGATTGCCAAATTTTACGACAAGGAGAAAGCTTATCGCGCGGCCGTCATTTACTATGGGCAAGTAATTCGGGAGCACCCGGGAACGACGGCGAGCGCTGAAGCCCAAAAACGGATCGATCAAATTCGCGCGAAGGTGGGTCCAACGGCTTTGACGCCCGCCGTTGCGGTGAACGAACCGAAGAAAAAGCAAGTGGCTTCACGAGCTCCCGCCGGCAATCCCAGACCCTCCTTCCGCAATGGCGACGCCGAAGTTGCTCCGCTCCCACCACCGGAACCAGATTCGAACTTGCCGCCGCCGGCCTCGCTTTTGCCACCGACAACGACGGCGCCTGAGCCGTCCCCAAGCCCGGAGTCATCGCCTGCTCCGGAAGCCGCTGCCACGCCCGAGCCCTCCGCCTCGCCTGATTCTGCCGCTTCGCCGGCGCCGTGAAAAACCTCCTCACCGCGGTCTGTTTGCTTCTTACCAGTTGCCTTGGCTACCACGTGGGGCCGGTGAAACCCGGTGTTCTGCGCGATGTCCACCTTGTTGCGGTGCCGACGTTTGAAAACAAAACCTTACTGCCGCGCGTCGAAGTGCTCGTTACCGACAGTGTTATCAAACAACTGCAACAGGACGGTACTTACAAGATCGCCGACCAGGGTAATGCCGATGCCGTCTTAAAGGCTGAGATCACCGAAATTAATCGTACTCCCGCGCGATCGGTGCGCGGCAACGTCCTTGCCACGACGGAGTTTAACCTCACCATGCACGTAAGGTATAAACTTGAAGCGCACGGCGGTACTTTGCTCATGCCCTATGCCGACGTCGTGGGCACCACCAGTTTTTTCGTTGGGACTGATGTTACGACCGACGAGCGACAGGCTTTGCCCCTGGCAGCCGAAGAACTCGCGACCCATCTTGTAACCCAATTGAGCGAAGGCTGGTAATTCCCAATGAAAGGCGAGGAGCACCTTTGGGGAGTCCTCAATGACAAGCTTGATACTCTGAGCGCGACCAATCACCTGGCCGAAGCGATCCGGGTAGGGGAAAGCGCGCTAGAAATCGCCAAACGGAGCTTCGGCGCCGGTGACGCCAGGCTGGCCTTCAGCTACGAAAAACTTGGTTTATTGCATGAACAGAACGGGAATCGCTCGGGAGCGAAGGCTTATCTGGTCAACGCTCACCGGCTGCTGGCCAGGATGCGACCCGCCGACGATGAAGCTGTTTTCCGCTCTTCCCGGCGACTGGGGCAACTCTGTAATGAGCTTGGCCATACTGAAGAAGCGATCGATTTTTTTGAGCAGGCGGTCGCAGCGGCTCCGCAGGTGCCCGGACTACCGTTTTCTGATCTAGGCGCCCTGCTGAACAATGTTGCTCTTATGTGCCGCAAAGCCGGCCGCGGCACCGCCGCTGAACCATACTACCTCCGTGCTCTTCAAATTTACGAAAGCCAACTCGGGCCGGAACATCCCGATGTCGCTTCCGTACTGAATAATCTCGGCGTCTTTTATACAAACGAGAAGCGTTTTACGGAGGCGGAGCAGGTTCATCTCCGCGCGCTCGCCATCCGCGAGAAAGTATTTCCTCCCAGCCACCCCGACATCGCCCAATCGAAATGCAATCTCGCGGTCGTTTATCATTCGCGGGGCGATTACGAGCGGGCTTCAGAACTTTATCGCGCTTCACTCCAGGCTTGGGAGGAAGCGACGGCCAAGCCGCCAGAGGAATACGAAGTCGTGGCGGCGAACTACGCCGATCTTCTCCGTTCACTCGGTAAGGCCCGTAAAGCGCACGCGCTCGAAAACCGGGCCCGCAAGAAACGACGCGGTTGATTGCGGTTGCGCAGGCTGCGCGGATAAGTCAGCTTCCCTCCGCCAATTTTTCGAGCTCACGTGGCGGAACTGGCAGACGCGTACGGCTCAGGACCGTATGGGGCAACCCGTGGAGGTTCGAGTCCTCTCGTGAGCATTGCTGATCCTAGACCAGACATGCAGCAAAGACGATGCGACCAAAGTCCAATAGTTTCCCATCCCGCGCTTCAACAGAATCTGGGCGGGGTGCGACACCCGCGTCCGGCGAACTTTAATCTTTAACCGAATCGTGAATGCGTTAAAACAGCTTGTGGGACATTGGACATGCCAAAAAGACTTAAATATTTCGTGAACGTACAGCTCAAAGTGGATCGGGTCGGTCCCATCATTTCGCCGCTGGCGCACCCGCTCGGCGGGATTCTTGCTCTGTGAGAAGGGGTCCGATGAAAATCTCCGTCGTTATCCCCTGTTATAACGAACGCGATACTATTGCCGAAATCGTGTCCGCGGTCCGGACCGCACCTCTCCGGGACATCGAGATCATCGTCGTAGATGATGGTTCGACTGACGGCAGCCGCACGATCTTGAAACGCAATATCGAGCCAATTGCCGATCGTGTCATTTACCACGGTGTTAATCGTGGCAAGGGCGCGGCCTTGCGCAGTGGCTTCGCAGCCGCTACCGGTGATATCATTCTCGTCCAGGACGCCGACCTCGAATATAATCCGCAGGAATACCCTCGCTTGCTCGAGCCGATCTTAAGCGGCAAAGCAGATGTCGTTTTCGGTTCGCGTTTTATGGGCGCCGGCCCACATCGTGTAGTTTATTTCTGGCACATGATCGGCAACAAACTGCTCACTTTGCTCTCAAACATGTGCACAAACATCAATCTCACTGACATGGAAACTTGCTACAAGGCATTTCGCGCTTCCGTCATCAGGGCCATTGATCTGCGCGAAGATCGCTTCGGATTCGAACCCGAAATCACGGCCAAAGTAGCCCGCGCCCGCTGTCGGATTTACGAAGTCGGTATCTCTTACGACGGCCGTACCTACGAAGAAGGAAAAAAAATTACCTGGCGCGATGGAATCCGCGCCTTCTACGCCATCATCAAATACAACTTCTTTGTTCGCGGTGGTAGCGCCGTTTTCTCTAACGAGAATTCGCCGAGCGAACCGACCGAGACTGTTGAATTGGGACCGCGCCTGAAGCATTCCTGATGACGGTCCGCTTTTCCTACGGGCGCATTGCGCACGTATTGCTTTGGGGCGGGTTGGCCGTCGCGTCACTTGGGATGAGTATCCCCAAAATTTACTCCGGCGTGACCCAGTATCCGCTTCGTCCTACGGGCCCGCTCCATACTTGCGATAGCTACCTTAAATTTGCCACCGGCGCGTCGGGCGCATCGAAGGACCTGATCTCGATCTTTCAATCGATGACCGCGTCCAAGCGCATCATCATCTTCACCCGCAAGGACGACGCGTTTAGTTCTGGATTGGGAATGACGACTGCATACCTCGCTTCGCCGCATCTTGTCCGTTTATTCGAAATCAGTGGAACGCATCCGGACAACGAACTCTCGAAGATGAACCCCGACGAGCTGGCAGCGGTGGTTTTTTGTCGCGTTAACCGTCCCAATTGGTTGCCTGCCGGGAAAGTAATCGGCTCCGGGCTGGAAGTAGTCTCGACGTCGGAAAAAAAAGTGCGTCGATGAGTGCGCTCGCTTTGCTCGGCGCATTCGGGACCCTTCTCGGCGCCGGCTATGGTTTCCTAACCTTGCTCGCTCGGAAGGAGACACAACTTAGTCTTACGGAGCAAATCGCTTTCTCCTGGCTCCTTGGAACTGGGGCGGTTTCACTGCTTCTGTGGATTTTTGGTCTTTTTGTCCATGGCATATTGCTGCCCGGTCTCGTTAGCATCATTTGCCTTTCCCTGGGACTCGTTGGCTGGAGACGAATGGTGCCGCGACCGCTTCGGCGTAAGCCGAACCTCTTCGAAATTTTTCTCGGGATAATTGTTTTTCTGGAAATTGCGATCGTCTTTTATCTTTCATTCGTTCATACCCTTGGTTGGGACGGGTTGCTCAACTGGGAAATCAAGGCTCACTACGCCTTTGCCAACGGCGGCGTTATTCCCGCAACCTATTTTAGCGACAGCGGTCGCGCCTTCAGTCATCCGGAATATCCGCTGGCCATTCCGTTCACCGAGTTGTGGCTTTATCTTTGGCTCGGTGAAGCCGACCAATTCTGGGCGAAAACCATCTTTCCAATTTTCTATGTTATCGGAACATTTTTGGTCGTCGCATTGGGCAAGCGTTTCACCGGAAAAACATGGAACGGGCTGCTCATGGCGGCCTTTCTGTTTTTTGTCCCACAGATTACGGTTGAAGTCGGGAGTGCAATCGCTGGTTACGCAGATTTTCCGCTGAGTATCTTTTATCTGGCAACGATCGGGTGCCTTTTCTGCGCCACCGAACCAAAGAACGATGCCTTTTTCCGCCTTTACGCCGCATGTCTCGCCCTGCTGCCGTGGGTAAAACGTGATGGCCTCATTCTATGGATCGTCGCGGCAGCTTGCGGAGTATTCGTCATTTTACGGACGAAAAGATCATCTCGGCATTTTTTGGCATTGTTCCCAGGGCTTCTGATCATTTGCGGCTGGCGCCTTTATCTATCGGCCATGCACGCGCCACAGGCCGCCGCCGATTTTCTGCCGATGAATTTGGAGACCTTTAGCAGTCATCTCGACCGTATCCTTCCACTTTTTTCTGCACTTTTGGCCGAATTCCATAATCTTCCTATCTGGAGTTTGTTTTGGTTTGTGGTCGCGGTTGGCGTGGCATACTTGCTGGGTCAAATGCGCAATCCAGGTACACCGGTATTGCTAAATGCTCTGTTCGTTCCCATCGTGCTGTATCTGTTGATTTATGTCTTCAGTAGCTGGCCCAACTACCTCGAGCATGTAGGTCTTTCGATTAGCCGGCTGTTACTGCATGTCGCTCCAGTTGGATTTCTGATCATCCTGCTCGCGGTTTCTCGCCGAAGGGTGAAAAGCCCGGCGCCTGTCCACGAGCGCGGCGTTACTTGCACAATGGCGGTTTCCGAGCGAACGCCGGTGGTTGAGCTCGCCTGAGGAAAACGCCCGTGCACGTGATCCCGAAGTTGTACGGGAAATGTTTGATCGCGTCGCGAGACGATACGACCTCGCGAACCACCTTTTCTTCTGGCGCAGACGGGCAGCCGAGATTGTCGCGAAATGGAATCCGGCTTGTGTGCTCGACCTCGCCACGGGCAGCGGCGATCTCGCGCTCGCCCTTCAAGACAAAATCCCTCGTGCCCAAATCGTCGGTCTAGATTTTTCCAGTGCCATGCTCACACTCGCGCGCAGCAAGGGAGTTCGCCAGCTTATTGCCGCCGATGCTGCCCAATTACCGTTAGCGGAACAATCGTTCGACGCCATAACCGTCGCGTTTGGCCTGCGAAACGTGCGCGATTGGGCGGCGGCGCTGCGCGAAATTCGTCGTGTTCTGACCTCCGCCGGTCATCTGCTCGTGCTCGATTTTTCTCGGCCGCCAAATCCGATCCTTCGTTTCCTTTACCGATTTTACCTGCGCCGAATCTTGCCCCTCGCTTCCGCACTCATTACGCGGGAAAAGGAAGCCTACCAATATCTCGGCTCTTCTATCGAAAATTTTCCCAGCGGTCGTGCGATGTGCGATTTGATTGAAGCCAGCGGATTTCAAAATGCCATAGCCGAGCCACTTACCGGCGGTATCGTGACGATTTACGCTGCGGAAGTGTAGCTGCCGCGGTCTCAGCGGCACTTGGGGGAGATCGCGACCGAGGGCGACGCACTGGCCGAGGGTGAAGGTGATGGCGGTTGCACCAGCTCTGCTCGCAACGCCCTCAAGTCCGAGTTACTAATCACAAAGGCGCCTTCCTGTTCGTCGGCTCGCGCCATCGATGTTCCATCAGGCGAAGATCCGCCGATTGTCAGCTTGTGTTGGGCCTTTTCATCCGGCGAAGTAGTAAAACTGATGACGAGCGATGGTTTATCGAACGTTCCCGGCGGAACATTTGCGATCCAGCGAACGGCATGCAGCGAGGCGAGCGTGTTCAGCAGCGCTTGCACCTTCACGGTGTTGATCGGCCCGCTACCACTGACCCATTGCCATTGATTGTTCGTCCCGCGGATCAAGCTTTGTTCGTGATCGGTGAAAAGCGACAACCGGTGGATTTGTTCCGGTTTGAACTTGAAAATTGCCAGTTCCTGCCACTGCAAAGGATCGGCAAAAATATTATCGAGTGTGGAGTGGCGAACCGCTACTACGAATGGTTCCTCGCCGACACGCGCGAAGATATTTTCACCATCGATTTTTCCGAATGCGATCGTCGCCAAAGGATGCTCACCCGCCTGGGTCTCGGCCGTGTTCTCCGACGCAAATGAGCTGAGGGTGACCGTTAATTGCGGCTTATCGAGACCATATTTCGGCAAATCGGATGCAACGTCGGTGACGAAATTCGTTACTTGCTCACCGGCAAGCAACTCCATTAACCGGCGTGCTTCTGCTGCATTGGCCGGGCGATTGTTCCGATTAATGATCGTCCAGTTTTGACCTTTGCGGGCCAGCACCGTTTTTGTTTTTCCGGGAGCATCAATGGTGATGCGGTCCAGCTGATTTTGATCAAAACGCACCAGGTGCCGGTCACGTAAATCGTTTGGTTTGGTGCCCAAAATTGCTTCAATCTTGTTCGGCAGGGTGTAAACGAACTTGCGCGGCGCGAATCGGACGTAAACCTGGTCCTTTTCTTTTTCGGGCACGCCGCCTATCTGCAAAATCTGGCCCTGCTTGTCGTTGTCGCTAAAAATCGTCACCGTTCCCCGGGGCTCGGTCAGGCCGTAGGGGTGCAAATCGCCGGCATCGTCGGCCACAAATTGGGCGATTCGGCTGGTCGTGATCTGCGCAATCAGATCGTTGACCTTTTGATCGTCGGCTCGGGCCCGCAACGGTTTCACGATTTGCCAGTGATCAGCTTGTTTTTGCAGTTCCATTTCGCCAGCGGCGGTTTTGAGTGAAAGCCGTGCGACCTGTGTCGCAACCGTGTCGGTTAATTTGCGGTCCCGAAATTCCTCGGGCTTTTTTGAAATCTGGTTCTTGATCGACTGCGCGGCGAGAAAGACATCCTTTGAATTCTCCAACCGCACATAGGTCTTGCCTTCCAGAGCGGCGTTGTTACCGAATAAAATCTCCGGCGGTGCGTTCGCGCCTTGGAGCTTGAGCCGAAGCTTCGCTTTGGCCACACCGTATTCCGCCATCCGGCTCTTGTCGGCCTCGATTTCTTTTCCGCTGATAGTTGCGTCTTTTTTCCAGTCTTCCAGATCGAACAATAAACTGTCTACGGTACTACCATCGGCCAGATCTTTGACCGGCGATTCCAGTCGCCATTTTTTGTCTGCGCGTTTTAATTCGATTCGCTCCTCGCCGTTTTGAATGACAACTCCGTCGATTTTATCGCGCTCGAAATTGATCACGTTCTGAGCGCGACGATTCGCTTCTTCGGTGTTCGGGCGCTTGGTTTCGTAAAATTTAATGAAAACGACAAGCGCCGCGGTGAGGGCAAAGAGGATGAGGGTGGTTCGGAATCTCATAGCGCGATCAGGCCCGCCGCTTCCACCACACCGCGGAGCCGATCAATGCCGGCACCAGCGGCATCAATACCAGAACGATCCAGCGTAAATTCCGCAGCGCCGTTTGATCGAGGCTGAAAGTAAGCGTTTTCGGCACCTTGGGCGCGATACCGATCATTTGCTCGCGACTCATCAGCCAGTTAATGGAGCCCGAAATAAAATCGAGGGCCTGCTGATCCTGAGTGAGCGCATTGTCCTGAACAAAAAGCGCATTGCTCACTACCACCATGCGGGACGAATTCACCCGCACCCGTTCGTCGCCACTACCGCCCTTTTCGATCGAGACTGCGATGGTCAGGGGTGCAGCGTGGTCCCGATTTTGTTCGAACTGTAATTTAGCCGGATCGTCCGAATTGTAATCGACTTCGCCCCAGTAACCTTTTTCCGCCTGCACCAGTGGCTGCAGCTGAACGCCCCCGGCTTGCACCCGCTGCGAGTCGAGTGTGAGGGAACACGTTCCACCCAAAAATGGCGCGCGCACGTCGGCCAGCCGTTTGGTAATCGCAGAGTCGGGCAGGAAACGCCCGATTACATCGCGCACTCGCGCGATTTCTTCGATGCCGGTGCGCACCATTGCCATCAAGCGATCATCGTTCACTCGTACCCCGAGCTCGGCCAGAAACGCGTCGAGCTTTGGCGTTTTGGCAGACGGATCGAGCAGTAGCAAAATGCGGCCCTGTTTGTTCCAAAAATCGCGTAATAATTGCATCTCGCGGTCGGAAAAATCGTATTGCGGGCCGACGATCATGATCGTCTTCATCTCCGCCGCAATTGCATCGACGTTGAAAAGATTTAGTTCCTGAAGCTTGATGTTTTCATTTTCGATAAATGTTTTTAGCACTGAGATCGGGCTGGCCGGCGCCCGCTCCACCGTCATCAGGTTAGGTGCCGCCTCCGCGATAGGCGGTTCTTTGTGGCCGAGTACATAACCAATGACGTTTTTCTTCCCCTCGGTCAGATCGATGATCGCGCCGCTGATCGCTTGCTCGCCTTTGAACGTGGTCACGCGCGGACCTTCACCCATCGCCATCCCGCTTTGATCCACTTCCGCCATTTCCGAGGCCTTGACCGTTTTGTTCCGTCCCTCGTAATCAAGCACCAGCATGCTTTCGTCCGTGACTACCTTGTATTTGTCGAAAAGTTCCTTCGCCCGCGAAAAACTGCGTTCAGGATCGATCTGCTCAACGTCGATTTTCCCTTTGGCGGCGTACTGATATTCCGTTAGCAGACCTTGCACGTCGTTGGTGATCGGCGTGTTTGGGGAAAAGAAAACAGTGATGCGCAGTTTCCCCTTCAACGAGTCAAGCATGCGTTTCGTCTTGTCCGAGAGGGCGTATTTTTGGTCGCGCGAGAAATCCCAGCGCCGGTAATGCTCGAAGCCGAGATAGTTCACCATCAACGCCAGGAAGATGAGCAAGCCAATCTGAACGACGACGTTGAGTCCGATCTGGAAGCGATGAATTTTCTTTGGTTTCTCCGCCACAATTACAGTCTCCATTTGCGCGATTGAAATGCCTGATAGGTCAGACCAAGCATGACAATCGTCAGGCTGAGGTAGAGAACGATCGGGCGGGTATCGATCTCGCCGCGCGAGAGCGTGCCCATTTGTTCAAGGGCGGAGAAATAGCCAAGGAGTTGCCTCGTCGTGGAACTGACCTCAGTTAGAATAAAAGTGATTAGCCCGGAAAAGAAATGCATCGTGATCGCACAAAACGAAATCACCGCTGCGATAATCTGGTTTCTAGTCAGGACCGAAGCGAAACAGCCGATGCTGATATAAAACATTCCCAGCAGCAGCAGCATCAGGTACGAACCCCAATACGCTCCGGCTGACCCCGCCGCTGTTTGACCCGTGATGTATTGGAAGATTAAAAAGTAAAGAATGGTGGGAACCCAGAGAACCAGGTAGAAAACGAGAGCGCCAAAAAATTTCGCCAGCACCACCTGCCAGTCTCGCACCGGCGCGGTCATGAGCGGTTCAATCGTACCCAGCTTAAATTCCTCCGCGAACAACCGCATGGTGATGAGCGGGAAAATCAAAACAAAGGCGAACCAGAAAAATACCGAATTAAAAAATGCTTCCTGCACCGAATATTGTATCGGCCGCTGGTTCATGAACGAAATCTGGAAATAGAAGTCGGCTCCGCTCACGAACAAAAAGAAGACCAGGACGATGTAGGCGATGGGCGAGTAGAAGTAACTGGATACTTCGCGGGAAAGAAGCGTGTAGAATTTACGCATGGCAAAAATGGTGCCGCGCGCTGTCTGTCATCCTGAGCCGCGCAGACGGCGAGGGACCTCGCCCATCCTGATTGATTAGACAAGGGAGGTTTGGGTCAGGCACGGAGTTGGTGTGAGGTCCTTCGCTTCGCTCAGGATGACACGCCGCTGCTAGAGCGAAGTGATGAAACATCGGAATGTTATTTTTCATTCACGTCTCATCCGAATGGGTGATCTCCACAAAAACATCCTCCAGCGTTGCGCGGCGCGCGGTTAACTCGCGCACTTCCCAATGGCGGTCCCGCGCCAAGCGGAAAACCTCCGGTCGAACGTCCGCCCCCGATTCCACTCGCAGCGACAAAATCTTCCAGCCGTTATCCTCCGCCTCGCTCACATCGCGGACGCCCGTGATTTCTCTTAGCTCAGCCACTGCGTCATCCGCGCCGACCTTCGCTTCCAGCGTCACTCCGCCGGCCGTCCGAATGCGACCGAGCAAATTTTCCGGCGTGTCGCACGCTTCGATTCGCCCTTTATTGATAATGATTACCCGCGTGCAGGTCATCTCGACCTCGGGCAAAATATGGGTCGAAAGCAAAATCGTATGTTGCTTGCCCAGATTCTTGATTAGTTCCCGCACCTGGCGGATTTGATTCGGATCGAGACCGATCGTCGGTTCATCTAGAATCAGCAGATCAGGTTCGTGCAGTAACGCGTCTGCTAATCCAACCCGCTGCCGAAATCCTTTCGAAAGCGCGCGAATGAGTTTGTTTTCAACTTCGCGCAACCCGCAAAGTTCTTTCACATCGCCGACCCGTTCGCTCATCCGCCGATGTGGAATGCTTTTGAGGGCGGCGCGGTAGTTCAAATATTCGTTCACGCGCATGTCGTTATAGAGCGGCACGTGTTCCGGCATGTAACCAAGGTGCGCTCGGGCCTGAAGTGATTGCTCGAAAATATCGAAACCGGCGATGGAAGCCCGGCCGGCGGTTGGCGGCATGAAGCTCGCCAAAATGCGCATTGTGGTTGTCTTGCCGGCTCCGTTTGGCCCAAGGAAACCCATGATCTCCCCCTGACCGACCTCGAAGTTGAGATCGCGGATTGCGGTCTGGCCTGCGTATTTTTTAGTTAAATTTTCAACCTTGATCATAAAACAAGCTCCACCGGAGGAATTACTTGTCCCGTCAGCGAAACGAGACCAAGCATTCCTTCTCCTTGTGGGAAAAAGCTAGAATGAGGGCCTCCGAAGAGGGTATCTTCCATTTCTCGAATTCACTAATCCTTTGAGACAATTTTCATCGCGCTGCGTTGTCTAAAAAATTTTAGCGCGCTGCCAATGGCACGGTTTGGATCTGGCGCGTCCCATCGTTTCGAACGACGCCGACGGTGAAATCAACCGTCATCCCGCTTTGCACGCGCCCGAGCAGGCCCTCGATCGATTTCACCGAGTTCACATCGTGCCGTCCGACTCGGTAAATCACCAGTCCGCGCTCGACGCCAATTTCCGCCGCCGGACTTCCCGGCTCAACCGCGCTAACCAAAACTCCGCGCCCGGGAACCAAGTCAAAAGCATC
>Ga0209805_1001764_pt1 | contig 12836 bp, 11 predicted proteins | sample GraSoiAngelo_148_FD_185905 | JGI IMG/M metagenome (GOLD analysis project Ga0209805, IMG submission 185905) | Grasslands soil microbial communities from the Angelo Coastal Reserve, California, USA - 14_1009_09_20cm (SPAdes) (version 2) | ecosystem: Environmental > Terrestrial > Soil > Grasslands ... | reverse complement strand
TCCGCGCGCTTCGACCAACTCAATCGAATCGAGCCAGAATTTTGCGTAGCGCTCCGCTTGCTCTACGTGGATGTGGCGCGGTTCGTGACCTTCGCGACTAAAGAAGAAAAAGCGATAGCCGCGAACGCGATTCTGCTTGGCTGACTTTGCCATGCAGGTAGTCGGCGATCTTGTCGGCAACGATCTGACGGGTAATCTTCATTGAGCTCGATTTTACTGTCGTTTGTGACCTAAATCGACGTGAAATTTTTCGTGCTTTGCCCAAAGATTCTCGACAATAGATGCGTCATTGGTACTTTAGAACCGTGACTCCGGAGTTATCTGAAATCACCGAGAAGGCGCTGAGACTTTCTCAAGGTGAACAGCTGACATTGGCCCGCACGCTTTTGGAAAGTAATGAGGCGAGCGGAGATTCTGGAGTGGACGCGGCGTGGGAGCAAGAGATCGAGCGTCGAATTCAAATGGTCGATGCCGGATTGGCCAAGGGTCGGCCGTTCGCGGATGTCCTTCGAGATATTGATCGGCAGCTTGGCCGATGACGCTGATCATTCTCGGCGAAGCCGAGTAAGAATTCGCTGAGTCTATCGCTTACTACGAATCCAAGCAGCCAGGACTGGGATGGCGGTTTCGGAATGAAGTGGCGGAAGCGGTGGGCAGAATTTTGCGCCATCCCGAGTTGGCGCGGTTAAGGCCGAAAGGATACCGCCGAGTAAATCTGCACGCTTTTCCGCACTACATCGCCTACGTCATTCGCGGAGACACGATCTGGATCGTGGCGATTGCGCATGGCTATCGTCGCCCCGAGTTCTGGATTGGTCGCGTGTGAAGGTGAAGGGCTGTATCGGCGAGGGCGGCTTCGCCACGTTGATTCGCTGAAAAGTTGAATCGTGGAATCGGAAGAGACGCTTTAACCCTTCTTATATCCGAAGAAACCGCGCCGCCGAATAATCTCGGCGACTGCCGCTGGCACCATCTGGTCCCAGGTTTCGTCGCCGTCGGCGATGCGTTTGAGCACGTCGCGCGAAAAGATCGGCAGATATTTGGGATTATAGTTATCGAGTTGCACGAAACTGCCGCGACCGACCAGATAACCGTAGAGCGGTTGCAGGTCGGGTTTCACCTGGACAGTGTGAATGGTTTCTAATTCGTCGATTGGACTGCGCTGCTTCGGATAGACGTAAACTTTCAAGTCGTTCTTAAACAGGCGCCCGAAGTTCTCAAGAATGCCGCCCGGCAATTCGACATAATATTTTTCGTCGAACAGCTCATACACACTCGGCACACCCATGACGATGGCGACGCGTTCGCGCGTTCGCCAGGAGAGATAAGCGGCGAGCCGATAGTATTCGAAGTAATCGGAGATGAGAACGGTCTTGCCGCAGGCGGCGAGGACATCCGCGCGCGCGAGGAAATCGCGGCGATCAACTTCTTTTCCGCCGGCCAGCAGATTGCGCATGGTCAGTTCCATGAGGGTGAGGATCGGTTTGTCGGTTACGGCTGGGTCTTGTTTAAACTTCGCCAGGGCGCATTCCAACATGTCGATGTTGACGTAAGTGACCGGACGAAAACTGCCGCGCTCGACCAGCACCGCCTTGTTATGCAAGATGTCGGACGGCTGCAGCACCTCGCGGTCCGGGCCGAACATGGCTGCACCGCTCAGTCCGATCTCCACGAGCTTGAGCGCCATGACGCGGTTGTCAACGTTCCGAAATTCGATTCCGCTGAACTCGAGCATGTCGATCTCGAGGCGACGTGTGGTGAGGTTGTCGAGCAACGATTCGACAAGTTCTTCCGGCACGTGACTTAGAAAAAAAGCGCCGTAGCAAAGATTCACGCCGACGATGCCGAGCGCTTCCTGTTGCCCCGATGCTTCCTCGTCCAGCATGCGCACATGCATCACGACCTGGCTCGGCTGATCGTTGGCGCGGCTCTGGAACTTGATTCCCATCCAGCCGTGGCACTCGTGAGTGCCGCGATAACTCCGCGCCACCACGGTATCGGCGAAAGCGAAGAACGAAGTGTTATCGCCGCGCTCCGGTCCCAGTCGCTCGATGTCGAGCCCGAATTCGTGGTCGAGCATCGCCTGGAGCCGGTTGCCCGAAACGTATCGGTCAACGTGCCCGTAGATGGCGTCGCTTACTTTCATGTCGTAAGCCGACATGCTCTTTGCGACCGTCCCCGCAGCGCCGCCGACCCGGAAAAACCAGCGCACCACTTCCTGTCCCGCGCCGATCTCGGCAAAGGTGCCGTACCAGCGCGGATCGAGATTAATCCTGAGCGCCTTGGAATGCGTGTCGAGCGGTTCCTCTTTCACGACGTGAGAACAGAACTGTAATACCAGCCATCTTTAATGTCATTCTGATCCCGCAGTCGCGGGAGAAGAATCTCTGATCATTTCTGGACCGATTCCCAACGGAAATAAATCCGAGATGTTTCGCGGAGCCTGTCCTGAACGAAGTCGAAGGGCTCAACATGACAGCGCCACTTAAGAGATTACTAACAAGCTCCTGGTGGATGAACGCGAGAGTTTCTATTCGCGGGGTTCTGCGCGAGAAAACCAAATACCGTGCTCAGGCACTAGAACCATCCCACAAATGCGCTGCGTTATAGTCACGGCGCCTGTGTCGCGTGCTTCGGCGAGCAACATCGCACAGGAACGCCTCGACACAGCGAGGCGGCTACAACAATCGTCAGCGTTCGCCTGGCTTTTTCTTTGCTTGCGGTTGTCCCTTCGGGGCAGGGCGATTTCCTCCGCCCGTTTGTGGACGCTTCCCTCCCATTTGAGCGTTACGCGCGCCCATTTGGGGACCATGCGCAGCCATCTTGGGTTGGCCCGACCTTGGAGTCATCTGATGAGGCGTGTGACCGGCACCTCCGGCCCCGGTTCCTTTGGTCGTATGCATTTTGGCCTGGTTTCCCCCGGCGGTTCTTTGATTTCCGGTCTTGAGCTTGTTCCCGTTTGCTCCAGCGTGACCTGCTCCCGCTGTCTTACCCGCTCTTGCTCCCTGAAGATTTCGCTCAGTTACGTTCCCGGTTTTATTTTCACCTTTGCCGGCTCCCGCTCCAGTTCCGGGTCCTTTTCCGGCTTGTCCGGCGCCTGCGCCCTGGCGATTAAGTTCGGATGCGTTCCCGATTTTGTTTTCACCTTTGCCTGCGCCCGCTCCAGCTGCTGCGCCGACTCCCTGCTCGCCGCCCTTGCCTTGCCCCACGCCTTCGTTCTTGTTGAATGATTTGATCGCATCGGGGTTTGGTTTCCCCTTGTTCACGGACGCCTGGAGGTTTCGATCTTTGGCTGCCGCTTGCTGCCGCGAAAGCTGCTGTGAAGTTGGCGGCATTTTTTTCGCGTTCGCGGCCGCGGCTTTTTGTTCCGCGGTCGGCTGCGCTTTCACTCCATTCGGACCGTTAAAGCTGGCACGTGTGGCGTTCACCTGCTTGTTCGTCACCGAGCGATCGACATAGGTGTTATGGATCACAGTATTGTTTACGCGGGTCACAGCGGTGTTATAACGGAACGCGTTTCCTTCCCATCGGCCGCCCCAGTAGCCGTTCCCGTTGTAGCCATAGCCGTAGTTAATGCCTCCGTAATAACCGACAGTCGGCCCCCAGTAACCCTGGTTAAACGCGTAAACGCCATTGTTCCAGCCCCACCATGGCGGCGTCCAAAGCACACCGACTGATGGTGGCGCGACCCAGGCGCCTGGGACCCAATAATAATCCCCGGCATCATAACCGTAGCCCCAGTAACCGGGAGTCCAGAGATAGCCTTCGACCGGGCAGGGCGGTTGCTGGTATACCGGGAGGACCGGCGGAGCAAAACCGACCGATATATCTACCTGGGCGTGCGAAGACGCCAACGGCAGCGCGAGAAATCCAGCTAAAATTAAGGAACGCAATTTCATCATAGATAGCCTTTCAATACGTAATTCGGCGCAGGTAATCAATCTGGTTCTAGGTTGAGACGTGTGCGGCGACCAACGCGGTGCACCGCTGATGAATGCGAGATCCTTCGAGTGCGCTCGGATGACAATGCCGGCGGCATAGTCACTTCATTCGGTCGAAGGTCTTTCGGAGAATTTCGACGTCGCTCGCGCCGCCGATCTTTTCACGTGTCGTTTCAATCCACTTTTTCTCGAGCGCGTTTTTCGTTGGACGATCGGACTGGTAAAACACGCCGAAGACGCCGGGGAAAGGGAGCGATGCCAGCTTGTACGCGGCCAATTCGTCCGTCACGTCATGTCGTAAATCGTCTTCGGGTGTGTTGTCCCATTTCTTTTCCTGGATCACTTCGAAGCTTCCGCCTTTCTTTGGGTTGGCTGGATCGAACACGTCCGGGAAAAATTCGACGCATTCGCTCAAGCATTCGATGACGCTGAAGCCCTGGTGATCGAACGCGCGCTCGATCATTTGGATCATGTGATTCACCTGCGCGGCGTGGGTGCGCGCGATGAATGTCGCCCCGCCAGCGATCAGTTTTTTCATCGGATTAACCGGCTGATCGATAGCGCCGATGGGATCGGTCTTGGATTTGAAACCGATGGGCGACGTGGGCGAGGTCTGTTTCTTCGTCAGGCCGTAGACGAAGTTGTCCATGATGAAATAGGTCATGTTGATGTTCTTGCGCGCACCGTGATCAAGATGATTGCCACCGATGGAGAAACCGTCCCCGTCGCCGCCGAAAAGGAACACATGCAGATCGGGCCGGGCAAGACTGATGCCGGACGCGAGTGGGACGGCGCGGCCGTGAATGTAATGCGCGCCATGACCGTTGACGAAATAGGGAAAGCGCGACGAACAACCGATTCCTGCAAGAGTGACGATTTTTTCGTGATCGAGCTGGCGTTTCTCGAGGACTTTGTAAAACGCGGCGAGAACGGCGAAATCGCCGCAGCCGGGACACCATGTCGGGTGATCGGCGGTGATGGCTTTCTTGGTTAATTTTTCCCGTGGCGGCTCAGCGATCGCAGGCGAGGCCGAGCCGGACTGGCGGTTGCCTGCCACTGCAGGTGAGGCGGTTGTCATGTTTGTTTCATTCATAAGATCGACATCATCGTTAACCAGCTCCTTGGGCGATAGATTCGGCGCGGGCAACATCGACATCTTGTTCGCCGTTTCCTGAAACCGGACGGTTCGGTGAATAGCCCCTGACTGAGACAAACTTGCCGGGAAAAACCCCTTGAAGAATTTCTTTTACACGGAAGGTGAGACCGTCGGTTTTGGTGACGCTCTGAATTTTTGGTTCGCAATAGCGCGCGCGCAAAATTGTGCCGAGCTGACCGTAGCCATAAAGGCCCTGATCGTTCATCTCCACCGTGACGACCCGCTTGAATTTCGCGAAGATTTTCTCGAGTCCGTTCGGTAACGGATGAACGTGGCGCAAATGCAAGGCGCCGATTTTTTCGCCGTGCTCGCGCCCCATCTTCACCGCGTCGTGAATCGGGCCGTAAGTTGATCCCCAGCCGACGAGCAGCGTGTCGCCTTCCTGATCGCCATAAACTTCCGGCACCGGAATTTCTTCGGCGAGTTTGCGCAATTTGTTGCGACGCTTCGCCGTCATGGCCATGTGCAGTTTCGGGCTGCCCGTGGGATGCCCCATCTCGTCGTGTTCGAGTCCGCCGATGAGCGGATATTTTCCGTCAAGGATGCGCGTGCCAGGCGGGATGTGTTGCGTGATACGCTCAAGATCATACGGCTTGAAGCCGCCCTCGCGTGGTGTGAGATCGGGCTTCGGGTCGACCATCAACTTCGAAAGATCGGGCTCGTCGAACGCTTCGATACGCGTGGCGAGGGAGGTGTCGCTCAAAATAAAAACCGGCGTACTGTATTTGCGCGCGATCCGGGCCGCTTCGATCGCGATGTAGAAACAATCTTCCACGCTCGCTGCTGCGAGCACAACGCGCGGGCTGTCGCCGTGACTGCCGAAAATCGCCTGATGCAAATCGCTTTGCTCAACGTTTGTCGGCAATCCCGTGCTCGGGCCGCCGCGTTGAATGTTGCAAACGATGAGCGGAATCTCTGCCATTGACGCCCAACCGATGGCTTCGGCCTTGAGCGAGATGCCCGGTCCCGCGCTGCCGGTGACCGCGAGATATCCTGAATACGAAAATCCGAGAGCCAGGGACACCGCACCAAGCTCATCCTCAGCCTGGACGAAAATTCCGCCGTATTTCGGCAACTCGCGCCGGAGGGTTTCCATGATGGACGACCACGGCGTGATTGGATATCCGGCGCCGTAGCGCACACCGGCGGCGATCAATCCGTATGCGAGGGCCTGATTGCCGTCCATCGTGATCTGCGCGCGACCGCTCGTTTTCGGGAAGTGCTCAAATCGATAATGCTTCGTCAGGACGTTTCCGACCGGATAAGCGTAACCGGCCTGGAACGCCATTAATGCGGTGTTTACGATGCTCTGGTCTTTGCCGCCGAATTTTTCGGTAATCAGTTTCTTCAGCTTCTCGACGTCGAGATTGAAAATTTTCGAGATCAACCCGAGCACAAAAATGTTTTTGCCCTTGTCCTTGGCCGTGCCGCCAAGCGCTTCGACGGTAAGACCTGTTATGGGAACTCCGACATAAACAAAACGTTTGTCGTCGAGGTTCGGCTCGACGTTATCCGAATCGTAAAGCAACACGCCGCCTTCGCGCAGAAAATCGAGGTGGTCCTGATAACTGTGCTGATAAAACGCGACGAGGAAATCGGCTTCATCGCCGGCTGATAACACTTCGCCGGAACCGATGCGCACCTGGAAAATCGATGGTCCGCCCGAGATCGTGGCCGGGATGGTCATGTACGTCATGACGTCGTGGTCGCTGCGCCCAGCCAACCGCGCCAGAAACGCGCCGGCAGTTTGAATTCCGTCCTGCGAATTCCCGGCGAGACGAATTACGGCGTCCTGAATATTTTCAGGCCGCAGATCGGCGCGGTCCGAACCCGGACTGGCACCAGACGCCGGGGTGGCGGTGGAAGTAGGACTGGCGGCAGATCCGCCCTCGGCTTGCTTCACAACGGGAGTTTCATTCACGGGATTATAATTCTAACAGAACTAGAGCAGCATTCCACCGGCAATTGAAGGCGCCCAGGCGCGCCCGGCGGTCGCGCCCTACCACAACTGTTCTGCTCATTTGCGGTCGAAAACAGAGCCCAACGGAGAGGCGAACTCCCGCGAGCCTTTGAATGAGGACGTTACCTCGGGCCGCTCGTTCGGCGTCGCAGAGCTCCGCCCTTCAAGCCGTTGTTTCTTGCATTCGCCGGCCTATTAGATAACGAGACAGATATGGCCGAAGCGGCAACCATCGATGCGGCTCGTCAGGAGGAGTTCGTTGGGAAAGTGGTCGAGCAGATCAGCGGCACAATGACGACACTGCTCGGGGCGGTTGGCGATCGATTGGGATTATTCAAGAATCTGGCGGCGGAAGGGCCGGCGACATCGGCTGAGCTCGCGTCGCGAACCAAACTAAACGAGCGCTATCTGCGCGAATGGCTGGGCGGCATGGCTACGGCGGGTTATCTGAACTACGACGGAATAACAAAACGTTTTAGTCTGCCGGCCGAACATGCGTCAGTGCTCGCGCACGAGAACGGCCCGTTTTTTGTCGGGGGCATGTATCAAATGCTTCCTGCGTTCACTGGAGTATTCGACCAAGTTTTGACTGCGTTTCGCAGTGGCGGTGGCGTTTCGCAATCTCAGTACAACGACATGATGTGGGACGGCCTGGAACGGTTTACCTGCACATGGTTTGAGAATTTGTTGTTGCAACAGTGGATTCCCGCCATGCCTGATGTGAAAGCGCATCTCGAGAGGGGTTGCGATCTGGCAGACGTGGGATGCGGACGCGGGCATGCGCTCATCAAGCTGGCGCAAGCCTTTCCGCGATCGCGCTACGTGGGGTACGACAACTTTGGTCCGACTGTCGTACGCGCGACTGCGAATGCGCGCGAAGCGGGCGTATCAGACCGGGTGCGTTTCGAGGAACGCGATGTCTCGAAAGGGTTGCCGGCGCAGTTTGATGTGATCACGACGTTCGACGTGGTGCATGATGCCGTCGATCCACTTCAGTTGTTACAATCGATTCGTCGCGCGCTTCGGCCAGGCGGCATTTATGTTTGTCTCGACATCAACTGCTCAGAGAAACTCGAGGAGAACGCGAATCCGCTCGGCGCAATGTTTCATGGCGTAAGCGTGTTCTACTGCATGACCACGTCGCTCGCGAACCATGGCGCAGGACTCGGCACGCTCGGTTTTCATGAAGCGAAGGTTCGCGAGCTTTGCGAGAAGGCCGGGTTCAGCAGCGTCCGACGCGTGCCGCTGGAAAATCCTTTTAACAATTTGTACGAAGCAAAACCATGAGGTTGGTTTTCGCGGCTGCAGTTTCTCGCGACTTGCACGTCAGGATCTTCGCCTGTGGATCCCAAAAAGCAGCGCGTCCCCAAGCCTACGACCCGAATTTACGTCTGATACTCCGAAAGTTCTTGCGTAAGCATTGTGTGCGTTGAATACAATCTGATGGTGCGTTCTGGAATTACCTTCGGCGTCACAAGCATTTTCGCTTTACTCGTGGTACTGAACGCACTGCTTCGAGCGCCCGAAGGCTACGAAGACGACAGCGGGTTTCATATTGGTGTGCTAGCGGACGCGGCTCCGCTGTAACCCCTCATTTTCCGTTCGGCGGCTTGCTCCATTCCCGCTCTGCTCGCGATCTAGCCCGCGCCGCCTTAGCAACGGCTCGATGTAAGGATCGCGGCCCACAAAATTCTTAAACAGTCCGAGGGCGTCAGCCGATCCGCCGCGTGACAGTAACATGGCGCGAAAGCGGTCGCCGTTCTCGCGTTTCAATCCGCCGTGTTCCTTGAACCACTCGACCGTGTCGGCGTCGAGTACTTCGCTCCAGAGATAGGAGTAATAACCGGCCGAGTAACCGCCGGCGAACGCGTGTGAAAAATAAAAGCTGCGGTAACGCGGCGGCACCGGCGGAAAATCGACGCCGGCCTTGTGCAACGCTTCCGCTTCAAAGGCGACGGCGTCGTGCGGAACATCAGGTGGATTCAGTTGATGCCATGCTTGATCGAGAAGTGACGCCGACAGGTATTCCGTCGTTTTGTAGCCCTGATTGAATTTTTCCGCGGCGATCACTTTGTCGAGCAACGCCTGCGGAATCGGTTCGCCCGTCTTGTAATGTTTCGCATAATTCTTGAGCACTTCCGGCCATGTGGCCCACATTTCGTTCACCTGCGACGGGTACTCGACGAAGTCACGCGGCACGCTCGTTCCGCTGAAGCGCGGATATTTTACATTCGAGAACATTCCGTGCAGCGCGTGGCCGAACTCATGGAACGCAGTGCGCACCTCATCGTGCGTCAGTAACGTTGGTTCGCCCGGCGGCGGCTTGGGAATATTGAGATGATTGGCAACGACCGGCTTGGTCCCGAATAAATCGCTTTGCTGCACGTACGCGTTCATCCATGCGCCGCCGCGTTTCGATGGGCGCGCGTAATAATCGCCGAGGAATAACGCCAGCGGTTTGCCGTCGCGATCGTAAACTTCGAATACGCGCACGTCCGGCTGATAAACGGGAATGTCATGACGCTCCTTGAAGGTGAGACCGTAAAGTTTTCCGGCAGCGAAGAATACACCGTCGAGAATGACGTGATTCAGCTCGTAGTATGGACGCAGCTCCGATTCGTCGAAGGCGTAACGCGCTTTGCGAACTTTCTCCGAATAAAAGGGCCAATCCCATGACGCGATCTGGAAGCCGCCTTTTTCCTGATCGACAATCTTCTGCATGTCGGTCGCTTCGCGTTTTGCGTTTGCCACCGCGGGCGGCGCGAGATCGCTCAGGAGTTTGTTCACGGTAGGAACATCGTGGGCAGTTTGGTCTTCGAGCTGATACGCGGCCCAATTCGCATAGCCGAGCAACTTCGCTTTTTCCGCTCGCAACTGAGCTGTTCGCGTCACGATATTGCGCGTGTCGAACTCGCCACCGTGGCTATTTCGCGCGAGAGAGGTTTGCATGATGCGCTCGCGCAGTTGCCGGTTTTGTAACGACCCAAGCAGGGGCTGCCCGGTCGTGTTCTGCATTTGAATGACGAATTTGCCGTCCTTGTGCTCCGCTTTCGCCGCTGCGGTAACGCTTGCCATCTGGTTATCGGAAAGACCCGCCAGATCTTCCTTGCGATCGATGACCACCGAGGATGCGTTCTTTTCCTTTAAAACATTTTGTTCGAATTGAGTCTGCAAAGTCGCGAGCTCGGTATTAATTTTCTTGAGCTTCTCCTTGTCGGTATCGGAGAGCTTCGCGCCCGCTCGCACGAAATCCTTGTAATAGCGCTCGAGCAGATAAGCCGATTCCGGATCGAGGCCGAGGTTGTCGCGATTGTCGTAAAGCTCCTGGATACGCGCGAACAATTTGCCGTTGAGATGAATTGCATCGCGATGAGCAGAAAGCTGCGGTGCGATCTCGGTCTCGATCTTCTGCAACGTCGGATTGGTGTTGCAGGCGTTAAGGTTCGAAAAGGTACGTTCGGCGCGATCGAGCAAACGGCCGGTGTGTTCCAGCGCGACAATGGTGTTGTCGAATGTTGGCTTTTCAGAATCGTTCGCGACCCCTTCAACTTCCTTGAGTTCCTCGCGCATGCCCGCCTCGATGGCCGGCTCGAAGTGTTCGTCCTTGATCTTATCGAACGGCGGGATGTGATACGGCAGCGAGCTTTCGGTGAGCAACGGGTTATCTGTCATATTAGGATTTTGCACGGGTGACGTTTGCGCGATGACAGAGATAGCTGCGATGTGCGTCACTGCCACAATTAGGCTGAGTGTCGCCTCAGCAGATGTCGATTTTACCAGCGAACGGAAACAAAAGTGCATGGTTCGGATTTTCCGCGCGCTCGCGCGGTCAGGCAACTGCGATTACGATCGCACACAGGCATGGAACGTTTTCTCGCAATCCTGCTGCTGATGCCATCGGTCGCAGCGGCAGCAACGAACACGGCCCCGACCTTCGACGAAAAGGCAGCAGAACGGTTCGCAAAATTGGCGTTGGCGTGCGTCGGGAAGCAGTACCCGAACAAAATCAGTCATGTGCTGAACAGCGATGCGGATGTGGCGCCGCCGCGCAAGCTTACGCCCGCATTTTACGGATGTTACGACTGGCATTCGTCAGTGCACGGACACTGGCTGCTCGTGAGACTGCTGCGCACGTTTCCGGACGCTTTGTTTGCCGCGCAAGCGCGCGACGCGCTGCGCAAAAGCCTTACAGCGGAGAATTTGAAACAGGAAGCTGCATATCTTCGTGGAGAAGGCCGCGCCAGTTTTGAGCGCCCGTATGGATTGGCGTGGCTGCTGCAATTATGCGCCGAGTTGCGCGAGTGGGATGATGACGAGTCGCGAGAGATGTCAGCGAACCTTCGTCCACTCGAAGACGCAGCAATCGAGCGATTGAAAATATGGCTGCCGAAGCTTTCGCATCCGGTGCGCATCGGCGAACATGATCAAACAGCGTTCGGGCTTGGCCTCATGTTGGATTCCTCGCGCTCGACGAAAAATGATTCTTTTGCCAGGCTTGCTGAGGATTCAGCGAGAAAGTTCTTCCTCGCTGATAGGGATTGTCCGCTCAATTACGAACCTTCAGGCGAAGATTTTCTGTCGCCGTGTCTGGGCGAAGCAGACGTGTTGCGCCGCGTTTTGCCGCAAAAGGAATTCGCGAAATGGCTTAATGATTTCATGCCGCAAATTCCGACGACAGGAAGCGACGACTGGCTGAAACCGGTTGTCTCACCGGATCCGAGCGATCCCAAGCTCGCGCATCTGGACGGGTTAAATCTGAGTCGCGCCTGGATGCTGGAAGGAATTCTGTCGGCGCTACCGCGTGATGATCAGCGGATTGCAGCGCTGCAGGCTGCGGCAGACGCGCATCGGCGCGCCGGGCTCGCAGCGGTCACGGGTGCGCATTACGAAGGCGGACATTGGCTCGGCAGTTTTGCGGTTTATCTCACAACGCAGCGAGGCATCCAAAAAGAAGAAACGGCAGCGTCCCAGCAGGCGAAGGACGCGTCGGAACGAACCGCGCATTGAGCGCGGGCTTTATTAATCGGCCGCGAGAGTCCGCTCCAATTCGACGCGAGGCTTTCCTCCCTCCGGCTGCCAGGCGCGTCGCTGCCAGAAATCTTGGAGATCAGATTGGTTCCCGCGGAAAATGTTGCGTTCTGCCTTTCTGATATTTGCAACGCTTATCGGGTAAGCCGAGCGCGGCAGAGCGCCCTTGCCGTCGCCGCAGTATTGCCACAGAGCCCAGTAGCTCCATGGCGCGGTCGCGCGCGGCTCCTTGTGATAATTTGCAATCCACAACCAGCAATTTGTTAGCGTCTTTCTCTGCGCATTTGTCACCTTGGGGCTATTCAGGACCTGCGCCAAACGGTATTCGCCGGAATAGATGCCTGGATACCTGCCGGTGCGCTGGCGAATTCGCTCAACAAATGCAACTGCCTGATCAACCCCCATCGTGCCGCCGGGATAGTGACCATTCTTTTCGAAATCGAGCACCAGTAGAACGCCGGACGGCCGAGTGACGGGATTAGCTTGTGCCCAGGCACTGGATACAATGCTCAGAAAATGATCGGCCTGGCGGACAGGATCAGTGGCGTCGCCATAGTGATACGCGCCCCAGAGTAGTCCGGCTTGCAAGGCGCCCATTTGCCGATCCAAGTATTTCGCATCGCGCTCAAGACGCGGATAGCTCGCTTCATGGATCACGCCGACGATGCCTTCACGTTTCATCGCGGCAAAGTCCGGCCGCATCATGTCGTAGTGCGAAAGATTCACGACGTTGCTGCCGGCGAATGCGCAT
>Ga0209805_1001762_pt1 | contig 12845 bp, 8 predicted proteins | sample GraSoiAngelo_148_FD_185905 | JGI IMG/M metagenome (GOLD analysis project Ga0209805, IMG submission 185905) | Grasslands soil microbial communities from the Angelo Coastal Reserve, California, USA - 14_1009_09_20cm (SPAdes) (version 2) | ecosystem: Environmental > Terrestrial > Soil > Grasslands ... | reverse complement strand
TCGCGAAGATTTTCCGGCATGCTTTTGTAATGTTGAGTCGAGGTCCGCGAGATCACCTTCAGATCGGAGATCTTTGATAAGCGGGTCAGAATCTCGTCCTGGATGCCGTCGGCAAAGTAGGCGTTTGCTCTTTCCCCGCTCCGGTTCTCAAAGGGAAGTACTGCTATACTTTTTTTAGGAATGGATGGACCGGCAACTGTAATGACTGATGTCGATCGTCGCAGGAAAATCACCGAAGTTACAGCAAAGACCAGAATCGACAGAGACAGAGCAACGATAACGGCCGACTTGGGCCAGCTGGTGGGACTGATCGGCCGAACAACGGCGGATTTTTGCTTCCATCTTCTGCCACGTCTGAGCTTTTCCGGCAAAGTCGGATTTCCGAGGCCGTCCTTGTAGAGGTTGACGATGTGCAGGCGCAAGCCGTGCTTTACCTCGCACTCGCCGAAATCGTGCAAGTAAGGTCGCCAATGCCGGTACTGGGCCAGGTCGTCGGCTAGATGTTTGGATAGGAGAATATGGCCGGCGTCGCCGCAGTCCATCACCCGTTGGGCCACGTTGATTCCGGTTCCGGCGACATTGAGTGTGTCATTAACGTCTCGCACTTGATTGACCGGACCGCTGTGAATCCCCATTCGCAAACGGACATTGGAATTCTCTTTTAGTTTCTGGCTGATCTCTAAAGCGCAGCGGACCGGCTCTTCCGGGCTCTGAAAAAAGAGAAGCGCCATCCCATCACCGGTCGGGACGCGGATCAATTTGCCGCTAGCTTCGGCCTTTCGAAAACATTCGGTGCTTTTGACGACGCGACCAAGTTCTTGGACCGAATCGATCTGTTCATTTACGAGCAGCTTCGAATAACCGACGATGTCGATTAAGAGTAAATGCGCGATCTCGAGCTGGAGATCGGGCTGGGGCAGCTCCGGTGTAGGTAGCGTGGGCACTCGCCGTCCTTCGCAGGTAGGTATTATCGCCGCTTCCAAGTTCATGGTCGAGCAAAATCCCCGAAAGATGCCAATTGGATGGTTGTTTCGTTTCACAACATGCCGGCGGAAGAGCTGATTGAGGAACGGCTGCGCTTCCAGCCGCACTAAACAAATGCGCTATCTCGGCGCCCAGGGCGAAGCGGTGGAGAAAAGCGGCGATCAGGGCGCAGGTTGAGTACTTCTTCGTCCCAACATCAGCGCTGCTACAATGCCGACGCAAAGGAAGCCGATGACCTGGATGAGGATGTAGCTCGCCGTGTAAATGGCGGGGAAGCCGTACCAGTTCCAATAAGAAATATTCGTGGCGATGGCGGCCAGAATTCCAGTGGTCAAAACGAAACCAACTCGGCCGCCGAAACTCGAAATGCTGGTTTGAGCGAGAAGGAAAACGGCCAGGATGGCTTCGACAACTTCGGTGGCGAACTCGATACCAAGATACCGGGCGAACGTGAATGGACGGGCCGAGTTATACATCAAAATCCCCGACGGCTCGGTGGCCAGCTTGTCCATGGCCTTTTTCATCGCTTCCTGTTTCTCATGACGAGTTGCGTTCTCTCCGACGCCCGGCCCTGGGAAAATATAAAGTCCGGTTTTGTCGCCCATGTTGCTTTGCATGGCGGCAACCACGGCCGATTCGTTCGGGATTTCTTTGATGCCTGTTTCTCCCAACGGAAGCATCATGTGCGCGATCGACGTCCAAATGAACATGACGACGCCGCCAAGTATTCCGGCGAAAAAGATGCGAGTGCTCATGGCCGAATTACAAAGGAGAAAGTCGAAATTAGGAAGGAAAAAGGCCGATTTTAATGCTTGCCCTGCGGCCCGCGGATCGACATTCTCGGGGTTCGTTAAGCTTAACCAATCCTAACTAATCCTATGAAAACATCTCTTTTGTCGTTCATCACCGCGCTGGCGGTTGTCGCGTTTGTCAGCTCCTGTCAGTCACAGAAGAAAGAGGAGACTGCGACAACGACCACGGCAACCACTCGCGCCCCGGCCAAGAAAACGACAGCGAAGGCGAAGGCGACCGCGACCCCGAAGGCGAAGGCGACAGGGAAGACGACGCCGCAGCCGACGACGCCGCAACCTTCGACGCCGCAGCCGACGCCGTAAGCGGACGGTAAATTTAAACAGGCGGACGAGAAGTCACACCGAAAAGCTTTCGCCGCACGAACAGTGGGCGACGGCGTTCGGGTTTGTGACTTTGAATCCGCCTTTTTGCAGGTCCTCGCTGTAATCGAGGACTGAGCCGCTAACAAAGAGCGCGCTTTTCGGATCGACCACGATGCGAACGCTCGAGGTCGGGACGAGAATGTCGCGCTCTTTTGGTCCATCGACCAAGTCCATTGCGTATTGCAGACCCGAGCAACCGCCGCCCACCACGGCCAGGCGCAACGCGCCGTTTGGATTTCCTTTTTTCTCGAGCAATGACGCGAGTCTATTTGCCGCCTTGTCTGTGACCCGGATCAGGCGCTCGTTGCCGATCTTGTAATTAGGATTCGCTGTTTCAGTACTCATCAAAATAAAAATGTCCGCAAACTTGACCGGTTTAACCGGTCAAGTTTCTATCGGCTCTAATTTCGAGTGTTCCGCTGGTTCTGTAAATTGGATCGAGAGATTGTCTTCTGCGATCGCTTCAACTTCGGTCAAAGTCGAAACCTGTGAGAATTTTTCCCGAAGCCGCTTCGCCTCCGGCATCGATTTCGAATAAGCCATCAGCCGCGCCCGCATCGAGCGAATAGCCGGTTCTTCCGCGCCCCATTCGCGCACGATTAATTCACAGTGCCGCAAAATTAATTTCCAGCGCTCGTCTAACCCCGGTGGATCGAAAATCTCGCCGGCGGTCAGGTACCCTTTCGTTTCGCGAAAAATCCACGGCGCACTCATGGCCGCGCGGCCAATCATCGCACCGGCAATTCCGGTTTCACTGCGTCGTCTCGCGATGTCAGCGGCCCTGGAAAGGTCGCCATTGCCAATCACGGGAATCGGAACGGCGACGGCGACTTCGCCAATGACGTTCCAATCCGCGCTGCCCGAGTAACCTTGCGCGCGGGTGCGTCCGTGCACGGTGAGTGCCGCAATTCCGGCATCGGCAAGAATGCGCGCGACGCACACGGCGTTGACCGAGTCTGCATCCCAACCGATTCGGATTTTAGCCGTCACAGGCATCGGCGAAATCGTGCGCACGACCTCGGACGCAACATTGGCAAGTGTCGGGCAATCCTTCAGCAGCGCCGAACCGCCATTTTTGCAAACGACCTTATTAACGGGGCAGCCGAAGTTTAGATCGACAAAGTCTGGACGGACCCAATCGACAACTTGTTTCGCGGCTTCGGCCATGTGCTGGGCGTTCGCCCCGAAAAGTTGAACGCCGATTGGCCGCTCGATTTCATCAAAGTCGAGATATTCGCGAGTGCGCTCGTTCCGCCGAAAAATTCCTTCCGCCGAAACAAACTCGGTGGTGAGAACGTCCGCGCCGTATTCCTTGCAGAGCTGGCGAAAAATCTTATCCGACACGCCAGCCATCGGCGCGAGATAGAGCGGGAAACGATTTTGAAACCAAGGCAGGGGCATATTTCCGATGCGCTATTTTCTCACAAAATCGGCGATGTCGCACCTGATCGGCTTGGGTTTTCCTCTCGGCGCTCCACCCGGTCGCGATCCCAGCCCAGAGGAGGGAATGAGGGTGATTTTAAGCCGCGCTGCGGAGCAATTGCGCGACCTCGTTTTGCACGTTCTCCAGTTCGTCGAGCCGCAAACCCGGATCGGGCACGATGAACGCGTCGCCGGTGGCGCCATGTTCGTAAATCAGGAGGCGGCCCTTCTCGGCATTTTCAGTTTTGATTTGTTTGAGAACGCGTTTCCGTTCGAGCATCGCGGCCAACACGTAACAGGCGTTGGCCGGCGGCTTTTCCGACGAAATCAATCGACGAAACAGTTGCTCGGCGTTTTCTTTTGCCAACGGCTCGGGCGCGGAGTCGGGCAGCGGTTCATAGCGTGTTTTCCAAAAAGAAAACGGCTGGATGTTTTCATTCCGGTTCTTCCATGCTTCCTCGCTCAAATCTTCGCGGCGGAAACCATCGGCGTCGCGAAAGAGGAGAGTGTAAAAAATTTCCCCGGGTTCGAATGGACGTTGGGTCGTGGCGCAGGCGTCAGCGCGATGCTTGATTGCCCAATCGTTTGGCAACGGATTCATCGGGCGAATATACGCCGCCCGCCCGCCAGTTGAAAGCGCAGCCCTTCGCGGTTGGTCGCGCGCAGGTAAAGCAGATAAAGCCCGATCAGAGCGAAAATCAGATTCGGTGTCCAGGCGGCGACCAGCGGCGAGATGCGATCGCCCTCTCCGAGCGCGAGAAAAAGATGGGTTAGAAAATTCATTGAGAAAACGAGAATGACCGCGCTTGCAACGCTGGCCAGCACGCCGCGACGCGAATACCCGATCCCGAGCGGTGCGGCGATACAAACCACCACCAAACAGGTCCACGGCAGGGCGAGGCGATATTGCAAATGCGTCCGGAACGGAGCGAGCAGTGTAACGGGAAAATCGGAATTGAAATGGAGGTACTGGCGCAGTTCGGGAAAGCTGAGGTATTCAGCGCGAACGTTGGCGCTGCCAAGGCGAAACGGCGTCTCGCTCCAATTATCGATCTTGAGAGAGGGATACATTTTTTCGTCGGTAATATTCCCGGCATCGTCGTAGTGGACCACTTTTACCTGCTCGAGTTCCCATGTTTTTGTTTCAGGGTGATATACGGCGCGCGGGGCGAGAAAATTTGTAACGATGTTGTCGTGCTCGTCTTGTTGCAGCACTTGCACGTTATTGAAAACGTCGTGCCCGGGACGAAAGCTCTGCACGAACCAGGTGCGCGCGTCAGTCCGATTGCGAAAAATCTGGCCCTGCACCGAGTATTGGTGCGAACGCGCCGTGGCGACAAAATTTTTCTTGGCCATCTCGGCGTGCGGCGCGAGCGAGTAGTTGAGCGCGAGGCTGCCCGCGACTGTGAGCAAACCCATCCCGATCAACGGTGCGAGCACGCGCGGGATGCTTACCCCAGCAGTCAACATCGAGACGATTTCATTCGCGCGCGACATTCGGCCGAGCGAAAAAAGCAGCGCCAGCAGCAACGAGACCGGCAACAGGATAATGAAAACCTCCGGCACTTGCGTGGCGTAGTAGCGAACGATCAGCGCGAACCCGAAATGTTCGTCGATAAAAGTCGAAATGTTGTCGCTGACGTCGAAGATGAGCCAGATGGAGAGAAAGCCGGCGATGCAGTAAATATAGGCCTGCAAAAAATTACGAATGACGTAGCGGTCGAGCAGTCTCACGGAGTAGATTAAATCAAATTTCGATGATCGCGCTGAAAGATTCCCTCGGAACCGAATTTGTCGAACGAGTTCGGACAATCTTTTCTGAGAATGGGCTCCTCTCAAAGGCGAAAAATTTCGAATTCCGCCCGCAACAACAGGAAATGGCGGTAGCGGTGGCGCGGGCACTGGAAGAAGATCGACATCTGGTGGTCGAGGCTGGCACCGGCGTCGGCAAATCGCTCGCCTATCTCGTCCCGGCGATCCTTTTCGCGCTCGAGCAGCACAAGAAAGCAATTGTTTCGACGCACACGATCAATCTTCAGGAGCAGCTTCTCTACAAAGACATTCCGATTTTGAAAAAAGTGCTGCCGGTCGAGTTTGACGCGGCGCTGATGAAAGGCCGGCAAAATTATCTTTGCCCGCGCCGGCTCGAGCGCGCGTTGCAAAGTTCAAAGGAACTTTTCACCGGACCCGAGGATAACGAGCTGAATCGAATCGCGGAGTGGGCGAGCAAGACTCGTGACGGTTCGCTCAGCGATTTATCGATTGAACCTGATCCGAAAGTGTGGGCGCAAGTTTGCAGCGAAGCGCACATCTGCACCCAAAAAACCTGCGGCCAGAATCCGCGCTGTTTTTATCAACAGGCGCGCAAGAAATTGCTCGCGGCGGACGTGATCGTGCTCAATCACACTCTGCTCTTCGTGCTGCTTGGCGATCCCAAGGAGCAGGAAGGACGTGAGAGCGGTTTTTTGTTCCCGAATGACTTCATTATTTTCGATGAAGCGCACAGGGTCGAGCAAGTCGCATCCAAGCAGATCGGGGTTGGCGTTTCGCAATACGGGTTAAGATCGACAATTCAACGGCTCTACAATGCGCGGACGCGAAAAGGACTCTTTACCGTCATGCGCGATGCCGCCGGCGTGCGCCTCGCGGCCGATTTGATCGATGATCTCGAGAAATTCTTCGACGCGGTGGAGTCGAAATCCGATTTTCGGAAGGGCCGCGAGTTTCGGGTGCGCGGTGTCGATCTTGTCCCGGACACGATCACCGGCCGGCTTGTCGCGCTCCAGGCGCGCATTGCCGAAGTGGTGAAACGCGCCGATGACGAAATTCTAAAAGCCGAACTCCAGGAATTCGGGCGCCGGATTCGCGACGCGCGTGACGGGATCGCAATTTTTCTGGAGCAAAGCGCACCGCAACATGTCTACTGGGTCGAGCGCACGGGCAAGACAGCGCAATTTCTCTCGCTCAACGCCGCGCCGATCGATCTCGCGCCGGTTCTTCGGCGGATGATTTTCCGGGACAACGCCACCTGCGTGATGACGAGCGCCACGCTGGCGGTGGGACGCGCCGATCTCGCTTATTTCCGCGAACGGATCGGCGCCACCGAAGCCGAGCCGTTGCAGCTCGGCAGCCCCTTCGATTTCCAGAAGCAGATGAAAATGTTCGTCGTGAAAAAAATGCCCGACCCGCGCGAGGCGACTTATCAGAAAGAGCTGGAACGTTGGATCGCGCATTTCGTCGAGAAAACCGGCGGCTGCGCTTTTGTGCTGTTCACAAGTTATCGCGATATGCAGCAAGTGGCCGGTGAAATGCAAAAGTTTTTTGTTGAGAAGAAAATGAATCTGCTCGTGCAAGGCGGTGGCGCGCCACGCAGCAAATTGCTCGAACAATTCAAATCCGAGCCGCGGAGCGTGCTTTTTGGGACGGACAGTTTTTGGGGCGGTGTCGATGTGCCGGGCGAAGCGCTTTCGAACGTAATTATCACGCGCCTGCCCTTCGCGGTGCCGGACACTCCTCTGATCGAAGCGAAGCTGGAACTCGTTCAAGAACGCGGTGGGGATGCGTTCACGGAGTATTCGCTCCCGGAAGCGATTTTGAAACTGCGACAAGGCGTCGGTCGTCTGATCCGGACCAAGAGCGACCACGGAATCATTGTCATTCTCGATAATCGGATCGTGACCAAACCTTACGGCCGCGCCTTTATGCAGGCACTGCCGAAGTGTCCGGTCGAAATTGTTTAGTTTTGGCCGCCAGCGTTGCACGGGGAGCGGCGTCGGCCGCCGATATAATTGCGTAATTTCCGATCGATGAAGGTTCGGCTCCCAAATTGGAAAAAGCTGCCCGGGGCGCATTGGGAAATGCTCGCCTTCACCGTCGTCTTGTTCGTGCTGGTGGCGGTCTTTGTCGATCTTAAGCCGGTGGTGGATGAAAATTTTTTCTTTTCCACGAGCGATCCCGGATTCGGGCAGTCCAAAAAGATCGAGCAACGTTTCCCGTCGCAGCCGGAAGTTATCCTGGCGGTGTCGTCCCGCGACATTTCTTCGCCGCGCTACTTGGGTCGAATCCAAAAACTCACGCAGCAGATCAACGCGATCGACGAGGTAAGCGCGGTCAAGAGCTTGGCTGAAGGACCGAAAAGTTTTCAGGACGCGCTGGCGAGCCCGTTTTGGAGCCGGATGCTGATCGCCGAGGACCGCAAATCGAGCAATGTCCTGGTGTTCCTTGAAAACAAGGACCCAGAGAAGCCGATCAAACGCATCGAGCGAATCATGCATCAGCTCGATGAAACAGATTTTAGAATTCACATCGCCGGTGCGCCTTATGTCGTGGAGATGATCCGGCGCAGTCTGGCCCACGATTTCTGGTACTTCAGTCTCACCGCGGTTGTCTTGTTCGGCCTGACCATGGCCGCCATGTTCCGGTCAAGCCGGGTGTTCTTGGGAATGCTCGCTACCTGCACGAGCGCGGTCTTGCTGACTTTGCTCCTGCAACAGATGTTTGGCCGGCGAATCGGCATCCTCACGGTCAACCTCGGCACCATCGTGTTCATAGTGGCGTTGTCGCACTTGGTTTACATGACGTTCAATTGGCAAACGCTGGCCGACCGGATGCATCGTTTGGAGAAAAAATCGCCCGATCTCGGAACAGACGCGGTTCGAATGACATTTCCGCCGTCGTTTTGGTCGATGGTCTGTGCGTCGCTCGGATTTGCCAGCTTGTTGATCGTCCAAGCCAAACCGCTGCGCGAACTCGGATTCGGCGGTGTGCTCGGCACGATCGTCGCTTTTGGGTGCGCTTACGTGATGTATCCGCCGTTTTTGCGCTGGGCGATACCGCGGGAAAGCAAAATCGTGGAAGCCGAACCGCCTCATTGGTTTTGGTCGCGTCGCTTTCCGATTCTGTCGGCGGCTGTGATCCTCGTTAGCGTCGGCCTGGGCTTCGGTCTGAGGAAAGTAAATACCGATCCGAGTCTCCTCGATTACTTCAAACCGCACCAGGAATTGCGCGACGGACTTGAATACGTGGACCGCAGCGGCGGCTGCAACCCGCTCACCCTGGTCGTGTCCGCCGCGGACGGCAGCAAATTAAACACCGACGCTGCTTACCAAAAGATGTGGAGGCTGCACGGAGCGCTGGAGAACTACAAAGACGTCGGAACGGTTGTCTCGCTTCCGACTCTTCTGGCCGAAGGCGACCGGACGCCGTTCTCGTTTCTAATCAGCTACGAAAAGATGATGGAGATTATGGAGCAACCGAAGTACGCGCGCGTCGCCAAAAGTTTTGTCACCCAAGATCGCAGCCAGACCATGTTTCTCCTGCGCATGGTCGAGGCGCGTCGGGATAAATTGCGCCTCGATGTAGTGGACGATCTGCGCTCGATTACACGCAAGCACGGCTTCACGCCCGCGCTGGTCGGCGGCATTTATTATTTGCAAGGGCGCCTCGCCAAGTTGGTCGCTTCCAGTCTGGTCACTGGACTATTCTGGCTCAATCTTTTGTTCGTTGTCATCGCCTGGATCGTTGCCCGCTCAATCCGCGGAGCAATTGCGATGATTGCGACCCTGACCCTGGTGCCGTTATGCATGCTTGGCGGGATCGGCTGGTTGCATGTGCCGATGGATGTTATCTCCGCGCCGGCTACGAATGTTTGCATTGGGATCGCGATCGATTCGATGATTCACCTTGTTTTTGGTGTTCGCCGCGCCCAACGCGATGGAAAGAAAGGATGGCCGGCGTGGATCGCCGCGCGCGAGGAACAATGGCGCGGGATTGTCTACTCCGACGTGATTTTTGCGGCCGGCTTTGCGATCTTTGTGTTGTCGAATTTTCCGCCGACGCAGCGTTTCGGTCTGGTAGTGCTCGCCGGTCTGATTGTCGACATCCTGGCAAACCTGTTCGTGTTGCCGCTCCTCGGCGGCGCTCCTCTAAGAAGAAGTGACCGCGAGAAATGAGTTACGGCGCGATCGTGACTGTTGCGCTTTTAGGTTTAGCGAGTTTGTAACCCGCTCCCGACTGCAGGTTCATGGTCGCTGTCTTTTTCTTCTTCGCGTTAGTGCTCGAGGCACTGAGCGTGACCGAGCCTGAAGACTGGCCTGCCGGAATCGTAACTTGTCCGGGACTTCCGCTGAGGGTGTAATCAGTCCCCAAACTGGCGCTGCCACTCATCGAGTAATGGACAGTGGTGGATTGAGACACTGCGTTTGAAGCGGAAACTGTAAAGGTTGCACTATCTCCTTGCTTAATCTTTGTTGGTGAAACAGCCACGCTGACTGTCGGCGTTGACGAGGGTGAAGGCGTTGGCGTGGGAGTTGGCGTTGGAGTCGGGGTTGCGGTTGGTGTCGGCGTTGGTGTGGCAGTAGGTGTTGGACTGGGTGTAGGAGTAGCAGTCGGCGGAGGTGTCGGAGTGGGCGTTGGCGTTGGTGTGGGCGATGGCGACGGCGTCGGGGTCGGTGGCGGTTCGATTATCTTGGCAATAAAGGCGTCATCCGTGCCGCTCAGCGTCGCCTGAAAAGGATTCGCCGTCGGGAAATTTCCAGACCATGTCTGGCCCGCAATGTAAGCGTCGCCGGAAGCGTCAACCGCAATACCGAATCCCAGGTTCAATGAGGTGCCGCCCAGGTAGGTCGAATAGACAAGCGCATTGCCTACCGCATTCAGCTTTGTAATAAAGGCGTTGTCGCCGGGGCCGGCCCTGGCGGATTGAATTGCGTCTGCCGTCGGGAAATCAGTCGAGTCCGTGCTCCCCACGATGTAGGCGTTGCCATTACTGTCTAGCGCAATCCGGCTAAGATTGCCTTCGCTTCCACTTCCTCCGAGATAGGTGGAATAGACCAGTGCGCTACCATCGGGATTTAACTTCGCGACAAAAGCGTCTTCATTACCGCCGCCGAACGTCGGCTGAAATGCGTTGACCGTCGGAAAATCATTCGAACGCGTCTTTCCGGTAATATAGGCGCTGCCCAAAGCATCGACCGCTATACCGAACGCCTCATCAAGGTCACGCCCTCCCAGATAGGTCGAATACACAAGTGTGTTGCCGGCCGGACTGAACTTTGTAACGAAGATGTCGGAGCCGCCGGCCAAATTAGCCTGCAGTGGATTCTTAGTTGGAAAGCTGGTTGAGTAAGTGTAGCCCGTAACGTAAGCGCTTCCTAAAGAGTCCACGGCTATGCCGAATCCTTCATCGATGCCGCTTGTGCTGAAACCGGAACCAGAACCACCTCCGCCCAGGTAAGTGGAATAGACTAACGCCGAGCCGTCGGCGCTTAACTTCGTGACGAACGCATCTATAGCTAAGCCGCCGCCCATTGCGAGCATCGGCTGGTAGGCATTCTTCGTGGGAAAATCGATTGAAGCGGTTTCTCCTGTAACATAAGCGCACCCCGAAGAATCCACGGCAATCCCGAAGGCGTTGTCAGCGTTCGTGCTGCCGCCTAGATATGTTGAGTAGACCAATGCGTTCCCAGCTGGACTCAACTTTGTGACGAAAGCATCCGAGGAATTACCAGGAAGAATGCCGGTCGTGCTAACCGGTTGGAAGGCAGTCACAGTAGTAGGAAAATTTGGCGACTGCGTGAATCCGGTTATGTATGCGCTCCCAGCGCTGTCGACGGCGATCGCAAAGGCTTTTTCAGCATTCATCCCGCCCAGGTATGTGGAATAAACCAGCGTGCTTCCTGAAGGATCAATCTTTGTGACGAAAACGTCGTAGAGGCCGCCCCCGTAAGCTGGCTGTTCGGGGTTTGCCGTCGGAAAATCGATAGTGCTGGTAAAGCCGGTGACATACATGTTCCCCGCAGCGTCAACTGCGATGGCTAGGGCGCCACTGTCGATAGGCGAGTGAGGGGAAGGCGTAGCGCCTCCAAGATAACTGGAATAACTAAGAACGGGATCGATCACCAGCGGACGATCCCGATCGTAGGCCGCGATCTCAAAGCCAACTTCGCGACGCCCTTTGATCACATAACCGCCCGCTACGTCATGTCTCTCGCCGCCGACTTCCTGATGAATTACCGGCCGGTGTTGCTGGATCTGATTCCCACTCTTAGAAGTGACGAGCAATTCTCCCTCCTTGCCGATTTCAACTCGTGAAGCGCCTTCAAAAGCAAAACGGATGCACCTCGGATCGGAGCCAGGCGCGACGACGAAGTCATACTCAAGCTGTCGCTGGTTCCCGTGAAAGATGAGATCGACGCCTGGGTACAGTTGGGAATACTTCACCCGCGCGTAATGCGGCACATCCGTCTTCCACTTCGCCGGATCGTTACCGATGAAGTAGTTGCTCTTGCCCGCGAGACGGTCAATGCCCGCGATCTGCGGCGCCGGATTGCCGCCCAATACCTTCATCCGAAACTCGCCCGACACGACCTCCGAAGGAGCAAAATAGAATATAGCTCCTGAGGCGTGCGCAATGAAGTGCACGGAAGAGTCGGTCTGCCCAATGTTTGTCTCAAACGAAAGCGGCAGATTGCCAAAAGGCGAGAGCCTCGACTGAACGACCCCGGAGTGCTGAAGCGAGGACGATAATGGGGCTGTCGTAGTGATCGCCGACCGCCCAGCAGTCGCTACCTCTGCGCTGTCATCTAGTCGATCAGCGTGTTTGTTAACAAAAAGTGAATTGCGCGCCGAGCTAGTAGCCAAGCTTGTCATTTTACTCGGCGGCGTTCCTGTAAAACTGAGCAGTGCTAGGAGCGTGCCGATCGAGCAAAGAGTCACCACGATCAAGAAGCGCGGATTAAACATGCCTGATTGGGAAAATGAATTGTCCTTCATGGAGATCCCCTTCTACTTCTGGTTCTATTTCAGCTTTTACATATATGAATGAATGCGCATTCCTTGTGAGCCCTCGCCTACGGAACGATCGTAACTGTTGCGTTTTTAGGCTTAGCGAGTTTGTAACCCGCTCCCGATTGCAGGTTCATGGTCGCTGTCTTTTTCTTCTTCGCGTTACTGCTCGAGGCACTGAGAGTGACTGAGCCTGAAGACTGGCCTGCCGGAATTGTAACTTGTCCCGGACTTCCGCTGAGGGTGTAATCAGTCCCCAAACTGGCGGTGCCACTCATCGAGTAATGGACAGTGGTGGACTGAGACACTGCTTTTGAAGCGGAGACTGTAAAGCTTGCACTGTCGCCTTGCTTAATCTGTGTTGGTGAAACAGCCACGTTGACTGTCGGTGTTGACGCCGGTGAAGGAGTTGGAGTAGCCGTGGGAGTTGGCGTTGGCGTTGGCGTGGGCGTGGCAGTTGGCGTTGGAGTCGGGGTTGCG
>Ga0209805_1001760_pt1 | contig 12848 bp, 15 predicted proteins | sample GraSoiAngelo_148_FD_185905 | JGI IMG/M metagenome (GOLD analysis project Ga0209805, IMG submission 185905) | Grasslands soil microbial communities from the Angelo Coastal Reserve, California, USA - 14_1009_09_20cm (SPAdes) (version 2) | ecosystem: Environmental > Terrestrial > Soil > Grasslands ... | reverse complement strand
TGACCTCGTATGTCAACGACGGCCGGGCCTTCCTCGAGCAAACGACCCGGCGATATGACCTGGTCCTTTTTGCGCTGCCGGACTCCCTCACACTCGTCGCCGGGCAGTCGTCGCTACGACTCGAGAGTTACCTGTTCACAGCTGAAGCGATGCAGGCGGCACGGGCGCACCTGGCCGCCGGCGGCGCGTTCGGCGAATACAACTACTACCGCGAGGATTGGCTCGTCGACCGGCTGGCGGGCACGCTGCAACAGGTGTACGGGCATCCGCCCTGCCTGGACTCCACCGGCCACTTCGGTCGGCTCGCGCTGCTGATGGCGAGCGCCAGCCCGGATGCGTTGCAGTGCCCCAGGGTATGGAAGACTGCCTCGGCGACCGTCGCTGCGCCCGCGACCGATGACTATCCGTTCCTCTACCTGAAGGATCGGACCATCCCGGGCTTTTACCTGTTGACGCTCGCCCTGATCCTGCTGGCCGCGCTGCTGCTGGTCCGCGTCACGGCCGGAACGTTGCACCGGATGGGCGGTTACCTCGACCTGTTCTTCATGGGCGCCGCCTTCCTCCTGCTGGAGACCAAGAACGTCGTCCAGTTCGCGCTGCTTTTCGGGACGACCTGGTTCGTTAACTCACTCGTCTTCCTTGGAATCCTGGTCGCGGTCTACCTCGCGATCGAGCTGGCCCGCCGGATCGACCTCGGCGCGTCATGGCGCCTCTATACCGCATTACTGCTGGCGCTCGCCGTTGCATGGGTCGTCCAACCGGATCTGCTCCTACGGCTGAGCGTTGTCCCCCGATTCCTGGTAGCGGTAGCCGTCGCCTTTGTTCCAATATTCCTGGCCAACTTGATTTTCGCCAAGCGCTTCCGGGACGTCGCGGCGTCAAACGTGGCTTTCGGCGCCAACCTTCTGGGGGCGATGGTGGGGGGCGTCCTCGAGTACGTCTCGCTGATTACGGGTTATCGCGTGCTGCTCATCCTCGTCGGTGCCCTTTATGCCGCCGCCTTCGGCTTACGGCGATTCGCGGTTAAGTACGCGTCGGACCTGGTGCGATAACAACGACGCGTCACAATAATCAGCTCGTCGGGAAGGAGAAGCTGGCCAGCACCACTGCAAACGCGGAGTCGTACGTTCCGCCGGGCGCCTCGTTGATCTCGTAGGTGTTGGCCTGGTGCTCCAGGACGATAATCACGCTGCCATTGGCCGGGCCCGAATCGACCACCATGATCTTGTCGGCCGCGATGCCGGCTACGGTCGTGCTGCTGACCTGGTTGCCTTGCGTCAGACTCGGCTCGACCTGGCCCTTCGATCCCGCCACCACCTTGATCTCGATCGGTGGGATGAAGGTTCCCGTGCTCGGGACGTGCGCGGGAACGGTCGACGAGGGACCGAAGGCGACCACGCTCACCGCGCCACCCGACCCCGGCTCAGCGGTGTAATCCCGCGAGGTCCAGCCGCTAGGAAAACACAGGTGATAGCCAAGGGTGGTGTGCTGGTAACCCTGCCCAGTCTTGCAACCGACCGAAGATGATGCGGTGGCCTGCAGTGGCGGCGGCTGGCTCTGGTCGTCGGCGCAGGCGGTTACCAGGATTGCGGCAAGCAGGCTCAACAGGAGTTTAAGGAAGCGGCTGCTGGCCACCGGGGAAGCGTACAGGAAAAATGGCCGGGTGGAACGACGCTGTTAGTGCAGTAGGGCGCCGGCCAGCCACCAGCAGGCGAGCACCCCGGCGACCGCGGGCAGGATGCCGCCAAAGCGGGTCAGCACCGCCACGATCTGGGCGGGGATCACCCAGAAGACGGATACCGGGTCGGCTTTGACGACGCCGATCCTTGCCTGCTCCGCCACCGGGCCGGCCTCCTCGTAGGTCGGCAGCGCATGAGCGGCGAAGGCCACGCCGAGCCATAGCTGGACCCAGGTGATCCAGGTCGGCGGCAGGTGCAGGACGGCGCGCGGCGTCAGCGCGGGGGCGAGGCAGATCACCGCGAGCACCGCGAGTACCAACGTCGGTACGTAGGTAATCGCGATGGCGGTGCCCAGCCGCGGGGGCGCCTCGTAGACCGTGTAGCCGGCCGGGTCGTCGACGCGGAAGTAGATCACCTCGTCGATGGCGAGGCCCGCGCGGTGGGCGATCGTGAACTGGAGCGCGGTGCGCAGCACGACTGCCGGGTAGCCGAAGAGGTGGATGGTGCGCGCGATCAGCAGCGGGAAGGCGCGAATCAGGCTGATTTGGGCGGTCGCCTTCGCCAGCTTGACCGTATAAGGCGCCCCGCGCTTCACCGCGACCCGAGCGACCGTCCCGCCGCGGGTTGCCGCGACTCTGGCGGCGGCGCCGCCTCGCGTGACGGCTCCTTTCGCCACCGCGCCGACCTGTTCGGCGCCTGACTTCAGGACGGGCGCGGCCTGTGCGCGCCAGCGTGCCCAGGGCAACCCGCGCAGGCGCGCCCAGAACTGTTCGAAGAGCGACGGCGGGAGATCAGCCACCGGCTTCGCGAAGGACGGCTGCAGCTTGGCGCCGGGCGGTGTGGGTGGCAGCTCGAGGGGAAGGTCTTCCTGGATCGGGTCGAGAGCGCCGCTCATTTCGGCCCCGTCTTCGCCGGCTGGCTAGCGATCCGCACCTTGGCGAGCAGCAGCTGCTGGTCCGATTGCGCGTCGAGCGTGACATTGGGCTCGAACGTCCGCGCCGTGTACCAGGCGGAGAGACCGGCGTTGTTGTCATGATCGAGGAGCAGGCAGTAGGCCTCGTAGGCCCACGCCTTCGATGAGTTGGAGACGGCTTCGACCGCCTGCTCCATCTCCGCGGCGCAGCCCGGGTAGTCCATCGTGACCAGGCGCGCCTTACCGTCCTGGTAATGCCGCATGCCGTTCCAGGCACCGGGCAAGCCGGCCGCCGCCAGGAAGGTCAGGGCGAGCGTGATCCCGAGCACGCACAGCACCCAGCCCGGCATGTCGGGGAGCCCTGCGCGGGCGCGCCGGAGTGGCTGGAGGGCGGCTTCGTAGCGGACCAGCCGGTCGGCGATGTCGGCGTCGGAGATCTCGGGCAACGCCGGTTGGCGTAAGCGCTTGGCGTCTTTCAACAGCATGACCGCGCCGTTGCTATCACCAACCGCATAGCGCAGGTCCGCCTTGAAGACCAGCGCGTCCCGAGCTCCGGGATCGCCCCGCAGTGCGCGGTCCAGGTAGTCCTCGGCAGCCGCCGTCTCGCGCTTCCAGAAGGCGATCATTCCCAGGCCGAGCAGCGCCGCCGGATTCTTCGGCTCTCGGGCCAGCACGGCCTCGTATTCCTCGGCGGCGCCGACGAAGTCGGAGGTGCGGATCCGCGCCAGTCCCAGGAGGGTATGGGCGTCCGTGAAGTCGGGATGGACCTCGATGATCTTGGTCAGCAGCGTCACGGCCGGCTGCGGATCCTGGGCGCCGACGAACGCATACGCGAGGTAATAGGCGGCATAGGCGTCGTCAGGACGTTTGCGAACCTCGGCGGCCAGCAGCGGCAGGGCGCCCTCGAAGTCATGCCGGCGAATCAGCGCCAGGCCATCGTTGATGGACATATCGGGGCCTGTCGCGAGTAACGCCTGAGTTCAGGCGGGCTTGCGCGCTTATCGGCTCAACGGTTGAACCGGAGACCTAGGCGGCCTTATCCAGCCAGTGCTCGGCGATAAAGGCGAGGACAGCGCGGTCGAAGTCCAGGCCTTGCAGCTTGGTGGTTGCCGGCCAGGCGCTGCGGACCTCGTTCTGCAGACGGCGATATTCCTCAAGTTCGAGGCCCTGGGCGAACTCCCAGGCTCGGGCGGCGAGTTCGGCATTGAGGGGCTTCATGTGTGCGTCTCTACCAGATACAACGTGCCGACCGGCCAAATGGATTCACGTCGGGTTGTGTGACGCTACGTCCAATCCGCAAGTTGGCCCAGCCCAAACGCGTCAATCGAGTCGTGAAGCTTTTGGGCCTGAAGATCGCGATCATCGTCAGTGGCGCCGGCGCGGTGCTGGCTGTTCCGGTGGTGCTCGTGCTGGGCAACACCCCGGCGAAGTCGATGGTAAGCACGATTACCGGCCGGGCGGCCGCCGGCAGCAACGTCGACGCCGCCGAGTGGGCCCACGGGTTAGCGCTCGCCAATCCGACGCCGACCCCGGCCGCCAGCCAGCCAGCCGCCACCGCTGCCCCGAGGAGCCCGTCCATCGCTGCCACTCACGCCGCGCCGCCGCCACCGCCTCCACCTCCGGCAAGCCCAGCTGTGCCGGCCTTCTCACACGTGTTCGTGATCGTGATGGAGAACCACGAGTACGGCAGCGTCATCGGAAGTTCGGCGGCGCCGTACATCAACAGCCTGGCATCCAGCTACGGGCTGGCCACGAACTACTACGGCGTGTCGCACCCCAGCCTGCCGAACTACCTGGCGCTGACCGCCGGCAGCACCTTCGGAATCGCCAGCGACTGCACCACCTGCTACGTGAACGCGACCAATATCGCCGACCAGGTCGAAGCCAGTGGCCGCTCGTGGAAGGCGTACATGGAAGACATGCCCTCACCGTGTTTCAGCGGCGCCTCGGCAGGAAATTACGCGATGAAGCACGACCCGTTCATGTACTACAACGACATCCGGAACAACGCGGCCCGCTGCGCCGCCCACGTCGTCCCCTTCTCCCAGTTCTCGGGTGATATGAGCAGCGGTCAGGTGCCGAACTTCGTCTGGATCACCCCGAACATGTGCAACGACATGCACGATTGCGCCGTGGCGACCGGTGATGGCTGGCTGCGCAGCGTGGTCCCCACCATCACCGGGTCGGCCGCCTTCCGAAACGGTGGTGTCCTGTTTATCACGTTTGATGAGGGATCGTCCAACGCCGGGTGCTGTGGCGACAGCTGGGGTGGACACGTCGCGACCCTCGTCATCTCCCCGCGGGCTATCCCGGGATTCCGGTCGGGAGTCGCCGAGAATCACTATGGATTGCTTCGCACCATCGAGGATGCCTTGCGCCTCGGGCACCTGAACGCCTCGGGCTGGTCGAGCAACGTCCCGATGCGCGAGTACTTCCACTAGCGGAGTCACCGATCTCACGCCTGCTGTGGCGCCAGCTTCTCTGTTTAACGGTTCTGGTCGTTTCGAGCTGCGGCACTACCGCGACGTACTCGATTGTGGATCCGTGGAAAATCCCACCAAGACAACCGCAAATCCACGTAAGCTTTTCGGCCGGCTGTCCGGCAACGCTGGGTGGCGCCCTTGACGTCAGCAACACGAGTGCCGGTCTTGACAAAAAGTTGGTGCCCGCGAACCCGCAAGCGGGCCTAATCTGCCGCTTCGGCCCCGCCTATGTCAACGGAGAGATAAGTGTCGCCGCCGGGACGCTCTACCGTCAGCGACAACTTGACACAAAGACTGCGAAGCACCTGGCGTCCGTGATCGGCGGCATTAGCACCGCCGCGCCGCAGGGGATCACGGCTTGCCCGTCGGGCGATGGTTCTGCCTCGATCCTCATCTTCACGTACAAGGGTGCACCCGAGGTCAACCTGTGGTTCTCGGATAGCGGATGCAGAACGCTGGACAACGGATTGATCGGGGCGTTTGAGCCTGGAAATCCGAACTTCTATCTAGACTTCGAATCGCTGATCGACCAGCTTTCCCCACAGCGGCAATGACTTCGGCTAGCACTCGGCGGCAGGCGAAACCGGACGACGATCAAGAGCGGAGCCAGGTCCAATTCGGATGTGCCGTGGCAGCCGCCGGGAATGCATTAGTGATCGGCAGGAGGCGAGCTACTCCCGAGGGTACGAATCGGATCCAGCGATGCCATGTCATCGATGGATGACAGGTCTCCGGGTGGATCCCCGAGGAAGACGTTGCGAATCACGCGCCGCAGGATCTTTCCGTTGCGGGTCTTCGGTAGCCGTGGGATCACATGGACGGCGGTCGGCTTGAAAGGCTTGCCCAGCGATCGCTCGACGCTGCGCGAGACCGCGGCCGGAATCGGCGTGGGGTCGGCATTCGGTCGAGCCACGGCAAAGATCACGACCGACTGACCTTTGAGGGGATCCGGGACCCCTACGGCTGCCGCTTCGGCGACTTCGGTGCCATCCAGGGCGGCGGCCTCCACCTCGGCCGGCCCCACCCGTTTGCCGGCAACCTTGATGGTGTCGTCGGAGCGGCCGAGGATGTACCAGAGGCCGTCCTCGTCGATCATCGCCCAGTCGCCGTGGACCCAGACGTTGGGCCAGCGGGACCAGTAGGTATCGAGGTAGCGTTGCGGATCGTTCCAGAAGCCGAGCGCCATGCCCAGGTAGGGCTGGCGAATGACCAGCTCGCCAACCTCGCCCCGGACGGGCTGACCCGCGTCATTGAAGACCGCGGCGTCGACGCCAGGAATCGGTCCGGCGAAACTTCCGGCCTTTGCGGGAGTGAGGAAGTTTCCCGAGACGATCCCCCCACCGCACTCGGTCCCGCCCGAGTAATTCATGATCGGCACCTTGCCGCCGCCGACCGCCTCGAAAAGCCACTCCCAGGCTTCCGGGGTCCAGGGCTCGCCGGTCGAGGCCAGTACCCGCAGCTGCGACAGCGGTTGGGGCGGCAGGGCGCGTTCGCCCGCCGACATCAACACCCGCGTCAGTGTGGGGGAGATGCCAAGGTGAGTCACGCCCTGGCCTTCGGCGACTGACCAGATCCGCGCTGGGTTCGGATGATCCGGGGCGCCGTCGTAGAGGACCGCGGTGCCGCCAAGCATCAGGCTGCCAAACACGAGCAGCGGCCCCATCACCCATCCCATGTCGGTGACCCACATCACGCGTTCGCCCGGCCGCACGTCCATCCCGAAGGCCCAGTCCTGGGCGCTCTTGATCGGCAGCCCGGCGTGACCGTGGACGGTGCCCTTGGGCCGCCCGGTGGTACCCGAGGTATAGAGCAGCATCAGCGGCTCGTCCGGCCGCATCGCCTCGGTCGCCACCTGGCTGTGCGACGGTTGCTCGATCTCCTCCCAGGTCACGTCTCGACCTGGTTGCATCGCGGCGTCAAGCCCGGCGCAATGGACGACCACGAGTCGCTGCACATGCGGCAGTCCCGCGATCGCCTGCTCGGCGATCGGTTTCATCGCAACCGGCTTCCCCCTGCGGGTGGCGCCATCCGCCGTGATCAGCACCCGGGCTTGGGCGTCCGACAGGCGTTGTCGGATGGCCTCGGCGCCGAAGCCCGAGAAGAGCGGCACGGCAATCGCGCCGAGCTTGGTTATGGCCAGCAGCGCCACCGCGTTTTCGATCACCAGCGGCAGGTACAGCCCGACCGCAACGCCACGGTCGACGCCGATGGCGCGTAGTCCGGCGGCGGTCCGCTCCACCGCGTCGTCGAGTTCCGCGTAGGTCAGCCGGCGCGTCGCCCCACTCTCTGTCTCCGCGATGATGGCGAGCCGACTCGGATCGGTCTTCCGATGCCGCAGCACCGCCGATTCATAGGCGTTGAGCCGGCCCCCGGGGAACCATCGGGTGAACGGGATTCCCGCCGACGTGTCCATCACGTCCTGATACGGGCTCGACCACACGATGCCGAGTTCCTTGACGAGCGCCTCCCAGAACCAGCGCGGCTCCTCGGCCGCCCGGCGGCACAACTCCGGATAGCTGGCGCAGCCATGCCTCTGCATGAACCGCCAGAGCCGGCTGCTGCGCGCCTGCTCCTCAGTGGGCGACCAGACCGACGCCACCGCGCTCATCGCGACTTCATGCTATCGCCGGTCCAGAAGCCTTCCGGATCTGCCTGCCGGACATAAGCGAGCTCATCCGGGGACGGCACCGCGGTCGCCGGAACGTGGTCGTCGATCGTGATTGGAAAACCGGTGGCCTGCCGCACCTGTTCCGGCGTGACCCCCGGGTGCAGGCTCGACGCTCGAACGGCGCCCCCCGAAAGGTCGAAGACGCCGAGGGTGGTGATCAGCGTCGCCGGGCCGCCGCGGCGGCGCCCGGGGAAGTGCCCCGGTGACGTGATGTAGTCGACGCGCTCGCGGAAGCGCCGCGGCTCGTGCTCCATGATCAACACGGTGCGTCCAGCCAGGGACGCAATGTCGCCCCCGCCGCCGCTACCCGGAAGCCGCACCAGCGACCCGCCGCTGCTGGTCCGGGTGGTGTTGAGGTTCCCCTGCGGATCGATCTCGGCCCCGCCGATAAACCCCACGTCCACTCGCCCCTGTTGGAGGAGGCTCATCACGTCATTCAGTCCAAGACAGGCCACCGCCCCGGCGATGTTCGGCGGATCGCCCATGGTGTAGATGAAAGCCTCCGCCGGCCGGTCGCGGATGACGCCGTTCTCGAACAGGCCGACCGCATTCGGTGCATGGGTCGCCTTGGCCAGCCCGAAGCCGAGCAGCGGCAGGCGCATGCCGACGAAGACGACCTCGCCGTCGCGGATCTCGCGGGCGGCAGCGACCACCATCAGCTCGCGGCGGGTGTAGGTCGCGATCACGGCGCGAAATTGGCGGCCGCGGCGAGCCGCCGGTCACGGACGCGCAGCCGCTCGAGGTCCGCATCGCCCATGTGCCGCAGGTAGGCCGGCCGGTCCGGGAGGTCGAGTACCCATTCGCGCAGCCACGCCTGGAATCCCTCGACGCTGCGAGAAATCTGGTGGTACCGCAGAAACGGCTCGAAGTCGCGCCGCCAGTAGCCCTGCACGGAGGAGGGCAGTGCCCCGCCGGGTTCCTCGACGACCGCGGTGGTCAAAAACCCTGGGATGACGGTACGGTTCGGGTCGCTGCGGATCACCTCGTCGGGCACGACCTCCTCGCAGATGACAATCGTCCGCCGCGCGGCGTAAGCCGCCTCCACCGTGAGACCGAGGTTGCCCCACAGGTGGGTGTTGCCCTGGGCATCGGCCCGCTGAACGTGAATGATCGCGACGTCCGGTTTGAGGGCGCCGACCGCCAGCAGCGGTGGGCCGCCGAACGGATCGTCGACCGGTCGGATGCGTGGATGACCGCGGACGATGTCGCCGCCGATCCCGGTCAGGGTGGGGAGGTAGGGGAGACCCATGGCAGCGGCCTTGAGCGCGAGCCCAACCGTGAAATTCGAGTGATCCTCCATCACGATCCGGCGTGGCACCCCTTGCTCGTAGGCGCGCCGAAACCCATAGCCGGATCCGCCGGCGACGTTGCCCACCCAGGCCGCGATCACCTTCGCCACCGTTCCGGCAGCGATCAGCTGGTCGAACGCCATGTCGGAGATGGGACCGATCAGCGTCAGATCGCGCCGCTGCTGGCGGATCAGTTCGTGGACCGCGGCGAAGGGAATCCCCGATTCCAGCGCGAGGCCGAGGGCGATGGCATCCCCGTCATGGACGTGCTCGGCGATCGCGTCCCGGAGGGAGCGGCGTTTGTCCGTCAGCGGTGACTCCAGGCGGGCGAATCGGGCGCCGACACCGTCGGTTAATCCTACATGCGGGGACCCGCAATCCACTGCTAAAAACCTTGTACGCTTGCTCCATGCAGACCTGTCCACGCTGCCACCAATCGGCGGCGTCCGAGGCGGCATTCTGCCCGCACTGCGGGAATCAGCTTCGGGTGCAGCCAGTGGTGGGCGAGATCCTCGATGGCACCAAGCGGTTTGCCCGCAACCGGCCGGTCAGCCCGGGCCGCGCCGCCCGACTGTCGATCATCCCCGGCCTCGGCCACTGGTATGCCGGCGCACCGCTCAAAGGCGCTGTCTTTTTCGCCGCCATCGTCGGCCCGATCGTCTTGGGCACCGAGCTCGACCTCACGGTGATCGGCGCCGCCGTTGGCATTCCGCTCGACCTGGGTGGCCTCGGACTCTGGGCGTTCTGCGCCTACGACGCGTATCGCACGGCGCGGAATCGCATGCGACCCGCGGCCTGACCGGGCGGCGCAATATCACTCGCAAGCTTGCTCGCCTAATGTCGCGGTGTGGCGCGGGAGCGGCGGGTCCTACTCGTTGAGGACGACGCCGCCGTCGCCGATCTGTATCTGCTGCAACTTCGTCGTGACGGAGTCCCCGTCGAACACGTGCGTGCCGGCCAGGCGGCCGATGCGTTTGTCCGGGGCCGGGTCCCGGCGCTCATCCTGATCGACCTGGCGCTGCCGGACATCGATGGTCGCGAGCTCATCGAGCAGTGGGCGGCGGATCCCGTCTGTGGGGCCATTCCGATCTGGATCGTGAGCAACAGCGTGGCCGAAGACAACCTCTGGTGGCACACTGCATCGAACGTGCAGCGCTACTTCCTGAAATCGAAAATCGTGCTCTCGCGCCTCAGCCAGGAGATCCGCGCAACCCTGGGCCTTCCCTACGGCGAGCGAGTCAGCAACCGCCTCGCCGGCTGAGCCGACGGCCTCCCGATAATTGGTCGGTGGATAGCCTTGCTCTCTGAGGCGCCGCCACGCCTGGAGCCGCGCCTCCGCTGGCGCGATCTGATCCCGGTGCTCGTCTTCACGGTTGTCGGCATCATCCTGGTTGTCGCCTTGATCGCGGCACTGGTCCGCGCCGATCGGGGGTTCGTCCACGCCAACGCGGAGACCATTGCGCTCAGTGCCACTTTGCTGATCTACCTGGCTTTCGGGGCGGGGATTGTCCTCGCCTTGCGCCGGCTGCCCGCGCCGTTGCAGTTCCTCGGTCTGCACTGGCCGACGCTGCCGGACATCGGCCGAACCCTGGCGCTGATCGTTCCCTGGTACATCGGCGTGGCGCTGGTATCGGCCCTCTCATCGGTGGTGCTCAACGGCGGACGCCTGGTGCCAGGCAATACCCAGCAGCTCTTCGTGCAGCGTCCGCACGGGCTCGGCATCCTGGTGCTCGCGCTTCTCGTCACCGCGGTGGCCGCTCCGTTGTGCGAGGAGACGTTTTTTCGTGGGATGCTGTTCCGGCTGCTTCGCGCCCGCGGGCCGCTGTGGGCGGCCGTGCTGCTGAGCGCGATCGCGTTTGGCCTGGCCCACGCCAGCCCGGCCGTCAGCCTGGCGCTGCTCCCGGTCTTCACCTATATGGGGATCGTGCTCGCCCTCACCTACGCCTGGACCGGATCGTTGACCAACAGCGTGCTGCTCCACGCGCTCAACAACGCGGTCGGGACGGTCACGGTCTACGCGCTGCTCAGCCGGTAGCTAGCCGACTTCGGTCGGAATAAAGGCGACCTTTTGCCGGGGCACCCGGTCGACCACCACCTCGCAGGGGGCGTTCCGAACCACGTGCTCGGCGACCCGCCCCAGCGGGCTCTCGTTGGGGCGGTTCTGATGACTGATGCCCATCACGATCAGGTCGGCGTTCTCCTCCCGAGCGATCTCCACGATCCGGTGGCCGGCCTGGCGGGCGACGTTGACTCGAGTTCGGGGCTCGATGGCGTGCTGGGTCGCGATGAAGGCGGCAGCGGCGAGGGCCCGCTGGATCCGTGGGTCCTTCTCGGGCATGACCAGCGGTGCCTGCAACGGGATCTCGTGGACATAGACGATGAGCATCTCGGCTTTGTGGCCCTGATTCAAGCGGGCGGCCAGCTCCACCGCGCGAACCGAGGCGCCCAGGTCGAGGATGGGCACGAGGACCTTGCGGATCGCCTCCACCGACCGCAGGGTGCTGGTCGCACCGCGCGGCGCGGGCGGCGGGACGCGCAGCATCCAGCCGAGGGTGCCGGCCAGGGCGGCCGAGAAGGCCACCGCGATGGTGAGGCCGACCGGGCTGAGGGCGAGACTCAAGGCCGCAGCCTTCCGGCAATCTGGAGCCGCCAGGCGCCAAACGCCAGCAGGCCGACACCGGCGATGCCGTAGGGAATGGAGTGGACCTGCACCGCGTCGCGCACCAGCACCAGCACCCCCAGAATGACGGCGGCGATCCCGACCGCCTGCGTGAATCGATACGCCGTCACGCCACCTACTTCTCGAAGAAGCGCTCGACCTTTTGCGCGCCGATGGTGGTTGGGCAGATCGTTTCCAGGCCCAGCTCGGCGTACAGGTCGGCCCGCGCCGGGTCATAGATCCGGCAGATGACCTTCTTGACGCCGAACTCGTGCTGGGCGAGCTGCGCCGCCATGATGTTGGTGGTGTCGGCATTGGTTACCGCCACGAACGCCTCGGCGCGGTCGGTCCCCGCCCGGCGAAGGATGTCCTCATCGACTGCCGACCCGAACACCATCTCGCCGGTAAAGTCCTCGCCCAGGCGGTTGAAGGCTGATTCGCTGAAGTCGACGACGGAGACGTCATCGCCCTCCGCGCTGAGCTGTCGGGCCAGGCTCGAGCCAACCCGCCCACAGCCCACGATCACGGTACGCATAAAGCCTGAGACCTATTCTAGGGCGGTATCGTTTAGCGCCTAAATCGGGCGGGTATATACCGGCCAGCTTGCCCCGGCGCCGTCGGCGCCCGGGCCCCCGGAGAACGAGAGGAGTAATCGAACTATGGCAAAGACAGTAGGAATCGACCTCGGCACCACCAACTCGGTAGTCGCGGTCATGGAGGCCGGTGAGCCGGTCGTCATTCCGAATGCTGAGGGCGGGCGGACCACCCCGTCGGTGGTCGCCTTCACCAAATCGGGTGAGCGTCTGGTGGGCCAGCTGGCCCGGCGCCAGGCCGCCGTCAATCCGGAAAACACGGTCTATTCGATCAAGCGGTTCATGGGCCGCAAATACGACGAGGTCGATCGCGAGCGGAAGATGGTCCCCTACAAGACCCTTGCCGGCAAGGACGGCCGGGTCGAGGTCGAGATCCAGGGGCAGCGCTACACCCCGGAGCAGATCTCGGCGATGATCCTGCAGAAGCTCAAGGCCGACGCCGAAGCCTACCTCGGCGAGAAGGTGACCGACGCCGTCATCACGGTGCCGGCCTATTTCAACGACTCGCAGCGGCAGGCAACCAAGAACGCCGGCCAGATTGCCGGCCTGAACGTGGTGCGCATC
>Ga0209805_1001759_pt1 | contig 12850 bp, 12 predicted proteins | sample GraSoiAngelo_148_FD_185905 | JGI IMG/M metagenome (GOLD analysis project Ga0209805, IMG submission 185905) | Grasslands soil microbial communities from the Angelo Coastal Reserve, California, USA - 14_1009_09_20cm (SPAdes) (version 2) | ecosystem: Environmental > Terrestrial > Soil > Grasslands ... | reverse complement strand
ACCCAACCGACCGCCGCCGCGTCCTGATCACGCTCACCCGAAACGGAAACCGCCTGGTGGCGGACCTGCGCGAGGGCAGCCATGCGCAGCTCCGTCGATGGATGGCGGCACTGCGGCCGGCGGACCTCGAGGCGCTGGCTCGTGGGTGGCAGGCGCTTGCGGACGTGGCCTCCGGCGCGGTAAGCAAGGAGATCGCGACGGTATGACCGCCGTCGCCACCAAGTCCACCGAGCGACAGGACGAACGCCGTGGTGTAGACCGCGGGGTGCTGGCGGTTTTCGCGGGCTTGATGCTTGGCTCTTTGATCGCGTCCTTGAACCTGACCCTCGTCGCACCCGCGCTGCCAACGATCGTGAGCGAGCTGGGCGGCCTGGCCGACTACAGCTGGATCCCGATCTCGGCGATGCTCGCCTCGACCATCGTGGTCCCGGTCGCGGGCAAGCTCTCGGACATTTACGGACGCAAGCCCCTGTACATGACTGGGGTGGTGGTGTTCGCCCTCGGTTCGATGCTATCGGGCCTGGCGCCGAACTTCTGGTTCCTGGTCTTCGCACGCTTCGTGCAAGGCGCGGGCATGGGCTTTCTCATGCCCCTGTCCCAGGCCATCATCGGCGACATCATCTCGCCCCGCGAGCGGGGCAAGTACCAGGGCGTGATGGGCGCGTCATTCGGTCTGGCCTCGATCGTCGGCCCAGCCGCCGGCGGGTTTATCACTCAGTACTACTCGTGGCGCTGGCTCTTCTTCGTCAACGTCCCGTTTGCCGCTCTGACCCTGGTGGTGGTTGCTCTTTACATGCATGTGCCCAACGAGCGCCGCCGTCACGCCCTAGACATCGGTGGGAGCGTGACCCTCTCGCTCGGAGTAACGTGCGCGCTGCTGGCAACCGTGTGGGGCGGCACCCAGTTCGCGTGGAGCTCGTGGCAGATCATCGCCCTCTATGCCGGCGCGGTGGTGCTCCTCGCAGCATTTGTGTGGTTCGAGATGCGAGCCGAGGAGCCTGTGCTGCCGCTGCACCTCTTCAAGAGCAGCATCTTCACCTTCTCGAACATCGCCAGCATCGGCGTGGCGATGACGATGTTCGGAGCCATCTACTTCCTGCCTGTCTTCGTCCAGGGTGTGATCGGCAACAGCGTCACAAGCTCGGGCGCGATCCTCGTGCCGATGCTCGTCGCGATGATCCTGACCAGCGTCGTGAGCGGCCAGATCATCTCCCGCACGGGCCGCTACAAGGTCCCGCTCATCATCGGTACCGCCCTCATGGGTGTGGGTTACGTGATCCTGGGAGCGATGAACGTCGACACGACCAACGTGACGGTTGTGGTGGCGATGGTGGTGATCGGCCTCGGCCTGGGGACGGCGATGCAGACCTACACCCTTGTCGTGCAGAACTCGGTGAGCCGTCAGGACATGGCAGTGGCGACTTCCACCACGCAGCTCTCTCGGTCGATCGGGGCAGCGATCGGGCTCGCCATCCTGGGCACGATCCTGACCCAGGGCATGGCTTCGGCCATGCCGAAGTACCTGCCGCCCGCCGCCCTGGCCAAGCTTCAAGCGACCGGCGCCGGCAGCGCGGGGGCTCTGTTCGACCCTTCCCAGCTCTCCCACCTATCGCCCGCCATCGAGACCGGCATCCGGCACGGTCTTGCGGATGCGCTTCATCCGGTTTTCATCGCCGGCATCCCGATCATCGCGGTCGCGCTGGTGGCAACTTTCTTGATCCGGGAGCTGCCGCTGCGCCAGACCGCGCACGTCGCCGCCGGCCGCCGCCAGGATCAGAAGCAGGTTCCAGCCGAGTAGAAAGCGTCGCAAGGCGAACCATTCCCCGGTCCTGGTGCGCAGAATTCCAGGACGTGGATCAGGAGCTGAACCGAAACGTCATCGTCGAGCGGGCATTCTGGGCCGCTTGCGCGATGGCCATCGTTGCGGGCGTCGGGCCGTTGCTGGTTGCCGCGGGGCACACCAACCGCATCGCCGGCGTCATTTTGCCTTTCGCCGCCGCGGCGGTGGCGCTCGCAATAGCGGCGCTGACATACCGGCGTGGGACCTCGATCACCGCACTCGTCTACTTTGTTTCAGGTCTCGCCATCGCCTACGGGATGCTGCTTGTGCTGGCGGTGCCACTTCGACTCGCCGTCCTGGGAAGCTGTCCACCGGCTCCGGCACGCTGCGCATCGGGACTCGAGCTGCAGCTGAGCACCGTCGAGAACACCGGTCTCACGGTCGCGGTCATCTTCGGTGTGCTGGCGCTGTTCACTGGCTTTGTCGGACTGACTGTGCTCTACCGGCGGCTGGGGTCGTCGGCCGCACAACCTAGGCAGCATTCGGTATGGCCGGCGCAGCCCCCACCGAAGGCCGCCCCGACACTCGCTGAGACCGGCTCGCGTCCCGCGGCAACGAAGGAGGAGCACCCGGTGTCGGAAGCGGCGGACAAGCAGGACGAGCCGCCGCCGAGCTGAAATACACTCGGTCGATGGAGTTCGCGTTCTCAGAGGAGCAGGAGATGCTCCGGAGGTCGACCCGCGATTTCCTGGCCAAGGAGTGCACGCCCAAAGTCGTGCGCCGGCTGATGGAAAGCGAGGACGGCTACGACGCCGATTTGTGGAAGCGGCTGGCGGAGCTGGGCTGGACCGCGCTCGGCATTCCCGAGCAGTACGGAGGCGTCGGCACATTCCTCGATCTCATCGTGGTGCTCGAGGAGGCCGGGCGAGCGCTTCTTCCAGGTCCCTTCTTCGCCACGATGGGCCTTGCGGTGCCGGCAATTATCGAAGCGGGCACCGATGCACAGAAGAAGCAGGTGCTCGGCGCCATCGCCTCAGGTGACGCCAGGGCGACGCTCGCCCTGACCGAACCGAGCGGCCGCTGGGATGCTGACGGCATCCAGCTGGCCGCGCGGCAGGCCGGGGGTGGCTGGCGGCTCGACGGCGTGAAGGCGTTCGTCCCGGATGCGGCGCGAGCCGATTACATGGTGGTCGCCGCGCGGACCCGAGGCGAAGGCGAGGATGGGGTGAGCCTGTTTCTCGTCGGAGGGCGCCCGAAGGGCATGGAAGTCAGACAGCTCGACTCCATGGACATGACCCGTCGCTGGAGCGAGGTTCGATTCGACGGGGTGGAGCTCGACGGTGGCGCACTCATGGGCGCGGCTCACACTGCATGGCCGCAGCTGAAAAGAGCGCTCGAATGGGGCGCCGCCGCGCTGTGTGCCGAGATGGTGGGAGGCGCACAGAAGGTGCTGGAAACATCGGCCGACTACGCCAAGACACGGCAACAGTTCGGTAAGCCGATTGGAATCTATCAGGCGGTATCGCACCGGCTCGCGGACATGCTGGTGCTTTCCGAGAGCGGCCGCTCGGCTACCTACTACGCAGCGTGGGCGGTCGAGGCCGACGCGCCCGACCGGTCACTGGCGTCGTCGATGGCCAAGGCCTACGTGTCCGACGCCTACCGCAAGATCGCCGGCGACGGCATCCAGGTGCACGGTGGCATCGGCTTCACGTGGGAGCATGACATGCACCTCTACTTCAAGCGGGCGAAGTCGTCCGAGGTCACGCTCGGTGACGCCACTTACCACCGCGAGCTGGTGGCGCAGGCTCTGGATCTATAGCCCACCACGACCATTCGGGCTTGAAAGGCCCTATCGGCGCCCGGGAATCCAACCATTCGCGCCCGAATGGCGTGGGGTGAGGACGGGAATCCGTTAGTAGATGACTACCCCGAGGCCAGCAACCTGAAGACCACTATCCCAAACAGGACGCATGCGGGGATGACCAGCGTGCGGTACAGAGACCAGTAAGCGGCCCAAGCGTCACGCAGCCGGTCGAGCCGCCTGCCGGACCCAAACGCCAGGGACCAGTAGATAGGAAGAGCGACGCCGGTGTTGAGGGCAAGCGCGAGCAGGGCCACTCCGGCCGCGCCGACGAGCCACCCTTGCAGCGGCGCGCCGCCTCCGAATCCGAGCTGGGCGCCCCACGATGCTCCGGCTGCGATCAACACGAGCAGGGCCGGAACGCCGAGCAGGAAGAACGCAGCAAAGCTCACGACCATGAGCGCGAGCATCAGGCCCAACGTCGCCACCAGACCGGCGAGCCCTGCCGCAGCCACCGTCACACCGGCCGGCGGCTGGATCGAGCTGCTGCCGGCCGGCACCAGGTCCGCACGCGCCGGATCCGAATTCGTGACCCCGGCCGACAAGCCCATCTGATGCCAGGAGTGAATGCCCGCACCGGACGTCACTCCCGCCGCCACGCCGGCGGGTAGCGCCGCCAGCAGAACGCCCGCGGCAATGGCGGCAGCGTTGCGGCGGACCATGCCCACAGCGATCCACACGCGCCGGCGGCGGGTGCGCGTCAGGCCCGTCTCCATCAGCCTTTCGCGGTCGAACGTGACGCCGCACAGGACGGTCAGCGCGAAACACGCGGTCAGGGGCAACAGCAGTGACACTGGCGCGAAGGGGGAACGGAACACGAATAGCGCCAGCGGCAGGTCGGCGACTGCGGCCGAGACGGGCGAGAGAAGGAACGACCACGCACCTCCTGCCGCCCCCTCACGCGGAAAGAGCATGAAACCCAGCATCCGCCCCATCGCGGCCCAGTACGAGGTGACCGCCGCGACGAAGGCGAATACCGGCAGGAGGTCCCACGGCGCCGACTCGCCAAAGATCGTCAGCAGCGCCATGCCTGCTCCCATCCAGAGCGTCACCCACACAGTGCTGACGACGGCCCCGGGGAGGACCTCGAGCCATATCAGCGATGGATCGTCGAGTGGGGTGTACAGGAGCACCTCGAGCGACTGCTGCGCCTTCTCCCACCAGATGCCGATCGAGCTTTTGATGGACTCGAGCAGGGCGAACGACATGAAGAAAAGAGGAAGCAGCAGCCCCGCCTGCAGCGCCTGCCCACCGGCAAAGCGCTGGGCAACCTGACCCGCACCGCCGGGGAGCTGTCCAAACAGCGAGGTGCCTGCGACAAGCAGGAGCACGAACGCGTTGAGGTAGACGACCCAGCTCAGGTCGCCGCGCCGCCACCACGAGCTGACGTAGAACGGGAGCGCGTGACGCATGAGCCGGCCCTGCTCGGGCAGGGAGCCGAACATCCTCGCGGCCGGGATCCCCGAGACCGAAGGCGCCCGCGGCCCTACCGGCTCGGGTGCGGACTGCACCGGTCCACCCATGGCTTTCAGGTAGACCGTTTCCAGGCTTGTCTGCTCTTCCTCGAGTGAGTGGTACGGCGCGCCTTGTGCTGCCAGGCGGCGCTGCAGCTCGGCGGCAAATGAACCGCGGTCTGCGTCGGACGCACTCCACGGCAGGCTGTACACGAGCCGGTCGCCCTCGAAATGGTGCTCCAGAGTGTGCTCGCGCAGCCAGCTCACCAGGTCCGCACGCGACTCCGGAAGTCGGGCAAGGCCTGCGATGAAGCGGCGGCCTGCGCCCACGGCCTCGCGGAGCTCGTCAAGCGTGCCGGTCGTGACCACCCGCCCGCGACGCATGATGGCGATCCGGTCTGCCATCAGCTCGGCCTCGCTCAGCACATGGGTGGTGACGATGAGTGCAGCGCCGCGCGCCCGCTGCTCACCCAGGTAGCGGCGCATGTCGGCGGCGGCGACAGGATCGAGCCCGGCGGTCGGCTCGTCGCAGAAGATCCAGTCGGGCTCGTGCAGGGTGGCCCTGATCAGCGCGACCTTCTGCGCCATCCCGCGCGAGTACGCCGCCAGCACTGTGTCGGTGCGGTCAGCCAGCTCGAATCGCTCGAGCAGCTGGCTGATTCGCTTTCGCCGCTCGACCTCGGGCACGCCGTAGAGAAATCCGAAATGGTCGAGGTACTCGGGCGCCGTATTACGACCGTACAGGCGCGCCTGGTCGGGAACCACGCCGAGGCGACCTCGCATTCGGTCGAGGTCATGCGGGAGGCGCAGGCCGTCGAGCTCGATCGAGCCCGAGTCCGGGCGCAGGATTCCACCGAGGCAGCGGAGCGTGGTCGATTTTCCGGCTCCGTTCTGGCCCAGCACCACGAGCAGCTCGCCCTGCTCCACCTCCAGGTCGACCCCGTCGACCGCGACGACGTCCGCAAAGCTCTTGCGAAGGCTGTGGACCCGGATCACTGGCTCGATGGTAGAGAGGGTGCTAGAGGATTTAGATCTTTTCGAAGGAATCCACCGGGACCACGAATACTGTCGCGCCGCCCACCTGCACCTCGACTGGATAGGGCATGAAGAACTCGCCTGGCTCGGGCACCGGGGGCATCGGCGTCAGGTAGCGGCTGCGCTCACGGCAGTTGTCACGGATGACCTGGACCGCCTCCGCGACCCTCGAGTCCTCGACACCGATCAGGAATGTGACGTTGCCCTGCTGCAGAAACCCACCGCTGGACGTGATGCGCGTGGAGCCGAAACCGCCGCCGGTGAGCGCCTCAGACGTGCGCTGCGCGTCCTCACCCTGGACGACCGCGATTACCAGCTTCACTTCCGCGGCGCGCCTGCGAGTGCACCCTCGATGCGCGCCATCACAGCGGCGTGCACGTGAGCGGGCGAGTCGGTCCCGTCCACCACGGTGAACCTGTCCGGCGCAGCCGCCGCGAGTCTGTGGTATTCGTCGGAGACTCGCTGATGAAAATCGAGCGACTCCCGCTCGACGCGGTCAGGGCGTTTGCCGGCGAGGAGCTGGCGCGTGTGGCCCACCTCGACCGGCACCGAGACGAGAAATGTGATGTCAGGCCTCGGGAATGGCGGCGGCCAGTGGACTGAGAGGCCGCGGCCGCCACCCTGGTAGGCCAAAGTCGAGTCGTGATAGCGGTCGGCGATCACGATCTTTCCCGCCGCCAGCGACGGCTCGATGACCTCATGGATCAGCTGGCTGCGCGCGGCCATGAACAGGTACATCTCGGCCTCTGGATGAAGGTCCATGCCGCCAAACAGAAGGACCTCGCGCATCCGCTCGCCAAGCTCGGTCCCGCCCGGTTCACGGACGAGGACCGGGCCGCGTGGCACCAGAGCCTGACGCAGCAGCTCGATCTGCGTCGTCTTGCCAGAGCCCTCGGTGCCCTCGAAAGTGATGAAGAGCCCTCGGCCCACGGCTAGAGCCTAACGGGACGCTACGCAGTAGGGGTTTCGGGTGCCAGGGTGATGCGAAGCCGGCGCAGAGGCTCCTTGCCGGTGCTCCGCGCTGAGAGCTCGTTTTCGGCCACCAGCTGATGCTGCAGCCGGCGCAGGTATGCGTTCTGCGGCGAGATCTCAACCGGGCGCAGCGTCGTCTTCACCGTCTTGATCGCCTCCGCCGCCTCCGCGAGCGCACGCGTCGTCGCCTCGTCTTGCTTCTCCGCGCCGTAGATGCGGGACAGCGCGTCCCGAACCTGCGTCACCGAGTTGCTCTTCAAGATGTGGATCGGCAGTCCGCGGCTCTCAGCCTGGCGCAGGCTGTCGGGACGCCGGCGGTAATGGTTCTTCAGGGTCAGCACCGCCCCCGCGCCATCGAGGTTGCCGAGCACGCGCACAGGGAGCTCGAGGTCGCGGATGGACTGTTCGACGTGGTGCCGGCTCACTCCGTAAGGAAAGATGCCTAGTGGCTTCGTCGCCGTCGGCGTCGCGGCGGCGGTTGCATCCGGTGCGACGATGGCCGGCACATCCACGTTTGAGATGACCCGGCCCTCGCGTGTGCGGACCCGGATCTTCGGCGTGAGCATCGGCCCCCTCAAGGCTGTGTCCACGACCTCCGCGAGCGGCAGATGGATGGCGACCCGGTCGCGATCCTGGATCTCGACCAACACGTCAAACGTCGGGGGCGCCTTGCGCTCGAGGACCGACTTCTGCGTGCCGCGCCGGCGTGCCTCTTCGTCGGACAAGGTCACGCTCTGGATTCCACCAAGCAGGTCGTTGAGCGTTGGGTTGACCAGCAGGTTCTCCAAGGTCTGTCCGTGAGCGGTGGCGATGAGCTGCACGCCGCGCTCGGCGATAGTCCGTGCGGCGGCGGCCTCGAGCTCGGTACCGATCTCATCGATGACGATGACCTCGGGCATGTGGTTCTCGACCGCCTCGATCATCACCGAGTGCTGAAGCAGAGGGGTCTTCACCTGCATTCGTCGCGCTCGGCCGATGCCCGGATGAGGGATGTCTCCATCGCCGCCGATCTCGTTGGACGTGTCGACGATGACGACGCGCTTACGCAGCTCATCCGCAAGCAGTCGAGCGCATTCGCGCAGCATGGTCGTCTTGCCGATGCCGGGCCGTCCGAGCAAGAGGATGCTCTGGCCGCTGACGACGATGTCACGAATGATCTCGCCCGTGCCGGTGACGGCACGACCGACCCTCATCGTGAGGCCGGTGATGCGCCCTGAGCGATTGCGGATGGCGGACACGCGATGCAGGGTGCGCTCGATGCCGGCGCGGTTGTCGTCGCCGAACTGGCCGACGTTGTTGGCCACGTGTTCCAGGTCAGACGCCGAAACCGGACGGTCGGCAAGCAGGACTTCGCGACCCGGCACGCGCGCCTCCGGCTCACGACCGAGGTCGAGCACTATCTCGAGCAGCTCGCGGGGATCAGTGCGCTCGTGAAGAGCGCGCGCAAGGTCGGCGGGGAGGGCCCGCGCCAGCAGTTCGATCTCCTCGTCCCATCTTGGGCCGCGCTCGGCCGGCTGGCTCTCGGCCCTCATCCGAACGATGGCACCAGTCCTTTCTCAGCCACAGGCACCCTGAGGGCGAGCTCTTTGACCAGAAGCATCTGCGTCAGGAGAACGCTGAACCCACGCCCTCTGAGGGCGTCGATCATGTGGGAATCATAGTGTCGAAGACTCGACCAGACCGGTGTCCGCAAGTCGCCGAGCAGGCTCAGACCGAGGTCCGCCAGCTCATCGGGTAGCGGCGGCTCCGGCAGCACAAGAAAGTTGAGGGTGTGAGGCTGCGCGCCCGAGCTCCGCTCTGCGATCACCCAGCCGGCGAGCTCGCCGCGATCGATCACGACCTCTTCCTTGTTGGACCCTCGCGCGCGAAGCCTGCCGGTCCACTCGCCGTGCAGAGCGCGCCACTCGCGGTAGGTCGGCGCCTCCAGCTGGGAAACGTGCTCGGGTGTGACTTTGCGGTAAAGGTGATACAGGCGGCGGCCATCCCCGCGGCGCACCTGGCGCGTACCTACGGGCGGCGGGGTGATGCCCTTCCTCGCGTCCTCCGCGAACAGGATTTGCTCGGTGGCGTACTGGCGGAATCCGCGCAGCCTGAAGACCGGCAGCAGCGGGTCTCGATCCGGGAGGCGCACGAAAAGCCGATGCACACCTCGCTGCAACGCCTGATTGCTGAGATGATCGACGAGCGCCGACGCGACGTCCTCGGATTCGGCCGAGTCGACCACCTGCAGGTTCAGCACCTGCAGCACCTTCGCGCGCGGTAGGTCGAGACCGACCGGCTTGCCAGAAGCCTGAATGAACCCTGCCACCTTCCCCGCGTCCTCTGCAACGTAGATCAGTGTTTCCTGGGACAGGGGGAGCAACGCCGACAGCGTGGAGCTGAGCAGCGACCACAGCCTCGCCGCCGGAACCGAAGCCTCCTTCGGTTGCGAGTCGGCGGAGCGGTGAAGCTCTTCGATTCTCGACAGGTCCAGCAGCCCCGCAGCTCGGACTTTCATCACGCGCCACCGTTCGCGGCCATGCGCACGAACTCGCGATGGAGGCGCAGGTCTCCGGACAGCTCGGGGTGGAAGCTGAACGCGGTGATGTGACCCTGCTTCAGCGCCACCGGATGACCGTCGTAGCTGCCGATCACATGTGTGGCCCCGATGGACTCCACGAGCGGGGCTCGGATGAACACGCCGGGAAAATCCCGGTCGCCGATTCCCTCGATCTGAAGTCCGGCCTCGAAGCTGTCCACCTGGCGTCCGTAGCCGTTCCGGCGCACCGCGATGTCGAGCAGGCCCATGCCCTCCTGGCCGGCCATCGCGTCGGTGATCTCGCGCGCCAGCACGATCATGCCGGCGCAGGTGGCAAGCACGGGAAGACCCTTCTCGATCGCCTGGCGCAGCGGCGCAAGCAGGCCGACTCGCTCCATCAGCATCGTCATCGTGGTGCTCTCGCCGCCCGGCAGGACGAGCCCGTCGAGGCCCTCGAGGTCGCGCTCACTCCGCACCAGGCGGGTGCGCGCGCCTGACGCCTCCAGCGCACTGACATGCTCTGCGAAAGCACCCTGCATCGCCAGCACACCGATGAGAGGCATACGCCTCGCGCGACTACCAGCCTCTGGCAGCGAGCAGCTCTTCCTTCGGGATGGCGGGGATCTCGAGACCGCGCATGGCCTCCCCCAGTCCGGTCGAAACGTCGGCGAGCACTTCCGGCTTGTTGTAGTAGGTGGTGGCGGCGACGATCGCCTTCGCCCGCTTCAGAGGGTCAGCCGACTTGAAGATGCCGGAGCCGACGAACAAGCCATCGACACCGAGCTGCATCATCAGGGCGGCGTCGGCCGGTGTGGCGATCCCGCCCGCAGCAAAGTTCACGACCGGCAGGCGCCCAAGGCGCTTGCACTCGGCCAGCACCTCGACCGGCGCGCCGATGAGCTTCGCCTCATGCACCAGCTCGGCCCGGTTCATTCCCTGCAGCTTGCGGATTCCAGCATTGACGGCTCTCGCGTGGCGGACCGCCTCCACGACGTTTCCCGTGCCGGCCTCGCCCTTGGTGCGGATCATCGCGGCACCTTCCGCGATCCGGCGCGTGGCCTCCCCGAGATCGCGACAGCCACATACGAAGGGAACCTTGAAATCGTGCTTGTCGATGTGGTTCTCCTCGTCGGCCGGCGTCAGCACCTCGGACTCGTCGATGTAGTCGACGCCGAGCGCCTCCAGAATCTGGGCCTCAACGAAGTGCCCGATCCGGCACTTGGCCATCACCGGGATGGTGACCGCCTCCATGATCGAGCGGATGAGCGTCGGGTCCGACATCCTGGCCACGCCGCCTTCCTTTCTGATGTCGGCAGGAACGCGCTCCAGGGCCATGACCGCACACGCGCCCGCCTCTTGCGCGATGCGGGCGTGCTCGGCCGTGACGACGTCCATGATGACGCCGCCTTTCAGCATCTGGGCCAGGCCGGCCTTGACCTTGAAGGTGCCCTTTTGCGAGCCGTGCCCATTACGCGAAGCCTTGGTTTCGGCCATCGGGTTGGAATTCTACGCGGCGAACCTAGACTGGAGGTTCGAGCGTTAGCTCTTCAGATGGGCGGCGTCCTCTTCATATGTGGCGAGCCGGGGTCGCACACGACCACGACGGGCATCAGTGAGATCGCCGGCAGCACCGCCGGGCTCCCCAACCTCCTCATCGGCGCCGCCGTGCTAGAGCTGGCGGCGGTAGTGCTGGCCGGGATCGGCGTGGGAGTGATACTGCTGCTTGTGCGCCGTTCGAACAGGCGGCCGGCGAACCATGGCCTGAGCTAGACCTCTCGGTCGGTTGAGCCCGGTCGGGCGCTGAACCCGCCGCTGCCGGCGCGCGCGGCCGATTAGGGTCCTAGAGCCTTTCCAGGACCTGGGTCCGCTTCGACGCGAACTCGTCGTCTGAGAGCAGGCCGTCCCGGTGCAGCCGGGCCAGCATGTCCATCTCCTCCAGCACGTCGAGCAACGGCGCCATCGTCCGGCGCGCCAGGTATGCCTCCGAGGCGGTGCCGGCCTCTTCGCCCCTCGCGTCGAACTCGCGGATGAAGAACAGCGCTTTGACCGCAGAGAACGGGATGCCCAGCTTGCGGATCGGGCTGTCGGTGTGCTCGCCGTGGAGGTTCAGGACCACCCCATAGCGGTGCCGCTCGAGCGTGCCGTCCAGGTGGCCGCGGAGCACCTCGCCGTCGAGGAACCGGATGGCCACCTTGCGGGTCGGCGTCTCGGAGGCAAGGTCGGGGTCGATCGGAAGCTCGACCCACTTGACCGCGGTCATCGGGATCCAGGCGGTCTCGTTGTTCTCGAGCCCGGCGCTGTCGTCGACCTCGACCAGAAAGTCCGGCTCGTCGAAGTCGAGGTCGCGGGCGGTGCCCTCCAGAGTCTCGTCGTCGAAGAACCGGACAGTTACGTTCGCCATTTTTCTCCTTTCGTTATAACCCTCATTTGGCGCTCGCCCTGCGAATCTGCCGCCTTCCGATCTTGCGCGCGCATCTGGCGCAGACCGCCACATGCCTCCGGACGGCCTCCGCCTGCTGCCGCCGCAGCTTTCCGGCCACGTATGGCGCCAGGAGTGGAACGACCTTGTCGTGGTCGAGGTCACCCGCCGCCTCCAGGGCGACGAACTCCTCTTTGAAGCGCAGCCGGGCCCGGTAGAGAAGGGTCTCCACGGCGCTCTCGGACATTTTGAGCATCGTGGCGATGCTGCGATAGCTGAGTCCTTGGAGCTCACGAAGTGTGAGTACCAGCCTGTATTTTTCAGGCAACCGCTGGGATACGGTCCAGACCTGCCGGCGAAGCTCGTTCGATTCCTGGACCTGGACCGGGTCGAAACTGCGAGCCGTGGAGGGCAGGCTCGCCAGAAGGTCGCTGTCGTCCTCTTCTGAGTCCTCCACGCGCAGGTCGCGCTGCCGCCTGCGGAGCTCGTCGAAGCACAGGTTGCGGGCCACCGTGTGAACCCAGCCCCCGAAGTTGAACGAATCATCGACGCGATCCATCATCCGGAGCGCCTTCATGAACGTCTCCTGGGCGATGTCCTCGGCCAGCAGGGCGTCGCCGAGCTTGCGCCGGACGAGGCGGAAGATGGATCCGACGTACCGACGGTGGAGCTCCTCGAACGCGTGGATGTCGCCGGCACGGTAGGCGCGAACGAGCTCCACGTCCGAGGGGCCTGCGGTCACCTTGGCGGTGGAATCGGGATCGTCGACTACCAAAGACCTTCCCTGATGGCGTGGGCGGCCAGGCGC
>Ga0209805_1001758_pt1 | contig 12857 bp, 10 predicted proteins | sample GraSoiAngelo_148_FD_185905 | JGI IMG/M metagenome (GOLD analysis project Ga0209805, IMG submission 185905) | Grasslands soil microbial communities from the Angelo Coastal Reserve, California, USA - 14_1009_09_20cm (SPAdes) (version 2) | ecosystem: Environmental > Terrestrial > Soil > Grasslands ... | reverse complement strand
GGGGCGTTCGACCTGATCGAGCGGGCGTTGGTGCCACGCGGCCTCCGCAATGGTCGCTGAACCGCCTTCGGTGGCCGCCACTACCCAGTACGGCCGATGACAGTTCCGTGCGACTTCGTGCGCCATACGCCGGCGGCTCACCCACACCGCGCTTGAACGCACGGCTGAACGCCGCCTCGGATCGCGGAGCGCCGCAAGCCACCCGGTCCGCGCCCGCGGCAGCGACGACACGTCTTCGCGCAGGCACGCCCAGCGCCGAAGCGGCGCACGCCGTCCACCGCGAAGCGCACGGCCTCGTCGCAGAGGAGATCTACGAGGTGGAGGAGCACCAGTAACGTGGAGGCACCGCCCGGATTCGAACCGGGGAATGAGGGATTTGCAGTCCCTTGCCTTACCAACTTGGCGACGGTGCCAGTGAGGGGACCGAGCGAGTAGCGCGAGTTTTCCCCTGCGTCAAGGCGCCTTGGCGGGCTTGGGGCGGCGTGGCACCACCAGCCCGCGCGAGAGGCGGCGCAGCACCCGGCGGAGCTGGCGCCGCTTGTAGCGAAGGTGCGCGTTCTCCCCGCGTTCGTTGGCCAGCGCGGTCTCGCGATCGACGAGCTGCAGCTCCACCATGCAGAAGGCGATGCGGCCGTCCCCCGCGTCGACCGCCCGCTCGGGCAGCCGGACCGGGAGCTCGGCAACGAAGTTCAGCATCTTGTAGGAGTCGCCCGAGAACTCGTTCTGCTCCGGCTCCTGCTCTTCCTCCTGCAGGGCCATCTGCAGCTGCGGCGCCAGCGGATTGAGTGACGGCCAGTCTCGCAGCAGCTGGCGGAAGCAGATGAGCGTGTTCTGCGTCTGTCCTGGAACCACGAAGTTGAACGGGATGAGGAGATCGCAGAGTCGGACCAGGACCGGCAGCACGTGATCGCGGTCCTCCGTCTCCACCCGGTAGCGGACCTTGTCGTAGATCTGCGCCGCCAGCGTCTCCTTCTTCGCCAACAGCTTGGTGATCAGGCTGTGGCGCGTCTTCACGCTGCCCGCCGCGGCGACCACCGGAAACCCTTCGCGCCGGAGCTGAGCGATGCAGTGATCGACGCGCTCGGTGACGAGCTGGCAAAGCTCGTCCTCGCTCACGCGGGCGCGGTACAAGAGGCCCCGCGCCTCCACGTGGTGGACCACGTGCATCACCTTGAGCACCAGGCAGGCGATCTTGCGCAGCTTCGGATCGCCGACTCCCGAGGCGAGCAGGAACAAGTCCTCTACCTGCGCCGGCTGCGCGACCTCCTCCGCCACCGAGTAACGGAAGGTGGTGCGCAGGTAGTCGACCGCTTCGTCGAGGATGCTCTGCAGGCGTCCCCGATCGAACGGGTCATTGGGCTCGAAGAGACAGAGGCGCAGGTAGTGATCGACCTCCTCTTTCGTCTGGAAGTGGAGGCGGCGCCAGTCGATCACCGAGCCGCCGCGCAGGATGAGCCGCATCCGCTCGAGGTCTCCGAGCGTCCACAGGTCGGGAAGTGGAATGGGCGGTTGGGCGATCATCGGGCGGCAGCATGTTGCAACCACGGGCCCGCTACAAGCAAGCTTCCGCCTACATCCTACGTCTGCAAGCCTCCGGAGCCCCACACTCCCTGTACAGCCTCGAACGTAGCCGCATGCCCGCACCTCCGGTGCGGGAGCGGCTAGAACGTGCAGCGCAAGGAGGGCAGGACCGCCATCCCGAGCGCGGTCCGCCAGGCGACCGCGTCCGCTTCCAGCCCGAGCGTGAACCGCTTGAGGAACGGCTGGAACGTCAGCAGCGCGCCCCCGAACCCCATCGGGCCGTGCCTGCCGTCGCCGTCCACGGGAAATCCCCACCCGGCGCCCCCGTGCAGCCACAGGCCGATCTTCGCCTCCGGATCCAGACGGGCCACCAGCAGCCGCGCCCCGCCGCCCGCGCCCACCAGCGCCCGATCGCCGGGTTTCGTTGGGGGCGCGCTTTCCATGGCGCCGGTGAGCCACAGCTCCGCGGCCGCACGCTCGGCGATGGGATATCCGATATCCACGCGTATCAGCGGACCAGAACCTACCCCGCCGCGACCGCCTTCGCGAAACAGGATCGGTCCGCCGGAGATTCCGATCGAGGGTTGCGGCGCGGCGGCCGCGAGAACGATGGCAACCATCAGCATCGCCTCACCCTCCCGGGGTGAAGATGAAGGGGTAGGTGACGAACACCTCTCCGCCGCCCTTCGGAATCGGGAAGCGCCAGGTCTTGATCCTGGCCGCGACGCAGGTCTCGACGGCCCGGTCGCGCAGCGTGCTCTCCTGCGTGTGCGCCTCGGTCACTGCGCCCGCCGGATCGATGGTCCAGGCGGATACCAGCTTGCCGGCGAGATTCGGGCGGGTCGTGAGCTGCGTCTCGTAGCAGGTGCGGATCTGCGCGCGGTGATCGTGGACCACCTTGCGGATCAGCTCGGGATCGATCGAGCCCACCACCTCCGGCTTTCCGGGACCGAGGCCGATCTCGCCATTCTCCTTCCCGCGCAGCCCGCCCTTGCCGTCGCCGTAGTTCGCCAGGCCGCCACCGATGCCGTTGGTCCCGATGCGCGCGAGCCCCAGGCCCGATCCGTCGCCTCCTCCGCCGCGGCCGCCCAACGACTTCAGCCCCGTCCCGCCGTCCCCGTGCGCGTCGCCGATCCTCGGACCGGTCAGGTGCCCCATCGCATCGCGGGTACCCTTCTCGAGCGCCACGCCGAAGACGTCGCTTTTTCCGTTGCCCCCACCGAGCGCCTTGAGCAGGCCGATCTCCGCGATCAGCGCGCGGTCGTCCATCTTGCGCTGGGCGCGCGCATCGCGGCGAGGAGCAGTCTTGCCGCCAGCCTCGCCCTCCTGCCCCTGGTGGCGGGCAACCGCCTTGCCTGGGTCGCGCCTTGCCTGGTTCTGCACCTTCTGCGCGTCCAGCACCGGCGCGTTGTCCGGCTTCGGCGGAGAGGCGCGCACCACCAGCGGGCGCGGTTTGATCAACTCCGGATCTCCGGCGCTCACCTTCGGCGGCGGGACGGCGGCGCTCCAGAACTTCATCCCGGTGACCATCAGGATCGCCGCGATGCTCGCGACGAGGACGCCTTTCCAATCGGTCTGCTCCCCGCCGACCCGCGCAGCCCCGCGCACGCGCCGGATGCGCAGCGCGAGACTGCCGCTGGACAGCACGGCGACGGACCTCTGCGGCAAAGGCACGATGAGCCCGTGCGCATCGGCCTGGCTGCGGCCGCGCACGAGGAGCTCAGGCCCGCCCAGCACCCTCCCCTCCTCCTCGAGGAAGAGCTGCAGCGGCCGCGGCGCCGCGACGGTCCAGCCGTTCACGTCGCTCCTCACGACCGCAGCCCGCTCGATGCCTTGGAGCAGCGCCTGGCACCCGGGCGCAGACCCGGCATGGAATTGCTCGCCCGGCTGCAGCTGCCACACGCTCACGCGCGTATCGCCCCAGAACAGCTCCACCTCGGCGCATTCGCCGCCGAGCGAAGTCGTGATCGGAGGCAGGGCCGTCGTCGGCACCGGTGCCCCCGGCTCCGCCCGGACCGCCACCGCCGCCGATTCGCTCGCCGGCGGGACTGCGGGCGCAGCAGGAGGAGCTGCTTCAGGCGCGGGCTCCACTGGCAGCGGCTCGAAGGGAACCGGATTCAGGTCGTCGTTCAGGCCTTCATCGGTCGCCGCCTCGACCTCGACCAGGATCTCTTCGCGCACGACCTGCAGCGTGGGCGCAGGCTGGTGGGGGCGATCGACGAGCGGTTCCTCTTCACCATGGATGAGCTGCAGGCGCGGGCGCGACTTCTGCGGGCCGAGCGTCTGGAGCGTGCGCGCTTGCAGCTCCACCATGATGCGCAACTCGCCGATCGAGATCAGGTCGCCGTGACGCAAGGGCGCCGCGAGGATCGGCTGGCCGTTCAGGTACAGGGGCGCCGCGGTGGTGGCGCGGAGCACCGCACCCATCGCACCGGTCTCGATCACGGCGTGCGTCGGCGCGATGCCCGGCGACTCCAGCACCAGGTCGGCGGACGCGCTGCCCAGGCGGATCCGCTCGGCGCGAAACGCCCGCGAGCTCTTGAGCTTTCCGCCGTCGTAGACTTTGAGAACGATCGGGATCATCGCGTCTCCGACAAGGTGTTCAGCGGCCCTGAAGGGGCGCGGCCAGCGCGCGGTCCACGAACGAGCGGCGGACGCGGAGCATGCTCGGCACTGCGACTTTCCTCGGCGCCTGGACCAGCTCGCCGTCGGGTCTGGTGATGTCGCCGCGGATGTCCTCTTCGCCGAAATGGAGGATGGTCCGGCGCGGCCGCTGCGGCGCAGGCTGCCCGCCGCTCGCCTCTCCGGCGGCTGCCGGACCGGCGCCGAGGAGTGCGGCTGCCGCCGCGGCGAGAACGACCTGTCTCAGCATTCCCCCTCCCCGCCGACCACGCGCCTATCGTGTTTGCACGACCGATGCCTGTGCCCGCTGCTTCAGCGCCTCCTCGCATCGCTGCACCAAGGCATGGATCGGGTGTCCAGGAGGCGGCGGTTCCGTGCTCAGACTGAGGAAAAGTTTTGCCTCTGCCAGCGCCCCCTGGGCATCGCCGTCGCCATCCAGCTTCAGCACGGCGAGCTCGTAATGCGGTTCTGCCGCGCGCGGAGCCAGGGCGACAGCCCGCCTGAGCGCCTCCACGGCAGGCTGGTTCTGCTTCGCGCCCGCCAGGGCCTGTCCGAAAAGCAACGCCGCCGCGTACGAGGACGGGTCGAGGTCCGCCGCATCCTCGAGTGCGTTCAGCGCGGCGGCAGAGCGGCCCCGCTCGTGGAGCGCGCGCCCCAGCGCCGCCTGCGCGCGCGACGATTCCGCGTCGATGTCGGCGGCGGCCTGCAGCGCCGCGAGCTCGGCGGCGGGCTCGCTGCTCGCGCGCGCGATCTCCGCCTTCACCAGCAGCGGCTCCGGGTCGAAGGGGTCGGCTTGCGCCGCGCGGGCAGCGAAGATTCGCGCGACTCCCGCCTGTCCCATGGCGAGTTGGGCACGCGCCATCGCGCAGAGCGCGCCGGAATCGCCAGGCGCCTGCGCCAGCACTGTTTTCACCGCGGCCAGCGCGGCCGCCGGATTTCCCAGCGCAAGCTCGATCCTTGCCTGGAGCACCCGCGCCGCGGGCATCTCACCGATCGCTGCTCGTGCCAGCCCGAGGGCGTCGCGCGCGGCATTCGCGTCGCCCCGGGCAGCCGCGAGCGCCGCGGCCCGCGCTGCGGCCTCGTATCCGAGCGCGCCCTTCTCCCCCGCGGCCGCGCGGTAAGCCTGCTCCGCCTCGAGGCCTCGTCCGGCGCGATCGAGCGCGACGCCGAGATCGAACTGCACCGCGGGCGCCGGCAGCGCCTGCGACAGCGCCTGGAACTTCTCCACTGCCTGCTGCGGTGCGAGCCGCGCCGCTCCTGCCAGCGTCTCGGCGAGCAGCCGCTTCGGGCGTTCGCCCTGGACCGCTCGCACGTCCACCATCACCGGGACATCGAAGACCGGGGACTGGGCGAGGGTGAGCTGCCTGCGCTCCGGCGGTCTGGCGGAGGCCTTTCCCAGGAGATTCGCCACCTGCTGCGAGCACTGGCCCGTCACGCCCAGCTCCCTCGCCTTCGCGTCGGCGCTGAGCAGAGTCTCGCGCGCTTCCGCGTAGAGAGGCTCGGCCCGATCGGCGAGCGCCGCGCGGTACAGCTTTCGCTGCTCGACGTTCAGTCCGCCGGGAACGTCGCTGTTCGCGATGGCCTGACCGAGCAGCAACTGCGCCTCTCCGAGCTGTGCCAGGGCGCAGACTGCCGGTTCGGCCTGGCGCATGGCGACCGTCTCCTCCGCCCGCTTCTTCACGGACTGCAGCAGGGCGATCTTGCGGTTCAGGGTCGCCATCAGCGGCGGCCGGATCTGCTGGCGGCGGAAGCTTTCGAATCCGGCTGCGCCGAGCGCGAAGTGCGCGTCCGCCGCCGCCGCAAACGCGTCGTCTGGGAGGTTCTCGCGCTCCTTGGGCGCCAGCGCGCGGTACACGCGCTCCAGCTCCGTCCACGACCACTGCGCGTTCCCCGATTCCCGGGCCTGGGCGAACAGCCGCGCCGCCTCGCGCCAGGCGGCGATCTGCAGCGCGGGCTTCTCCTTCGCCGCCCGCGCGAGGTCCACCATCTCCCGCGCCGCCCGATCGGTCTCGCCCAGCCTGGCCCTGAGCTGCGCCCGCGCGAACCGTTGCTCTTCCACGTCTTGCGGATCGTCCCAGAGCTGCACAGCGAGCGACCGGTCCGACAGCGCCTGGCGCAGCTCTCCCCGCGCTTCCCGCAGCACCGCCGCGTCCTGGAGAGCGCTCTGCGCCTTCGCCTCTTCATAGACCGCGCCTTGCGGCGCGCTCTTGCGGGAAGGATTCGCGCGCTGCTCCCGCTCGAGGGAACGCTGCCTCTGATATCCCGCCGCGTACCGTTCGAGCAGCGCAGCGGCCTCGCCCAGGTCGGCGATCGCCGCCAGATCGGAGGCGGAGGCGAGCAGCGCCCGCGGCACCAGCGCCGAGTGCGGCTGCTCCTTCCACACCCGCGCGCGCGTCGCCAACGCTTCGTCCATGCGCCCGATGCGCGACAGCGCAGCCGCGGCGCCGAAGAGCGCCTTGTCGGTGAGCTGGCCGCGCGGGTGCTCCCGCACGAACGCGAGCAGCGCGTCCGCCTTCTTCGCGTCCGGCGTCAGCGCGTCGGCAAGCGCGTATGCGCTCTGCTCCTCGACGCGCTTGAGGTCCTGCATCAGCGTACCGTGCGCCGCTAGCGCGCGGTCCTCGAGGAACCGGAGCGCCCAGCGGCGCACGCTCTCCCAGTCCCCGCGCAGGTTCTCGATGTCCAGGACCAGGTTCGCGGCGTACTCGGCGAGCTCGTGGTCCGGGTGGGTCAGCGCGATCCACGAGAGATGAGCGCGCGCGGCATCGTAGTCGCCGGAAAGGTATTCGAGGCGGCCGGCCTTGAACGCCACCTCGACTGCGTGCGGTCCGTCCAGCAGCGCTTTCAGATACAGGCTGCAGGCAGCCTGCAGGTTCTTCTCGTCGGCGGTGAGTGTCCTTTGCGCGCGACGCTCTCCCACGTCCTTCTGCTCCACGCGGCCGTGGAGCATCGCCTCGTTCCGGGCGAGGACGGCGCTCCAGGCGGCCTTCTGCAACCAGCGGCCGGGTTTGCTCGCCGCCAGGTCCTGGCCCACCACGGTTTCGTACTGCGCGGCGGCTTCCGCCTTCGAGTCGCGGGCGTACAGCAGCTCGGCGTAGAAGAACCGCAGGTCGTACGCGTCGGACGCCTTCGGGAAGAGGACGAGGTACTCGGCGTAGAGAGCGCGCGCCGCCGACCAGGTCTCCTCCAGGTCCGTCTTGCGCGCCTCGTTGTGGATCTGCACCGCGAGGTTGCGCAGCGTCTCTTCGCCGAGCCGGTTCGCTTCCTCGTAGCGCTCGTCCTGCTCCACCGATGTCGTCTGGCTGGCGGCGCGGACGCGCTGGACGATCTCGACGAGCTGCTTCGACTCCGAGAGGAGATCGCGCCGCTTGCCGCCCCGCTGCGCGAGGATCAACAGCCGGGTCTGATCCAGTGCCGCGGCGGGCGTATCCGCGTGAAGGACGAGCAGCTGGCGATGGATGAGCTGCGCCTCCGGATCGCGGCCCGTGTCGAAGAGGAGCTTTCCGTACTGCTCGAGCATCTTCAGCCCGGGCTCGGCGCCGAATTTCCGCGCGAACTCCTCCCTCGCGGAATCGGGTCTGCCGAGGCGCGAGTACGCGAGCACGTAGTCGCGGCGCGCCTCGCGCGCGAGCTGGACCTTGTTCACGTCGCCGGATTTTTCCGAGATGTCCACCACCCGCTTGAAGAGCTTCATCGCGTCGGTGAATGCGCCCTGGTTGAACCGGCACCAGGCGGCCTTGTAGAGAGCGTACGGATAGACGTCGTCGTTGGGCGCCTCGGCGGCGGCGCGATACTCCTTCAGCGCGCCGTCGAGCTTCGCGGCGTCGAACAGGTGCTCGCCGATGAAGACGTGGCTGGCCGGCGCCCAGGGCGAGCGGGGGAAGCGCCTGGTCAACTCGCGCGCGACGACGATCGCCTCGCGGTCCCGCCCGCTCTCCTGCAGCGAATCGGCGAGGAAGAAGAGCGCTTCGTCGGTGCGCGGCGCGCGGGGATACTTGTTGAGCAGCTCGCGGTAGCGGGCGATCGCTTCCGCCCGCGCGTCGCCGGCGGCGCGCCGGTCGCGGGCCGCGGCTGCCTCGTTGCCTTCGTCCGCTTCTGCCTGGGCGCGGATGCTCGCGGCGAGCCCGCGCGAGCGCAGAAGGCCTGCCAGGCGCGCCAATGCCTCCGCCTGCTCCGCCGGCGATCCACCCAGCTCCAGCATCCGCCGCAGCGCCGCCTCCTGCTCCTGCTCCTTTGCGGCCACGACCGCGCCGGCGTCGCGGTGCAGCAGCGTCGGATCGCGCCCCGGCTGGGCCACTGCGGCGGCGATGAGCAACGCGAGCATCGAAATCCCTCCATACCGGCGGTGCGCGCACAGCCGGCTCCCCTCCACCCTCTGCCGTGCAACCTCCGTTCCCCGTCGCTCTCGCTCTCGGGCCGGCGGAACGTCGCCGGGACGACTGGGTAAAATCGTTCTCAGTCCGCGGGCGTGCCGGCAACAGCCGGCGGCGGCGAGGCGGACGGCTGCGATGCCGTCGGCCCTGGCGTGCGCGGGCGCTTGCACCGCCGGCCGAGCTGGTACCGGTAGCTCCCCAGTTCGTCGCGCCAGTACTCGCCCTGGAACGGCCACAGCTCCTCGTCGTCGCCCACCTGTGGCGGATCCCGATGTGGCTGGGCGCTGAGGGCCGCGTCCGGTCCGGAAGTGGCGAGCTCCTTCTCGCGGCCGGCGATCTCGTAGGAGAGCCGCAGCGACTGGCCGAGCAACTCGCGCAGGGTGGCCCGCTCGTGGTCGAGGCGCGTCATCAGCCTGCGCCCCGCCGTTTCGAGCAGGCGCGCCCGGGCCTGTCGAGCGAGCGGAGCGACGCGGGCGACCAGGTCGGAAGCGCGGAAGGCATCGCGACGCCGATCGATGGAGTCGATCTCCTGCGCGAGCTGGGCGGCCGCGGCGAGCGCGCCACGAAGATCGCTGGCTTGCTCGATCCGCGCCACCTCCTCGCGCGCCGCGGCGGGGACCGCCTGCTGGACGCCGACCGGTCCGCGGGCGAGCAGCTCGGCCGCCGCCTGGGGCGTCGGAATTCCCGCGAGCGCTTGCGCGAGGCCGTCGTGGAGCGGCTGGTAGCGCCGCTGGAAGTCGGCGAGCGCCGCCCGCGCGTCGGCGTACCGGCAGTTCTCATAGAGCAGCAGGGCCTTGAGGATGAACGATTCAGGGAAGAACCTTTCCTGGAAGAACGGCGCGTGCAGCGTGAGCAGGTTTCCCAGCGCTTTCTCGTCTTCGCTGCGCCGGAAATGCGCCCAGCTTGCCTCGAAGAGCGCGTCGAGCCACTGCGGCGCGCCCCTTCCCACGCGGTCGTAGAGGGTCGTCGCCAGCGCGTCGTCGCCCCTTTGGTAAGCCAGCCGCGCGAGCTGCAGGTACGCTTTGTCGCGTCGCTCGGCCGCGGCCGCGTCACCGCGAGGAACGGCAAGCGACGCCACGGCGAGGAACTCCTTGGTGGCCAGCGCGGGATCCCCTGCCGCCAGCGCTGCCAACGCCGCTACCTCTCGCGCCTCGCCTTCCGCCGCATTTCCAGGCGGAACCGAAGCGGCCAGCGCCCGCGCGAGATCGAGCTCGCGCTGCGCCCTTGCAGGCAGACCGCGATGCGGCTCGGGGGCCGGCTTCAAGGCAGGCTCCGGCGCAATAAGCCCCATCTCCGCCGCCAGCTCCTTGTCGAGCGGCCGCGCGGTCGCCGCAGAAGAAGCGGCCTCCAGGGCCGGCCCCTCGCGCACCGTCTCGAAAGCGGCGTCTTCGTCCGGCGGCGCAATCTGCAACGCCCGCTCGAGGTGCCCGCGCGCGATCGCCACTGCGAGGGCGGAGGGCAGCTTCCCACTCTCGCCCTGCTCCGTGAGCAGGAGTTGCGCCAGCGCGGGATCCTCCGCAGCGCGCGCCGCTAGCTCGCCTCGCGCCGCGGCGCGAACTCCCTCCGACTGCTCCGGATCGGACGCCAGCGCGGCGAGCAGCACGGTGGCGCTGCGCGGCATGGCGAACTCGCTCAGGGCCTGCACCAGGGCGGCAACGCGGGCGCGCGCCCCCGCCGCGTCGACGTTCGCCCGATCGAGGTCCTTGTATGCCGCCGCCGGATCGGCGGCCGCGAGCAGGATTGCGAGAACCAGGCTCATCCCAAACCCCGTCAGCGCCCACCGCCGAAAAGCCAACCCACCCCGCCCTCGATGATGAGCTTGCGCTCGATCTCGGCAACCCCGCGCACCCGGCCCGCATAGATCAGCTCGCTGGCGGCGAATCGGATCATGAAGCGATCCGTGAGGAAGAGCCGCTCGCCGATCGAGACCCGCCCGCCGGCGGCCCAGCGGCCTCTTTCGGGCGATGCGGCGTCCGGCGCGATCATCTCGCGCACCAGCTCGGGACCGGCGGCGACGTAGAAGTCGAAATGCAGCGTGCGCTCGCCCATGAGCGACAGTTTTCCGTAGACCGGCGCCCAACCCACCTGGATGCCGGACACCAGCTGCAGCTTGCCGGGCGTCGACCGGAGCTTTCCCTCCGCTGGGCTGTTGCAGGTATCGCTGCAGACCTCGACGGGCGCGGCAAGGAGCGAAATGCCACCGATCGCATGGCCGGAGATGGACCAGCGCTCGTCGAAGTGGTGCTCGACGCGCACGCCCATGCCGAGCGTCCTCCAGAACGGATCGCCGATGGAGAACGCGAACATGGGCTGGACTTCCAGCATGCCACCGAGGCGGAAGAGCTGCGCCGTCACCGGCGGAAGCGATGCGGGCGCGCCGTATCTGGGAACCGAGGTCACGGGGGGCAGCGCGGCGGGAGTGATCTGCGCCACCTTGGTCTCCTCCGCCGGCGCGGCCTCGTCGGCTGCGCGCGCCTGAGCCGCGACGAGCAGGGCGGCGGCGACCACCGCCTTCATTGTCCACCGCCGAAGTAGAAGGAGAGCCCGAGCCTCACCGTCCAGAACCCCATCGCTTTCGTCTGCGGAGAGCCGTCCACCATCACGCGCTCCGCGTAGAGGTTGCCGCCCACCCGCGCGGTGATCGCGATGCTCTCTCCCAGCGAGATCCGCTGCCCGATTCCGGCGGCGATCATCGGCCGCACTCCACGGGTCGCGTCGGTCTCCGTCCAGGCACCGCCGAGGCCAGCGTCGAGGAACGTCTCGAAATGAACCAGCGCATCTCCGGGCAGGGCCACCTTGCCGTACAGGGGGGCGATGGCCGCGAACGCGGCCAGGGAGGCGCGCTGCCGCGACTCTAGGATGCGCGCGTGCAGCTCCCGCTTGGCGATCACCAGCTCCTGCGTCGCCCAGGTGCCGAGGCCGTTCGCATCGACCCCAACGGAGAGCCCTTCGCGCAAGTGCCACATCGCGCGCAGCCCGGCTCCCCATCGCTGTTGATATGGGTCGCCGATCCCCATCTCGGCGTACGGCGAGATCTCGAGCCGGTGCGCCTGCCGCAGCGGGCGCTTCTGCACCGCCGTGATCGTGTCCGCCGGATCGGCGGACTGCGCGCGCGCGGCGGCTGCGGAGCAGGCGATGACGCACAGCACCCAGGGACGCATGGCGCGGCAAACATGGGGGGCGCTCCCCAGGCGGGCAACCCCTTGCGGCGGCAGGGCCAGGGACCAACTTTGCCTCGCCATGGCCGCCCTGCGGAGAGTCGTGCTCCTGACAGTTTTCGCCGTTGCCGCGTGTGCGCGCACCGATCTGGGGGCGCCTTGTCACGTCGAGAACGGCGCGGGAGCGGAGCTCGTTCCGTTGCCAGGCCGGCAGTACCTGTACCTCGGCTCGAGCGAGTGCGAGAGCTTCGCCTGCCTCGCCATGCAGGGAGCGAGCGGCGGCTACTGCTCGCAGGCCTGCAGCGGCGAAGGAGCGAGCTGCCCTTCTGGACTGGCCTGCACGCAGCTCGCGCTGAGCCCGGACTACCTGGCCGCGATGAAAGCGCGCCTGCCTCCGGATCGATATCAGCAGCTGTTCGGCCAGCTCGGCTCGAGCTGGTACTGCGCCCGCTCGCAGTGAGGTACCTTGGCGCGCATGCGCCATCTCGTCACGGGGCTGCTCTGCGCGGCCGCTTGCCACAGCGAGGCGGCGGAGAAGCCCGCGCCCGCCCTTGCGCAGGGCGCCGTCCGTTTCGAAACAGCACGGGGTCCATGGGTGGTGAGGGTGGAGATCGCCGGGGACGAGGCTTCGCGAGCGCGCGGGCTGATGTACCGCCGGTCGCTGGAGCCGGATCGCGGCATGATCTTCGTCTTCCCCGCCAGCGAGGAGCACACGTTCTGGATGCACAACACGCTGATCGCCCTGGACATGATCTTCCTCGACGAGGGCCGGGCGGTGATCGGCGTGGTGGCGAACGTGGCTCCGCAGACGGACACGCCGCGCACGGTGGGGAGGCCCTCCCGTTACGTCGTCGAGGTCGCCGCCGGCGATGCGGCGGTGCACGCGGTGGGACCGGGCATCCGGGCGGTGTTCATCGGCGTACCGGAGTGATCAACGCCGCAGCAGCCGGCGGGCGACTTCGGCGCCGAGGCTCTCTTCCATCATCCGCTCGACCACCCGCTCGAACTCGCGGCGGCTCGCCTCGTCGGCGAAGACGAAGCGGATCCCCATCCCGGGCTCCGCGCCGCTCTGCTGCGCGGCCTCCGCGGAGAGGATCCACACCACCTCTCCCTCGAGCGCCAGCGGGACCGGCAGCGCCGGCAGCGAGAGCGAGAACTGGCATCGGCTGCCCACCTCCAGCGGACG
>Ga0209805_1001757_pt1 | contig 12873 bp, 13 predicted proteins | sample GraSoiAngelo_148_FD_185905 | JGI IMG/M metagenome (GOLD analysis project Ga0209805, IMG submission 185905) | Grasslands soil microbial communities from the Angelo Coastal Reserve, California, USA - 14_1009_09_20cm (SPAdes) (version 2) | ecosystem: Environmental > Terrestrial > Soil > Grasslands ... | reverse complement strand
ATGGGAAGGAGATCCTCGACCTGGTATTTCTCTTTGGCCAGTACGGCACACAGGGATGAGTCCAATCCGCCGGAATACGCCAGGGCCACCTTTTTCGCCGTCTTGACCGGCGTCGCGTCGATCTTCTCCAGTAACTTGCTCTTCAATGCCAGCATGCTGTGGGCCTCCTGCCTCGGGAATTCGCATAAGTATACGGAAGTCTGTATGATTACGCAACCCAGATGATCGGCATCCTGTGTTCCCGTGTCCGGGTGGAGGAGAAGGCGCTCTTCGAGGCACTCCGCCGCCGCACCATCCCCTTTGAGCGCCTCGACGAGGATCGGGTCCAGTTCGCCATCGGCGACTCGATGCCGCACGACGACGTGGTGCTCGACCGCTCGATCCACCACGGCCGCTCGCTGTATGCGCTGACCTTGCTGAACGCCGCCGGCGTGCCCACCGTGAATCGCGGCCGCGTCGCGCGGATCTGCGGCGACAAGATCCTGACCACCGCTGCCCTATCGCGCGCCGGACTTCCGGTCCCAAAGACGGTCGTCACCTTCACCCGCGAGGCCGCCCTCGACGCAATCGAGAAGATGGGATACCCGGTGGTGCTGAAGCCGATGGTTGGTTCCTGGGGCCGGCTGCTGGCGAAGATCAACGACCGCGAGGCCGCCCTCGACGCAATCGAGAAGATGGGATACCCGGTGGTGCTGAAGCCGATGGTTGGTTCCTGGGGCCGGCTGCTGGCGAAGATCAACGACCGCGACGCTGCGGAAGCGGTACTCGAGCACAAGGAAACGCTCGGCTCCTACCAGCACGGCATTTTCTATATCCAGGAGTTCGTCAACAAGCCCGAGCGGGACATTCGCGCCATCGTTGTTGGCGACCGAACCATCGGCGCCATCTACCGGCGCTCGGAACACTGGATCACGAACACGGCGCGGACGGGCCAGGCCTTTGTCTGCGAGGTCACCCCGGAGATGGATCAACTCTGTCGCAAGGCCGCGGCGGCGGTGGGTGGCGGTTTCCTCTCGGTTGACCTGCTGGAGCACGAGCGCGGGCTGCTCGTCAACGAGCTCAACTACACGCCGGAGTTCCACGGCTTCATGCGGGCGACCGGCCTTCCGGTGGCCGATCTCGTCATTGATTACGTCCAGCAGGTCGGCGCCACCCGTGCGGTGGCTTGACATGGACGCCGATGGCGGGTATCGTTGCCGCCAACAAGTGCATAGGTAAAGGCGTCGATGAGGGCGAGTACGCGGACGCTGGGACGACAGAGAACCTCTGGCAGCTGAGAAGGAGGGTCCAGGGCACCGCCGAAAAAGGCCTCGGAGCCGCAGGTCGAACCGGAGCGATCCGCAGTAGGCCGAGCCGGATGGCCCCCGTGATCGGGCTGGAGTCTTCAGGCGCGATTGCTGCGGACTCGAAGAGGCCGGCCGCGCAAGCGGTCGGTGAAGTCGGGTGGTACCACGAAAGAAGGCCTTTCGTCCCGGTGGACGAAGGCTTTTTATTTTTCGGAGGTGCCATGACCATACGAGCGTTCAAGATCATCGAGTCGACGCTCCGAGAGGGCGAGCAGTTTGCCCCCGCCCACTTCACCACGGCGCAAAAGATCGCGATCGCCGAGATGCTCGACGAGTTTGGTGTCGAGTACCTGGAGCTGACCTCGCCCTGCGCCTCACCCCAGTCGGAAGCCGACCTGCGGACGATCGCGGCGCTCCCTCTCCGGGCCCGGGTTCTCACCCATGTTCGCTGCCATCTCGATGACGCGCGCGTAGCGGTGGACGCCGCCCCGGACGGCATCGATGTTCTCTTCGGCACATCGTCCGCCATGCGGACCTTCTCGCACGGCAAGAGCGTCGACGAGATCATCGAGACGGGCGCGGAAGTCGTTCGCTACATCCAGGGTCAGGGACTCGAAGTGCGATTCAGCAGCGAAGACTCATTCCGCTCTGAACCGCGCGACCTGCTGCGCGTCTACCAGGCGATCGACCGGCTGCACCCGCAGCGTGTCGGCCTCGCCGACACCGTCGGTATCGCGACCCCGAACCAGGTCTTCGAGCTCGTCTCGATGGTTCGCAAGGCGGTCGACTGCGACATCGAGTTCCACGCTCACAACGACACCGGCTGCGCGATCGCCAACGCCTTTGCCGCGCTCGAGGCTGGTGCCACGCATATCGATACGACCGTGCTCGGCATCGGCGAACGCAACGGCATCGTGCCGCTGAGTGGCATGATCGCCCGCCTGCTGAGCGTGCGGCCCGACCTGGTCGAGCAATACCGGCTCGAGATCCTTCCCCAACTGGACCGGATGGTGGCCGACATGGTCGGGATCGCCGTGCCCTTCAATGCCGCCATAACCAGCGAGACGGCCTTCCATCACAAGGCTGGCATGCATACCAATGCGGTGCTGCGCAATCCGTCGAGCTACGAGATCTTCGACCCGGCGCGCTTCGGGCGCGAGCGGACGGTGATGACCGGCCATCGACTGACTGGCCGCCACGCCATCGCCAGCCGGGCGACGGCGCTGGGGCTGACGCTGACCGACCACGAAGTGCGCACCCTTACCAACGAAGTCAAACGACGAGCCGATGCCGGCCCGTTGAGCAACGACGAACTCGACGACCTGCTCCGGGGTTCGGTCCCCGCATAGGAGAGAAGCAATGGGAACACTGACCGAAGAGATTTTCTCGCGGCGGCTGGGCCGGCCGGTGTGCGCCGGTGAGATCGTGGTCGCGCCGGTCGATTACGCCATGGCGCACGACGTGACGGGCCCGCTGGCGATCGAGGCTTTCCGCAAGCTCGAGGTTCCGCTATGGGATCCCGAGCGCGTGATCATGGTCTTCGATCACATCTTGCCGGCGAACACCGTGGCAGCGGCCGGCCTCCACAAGATCGTTCGCGACTTTGCCGACGAGTTCGGGGTCACCCACGTCTTTCAGGAAGGCATCTGCCACCAGCTGATGGTGGAGAAAGGTTTCATCCGCCCCGGCGGCATCGTGGTGGGTGCCGACTCGCACAGCACCACCTACGGCGCACTGGGTTGCTTCGCCGCCGGCTTTGGTTCGACGGATATCGCTGTCACGTTCGCCACCGGCCGGACCTGGTTCCGCGTCCCCGAGACGATCCGGATCAATCTGCGCGGCACGCTGCCGCCGGGCGTCTTTCCCAAGGACCTGGCGTTACAGGTGATCCGCAGGCTGGGCGCCGAGGGCGCCAACTACCTGGCGGTGGAATGGGGAGGTGAGGCTGTCGAAGCCATGAGCGTGGATGAACGCCTCACCCTTGCCAACCTGACAGTGGACTTTGGCGGTAAGGCGGGACTCTGCGAACCGGATGAGCAGACGCGCCGCTACCTGGGCGACGCCGAGGTGACCGATCTTCACCCAGTCAGGCCTGATTACAGGCTGGTGCTCGAGGTTGACGCCGAGACGCTCGAGCCGCAGATCGCCTGCCCGCCCGCGATCGACAACGTCCAGGATTTGAGCAGCGTGGTAGGTACCCAGCTCGACGAGGTTTTCGTCGGCAGCTGCGCCAACGGCCGGATCGAAGACCTGGCGATCGTGGCAGGCTACTTTGAGGGCCGCCAGGTGAACCCGCGGACCCGGACCATCGTGGTGCCGGCCTCGAAGGCGATCTATATGGAGGCGCTCAGCCGCGGATATATCCAGACTTTCATGGAGGCGGGTGCGCTGGTGATGAACGCCGGCTGCGGGCCGTGCCTCGGCCGTCAGCACGGCGTGCTGGGTCCCGGTGAGCGGGCGCTGTCGACCAGCAACCGGAACTATGCCGGACGCATGGGGAGCCCGCAGGCCGAGATCTACCTGGCGAACCCCGCGGTGGCCGCGGTGTCGGCGCTGGCCGGTGCCATCGCCGATCCCAGAGGCTTCAACTGATGGGGCGGATCTTCAAGTTCGGCGACGGGATCTCGACCGACGCGATCATCCCCGGGCGCTACAACGTCACCACCGATGCGGCGGCCCTGGGCAAGGCCTGCTTCATCGAGGCCCGGCCCGACTTCGCCGGAAGCGTCCAACCCGGCGACGTCATCGTGGGTGGCCGCAACTTCGGCTGCGGCAGCTCGCGCGAGCACGCCCCGATGGCGATCAAGGCGGCCGGGATCCAGGCGGTGGTCGCCCGCAGCTTCGCCCGGATCTTCTACCGGAATGCGATCAATATCGGGCTTCCGGTCATTCAGTGCGACGCGATCTACGATGCCGTGCGCGACGGCGACCCGGTCTCGATCGATATCCGTTCCGGCGGCATCGACGTCAATGGCAAGATGTTCACAGGGGAAACGCCGGGTCCGGTGGCGGTCGCCATCATGGAAGCCGGGACGCTGATCGACTTGATCAAAACGCGCGGCTGGGCCGCGATCGAGGAGGTGTCGTGATGGCAACCGTCGTAACCGCGAAGTGCCCCGAGTGCGAGGCCGACGTCAAGCTGGCTGCCGACGTCGAGAAGGGCGAGATCGTGCCCTGCGCCGACTGCGGCGCCGAACTGGAAGTCGTCGAGCGCGATCCGGCCGAGCTGCGCCTGGCGCCGGAGGAAGAGGAAGACTGGGGCGAGTGAGATGAGAATCGGCGTTCTCTGTTCGCGCATCCGGGCCGAGGAGAAGCTCCTATTCGAGACCTTCGCCCGGCAGCGGCTCGAGATCGAGCGGATCGACGACCGCGAGCTGGTCTTTGACCTGGCGGCGGAGCCAGCGCGGTATGACGTCGTGCTCGAGCGGTGCCTCCATCATTCGCGGGCGCTCTACGCCCTTCGCATCCTCAATCAGGCGGGGATTCCGACCGTCAACAGCTACGAAGTTGCGCTGACCTGCGGTGACAAGATCAACACCACGACCGCCCTGGTGGCGGCCGGCGTGCCGAGCCCGCGCACGCTGATCGCCTTTACGCCGGAGTCGGCGCTACAGGCAATCGAGACGCTGGGCTATCCGGTCGTCCTCAAACCGGCGGTCGGTTCCTGGGGTCGGCTGCTGGCCAAGATCTCCGACCGCGAGGCCGCCGAGGCGCTGCTCGAGCATAAAGACACGCTCGGCTCCTACCAGCACGCGATTTTTTATATCCAGGAATTTGTCGACAAACCGTCGCGCGATATCCGCAGCTTCGTGGTCGGCGACGAGACGATCTGTGCGATCTACCGCGAGTCGTCGCACTGGATCACGAACACCGCCCGCGGCGGCCGGGCACGCAATTGCCCCGTGACAGCGGAGATCGACCGGCTCTCGCGCGCCGCGGCCCGAGCCGTCGGTGGCGGCGTGCTGGCGATCGACCTGCTCGAGCACCCGGACGGTCTGCTCGTCAGCGAGGTCAATTACACGATGGAGTTCCGCAACAGCATCGACACCACCGGGATCGACATTCCGGGGCGGATCGTCGACCACGTCCTTCGCGTTGGCGAGCTGGAGGCGGTGCCGGCGTGATCACGGCGGCGCGCCCGCAGACCGAGCCCGTCACCGAAACCGGCATCGAGCTGTTAGAGGAAATGCTGTCGATCCCAAGCCCATCGACGCAGGAGCGGGCCCTGGGCCAGTGGTTGGTCTCACGCCTCCGCACGATGGGGTTTGCCGCGCGGCGCGACGAAGCCGGCAATGTCGTCGCCTTCTGGGGAAGCGGGCCCCGTGAGGTGGTGCTCCTCGGTCACATGGATACGGTCCCTGGCTTGATCCCGGTGCGGCGCGAGGGAAACCAGCTCTTCGGCCGCGGCGCCGTTGATGCCAAGGGACCGTTGGCTGCCGCCATCACGGCAGTAACCCGGCAACCCGCCGGTGCAGCCTACCGCTTCACAGTGATCGGGGCCGTCGAGGAAGAGGGCAGCTCGCGCGGCGCCCGGCACCTCACCAATCGGCGAGCGCCAGACCAGCTGATCATCCTCGAGCCGAGCGGATGGGACGCCGTCACCCTCGGCTACAAGGGCAGCCTCAAGCTCCGCTACCGCTTATCGCAGCCGATGGGCCACGGCGCCGGACCTAACGACAGCGCTGCCGACAAGGCGATCGCCTTCGTTCGAAGGGTGCAGGATCACGCCGCGGAGCGGGGCAAGGATGCCGGCAGCTTCGAGCGGCTCGACGTCCGCATCCTCCGATTCCATGCCGACCACGACGGCTTCCGCGACACGGCGGCCATGACGGTTGGCTTTCGTTTGCCGCCGAACCTTGACGTGGCGGCGCTTCAGCAGCGCCTCGAGGCCTGGTCGGATGGCGCCGAGCTTCGCTTCGAGTACGCCGACGCCGCCGTTCGGGCGGAAAAGAACACGCCGCTGGTTCGGGCCTTTCTCAAAGGCATCCGCGACGCTGGCGGCACCCCACGGTTCAAGATGAAGACCGGAACCTCCGACATGAACATCCTGGCACCCGTTTGGGGCTGCCCGACGCTGGCCTACGGCCCGGGCGATTCGAAGCTCGATCACACTCCCCACGAGGCAATCGAGCTCGACGAGTTCGAACGCGGCGTCGAGGTCCTGACCGCGGCCCTCAGCCAGCTCGCTGGATAATCGTTCGATGAGGACCGCTGCCGTGGTCGGCGGCGCCGGCTATGCCGGTGGCGAGCTGCTCCGCCTGCTGCTCTCGCACCCGGAAATCGACGTGACCCAGGTCACGTCCGAGCGCCTCGGTGGAAAGTTCGTGCACAGCGTGCACCCGCACCTCCGCCGCCGCACCGACCTGAAGTTCCAGAGCCGGGCATCGCTCCAGCCGGTTGACGTCCTCTTCCTCGCGCTGCCGCACGGCGAGACCAGCCACGAGATCGATCAGCTGCAATCGCTGGCTCCGACGATCGTCGACCTATCGGCCGACTTCCGGCTCCACGACTCGAGCCAGTACCCGACCTGGTACGGCTGGGAGCACCCGCAGCCGCGGCTGCTCGGCGACTTCGTTTACGCTCTGCCCGAGCTGCACCGCGACCAGATCCGTACCGCCAACCGCCTCGCGTCGGGCGGTTGCCTGGCCACCGCGGCCATCCTCGGTCTGTACCCGCTCACCCGGGCCGACGCCGTCGATCGCTCGATGCCGATCGTGATCGAAGGCAAGACCGGCTCGTCCGCGGGTGGCGCGGAGGCGGGGCCGGCATCGCATCATCCGCACCGCAGCGGCGAAATGCGCTCGTTTGCCCCCACCTCGCATCGCCACACGGCGGAGATCATCCAGGAGCTTGGCCTCAGTTCGCCCAACGGCCATGGCCCCAGCATCGCCTTCTCGGCGACCGCCGTCGAGGCGGTCCGCGGAATCCTTACGACCGCCCATGTCTTTCTCAACGACGACCTGGACGAGAAAGCGCTGTGGAAGATCTACCGCGCCGCCTATGCGGATGAGCCCTTCATGCGAATCGTCAAGGAGTCGCAGGGGATCCACCGCTACCCCAACCCCAAGATCCTGTCGGGGACGAACTACTGCGACGTCGGCTTCGAACGAGACCCGCACTCCCGTCGCGTGGTAGTGATGAGCGCCCTCGATAATTTGATGAAGGGTGCCGCCGGTCAGGCTGTGCAAGCGCTGAATGTTCGCTTTGGCTGGGACGAGAAGATTGGGCTCGACTTCCCGGGCCTCTACCCTATCTGAGCCGTGCTCGTCATCAAGATCGGCGGTAGCCTCACCAACGTCGAGCCGCTCCTGGCGGATGTGGCCGCCTGCCGCGAGCCGCTCGTTCTCGTGCACGGTGCCAACAAGGAACTGAACGACCTCTCGACCCGGCTGGGCAACGCCCCGCGGATGGTCACCTCCGAGCGCGGCGAGGTCAGCCGCTTCACCGACGCGACTACGATGGATCATTTCCTGATGGCCTACGCGGGCAAGCAAAACAAGCGCATCGTAGAGCGGCTGCGGGCGCTCGGCGCCAGCGCCGTCGGCCTGACAGCGATGGACGGCGGGATTGCGATCGGCCGGCGCAAGCCGGACCTGCGGATCAGGGAGGGCGGCAAGACAAAAGTGCTGCACGGCGACCACAGCGGCAGCATCGAGCGGATCGAGCCGAAGCTGCTCCGCCTGCTGATGGACAACGGTTATTTGCCAGTCGTCACACCGCCCGCGATCAGCCACGAAGGCGTCGCGATCAACGTCGACGGCGACCGCCTGGCCATGGAGATCGCGGCCGCGCTGAAAGCCGAGCGCTTGCTGATCTTCGCCGATACGCCGGGCTTCATGCGGGATGTCGCCGACGCGGGCAGCGTCATCCCCCTGATCCACCTCGACGAGGTCGAGCGGATCGCCGGCTACGGCAAGGGCCGCGCACGAGTCAAGCTGCTGGCCGCGGCGCAGGCGATCCGTCGCGGCATCAAGGCCGTTGGGCTACTTGACGGCCGGGGCGAGCATCCACTGACGCGCGCCTTTGAAGGAGCCGGCACATGGGTCACGACCTGACGACCACGCACATCCGGCTCAGCCCGATTCCGTTGCATGCCGAACGGGGGCTGAGGCTGGTTCGCGGCGAAGGTTCGTACCTCTGGGATGACCAGGACCGGCGATATCTCGACTTGATGACCAACTATGGCGTCAACCTCCTCGGTCACAATCATCCGGAGGTCACCGCGGCGATCACGGCACAGGCCGCCACGCTGACGAACGCCCATCAGAGCTTTGACACGCCGGCCCGCGACGACTTCCTGCACGCGCTCGGCGTGCTGCTGCCGCCGCCACTCACCAGGATCTCGTTCGGAAATTCGGGCGCCGAGTCGGTCGAGGCGGCGGTGAAATATGCCCGCGTTGCCAGCGGTCGAACCGGGATCGTCGCCACCCATCGCGCCTATCACGGGCGCACCTTCGGCGCCCTGGCCGCCACGGCCGATGCAAAATACCGCGATCCGTTCGCACCGATGCTCGAAGGTTTCCGCCATGTCCCCTTCGACGACCTCGGTGCAATGGAGAAGGTGTTGGACGACTCGGTCGCGGCCGTGATCATCGAGCCGATCCAGGGCGAGGGCGGCGTTCGGGTACCGGCGGACGGTTACCTGAAGGGCATTCGGGACCAGTGTGACGCGCGCGGCATCCTGCTGATCTGTGACGAGATCCAGACCGGGTTTCGCACGGGCGCGGTCTTCGCCTTCAGCCGCGAGGACGTCATGCCCGACATCCTCTGCCTGTCGAAGTCGATCGCCAACGGCCTCCCGCTGGGGGTTACGGTGACGACTGAGGCCGTCAGCGATCGTGTGCCCAAAGGCAGCCACGGCAGCACCTTCGCCGGGAGCCCGCTCGTCTGCGCCGCCGGCACGGCCACCCTCAAGCTTATGGGTGATGACGAGATTCATCGCCGCGCCGCGCAGGCCGGCGAACACTTCATTGAGAAGGTTCGCGGCCTTGGCCTGCCACAGGTTCGCGAGGTACGCGGCCGGGGATTGATGCTGGCGGTGGAGCTGAAGAAGCCCGCGACGCCCGTGATCAAGTCCATGCAGGAGCGTGGGGTGCTTGCGCTGCCAGGCGGCGGCACTGTGATCCGATTCCTTCCCTCGATCCTGATCGACGACGCCCAACTCGACGAGGGCGTCGCAGCCTTCGTGAGCGCCGTCCGCCAGTCCGGCTGACGAGCGATGCGGCATACGCGGAAAGAGGTCACCGAGCGGACGCGTGCCGAGTACCAACAGCTCGATCGCCTGATCAAACAGCTCAAACCAGCGGATTGGCGCCGCCGGGTGCCGCGGCCGGAGACGAAGGATCCCTGGACGGTCAAGGATGCGCTGGCGCATATCGTCTATTGGAAGGAGCACAGCGCCCGCGTCTTCCGTGGGGAGAAAGGGCCGGCGGAAATGCGAGGCCTCGACGTCAACCAGGGCAATGCGCTCATCTACCGACGCTGGCGCCGTCGCCGCCCGGCTGATGTGGTCGTCTGGCATCGACAGGTTCAGCACGATGTGATGCAGACACTTCGCAGGCAGTCGGACGATTGGTTCGGTCGCCGGGAGCGAGGCCCCGACTGGCCCGGTGACTTCGATGGCCACTCCGCCTGGCACCGTGTCCGGGATATCGAGGCTGCTGTCGGACGGCAATCGCAGAGGGGATGAAAACAAAGAGCCGCCCAGCGGGGCGGCTCACTCGAACAAACGGCCTGGTCAGTCGACGACGGTCGTGGATGACCGTGGCCGGGTCATCAACCGGATCGCCGACACGATGCCCCATCCGATCAGGGCATAGATCGCGATGGCGACCAGCGACTCCGGCTCGAGGATCGAGCGGCCTTGCTGCGTCGTATTGAAGATGCCGTGGAAGGGCGCGACCAGTGGCCAGGTCACGTCATACATGAAGCGGACAAACGGCGCTCCCACATTTGCGCCGAAAAGCTTCAGCACAAACCGGATCGCGATCAGGACATCGATAAAACCGACAATCCACCAAACGGCCTGAACGGCGCGCGAGTTATAGCTACCCTCGCGGTACACGGATCTGTGTGAGGTCGTCACCGGCGCGGCGGGCGCCGGGCGCACCGGGTCGCCCGTGCTCGTCTCCTCGCGGACGATCTCCCGATCGTACGAATCAGCCATGATTGCTTTCTCCTCTGAGCCCGCAGATGGTTCCAAGCGCGGCTCAAACGCTACACCCATGATAGCAGGTTATATGCCAGCGTAAGCGCTCTATTCGCTGGCTGGCGAGACAGTCCATTTGCCGGATTCGCGAAGCTATGAGACGGCAAATGGAGATAGCCGTCTACGGCGCCGGAGCGATCGGGAGCCTGGTGGGGGCGCGTCTCCACGAGGCCGGCGCCCGGGTGCGACTGATCGGGCGTAAGGATCATGTGGATGCGATCCGCGCCGATGGGCTTCTCGTCAAGGGCCAGGACGAGACCCGGCTGGTTCGGCTGCCGGCAACCACGACGCTGGCGGATGGCGCCGACATCCTCCTGCTCACTGTCAAATCCCAGGACGTACGGAGCGCCTGCCGCGATATCGCGGGGCAGCAATCGAGAGCCACGGTCGTCACCATGCAGAACGGCGTCCGCTCAGACGGCGAGGCCGCCGGCATCCTCGGGCCAGACCGCATAGTCGGCTGCGTCCTGAATATCAGCGCCACCTATCTCGAGCCAGGCGTGGTCGAGCAAAATACCAGTGCTCTGCTGCAGGTGGGTGCGCCCTTTCCCGAGTCGGCCGGACGGGTCGAGGCGGTCCTTGCGCTGCTCAGCCCGGCGCTGAAGACGGAGCACGTCCCCGACATCGCCCGCGCTCGCTGGACCAAGCTGATGGCGAACCTGAACAACGCCATCATGGCCATCACCGGCTTACCGATCGGTAAGGCGCTGCGACATCAGGGACTGGCTCAGCTGGCGATCGCGACCATTCGCGAGGGCGTGAAGACGGCTCAGCTCGGCGGATTCGGCCTCGACCAGAGCCGCCGGGCACGCACATTTCGCCTCATGTCCACACTTCCGATGTCGCTCAGCTACCTCGTGTTTGGCGGCCGACTGGCCGGCAATTTTCCACCAGACAGTACCTATGGCCCGTCGACGCTGCAGAGCTACCAGCGTGGCTCGAGCAGCGAGCTCGACTATCTCAACGGCGAGATCGTGTCGCTCGGGGAGCGGATCGGACGCCCGACCCCCTACAACGCAGGCCTGCTCGAAGCCGGGCGCCGCGTCTTTGAGACGCATCGACACATGACAGCGGAGGAACTGCTTCGCTCGTTCAGGTTTTGAGATTCGAGCGCCTAAACTTAGCTCGATGCCCACTGTTTTGGACCTGTTTTCGCCTGCGGCGCGGGCCTGGTTTTCGGGCGCCTTCCCGGCCCCGACCGAGGTCCAGGACGGCGGCTGGCGATCGGTAGCGGCCGGCCAGCACACCCTGATGTCGGCCCCCACCGGCAGCGGCAAGACGCTGGCGGCGTTCTTCTGGTGCATCGATCGGCTGGCGACCGAACCGGTCCCAGCAGAGGCCGAACGCTGCCGCGTCCTGTATGTCTCGCCGCTCAAGGCGCTCACGGTGGACATCGAGCGCAACCTGCAGGCGCCCCTGCGCGGTATCGGTTTGCAGGCTGAGCGCATGGGGATCGCGCTGTCGCCGATCAGCGTGGCGATCCGCACCGGCGATACGCCTGCACGTGAGCGCCGGCAGATCGAGCGCCACCCGCCCGACATCCTGATCACGACTCCCGAGTCGCTGTTCCTCCTGCTCACCAGCGCGGCGCGGCAGATCCTGCCCAGCGTCCGATGGGTGATCATCGACGAGATCCACTCGATGGCCGAGACCAAGCGAGGCGCCCATCTGGCCCTCAGCCTGGAACGGCTGGCTGCGATCACCAGGACCGAGCCGCAACGCATCGGGCTGTCGGCCACCCAGCGCCCGCTGAGCGAGACGGCCCGCTTTCTGGGCGGCACCAATCGCGAGGTCACCATCATCGACGCCGGCCGGGTCAAGACGATGGAGATCACGGTCGAGGTGCCCGTCGAGGACATGGCGGACCTCGAGCGCGACGCCCACACCCAGAGCGGGCCGGCCGCACGGATCGGCCCGGAGCCGGATGGTCCCCGCCGGAGCATCTGGCCGGCCATCCACCCCCGGATCCTGGAACTGGTACGCGAGCACCGCTCCACGATCATCTTCGTCAACTCGAGGCGGCTCGCGGAGCGGCTGGCCGCCGCCATCAACGAACTGGCCGGCGAGGACCTGGTGCGGGCGCATCACGGGTCGATCGCCAAGGAACAGCGCCTGCTGATCGAAGATGCGCTCAAGGCTGGTCGCCTCCCCGGACTCGTTGCTACCTCCAGCCTCGAGCTCGGCATCGACATGGGCGCGGTCGACCTCGTCATCCAGGTGGAGTCGCCCACCAGCGTCGCCAGCGGCATCCAACGGATCGGCCGGGCGGGCCATTCCGTCGGCGAGCCCTCGAAGGGCACCATCTTTCCCAAGTACCGGGGCGATCTGCTCGAGACGGCGGTGGTCGTCGACCGGATGCTGCGCGGCGAGATCGAAACT
>Ga0209805_1001756_pt1 | contig 12886 bp, 10 predicted proteins | sample GraSoiAngelo_148_FD_185905 | JGI IMG/M metagenome (GOLD analysis project Ga0209805, IMG submission 185905) | Grasslands soil microbial communities from the Angelo Coastal Reserve, California, USA - 14_1009_09_20cm (SPAdes) (version 2) | ecosystem: Environmental > Terrestrial > Soil > Grasslands ... | reverse complement strand
CAGCCTCGACTGCAGCCGCGTCAGCGCCTCGAGTTGGCTCTGCTGCGACCGCGCCTTCTCCTCGAAGCTCTGCCGCGCGTTCTCCATCGCCATCTCGACCAGGCGCACCTTCTCGCCGCGCTCGGGAACGTGAACCCGCACCCGTTCGCCCTTCTTCTCGGAGAGCCAGACCTCGCGCATCTCCGCATCGGGAAGGTGCATCGGCAGGAGCAGCTCCTTGGGGATGAGCGCACCGGACTCGTAGTACTGGTCGAGGAAGCTCGAGAGCAGCTCCTCGGTGGGAAACTCCTGCTTGCTGAAGCCGAAATTGCGCCCGCCCGTCAGCCGGCCGTTGCGGAAGAAGAGCAGATGGATCTCCAGCGCCGGCCCTTCGCGATGGAACCCGAGCACGTCCTGGTCGAGCAGCTCGCCGAGCACGGTTCGCTGCTTTTCCAGGCTGCGCTCGATGGCATGGAGCTGATCGCGGAGCTGTGCGGCACGCTCGTACTCGAGCTTGCTGGCGGCATCCTTCATCCGCGTCTGCAGCTGGCCGGTCAGCTCGTCGGCCTTGCCCTCGAGGAACAGGGCCACCTCGTCCACGGACAGCCGGTACTCTTCCTGCGGCACGTTGTACACGCAAGGCGCCGGGCAGCGCTTGATCTGGTACTGCAGGCAGGGCCGCCGCCGATTCGCCATCACCGAGTCGGTGCAGGTGCGGAGCTGGAAGTGGCGGTTCACGATGCTCAGCGTCTCCCGGATGGAGGACGCGCTCGCGAACGGCCCGAAGTACCGCGCTCCGTCCTTGCGCACCCGCCGCACCACTTCCAGCCGGGGGTAGGGGTGCGTGTTCGAGAGCCGCAGCGAGATGAAGTTCTTGTCGTCGCGCAGCTTGATGTTGAAGCGGGGCCGGTACTTCTTGATCAGCTCGTTCTCGAGCAGCACCGCGTCCTTCTCGGACGGAGTGATCATCACCTCCACGTCGGCGAGGAGGTCCTCGAGGAAGGGGATGAAGGCCCGCGTATCGCTGCTGCGCTCCTGGAAGTACTGGCCGACACGCGCGCGCAGATTGACGGCCTTGCCGACGTACACGACCTCGCCGGCCTTGTCCTTCATCACGTAGCAACCGGCCTGCGTCGGCAGCGTCTCGAGCTTCTGCTTCAGCTCAGCGGAGAGCATCGCTTCAGCGTCGCTGGGATCCGGGCCGCCCGTTCGGCCGGCCGCGGCGCTTCTGGCCGGCGGGGCGCGTCGGCAGGCCTGCCGCGGCCCGCGCCTCCTGCTTCAACACTTCGGGCCGCTTGGGCATGATCCCCAGATCGAGGTCCTTGATCGCCTGGATCCGATCCCGGAGCATGGCGGCGCCTTCGAAGTCCAGCTCTTCGGCCTTCGCGCGCATCTCGGCTTCGAGCTGCGCGATCATCTTCGGAACGTCCTTGCGGTCCTCGGGCAGGTATCCCGCCAGCTCCTCCTTCCCCGCCAGCGCGTCGTCCGCGCCGGAGGCCACCGCGTGGATGGCCATGTCGAGGATGGCGCGCTTGACCGACTGCGCAGTGATCCCATGCTCCTTGTTGTACGCGACCTGCTTCGCCCGCCGCCGTTCGGTCTCTTCGATCGCCGCTTTCATCGAGGCGGTCACCGTGTCGGCGTAGAGGATGACCCTGCCCTCCACGTTGCGCGCCGCGCGGCCGATGGTCTGGATCAGCGACACGCTCGATCGCAAGAAGCCTTCCTTGTCCGCGTCGAGCACCGCGACCAGCGACACCTCGGGGATGTCCAGGCCCTCGCGGAGCAGGTTGATCCCGATCAGGGCATCGAACAGCCCCCGCCGCAGGTCGCGGACCAGGGCGACACGCTCGATCGCAAGAAGCCTTCCTTGTCCGCGTCGAGCACCGCGACCAGCGACACCTCGGGGATGTCCAGGCCCTCGCGGAGCAGGTTGATCCCGATCAGGGCGTCGAACAGCCCCCGCCGCAGGTCGCGGACCAGGGCGAGACGCTCGAGCGTGTCGATGTCCGAGTGCATGTACCGCACGCGCACGCCCAGATCGGCGTAGTACTCGGTGAGGTCCTCCGCCATGCGCTTGGTCAGCGTGGTCACCAGCACGCGCTGGCCGGCAGCCGCGCGCTTGCGCACTTCCTCGAGCAGATCGTCCACCTGCTGCGCCACCGGGCGGACCTCGACCTGCGGATCGACCAGCCCCGTCGGCCGGATGATCTGCTCGACGATCACCCCTTCGCTCTTCTGCAGCTCGTATTCCGCGGGCGTGGCGGAGACGTAGATGGCCTGATTCACCAGCCGCTCGAACTCTCCGAACTGCAGCGGCCGGTTGTCGAGCGCCGACGGCAGGCGGAACCCGTACTCGACCAGCGTCTCTTTGCGAGAGCGATCACCGCGGTACATCGCCCCGATCTGCGGGATGCTCTGGTGCGACTCGTCGATCGCCAGCAGGAAGTCCTTCGGAAAGTAGTCGAGCAGCGTCGGAGGCGGCTCTCCCGCGCTGCGGCCGCTCAGGTGGCGCGAGTAGTTCTCGATCCCGCTGCAGAACCCCATCTGCTCGATCATCTCCAGGTCGAACATCGTCCGCTGCTCGAGCCGCTGCGCCTCGAGCAGCTTGTCCTGGCCGCGCAGCACGATCAGGCGGTCGCGGAGCTCCTCGCGGATGGCCTGGACGGCGGATTTGCGCCGCTCGCCGGAGGTGACGTAGTGCGAGGAGGGGAAGATGGACATCTTCTCCAGGGTGCCGAGCACCTTGCCGCGCAGCGGGTCGATCTCCTTGATGCTCTCCACCACGTCGCCGAACAGCTCGACGCGGATGGCGCGCTCTTCCTCGTACGCGGGGAAGATCTCGATGGTGTCGCCCTTCACGCGGAAAGTTCCGCGCGAGAAGTCGTGGTCGTTGCGCTCGTACTGGATCTCGACCAGATCGCGCAGCAGCTTGTGCCGCGAATACTCTTCCCCGGTCTGCAGCGCCACCTTCAGCTCGTAATACGCCTCGGCCGTACCGAGGCCGTAGATGCAGGAGACCGAGGCGACGATCAGCACGTCGTTGCGGGTGAGGAGCGAGTGGGTCGCTGAGTGCCGCAGGCGGTCGATCTCGTCGTTGATGGTGGAGTCCTTCTCGATGTACGTGTCGGTCGAGGGAACGTAAGCTTCCGGCTGGTAGTAGTCGTAGTAGCTGACGAAGAACTCGACCGCGTTCTCCGGGAACAGCTCCTTGAACTCGCCGAAGAGCTGCCCCGCCAGGGTCTTGTTGTGCGCGATCACCAGGGTCGGCTTCTGCACCTGCGCGACGACGTTGGCGATGGTGAACGTCTTGCCCGAGCCGGTCACGCCGAGCAGGGCCTGGTGCCGGTCCCCCCGTTTGACCCCCGCCACCAGCTCGCCGATGGCGCGAGGCTGGTCGCCCTGCGGCTTGAAGTCGCTGCGCAGCTTGAAGGGCATGGCTGGTCAGTCTAACAGCGGCGACGCTAGTGGGCCCTCTCGAAGATGCCGACCTCGCCGACGTCGGGATCGAACTCCTTGCCCACCCGTTTCAGCCCGGCGCGTTCGGACACCCGCTCGGAAGCGAGGTTGCCGATCGGGATCGTGGCCCGGATCCGCTTCACTCCCGGCTGCGCCATGCCGTGTGCGCAGAGCGCGAGCACCGCTTCCGACGCATAGCCGCGCCGCTGATGCTTGGGCCAGACCGAATAGCCGAGAAAGAGGGTGCCGTCTCCCATGGCCGCCGTTCCGCCCGCGCCCACGGGCACCCGCGTCTCCCGCAGGACGAAGAGCCACGGACCGGCCGTGCGGCCGCCGGCAAGCGAATCGCGGATTCGCGGCAGGTCGGCGTCGAACAGCGGTGGCGCGTCGACGGGCTCCGGAAACCGGGCCCCGGTCAGCTTCTCGAGCCTTCCCGCATCGCGCGCGACCCAGGCGTCGATCGCCGCGAAATCGAGCTGCACCAGCTCCAGCCGGGGCGTCAGCAGGCGGTTCACGGCAGCACGCGCCACTCGGTCCCTCCAGGGCCGTCGCGCAACTCGACGCCGCGGGCAGCGACTTCGGCGCGGATCGCGTCCGCGCGCGCGAAATCCTTTGCCTTGCGCGCCGCGAGGCGCGCGCCGATGCGCTCTTCCACCCACTTCGGATCGATGCCCTTGCGCCCCGCCGCGATCTGGCGCCGCTGGCGCACGGCCTCGATCGGCGCGCGCGATGCAAGCCCGAGCACATGCGAGAGCGTCCGGGCGGTGTGCAGCAGCGCCGCCACCTCCTCGGGCCGCGCCTTCGCGTCGATGCGGGCGTTCAAGAGGCCGTACAGGCGCTCGATCCGCGCCAGCGCCTCCGCCGTATTGAAGTCGTCCTCCATCGCCTCGCGAAGGGCTTCCACGTGCTCCTTGAGCGGATCGGGCTCGGGTCGGCTGGCGAGCTTCTTCTGCGCGAGGTAGGCGTCGCCCTTGGCCAGCGACTCGTAGAAGTAGTCCACGCGCCGGTCGGCCTCGAGCACGGCGGCCTCGGTGAAGTTGATCGGATGCCGGTAGTGCGTCGAAAGCAAGAAGGCGCGCAGGGCCTCTCCGTCCCAGTGAGCGAGCAGGTCGCGGATGGTGCGAAAGTTGCCGAGCGACTTGCTCATCTTCTCGGCGTCGATGGTGATGAAGCCGTTGTGAAGCCAGTAGTGCGCCAGATCCTGCCCGCTGGCGGCCTCGCTCTGCGCGATCTCGTTCTCGTGATGAGGAAAGACCAGGTCCTTTCCCCCGCCGTGCACGTCGAAGGTGGTCCCCAGGTATTTCTGGCACATCGCCGAGCACTCGATGTGCCAGCCGGGCCGGCCAGGCCCCCAGGGGCTCTCCCAGGTCACCGATGCCGGCTCTCCGGGCTTTGCCGCCTTCCAGAGAGCGAAGTCGAGCGGGTCCCGTTTCTGTTCGCCAGGCTCCACGCGCGCTCCAGCGCGCAGATCGTCGAGGTTTCGCTTGGAGAGCTTCCCGTAGCCGGGAAAGGAGCGCACGGCGAAGTAGACGTCGCCCCGCGAGGCGTAGGCATTCCCGCGCTCGATCAGGCGCGCGATGAGGGCCTGCATCTCGGGGATGTGGTCGGTCGCTTTGGGTTCGACATCCGCTGACATGACCCCGAGGGACTGCATGTCATGGCGGCATTCGTCGATGAAATGCTCCGAGAGTTGCCTCGGGTCCTGGCCGCGCTCGAGGGCACGGCGGATGATCTTGTCGTCTACGTCGGTCCAGTTGCGGACGAACGCCACTTCCCAACCCGCCCACCGCAGGAACCGCACCATGACGTCGAAGGCGGTCAGCATCCGCGCATGGCCGATGTGCGTGAGGTCGTAGACGGTGATCCCGCACACGTAGATGCCGATGCGTCCCTGGCGAACGGGAGTGAAGTCCTGCTTCTCGTTGGCGAGCGTGTTGAAGACGCGCAACGGCATGGAACTCTTCTACCAGAGCCGGCGCGGCGCTTGCGGAGCACTGCCGCCGCGCGTGGCGCGGCAGCGACCCTGCACGATCTTGCTGGTGGAGACCGGCCTGCGGGCGAATCAGCAGTTGAAGATGGTCTTCAGATCGCCCTCGATGTCGTCCTCGTTGACGCCCTTGGCCAGCGAGAGCTCCTTGATCAAGAGATTCCGCGCCGTATCGAGCATCTTGCGCTCGCCGAAGCTCAGATCCTTGTCGAACTTGAGCAGATAGAGGTCGCGCAGCACCTCCGCGATCTCGAACACGGAGCCGGTCTTGATCTTCTCCATGTACTCGCGGTAACGGCGGTTCCAAGTGGCGGAATCGACGGAGATGTCCTTCTGCTTGAGGATGGTGTAGACCTTGTTGACGGCTTTCTCGTCGATGAGCGAGCGGAGCCCCACCGACCCGACCTTGTTGATGGGGATGAGAATTTTCATCCCGTTTTCCATGATCTTGAGGACATAGAAGGACTGTCGCTGGCCGGCGATGTCCTTGTGCTCGATCCCCATCACTTCGCCGACGCCCTGCCCGGGGTAGACGGCTTTGTCGCCGACCTTGAAAGTCTGCATAGGAAGGGCCTTTTAACACGAAGCGCCATAGGAGGTCAATGGTGGGCTTGACGCCGATCTCGAACGGGGTGTAGCGTACCGAGCTCGCGTGTGCGCGATGTAGGCAAACGCACACATGGCTGGAGCCGGGGGAGGGGGTGGTGGGGGTCCGGCCATTGCTGGTCGCGTGCGCGGCATTTCTTGCCGGCGCTTTTTTCGGGGTTTCTCTGGCGTGGTGGGCAGCGGTTGCAGGCCTGCCTCTTGCCTTCTGGCGCCCTGCCAGGGCCGCCGCCGCAGGTCTTGCGCTCGGGCTCCTGCGCGGAGCGGCGCAGGAGCAGGCGGTACCGTTCGCACTGGAGGAGGAATTCGAGGGCGTCGTCGTTTCCCCGGACGTCGTGCGCATACCGCAGGGCCTCGCGGCGATCCGGCTGCGCGGCATCGCGGTCCACCGCGGCGACCGGGCCAGGTTCTTCGGGCAAGTGCACATTTCGCCCGGCCGACTGAACCCGGGCGGCCGCGATCGCCGGGCGCAGCTTGCGGCTCGCGGCATCGCGGTCGAGGGCAGCGCGGAGGTGATCGAAGTCCTCGGGCGCGGCCCGCGCATCTGGCGCTGGTTCGACGAGCTCCGCGGCCGATTCGCGGAGCGCGCACGGGCCGTCTGTAGTTCGCCGGAGCACGCGGCGCTCGTCACCGCCCTGGCGGTCGGCGACCGAAGCGGTCTCTCGCGCGAGACGGAAGACGAGCTGGCCGCGAGCGGGCTCGTCCATCTGCTCGCAAGCTCCGGCCTCCACCTTGCGGTCGTGGCGCTGCTGGTCCGCGAGTTGGCCCGCCGCGCCTGGTTGCGGACGCCTTGGGCGCACCGCCTGCGTGCCGGCGTGTTCGGGGCCGCCATCGCCCTTCCCTTCGCCGCGTTCGAGGTCCTGCTGCTCGGTGCGCCCTGGCCCGCCGTCCGGGCCGGCGTCGGCGCTTCCGTCGTGCTGCTGGGCTCCGCGCTCGCGCGCCGCACGGATGGATTGACGACACTCGCGCTCGGCGCCGCGGCCTGCGCCCTCGTCGACCCGGCGGCGACCCACGATCTCGCCCTGCAGCTTTCCGTCACCGGCATCGCGGGTCTCATCCTGCTCGCGCGCCCGCTTCGCGATCTGCTTCCGGTGCCCCGTCCGGCGCCCGGCGCGCCGATCTGGCGGCAGTTTCTGGAACACCTGCTCGGGCTCGGCTGCGCGACCGGAGCAGCGGCGCTGTGCACCGGTCCCCTGCTGGCCGCCGCTTTCCACCGCTTGTCGCTCGTCTCCATCGCCGCGAACGCGCTCGGGCTCCTGCCCGGTCTCGCCGCCATACCAGTCGCTACGCTCCTGGTGCCTTTCGATCTGCTTCTGCTCTGGTGGATCGCCGATCTGCTCGCGGGGGCGACCTTGGCCGCCTCGCACTTCTTCGCCTCGCTGCCCTTCGCGACGGCGGTGATCGCAGCGCCCGGCGTGATCGCTTGCGTGCTCTGGTACTCCGGAGTGCTGCTCTGCGCGCGCCGCGCGTTCCGTGCCGCCCTCGCGCCGTGGGCGCTGCTCGCGATCGTCGCCGGATCGCGCGCTGCCATCGCGCACGCGCGCGAAGGGATGAGCATCGTCTTCCTCGCGGTCGGCCAGGGCGATTCCGCCGTCGTGCAGCTTCCCGGAGCACACGCCATGCTGATCGACGCCGGCGGGGATCTGCGCTGGCCAGGCAAGTTCGATCCCGGAGCGCGCGACATCGTCCCGGCTTTGGCGGAGCTCGGCATCCACCGCCTGGACGTGGTGGTGCTGACGCACCCGCATCCCGATCACGCCGGAGGGCTCTTGACGGTGCTGGATCGGATGTCGGTCGGCGAGCTGTGGATGACCGCCGAGCGCGATCCCATCGCGTCGGCCGTGCGCGCGAGGGCCGCGGCGCGTGGAGTTCCGGTCCGCGAGCCGCGCCAGGTCTCCCTGGGCGGCGTGCGCGTGGAGGTTCTCTCGCGCTTCGAGGAAGGATGGTCGCTGAACGACAACTCGATCGTGCTGCGGCTGGTGCACGGCCAGGTCGCGGTGCTCTTCGCCGGTGATGTGGAGGCCCTGGCGGAGTCGGAGCTGGCACAGGGAGGAGCGGAGATCCGCGCGCAACTCCTCAAGGCGCCGCATCACGGGAGCCGGACCAGCAGCACCGAGGCCTTCCTCCGGCGCGTGGCGCCGGAGTGCACCGTCTACTGCGTGGGTGCGGGCAACCGATTCGGGTTTCCGAACCCGGAAGTGGTCGAGCGCACGCCCGGCGCCCACTTCCTCACCTCCGAGGGCGCCATCGTCGCCGAGAGCGACGGCCAGGGGGTGCACGTACACAGATGGCAAGAGTGATCCTAGTCCTCGAACCTCAGGGTCGCGAATCGGTCGAGCGCGTGGAAGTCTCCACGCATCGGGGGAGAGTAGGCCTGGCCTTCGCCGGGCTGCCCAGGACCTTGGCGGAGCCGGTATAGGTTGAACTTCCAGCGGTCGCCGCGCTGCGGCCGCGGCTTCGGCATGCCGGTGAGGGAGGCGAAGGGGATCGCCAGCTCGACCGTCCACCCGCGATCGACGTCGCGCGGATCGTTCAGCGTGCCGTCCACGTGCACGGCATGCTTCGCATGCGACGACCAGGAGAGGTCCATCCCTTGGCGGGCGCCGCCGGAGAAGCTCGCATCGAACAGCGCGTTCGTGGGCGCAACCTCGATCTCGTCGTAGTGCGATCCGTCCGCTCCGGGATCGAGGAAGATCTCCACCACGTTCGACGTGTACAGCTTCTCGTCGTCCTTGAAGAACGCACCGGACACGTTCGCGTCCTCGGCGAGGAAGGCCACGTAGAGGTAGTCGTCGTCCCAGAGAAGCCGCGCCTCGGTCGCCGCGGTGGCCGGCTTGCCGTCGAGGCTGCGCACGAAAGGCCCGGCCTTGTCCGCCCCATCCCACGCCGACTCCGCCAGAACGCCGTCTATCTCGATGGCACCTTTCGCACGGTGCACCACGTAGTCCCTGCCGGACCTGGCGCAAGCGATTGCGAGCAGGAGGAGCGAGGCGCGCATGCGCGCCCAGGTTATGCCAGACGCGCCCGCCGGACGATCAGATCGCACAGCCGCTGGTGCCCGGCGAGCAGCGACGAGAACGTCAGGGACCCGAGGCGGGTGCGGACTGCATACGAGGTCCCGATCAGCCCGGGCATCACGTCGACGCGGAGGATGTCGCTGAACGAGACGGTGCGCTCCATCGCCACCGTGCGGACGGTCAGTCCGCTCTCGCTCACGATGAATGCGAGGCGGTTGTAGAAGAGCGAGCAGGCGGTGAAGAGCACCACGAAGAAGGCGGCGGAGAAGAACGAGGACCGGGTCGCGCCCTGCATCGCGGCCAGCGCGAAGAACACCGCGATCCAGAGCGTCGCGGCCCCCATGACCACCGTGCGCAGCGCGATCCAGGGGCGGAAGGTCTCAGGTGCGAGCGCTTCATGTCCTTCCGGATGCTGCATGAAATGAGCATAGCGATGCGAGTTTGGCACGGCAATTCCACGCTAGACTCCCAGGCGTGCACGAGATGCCTCGGACGCAAGCGCCGCCCGGCTGGGAGGACGCCGAGCGGGCAGAACGGCTCGCGGCCCGCATGCCCGCAGAGACCGGGCTGCCGGCTGCGGAGTTGCTCGCGCTCTGCGCGCAGAGCGCCGAGCCCGACGGCGCGCTCACCGGGTCCGTCCGCGCGCTGGCCGCCCGCAAGGACCGCTACGGAGGCCCGGCGGCCCGCGAGACGCTCGCACCGCTCGTCCGCGTTTGCGCCAGCTCGAAATTCCTCGCCCAGCTGCTCGCCGCCCGTCCACGGCTCGTCGATCTGCTCGGCTGCGGCCGGTTCCTGGAGGAGCCGCTTCCGCTTCGCACCGCCCTCTGCACCGACGCGATCTCGCTCGCCCGCCGGCTGCGGCGCCACAAGCAAGCGGAGGTGCTGCGCATCGCGCTGCGCGATCTTTCGGGTGCGTCGATCCCGGAGGTGACCCGCGATCTGTCGCGGCTCGCCGCTCAGGCATTCGAGGCGTCCGTGCAGTTCCACTACCGTCGCTTGTGCGCGATGCACGGCCCTCCGGCGGGGCGCAGCGCGAGCGGCCCATCCGGGTTCTGCGTCCTCGGCATGGGCAAGCTCGGCGGAGAGGAGCTGAACTTCTCCTCCGATGCCGACGTGCTCTACGTGTACGACAAGGACGGCCGGACCGCGGGACCCAACCCGATCGATCATTTCGCGTTCTACGCGCGCCTGGCCGAGGCGGTCACGGCCGCCGTCGGGTCGCCGGGGGCGGCGCCCGAAGGTGGGTTCGTCTTCCGGGTGGACCTCGATCTCCGCCCGGAGGGCCGCAACGGTCCCATCGTCAACGCCATCCGCGGCCTCGAGCTCTACTACGAGGCCCAAGGCGCCGCCTGGGAGCGCTTTGCGCTGCTCAAGGCCCGTCCCATCGCTGGAGATCTGGCGACCGGCGACGAGGCGCTGCTCCGACTCACGCCGTTCGTGTTCCGCAAGTACTTCGACCTGAAGGCGATCGACGAGGTGCGCCGGCTCAAGGCGCGCGCGGAAAAGGCGGCGGCTCGCGCCCGCGGCGTCGATCTGAAGCTCGGCCGCGGCGGCATCCGCGAGATCGAGTTCTTCGTCCAGGCCCTGCAGCTCCTCCACGGCGGTCGGGACGCGAATCTGCGCGTGCGCGGGACGCTCAAGACGCTGGACAGGCTCCTCTACGCGGGCCTGATCTCGAGCCGCGATCGCGACGAGCTGGGCGAGGCCTATGTGGTCCTGCGGCGGCGATGGAGGGCGACCTCGCCGCCCACCGCTCCAACGTGGAAGCGCGCTTCAAGGATCTCCTCCGCGTCGCCTCCGGAGATGCGCCCCGCGTGGATCCGCGCGCCGCCGCGGCCGCCGACCCCGAGGCGACCACCCAGCAGCGCTCTGCCGCCCTCGCCGAGCTCGGATTCGATCAGCCCGAGGCCAGCGCCGAAGAACTGGCCCGGCTCGCGCGCAAGCGCGGCACGCCGTTCCAGGATCCGCAGCCGCTCGGCCCCGCGCTCTTGATGGAGCTTGCCGCGGCCCCGGATCCGGACCAGGCCCTGCGGCACCTGGCGGACCTGTTCGGCAGTCTCGCGAATCCTCGTGCCACAAGCGATCTGCTCGCGCAGAGCCCGCGCACCGCCCGGCTCCTGGTGTCCCTCTTCGGATCGAGCGATTACCTGTCCCGGCAGCTCTTGCGCCATCCCGAGCTCATCGACCAGCTCGTGCTGCGCGGCTCGGCGGCCCTGGTGCGGGAACGAGCGGATCTGCGGGCCGATCTGGCGAACCGGCTCCGCGCCGTTCCGGCGTCCGACGTCGAGGCGACGCTCACCGAGCTGCGGCGTTTCCGCAACGAGGAGGTGCTGCGCATCGCGCTCCACGACGTGGCCGGAGCGCTGGCCGTCGAGCAGGTCTCGCGCCAGCTGTCCGATCTCGCCGACGTCTGTGTCGAGGCGTGCTTCTCGCTGGCATGGGCGGAGATCGAGAAGCGCTACGGCAAGCGCGACGCGACCATGGTGGTGATCGCGCTCGGCAAGCTGGGGGGCCGCGAGCTCGGATACCACTCCGATCTCGATCTCCTCTTCCTCTACTCGTCCGCCGGAGAGCACGGCGCCAACCACGAGTACTTTGCGCGCATCGCGCAGAAGCTGATCAGCCACCTCACGCTTCCCCTGCGCGAGGGGTTTCTCTACCGGATCGATACCCGCCTGCGGCCGAGCGGAAACCATGGGCCGCTGGTGATCTCGTTCGATGCCCTCGACGACTATCACGCGCGCGAAGCGCGCCTCTGGGAGCGGCAGGCGTTGCTGCGCGCCCGTCCCGTCGCCGGCGACGAGGCTTTGTTCAGCCGCGCGTTCGCGCAGGTGCTCGAGCCAAGCGTGTTCCGCCCCATCGACCGCGGCGCCGCGGCGAAAGAGCTGCTGGCGATGCGCGATCGCATGGAGCGCGAAATTGCCGGCGAATCAGGCGGCTTGTACAATTCAAAACTGGGGCGCGGAGGGCTCGTAGACGTGGAGTTCGCGGCGCAGTTCCTCCAGCTCGCGCACGGGGCGAGGGAGCCGTCGGTGCGCTCGGCAAACACGTCACAAGCGCTCGCGCTGCTCTTGAAGCACGGCCATCTCGCTCCGCAGGACTACACGCCGCTCGCCCGGGGCTACCGCTTCTTGCGCCGCCTGGAATCGCGGCTGCGGATCGTCCGCGACCGTTCGGTCGATCGCGTTCCGCAGAGCGGTCCCGAGCTGCTCAGGCTCGCGCGCCGGATGGGCTACTCGGGCCGCCGCGCCGGGGAGGAGCTGCTGGCCGACTATCAGCGGACCGCGGCGCAGATCCGCGGCGCGTTCCTGCGCGTGCTTGGGGGCGCATGAGCGCGCCGGGCGGTCACGGCGCGCCATGACGCTGCTGCAGGAAAGATTCGCGGAAGTCGGGCCCATCACCGCCATGGAGACGCAGCTCGCGCGCGCGGCGGTCGCGGCGCGCGGGCGGCTCGACGAGCGTGACGAGACCTCGATCAGGTACGCGCTCGCGCTCAGCCGCTGCTGGCACGTGCGCGCCCCTGATGGGCGAGACGTCGCCGTGGCGGCGATCCTGCGCCCCTTCCGCGAGAGGCTGGTGCAGGTGCTCTGGCCTCTGCTGGATCCGCAGCGGCCGCTGCTGGCCGCGCCGCACGAGCTGCTGCCGGCTGCCCGGGAAGCGCAGCGGATCGCTCAGGAAGCGTTGGCGCAGATCGCGCAGCAGCTCGGGCACCGCCTTCCGGGCGAGCGGCTCGACCGGGAGGTGCGCGAGCGGCACTTGGTGCTCGTCTGCGGCGGCGGAGGCGGCACCGGATACGTACACCTCGCCGCCTTCGCGCTGCTGGAGGCGGCCGGCCTTCAGC
>Ga0209805_1001755_pt1 | contig 12894 bp, 8 predicted proteins | sample GraSoiAngelo_148_FD_185905 | JGI IMG/M metagenome (GOLD analysis project Ga0209805, IMG submission 185905) | Grasslands soil microbial communities from the Angelo Coastal Reserve, California, USA - 14_1009_09_20cm (SPAdes) (version 2) | ecosystem: Environmental > Terrestrial > Soil > Grasslands ... | reverse complement strand
CCCGTTTAATGCCAAAGATGCTTTGACGCTGCTCAGCAGAGGCGGCCCGGTCGAAGGAAAGGCGAAAGCGCCTGGGGGCAAAGCACATGCGCCCAAACCCAAGACCGCCGCGCCCAAAAAGCCAGCTGCCTGAAGCAGCCTTCAAATGCTGCAACGGTCTCCTTGAACAGCCGCCTTCATCTTCAAGGAGCCGGTTCTGAGTTTTCGCTCACGAAAAGCCCCCTAAAAGACGTTTTCGGGAACCTTTCCCCTGGAATCTTCCCAAAATGGGGCAAGTACCAGTTCCCTTTTTGCAACTCATTGAGGACAAAGGACCGTCTCTCGGGACCGGCCGCCCACGCCTGCCCGTAGCTGCCCAATTATTTTCAAAATGGTACTGGCCATCCCGATTATGGCTTATCTAATATATTCTAATATATAAAGTTATGAACAATAAAAGGTCTATCCCGATTTGGAACGCCACCTGCCGGCGAATTACCTCCGGAGATACGTCCTGGATGCCTACCATGACCGAAGAAGCCGCTGTGCGCCGCGAAGCCGTACCTATAAGCGTCCTCATTGTGGATGACGAGCAGTCCGTGCGGGATACCTGCGCCACCGTCGCCGCGCAATCGGGAATGAAAGTCACCGCTGTGGCTACGGCCGAAGAGGCTCTGGAGGTTTTGGAGCACTCTGCCGCGGACATCCTGTTGACGGATTTGAAGCTCCCCCGGGCCAACGGGGTCGAGCTGCTGAAGCTCGTGCACGATCTGCACCCGGAAGTTGCGGTTATCGTGCTCACGCAGTACGGCACGATCGAGTCCGCGGTGGAAGTCACGCGCCTCGGGGCTATCGATTACGTCACCAAGCCGTTCCGCATCGATGAGCTTCGCTCGCGCCTGGAGCGCGCGGTCCGCGCCGTCGAACTTCAACAGGAAAACCGCCTTTTGCGCGAGCAGTTGCGGAACCGCCCCGGTTTTGGCGGACTCATCGGCCTTTCCGCGAAAATGCAGCGTGTCTACAAAATGATGGAAAAGGTCAGCCAGCACGAATATCCGGTATTAATTCTGGGGGAAAGCGGCACGGGAAAGGAATTGGTGGCCCGCTCCATTCATTACACTGGCCCACGGAAGGACCGGCCTTTTGCTCCAGTGGATTGTTCCGCGCTCGTGCCCACGCTCATCGAATCGGAGCTCTTCGGCTATGTGAAGGGCGCTTTCACGGGGGCCATGCAATCCAAGCGGGGGCTCCTGGAAGCCGCACAAGGCGGCACGCTTTTTTTGGACGAGATTGGCGACATGCCCGTGGACCTGCAAGCCAAGCTGCTCCGCGCCCTCCAGGAGCGCGAAGTCAAGCCCGTCGGCTCCACGGAACGGCGCCATATCAACGTGCGCATTATCGCCGCCACTCACCGCGATCTGGAGTCCGCCATTCGGGCCAACACGTTCCGTCAGGATCTCTACTTCCGTTTGAACGTCGTGCAGATCAAGCTTCCGCCCTTGCGCGACCGCAAGAGCGACATTCCCCTCCTGGTGACGGCGTTCCTCGAAAAATTCTCGGATCCCCAGGCGCCCGTGCGCACCATCTCCGAAGACGCCATGCGCCGGTTGATTGCATACGATTGGCCGGGCAACGTGCGCGAGCTGGAGAATGCCATCGAGCGCGCCGTAGCTCTTGGCTCCGGTCCCGTCGTTCACGTGGGCGACCTGCCGTCCAATCTCCAGTATCCGACCACCGAACGCGCGCCGGACAAGGACGAAATCCTGCCCCTCGAGGAATTGGAACGCCGCGCCATCCTCCGCACTTTGCGCGAAACCGCCGGCGATAAGCTTTCTGCCGCACGCATGCTCGGCATCGGCAAAACCACTCTGTACCGCAAGCTCAAACAATACAACATGGACCACGCCGAGACGTAAACCCGAGAAATGCAAACACTCCGCGTTCTTTGGCTTCGCCAAGGGAGCTTTCAAACATTAGGCGGACTTGTTTTGCCAAGCGCGTTGGAGCGAGCGGGATGACGGCAACAGTTCCAAATACTCGCGGAGCCCGCGAAGCTGAAATCCAAATTCTTGAGCGAAACGGCTTCCATCGCTTTGCGGCCCGCCGTGAGCCTGTTCTGGTCCCAGCTCCATGCGAATCCCTCGGAGCTCCTCAAGGACTTCCTTCAACTGCTTCGCCTCCCATATTTCTACCGGAGTGTTGTAAAGAGAGTGCCTAATCTCCGCCGCGCGAACCAGGGTCGAGAACATCCGTGCAACTTCCGCTGCATGCACAAGCGAAAGCCTGGCCTTTGGAGAGAACGGAACCCGGATGGAATTCCCGTGCACACTTGTTTCGACGATCTGGGCTCGCCACAGCGAAGAGCTCCTCTTAATGCCCGACCCGACAACTCTGGCAATACGCAGCGAGACGAACTCAAAAGCCCCGTTCTTGGCCAACGTCTCTCCAATCAGCTCAACCGCCCGTTTGGAACCACCATAGGGATCATCCGGCGTTGCGGGGTCCTGTTCGGACAGGGGATGCTGTGTCGGCGACGTCCCATAAACGCTCATGGAACTTGCAAACAGGAAGCGCTTGACGCCCGCAGCCGCGGATTGCCGCAAGAGCTCGACAGATCCGCTGACATTGACCTCGATCCCCAAGACGGGGTCGGCCAGGAAAGCGCTGGGCAAAATGCCAGCGAGATGAATTACGGCTCTAATCGGATAGTGTTGGAACAGTCGGGAAACATCACTTTTTGACCGGAGGTCGCACGCCATAACATCCTGCCCACCCTCATCACCTATGTCTGTCGGCAGAACCTTCAGGGTAGCCTCCCGCAAGGCGCAGCACACTTCGCCTCCAATCTGCCCGCAAGCGCCAGTCACAAGCACAGTCCCGAAATCGTCGGCTGCCAAGACCATAGCCATCATTCTGGAGACTATTTTCGCGGGCATCAACACAGGTCACGCGCAACAAACATTGCTCCAGGGCGAGCCGGCCTTGCCCGCTGCCAGCGCTGAAGTACCTAAAGTTGCGTCTTGGTTCCTTATGCATGAGCGCTCTTCTGAGATTCACTCTGGGAAGAATCCCCGGGTCGAGTCTCGACATGGGATTATCCACAGCCTTTCGTTCGTCTTAGCTTCTTCGTAAGTCCTTGATTTAACAGCCACTTCTTATGCCGCTCGATGGGCCTGCTGATGCATATGTGATTTCCGGACCTTTCTCCTCTTTCTGTTGCTCGACCGGATGCTGCTCCAGGAAAGCGGGGACTGCAGCGCAGGGAATGAGAGTCTGGAGAAAAAAAGCGGAAGTTGCAGCAAGCGCAGCCACTGTTGCCAGAGCGGCTTTGGCCGGTGCCTCGCGTGAAGAACTGCTTCGGGAAGCCTTGCGGATTCTCGCGCAAGGCGCGCGCACCGAGCGTGTGGGAATCTGGCTGGAACCCGGTGCAGCGGTTCTTGCCGCCAACCCTCTCGGCGGGATCTTCCACGGCGTGGTTTGGGATCGCACAGCCGCCGAAGGTTGCCCGCCCGAGTGGAAAGTGCTCTCCCTGGAACCTCCTTTGCCCGAGCAACTTCTCGTCGACGGAAGGCCGTTCGAACAAGATCTCGCAGGCTCCGCTCGCCACGCCCTCATCGGTCCGCTCGTGGGCTTACGCCGAGCCCTCTGGGTGCCGGTGGCCGGCAACGGCCGCGTTAGGGGACTGATCCTGTTAGGCAGTATCAGTGATGCGCCGAGTCCACTCCTTGAGCGCGCGAAATCCGTGGCTTCCGAACTTGCTCTCGCGATGGAGGCGGAAGAGCAATCCCGCAGTGTTCGCATTCGAAACGCGGACCTCGCTCTTGTCCCACGCATCCTGGAATCTCGCCCGGACGCTTCCTCCCTGGATCGATTGCTGAACGGCCTGGTGACCGACTCGGTTAACGATTCCGGCAATGCGGATGGTCCGGGGGCATCTTTTGCCGCGATTGGAGTGTTTCCCGATGGCAACTTCTCCACAACGCCCGATTTTCGCTGGCGAAGCGGCGATGAGGTTTGGATCCGCGCGATGCAAACCGAGCCCTTGGCGAAACTGTGGCGCGATGCTCTCGAAACTCGTCAAGTGGCCGGCGGCGACCCGCCCGTCACCTGGCCGCAAGCCTCGGTTGCCCGCGTTGTTGCTCTTCCCTTGGAAGGGGAAGGGCGGCTCCTGGGAGTGCTCGTGGTCGGCCTCCCGGCCTCCGCAACTTCCATCGCCACGCTCGGCCGCCTGGAATTGCGCGCGCGTCTGGCGGCCTTAGCGCTTCTGCGGAGCCAACGCAAGGAAGAAGAAGACGGGCGGGCCAACACGGAACAATCGTTGCTCGATCTGGTCGCCGAACCCCTCTTCCTTCTCGACCCTTCTGGAAGGATCACCGCCCCCAGCCGCGGCGCAAGGGAATTATTCTGCCGCGGCGGCCAGGCGGCGGTGCTCCCTTCCGGTCATCTTTCCGACCTCTTTTGCGGTCGCGATCGCGAGCGAGTGCGGAAATGGCTGCAACAGGCGCTCGATCCTTCCGTTTCCGCGCAAGCCCGGGAAAAAGATGCGCCGCAAGCCGAGCTGCAAAACGGCGTCAAAGTAACCCTGCAGCTTGCTCCCCGAGTACCCGGTCAGGCAGCTGCGGTCTGGCTCGAGCCGGACAAAGCTTTCGAATCGGTGATTCACGCCGACCAGGCCAAAGCCGAATTGCGGAACGTCATCGAATGGCTGGAAGAAGGCGTTCTCCTCTTCGATGAGCGCGAGAACGTGCGCGCGGTGAACGCCCGGTTCGAACAGATGGTCGGCCTCCGTCCCGACGAATCCGGAAAATTCAAAACGCTGGAACAATGGATTGCGCGCCTCGCGGAACAGGCCGTGGAACCGGCGCGGTTCGCTGAACGGTGGCGCGAGCTCGCGCGCAACATCCAGGGAGGGGTCCGCGAGTCTTTGCAGATGGCGCGCCCCGCCCCGCGCGTTCTCGAACGCGCTGCGCGGCCGGTCCTCGACTCCATCGGCCGCCAGGTAGGCCGCGTCGAAATCTACCGCGACCTCACCGCCCAGCGCGTCTTTCATTCGAAACTCCTGCAAACCGAAAAGCTCGCGGCGCTCGGCCAAATGGTCAGCGGCATCGCCCACGAGCTGAGCAGCCCGCTCACCAGTATTCTTGGCTACGCCCAGCGTCTGCTGGTGAACGCGAACGCTCTGGGAAGCACAGAGGAGGTGCGCCAGATTTATCAGGAAGCCGACCGCGCCACCGGCATCCTCCGGCAGTTGCTTCTCCACGCCCGTGAAACTGTTCCCGAGCGCCGGCTGGTTTCGCTGAACCAGATCGTCATGCACGCCACGGAACTTCAACGCTTCCATTTGGCGGCGGAGAAAATCCGCCTGGAGCTCGACCTCGATCCCGCGCTTCCGCTGATTCACGCCGACGCCGGCCAATTGCAGCAGGTGGTCATCAATTTGTTGAGCAACGCCCGTCACGTCCTCGAAGCGCAGAGCCAGGGCGGGGTCATCCAGCTTCGCACGCGAAGAAGCGGCCACCGCCGCGTGCTTCTCGAAGTCCAGGACACCGGGCCGGGCATTCCGCAGGCCATCCAGGCGCGCATCTTCGATCCATTCTTCACCACCAAGCCCGCAGGCGTGGGAACCGGCCTGGGCCTGGCTATCGTTCTCAGTGTCGTGCGCGAGCATGGAGGCTCGGTTCGTTTGCAGAGCCCACCGCAGGGCGGCGCCTTATTCCAGATTGAAATTCCCGCGGCAACCGAGCGCCAGCAGGCGGACGCGCTGACCCAACAACGCGCGGAATCGCGCTCTCCGGAAAGAAGAGCCACTCTGGTCGAGGAGACCGCGCTGGCAACTCCGACAGGTCGCTTGGCGAGCCCTTTCGCGAGCGAGTCAAATTCCGCCGCGGGACAGTTCGCTGGCACGGCGCCCGTGCCCAAAACCCCCTTCGAGCCAAACAAGAGCGCGCGCGTGCTTGTGGTCGAGGACGAGCCGACGGTGGCGCGGTTGATCGCCGACGTGCTCGAAGACGAAGGTATGCAGGTGGACGTTCTGCTTGACGGACACGCAGCGCTCGAGCGCGCGGCGCGGGAATCGTACGACCTGGTCATCTGCGACATGAAGATGCCGGGCCTGGACGGCCAGCATTTTTACCGCTCGCTTGAGGGCCACGGGAATTCTCTGAGCGAGCGCTTTTTGTTTGTCACAGGGGACGTCCTCGCCTCGCAAACTCGTGAATTTCTAAAGCATAACAAGCTCCCGCACGTGGCCAAGCCGTTTCGTGTGGAGGAACTGACCGAAAAAGTGCACGCCGTGCTGCAAGCGCAGGCTCAGGCCGGCGCTGAGCAATCTTCGGCCACCGAGGTGGCCAGGGAAAACGCGGCGAGAAATGGGTGATGTATGGGGATCAAGGAACAGACTGTTTTGTTGGTGAGCAATGACGCGAGCTTCTGCGCTGCAATGCGAAAGGAGTTCGATGCGAACGCGCCCCGAGTGCGCGCAGCGGCGGTGAGCAGCGTCGCGGCGGCGCGCCGCATCCTCGAGGAGGACTCTCCCGGCGTGATTCTTCTGGAAGAGGACACCGTGGCCGGCGAGTCGGGGCAGGCACTGGAAATTGCGCCGTCGCTCGAAGCTGTGGTGGCGCCTCTGGCGGTCCATGCGCCAGTCGTGGTCATCGGGCCAGCGGAAAAACGCGGGGAACTCGCGGGCCTGATTGAGGCCGGCGCGGCGGACTTTGTCGAACGCAAGTCGAACGCTCTTGCCGAAGCGCGCGGGCTGGTTCAGCAGCGGCTGCGCCAGGCGCTGCTGAAAACAACGCAGGCGCTGGAAACGTTCGACGACCAGGAAGAAGATTTTGGCGAAGTGCTGCGGCACGAGTTGAACAACCCGCTGACGGGCATTCTCGGGAACGCCGAGCTGCTGCTCGCGGAAATTCGCAGGAAAAAAGACGGCCAAGTTCCCAGCGGAGGCGAGCAGCGGCTGGAAACCATCGCCACACTGGCGGTGCGCCTGCGGGAGACGGTGCGGCGTTTGAGCGAGCAATGGGAAGCGCGCAAGCACCCGGTGTCGTGAAAAAAACGGAAATGCGAAAATCGCAGCGCGAAAACAAAAAGTGGGAAATCGAAATCCGAAAATGGAAAGGCGAAAATCAAGGGCGTCTCTGCCTTTCCTTTGTTCTCTCTGTCACCTCTGCGCTCCCTGCGCCTCCGCGGTTCATTTTTTCTTTTGAAGCCTAAGCCTCGGATGTTTAATGTGTCGCTCCCGGTTTGCCTCCGAGCCTCTTGCGCCGGCCGGAACGGTCGTCGGGAAGGCAGCAGGAGCGGTTACGTAAGTGCCGAAAAAGGCCAGCACGCGGTGTTGAAATTCCTCGGGGTAGAAGCCCAGCGCCGCGGTGTGGTACGCGCGCGGCGGCATAGATCATGCGCGTGTGGCGGCACGGCAAGGCCTCGTCTTTTTCATCGCAAATTAGAAGCACCGGAAAAGCCCGCGAAGCCGCCGCCTTCACCGGCGAAATTTCCGCGAGCGGAAACCCGGTCACTTTCTCCCCGCGATAGAGCAGCGTCCACGCGAAGGGACGCAGCAGCGTCCTGCCCAGCCACGGTGATTTGCGCAACCCGGCGTAGTCGTAGGCCGCTTCGCGGAGATTCGCAAACGAAGCTTCGGCGACCACGGCTTCAATGCGCGGATCGGCAGCAGCGGATTGCAGCGCAATACCGGCGCCCATGGATTCGCCGAGCGCGAAGATGTGCCGCGGCGGCGGGCAGGGGTCGCCGCCGTGGTATGGAATTGAGAGGCAACGCTGTTCGGCGTCGTGGAACAGCGCGTCAATGACCGCGCGCGAGTCGTTGCGCTCGAGCCAGCCGTACGTTGCGATGCGACCTTCGCTTGCGCCGTGGGCGCGAACGTCCATCATCAGCACACTGTAACCGGCGCGAAGCAGAAATTCTGACTGGCCGATAACGCCAACGCGGTTGTCGGCCACGCCATGGAAAAGCAGGACCCACGAGCCATGGGGATTGGGCGGCGTGACCTTCCAGCCGCGCAGCAGCACGCCATCGGGAGCGCGGACGTCAAACGCCTCGGGGTCCGCATGCGTGACGGAAAAGAAGGTATCAGCTTCGCGGATCAAATCCGGCGTGAGATCCCGGCGAATAGGATGAAGATACGCCGGCGCGACGAGCCAGCCGGCCATCGCCGCAAGGATCGGGGGCAAGAGCAGCAGGATCAGGGCGATGCGAATCAGTCTTTTCCTCATGGGCGCTCAAGCCGGCGGTGCATGGATGGCTCCCATAGAGGTACGTTTAGAACGGCCCCCGGGTTCCATCTGCGCCCCTGCAGCCAACGCAGGAGATGAGGAGATGAGGAGATGAGCGGTTGACGGATGCACCGTGAGGGGTGTATTCATGCAGCGTTTATCTGTTGAGTGGTAGTTTGCGCGCAGGATTTCTTGTGGAGGAGTGACTATGAGACTTTCGAGGATAGGCGGAATTTTGTGCGGTGCTGTGCTTGTGCCGGGCTGGATGGCGATGGCCTGGGCGGCGGGGGGCTATCACCTGCTGAAGAAATACCCGATCGGGCAGGCGGAAGGTAGCACGCGGGAGTATTTCGACTACATCACCGTGGATTCAGCGGCGCGGCGCGTGTATCTGTCGCACGGCACAGAAGTCAAAGTTATCGACGCGGACAACGGCAGCGTCGTGGGCACCATTGGCGGCTTGAAGCAGGCGCACGGAGTGGCGATTGCGGACGAGTTTGGGCGCGGGTTCATCACCGATGGAGCGCAAGGGAAAGCAGTCATTTTTGATTTGAAGACGCTGCAGGTCACCGGCGAGGCGAAGGCGGACAAGGATGCGGACAGCGTGGCGTACGATCCGGCGTCCAAGCGAGTTTTCGTGATGAATGGGGACCCGAACAGTGCGACGGTGATTGATGTCAAGAACGGCAGCGTGGTTGGGACGATTGCGCTCGGCGGCGGGCCGGAGTTCGCGGTGGCCGACGGCAAAGGGACAATGTTCGTGAATATTGAAGACAAAAACGAGGTGGTGGCGATTGATTCGAACACGCTAAAGATCAGGTCGCGCTGGCCGCTGGCGCCAGCGGGAACGCCCACGGCGCTGGCGATGGACACGGCGCACCGGAGGTTGTTCAGCGCAGGGCGCAAGCCGCAGAACCTGGTGGTGCTGGATGCGGACAGCGGAAAAGTGATTCAGTCGTTCCCGATTACGGCGGGAGTGGATGCCGCCGCGTTCGAGCCGGCGACAGGAATGTTGTACGTTTCGACGCGCGAAGGGTTCGTGCACATCTTCCGCGAAGATACGCCGGACAAATACAGCGAGGTCGAAAAGGTGAAGACCGAGTTGGGCGCGAAGACGATGGGGCTGGACACGAAGACGCACAACATCTTCGTGGATACGGCGGATTTCGCTGCCACCGCCGGTTCCGAGCGGCCGCAGCCCGTGCCGGGGACGTTTCACGTGCTGGTGTACGGGAAATAAGCGAATTTCGAAATTCGAAATTAGAAGGCGGGGGGATGGTCGGAGGCGACGGCGAAGGCGCGTTCCAGAGCGATGCCGGCGCGGCAGAGCAGGCCTTCGTCGAAGAGGCGGCCAATCAAAGTGACGCCGTGAGGAACGCGGCGCGGCGGGGAAAATTTGGGCAAAGGATGCCGCGGGTCGGGCGCCCAATCGGAGCGCGCCTGCGAAACTTCGACATAGCCGGCGCGGAGCGTGAGTGAAGGATGGCCGGTGTTGTTGCTGATGGTGAGCATTTCGTCGCGTAGCGAAGGAACAAGAAGCAAGTCCACGTCAGAAAAAATGCGAGCCATTTCCTGGCAGACTTTGCGGCGAAAGCGGTCGGTCTGAACGAAATCCACAGCGGAGAGAAAGCGAGCCTGGCGGAAGAGATTCGGCCAGGAGTCGCGTGTCTGCATTTTGAGCTTGTCGGCGCCGTGAGAAAGCGTGAGCTCTTCGAAAGATGCGGCACCCTCGGCGAAAAGATTGAGATTGAGGCAGCCGTAAGGCCAATCGGGGAGAAAGACTTCGACGGGATGCATGCCGAGGTGGCCGACGGTTTCGAGAGCGGCGCGGTCGACGTCGGTGGCGGGAGGCTCTTTCATCCATTTTGGAAAGTACCCGACGCGAAGGCCTTTGATGGGGCCGGCGGCTTCGAAGTCGAGATGGCTTGGCACGCTGGAAACGTCGCTAGGGTCGGGGCCGGTGATGGCTTGCAGGACGAGGATGGCGTCTTCAACGGAGCGCGTCATGGGGCCGAGCTTGTCAAGGGACCAACAAAGCGTCATCGCGCCAGTGCGCGGAACGCGGCCATAGGTGGGGCGAAGGCCGGTGACGCCACAGCGCATGCTGGGGCTGACGATGCTGCCGCCGGTTTCGCTACCGATGGAGAAGCCGACCAGCCCCGCTGCGGTGGCCGCGCCGGGGCCGGCGCTGGAGCCGGATGCGCCTTCTTCGAGCAGCCAGGGATTCATGGTCTGGCCGCCAAACCAGATGTCGTTGAGCGCGAGCGCGCCAAGACTGAGCTTGGCAAGGAGAACCGCGCCGGCGTCCTCCAGGCGCTGGACGACGGTGGCGTCTTGCGCGGGGATGCGGTTGCGAAAAAGCTCCGCGCCATAAGTGGTCGGGATTCCAGCGGTGTCGAGAAGGTCTTTGCCGCCCCAGGGGATGCCATGAAGGGGCCCGCGATATTTGCCAGAGGAGATTTCCGCGTCGGCTTTCTTCGCTTGGGCGAGAGCGAGATCGCGCGTGAGAGTAATGACGCTACGGAGTTTGGAATCAAATTGCTCAATGCGACCGAGATAAATGGTGGCGAGGCGCTCAGACGTGAGTTTGCGCTGCTCGATCCAGCGCGAAAGCTTGGTGACCGAGGCGTAGGCGATGTCCTTGTCGTTCGAAGGGAGCGGGCCGGGATCGGAGTTCGTGCGGACGAACCGGTCGAGCTGCGCGGCGGGGCGCTCGCCGGGAAGAACCGAGTCATAGCGCGAGAACGGCGCAACCGTGGATTCGATAGCCACGCTGCGAGGGCCGGTACGCCGCTCGAGAAGTGCGGCCATGTCCACGCGCCAGGAGTCGGCGGCTTGGGCGCGCTCGGCGGGGGTGAGTTGAACACGAACGAGCTTTTCGGCTTCGGCGAAAGTGTTGGGAGAAACTTCGGGACCGACGGCGGGGCCGGTGCCGAAAGCGGAGGGCGCGCCAGGAGGAAGTTGCGAAGGTTCTTGCGCTTCCGACGTTGCGGCGGCGGCAGCGCCGAGCAGACCGAGCGACGTTTTTGCAAGGAACTGCCTGCGAGAATTTGGCATGCGCCCTCCGAATTGCTATTTCAACTTGCGCCGCGTGAGTCGACCTGGCCATGGCGAGAAAGATTGGAACGGGACCAGGGAAGCATTGTATCTGAGTCCCGAAGAGCGCGCCGGGACGAGGAAAATCCCCCCGCGTGCCGGCAAAAACAGTTAGCAGCGAGACGCGTCAGGAGCGGAAGAGGACAGACTCGCGCTGGAACATTTTGACAGCAATAAACAGTGCGGCAGCGGCGTAAACGCTGCTGGAGAGCAAGATGAGCAGGATATAGTTCCAGTGAAAAGTTCCTGCGACGATTTCTTTGCAAACCAGGCTGGTGCTGAGAATGGGAACGAGAGCAAGTTTGGGATTCAAATCGAAGCCGGGCAGAAGAGAAGCGACGGCCGGAATGACCACGATAAAAGTCATCGGCGTCAGGTAACTCTGCGCTTCCTTGTAACTCTTGGCGAACAGGGCGATGGTCAGCAAAGCAGCGGCGAAGAGCACGGCCAAGGGGAGAGCCATGAGGAAAACAGACAGAACCGCAGGTAGTCCAATATGGAGCTGGAACGCGGCCGCATCCTTTTTGGCCATCGCGCCCGAATTGCCTGCAAGGTAGAAAGATGTGCCCATGGAAATGATGGAGAGAATGGCTGTGGAGAGAGAAGCGGACAGTACGAGAAGGAATTTGCCGAGAACAAGATCGACGCGAGACAGCGGACTGGAGAGAATGGTCTCCATCGTGCCGCGTTCTTTCTCGCCTGCGGTAAGGTCGATGGCAGGATAAATGGCGCCGGTCATGGAAAGAAGGATGACCATATAGCCGAGAAGGCCGCCGAGAGCGGCGCCGCTGACTTTTTCCGGCGGGGCCACGTTTTCCTGCTTGACCTCAAAGGGCTTGATGATGTCGGTAGGAAGGTTCCGGGCCGCTAGTCGGCTGGCAATGACCGAATCGCGATAATCGTCGAAGAACTTTTCGAGGTGATTTGCGCCAAAGGAAGATTTGATCTCTCCTTGGTAGAAATAGATCTTAACGGTTAGTTCGTTGCCCTGCCCGAGAGCGGAGTCAAAGCCTTTGGGGACGTCCACTGCAGCGCGGATCTCTTTTTCGGAAATGCGTTTCATCCAGTCGTCCGCGTAGGGTACGATTTCCAGGTCTTTCACTCGCCGAAGCTTTTCGACCACTTGAGGCGAATCTTCGCCGCCAATAATCATGATTTTCGCGGTTTCTTTCTCGGCCCTGCCGATCATCACGGTCATAAGGGAAGTCATGCCCACCATGAGGATGGGGAATGCCAGCAGAGGCACGAGGACGGTGGAGATGAGCGTGCGTTTGTCGCGGAGCCACTCGGTTAATTCTTTGCCATAAACAATCCCGACGTTGCGAAAGTTCATGACTCAGGCCTCCGCATTCTTCAGAAGCGGGCCGACTACCCTGACGATGATCTCTTCGAGATTGTGTTCGGCGTATTTTGCGCGAAGTTCCGGGACCGTGCCATGGGCAAGGAGCTTACCGTCATGAACGACGCCAATGTGATCGCAGAGGCGCTCCACTTCGCTCATGATGTGCGTGGAAAAGATGATGGCCTTGCCGCGGTCGCGGCAGTCGCTAATGAAAGTGATGATAGTACGGGCGGCCATGACGTC
>Ga0209805_1001752_pt1 | contig 12901 bp, 12 predicted proteins | sample GraSoiAngelo_148_FD_185905 | JGI IMG/M metagenome (GOLD analysis project Ga0209805, IMG submission 185905) | Grasslands soil microbial communities from the Angelo Coastal Reserve, California, USA - 14_1009_09_20cm (SPAdes) (version 2) | ecosystem: Environmental > Terrestrial > Soil > Grasslands ... | reverse complement strand
ACAAGCTGTTGACCCGTCCCCGTGAGGGCTTCGCCCGGCTGCGGAAGCTGGGCGGGATGAGCGGCTACCCGAACCGGTCCGAGAGCGAGCACGACTTCATCGAGAACAGCCATGCCTCCACCGGGCTCAGCTACGCGGCGGGGATGGCCGAAGCACTCCAGCGTCAGGGCCGTGATGACCAGGTGGTGGTGGTGGTCGGTGACGGCGCCCTCACCGGCGGCATGGCCTACGAGGCGCTCAACAACATCGGTCATCGCAAGACCCCAGTGATCATCGTGGTCAACGACAACGGTCGCTCCTACGCCCCCACCATTGGTGGGCTGGCCCAGCACCTGGCCCAGCAGCTGACCGTGCTCAATCCCAGTTACCACCGGACCAAGAACCGCGTCGATCGGATGCTGCGCGCGGTGCCTGCTGGGGACAAGGCCATCGAGGCCGGCCGTCGTATCAAGGAGGGCCTCAAGGAGCTGGTCTCGCCTCGCACCTTCTTCGAGTACCTCGGCATCAAGTATTCCGGACCGATCAACGGCCATCACATCGAAGACGTCGAACGCACCCTGCGCCAGGTCAGCCGGCTGCGCGGTCCCCACGTTGTGCACGTAATCACCACCAAAGGTCGTGGCTACGGTCCTGCCGAAGAAGACGAGATCGATCATCTGCACGGGGTGAGCGCCTTCGACGTGCTGACCGCCAAGCCGCTCAGCCGAAAGATGTTGTACACGGACGTCTTCGGCGAGGCCCTGGTCCAGGAAGCGGAGCGCGATTCGCGCCTGATCGCAATCACCGCCGCCATGGGGAGCAGCGCCGGGCTGGGGACATTTGCCGATCGCTTCCCGGACCGCTTCTTCGATGTCGGCATCGCGGAGCAGCACGCGGTCACCTTCGCGGCCGGCCTGGCGATGGCCGGTATGCGCCCGGTGGTCGTCATCTACTCGACCTTCCTGCAGCGCGCGCTCGACCAGGTGATGATGGATGTCTGCTTGCATCGGCTCCCGGTGACGTTCGTCCTCGACCGATCGGGCATCACCGGCGATGACGGCCCGTCCCATCACGGCATCTTCGACCTGACCTTCCTCCGCGCCATGCCCGGGCTGACGCTGGCCGCCCCCAGCGATCCACAGGAGCTCCGCGACCTGTTGCACACGGCGCTCGTTCGTAAAGACCCTGGTCCCTTCGCGATCCGTTTCCCGAAGGGCGCAGTCGAGGAAGACGAACCGCGACCGCCCCAGGTGCTCCCGGTCGGCGAGTGGGAAGTTCGGCGCCAGGGTAGCGCCGCGCTTCTGCTGGCCACCGGAAAGCTGGTATCGGTGGCGATGGAAGCGGCGACCCTGCTCGACGGCGAGGGCCTCCCGCTGACCGTCGTCAACTGTCGCTACATCAAGCCGCTCGATCCCCGGCTGGAGAGCTGGGCACGGCGCCATCCCGCGGTGCTGACGCTGGAGGACAATGTCGCGACCGGTGGCTTCGGCTCGGCGGTCGCCGAGGGCCTCGCGCCTTTCGGGATCCCGGTGACCCTGATGGCGGTGCCGGACTCGTTCGTCGAGCAGGGTGCGCAGGCCGAGCTATTGAAGCAGCTCGGATTGGATGCGGCGGGCGTGGCGGCGCGGGTCCGCCGCAGCCTCGCGGAATCCGAGATGCTGCCCGCGCCCGCGACCCAGCCGGGCAGCTAAGGCTGACCGATGCGATCGCCGGACCCCGTCACCCAGGGCGCCGCCTACCAGCGTCAGCTGCTGGATCTGCTCGGCCGGGACGACCCGGCAGCCGTCCAGGAGGCGACCCTGGGCCGAATCGACGATGTGCTGAAAGACGCCGGCGAGGACCTTCGTCGCCGACCGGCGCCAAACGAATGGTCCGTCGTGGAACTGCTCGGGCACCTGGTCGATGCCGAAATGGTGGCGTCCGGACGCTATCGCTGGACGCTGAGCCAGGACCAGCCACCGCTGCTCGGCTACGACCAGGACCTCTGGGTCAATCGGCTTGGGCACAACGATGACGACCCCAAAGCGCTGTTGCCGGTCTTCGCGGCCTTGCGTAGCGCGAACATTCTCCTCTGGCGACGATCCTCAGCCCAGGCCCGAGCCCGCGTCGCGATCCATGCCGAGCGGGGACCGGAGAGCTATGACCTGATGTTTCGGATGCTGGCCGGCCACGACCGTTTTCATCTCAACCAGATGCGGGCGACGCTGGAGCAGTTGCGCGCGCCTTAGGCCAGCCGCGTCTCGGACTCGCCGTCCGTGACGATGTGAAGCCGGGGAGCCGGCTCGGGCGTGGGGCTGACGGTTTCGATCGCCTCGTGCAGCGGAACGGCGAGCGGAAGTGACAGCGTGAACGTACTGCCGGCGTCGGGCCCGGATTCGACCTGAATGTCGCCGCCGTGCTGACGCGCCAGCTCGCGGGAGAGGTAGAGGCCGAGACCGGTGCCAGCCACGTGGCTGGTCTTGCGGTTTTCAATCCGCTCGAACCGCTTGAACAGGCGTGGAATGTCCTCGCGGGCGACGCCCACCCCATTGTCGACGACGCTCACGCTTGCGGTATGCTCCACGGCTCCCACGATGCAGCGGATCTTGCCGCCCTCCGGCGAGTACTTGATGGCATTTTCCAGCAGGTTGCTGATGATCGTCGTCAGGCGATCCACGTCGCCGAACACGATGACCTGCCGCGGTGGAGTCTCGAGCGACAGGTCGTGACCGGCCGCCGCCAGGGGCCGCACGACCTGGAGCGCCTCGCCCGCCACGTCGCGCAGGTCGACCCGGTCACGCTTTAAGGCCAGCCGGCCGTCTTCAAGGCGGGCGGCATCCAGCATCTGCGCCACCAGCAAATTCATCTCGAGGGCCTTGGTTTTCAACACCTCGACCGCCCGAACCCCGGACTCGGTGAGCTGCCCCAGGGCACCCTGCTCCAGCATCGAGAGGTAGCCGTTGATCACGCCCAGCGGACTCCGCAGCTCGTGCGAGGCCAGGTTGAGGAATTGCGATTTGGTCTTCTCCAGCGCGGCCAGCCGCTCGGTCACCCGGGCTCGGTCCAGGGCCGCGGTGATGTTCGCCGCGTAGCTACGCAATCTTCCGACTTCGTCGCTGCCGAAGAACGGCGTGTACGGGCCGGAGACGACGACCATCGCGCCGGCGCCGACGTCCAGCGGCAGCGGCAGGACGATGGCATTGTTGCGGCTCGACCCGGAGGTGGCGAGCAACTGCGCCTGCCGGTGCTGGTCGGCCTGCCGGGCCAGCTGGCTGGCCGGCTCGGGATCTATCCCGCGCAGGGCCAGGATCTCGCCGTTGGCATCGAAGATCGCCACCCCATCGGCACCCACCAGGCGCAGCCCCCATTCGGCGGCCCGCTTTGCGAGCGTCGGCCGGTCCGGACTGAAGAGCACCAGGTCGTAAACCGCGTCCCGAAACTGGTCCTCTTCTTGCTGCCGCCAGAGCCGGCGGAGCCACTTCGGTGGCGCGAAGCTGACGTACAGCAGCGGCAGGGCAATCACCGCGATCAACTCAAAGAGCCACGCCGCCGCCAGGCTGGTCGCGGCCGAGCCACCAAACCCCGCCACCAGCAGAATGATGACAATCGCGCCGTATCCTCCAGCGACCGCACGGAGCCGGGCCCGCTGCACCGCCGGTCGCCCGCGGGAGGCACCCCAGAAGCGCACGATCGGCTCGATCACACAGGCTGACCAGACCACGACCAGTGCGACGGTCGCGGCGAATTGCAGTCCGGTTGGCTTGATCGACGGGGCGGCGGGAACCATGGTCGCCAATGCGAGGGCGGTCGCCCCGACGCAGACCATGAGGGCGCCGACGCGCAGCCGGCCACTGAGCGGGATAAAGCTGTCGCGAAAGAGGAGCAGGGCGAAGCCCGAGGTCATGAAGAGAATGAGCGTCAGATCACCTACCAGCGCGCCAAGCCGGTAGCCGGTCATGGTGTTGACCTGGCTCAGCGCAATGGTCAGGCCGAGGGTCATAAAGGCCAGGGCGAGGTACCGGCGGCTGCGCTCCCGATGTCGCAGCCAGTCGACCACCGTCAACAGACCGAGGGCCAGGAAGCTTAGGCTGACGACGGCCTGCACGAGATGCAGCGCGGCGGTCATCGAGACAACTGTACCCCGAGAGACTCAGAAAAACGACGCCTGCATGGGGGGAGGTGAAGCTACGCGGCCCGCTATCAGGTTTCCTGCAAGAGGTGATGGTACGAACGAGCGTTATCATCGTGGCGGCCCGTCGGGGACCGCCAGGAGGTGAGCGGGGCGAAGGACGCGCTACGGATTGCGATCGTCGCTCCGCCGTGGTATCCGCTACCGCCGAGCGGCTACGGTGGAACCGAACTGGTGGTCCATCTCCTCCAGAATGAGCTTCGCCAGATGGGGCACGACGTCACGACGTTCGGGGCCGCCGGCTCTACCCCCGGCGTGACGACTCTGGCCGACACATCCTGGAGTCGCGACCTCGGCGGACCGGATGAGCGAGCCCGTCAGGCAACCTACCTGGCTCGGGTCTATGGCGCCCTCCAGGGAGAGCGCTTCGACGTTCTCCACGACCACAGTGGCTACGAGGGAGTGGTGGTGGCGCTCAGCAGCGGGGTGGCGCCGGTCGTCGTCCACACCATCCACGGCGAGCTGCTGGAACCGATGACCTCCTTTTACCGAGAGGTGATGGACGGGGTCCGGCTATGCGCCATCAGCCTCAGCCAGGCCGCCAGCGCGCCAATCCTCAAGCTCGCGGGCATCGTCCACAATGCCGTCGAGGTACCGGCGGTGCCCCCCAGTGGCAATCATGAGCGGTATCTGATCGAGGTGGCTCGGATCATCCCGGACAAGGGCCAGCACCTCGCGATCGAAGTGGCTAGGCGTACAGGCCGCAAGCTGATCCTGGCCGGCAAGGTCGAGCGCAGCGGTGAGGGCGAGCGCTACTTCGAGGACCAGGTCGAGCCCCACCTCGGGCCGACCGTCGAGTATTACCCGAACGTGGCTGGTCAGCAGAAAACGCGGCTGATCTCGCGCGCGGCGGCCGGTATCTTTCCCCTGCAGTGGGCCGAACCCTTTGGCCTGGCCATGGTCGAATGCATGGTCGCCGGCACGCCGGTGCTGGCGCTGCGTTTTGGCTCAACGCCGGAGCTGATCGAACCCGGGGTCACCGGGTTCCTCGCCGAGGACGTCGATGGCCTGGTGGCGGCGGCCGGGCGGCTCGACGAAATCGATCGTGTCCGCTGTGCCGAGGTGGCCCGTGAACGATTTGGCCCGCACCATATGGCCGAGCGCTACCTCTCCGTCTATCGATGCGGCACGGTCGAGCTCGAGCCGTTTCCGGCTAATGGCTCAACCAGTGATGAGCTGGTCAGCCTCCAGCAAGCTGTGCCGACGCGTTAGCCATCCGGTCGATGATGGCCTTTCCTTCGCCCGTACTCTCGTCGAGCCAGCGCGGCTGCGCGTAGTTATCGATCACCACCGGCCGGTAGTCGACGCGCACCAGCCGGGTGCCGTAGAAGGTGTATCGGCCGACGACGCCTTCGCGGGTTTCCTGCGACCACATCTGGTCGAAGATGAAATTGCCGTGGGCATAGGTGATCAACTTGCCGTTGTAGATCTCCACTGGTTGCACCCAGTGCGGGTGATTGCCGATCACCAGGTCCGCGCCATCGTCGATGGCGAGGTGACCAATCTCCCGCGGGTTGTCGGGCGCGATCCCGGCCGCGGCAACCGGCAAGAGCTCGTACTCCTTGCCCCAGTGGAAGGCGACGACGACCACATCCGCCTGCGGCCGCACCAGGTCGATTTCGCGCTTGAGCTCGGCCCGGTTGATGTGGGTGCCGACGCCATTGAAGCCGAGAAACGCGAACTTCACGCCGCGAATGTCGCGGATCTCGTAGAGGCCGAGTCCTGACATGCCGATCCCATGCTTGGAGAGCAGGATCTGGGTCTCGTTGGTCCCGGCCGGCCCGAAATTTGTGAAATGGTTGTTCGCCAGGTTGGCGACGTTGACACCGGCGTAGTCCAGTCCGGCGATCGCCCGGGCGTCACCGCAGAATTTGAAGCCGCCATGGATGATCGGGCAGTTCTTGATCAGCGGCGATTCGAGGTTAACGTAGAGCAGGTCGCCGGTCTTGAGATAGTCGGCGGTCTGCCGCCACGGATAGAGCCAGTCGTGGTGGATGACGGTCTGGTAGTTCACCTCGCGCGCGGGGATAACGTCGCCGGTGGCGATGATCACCCTGAGCTGTGACGGGTCGTACCGGGCGAGGTCGGGCTTATCGCCGCCAAAGATGCTCGTCAGGCTGAGCTGCGGTGGCGTGGGTGTCGGCGTCGGGGTGGGGGTGGGCTTGGGCGTCGCGGCGATGGCCGCGACCGGCGAGCTCCCGGTAGGGGCGCCGATCGGCCCGGAGCAGGCTGCTGCCAACGGGAGGATAAGGAGTGGGAGCAGGCTCAGACGCTTCAAGCGCCGGTAGGATACACCAGCCACGGCGGCAGGGCCAGCCAGGACGCTGTGAAGTTGTCACCCTTAGTACCTTGCGCAGCAAGGAAGCTTGTGCTACATTGCCGGCATGCCGGCGGACGGACTCGTCAGCCAGATGCGCCGTGGGGCATTGGAGTATTGCGTGTTGGCGCTGATTCGAGAGCCGCCGCGTTACGCTTTCGAGCTGATCGAGGCGCTGGGTCGGACCGGCATGCTTACGACGGAGGGCACCTTGTATCCCTTACTGAGCCGGCTTCGGCGCGACGGCCTGGTCAAGACCGATTGGCGCGAGTCAACGGATGGGCCGCCCCGACGCTACTACGAATTGACCACCGAGGGCCGGCGCGCGCTAACGGCCTTCAAGAACGAGTGGACGAGCTTTCGCGGCGCCGTCGACGGAATCCTGCAAGAGGGGAAAAAACCATGACTGCCCCGCATGCCGACCAGCTGATCGATGGTTACCTGGCTCGCATCCGCGCCGCGGCCGGCGACCTGCCGGCCGCCGCCCGCAACGAATTGCTCGACGACATGCGATCGCACATCGCCGAGGCCCGTGTGCATGACTTGGAGGAGACCGATGCGAGCATCCTCAACATCCTCGACCGCCTGGGGGAGCCGGCCACCGTGGTGGCCGAAGCCCCCGACCGGCTGGGCATCCATCCATCACCGCCGTACCGCCCCGGGTTTCTCGAGGTGGCGGCCGTGATCCTCGTACCGTTCCTCTGGCCCGTCGGCGTGATCCTGCTCTGGATGTCCCCCGCCTGGCACTGGCGGGACAAGCTGATTGGCACCGTCATTCCACCGGGTGGCTACATCGGGCTGTCGTACATCCTTCTCGCGGGCACAACGACTGGCAGCAGCTGCACAACCATCAGGGATCAAGCCGGCCATCTGCTGCAGAGCAGCTGTACCGGATCTCCCGGATTGCCTGGCGTGGTAGCCGTGCTATGGGCCATCCTTCTGTTTGGCTCACCGCTCATCAGTGCCACCTATCTCGCCCTTCGACTCCGCTGGGGCAGCCCGCGGCAAACGGCCGCAACCGCGTAATGGCGGCTCAGGATTGAGGCCGATTCAAAAACGCCAGCGGGTCGCACCATATGGCTTCGCCGTCGCCACGCCGAAGGCCCTAATGGGCGTCACCACGTAGAGATGCCACGGCGGAGGCCCGGCGCTGGGAGCGCTGAATTCGGCGGTGATGGCGCCCTCGCTCGCGCGAGCCGGCCATCCCTGGGCCGCGTAGCGTTCCGCGAGTCGCTCCAGCGTTGACTGGTCGGTCACTTTCGTCGCCCGGCCTTCGACGACCAGGTCGAGCCCGGGGAGGGCCATGGAGAGCGCGCAGTTCGGATTCGCTGCCAGGTTGCGGCTCTTGCGTGTCCCAGGCCCGCTCGTGAAATAGAACTTTCCGTCCACCCAGAGGGCGCCAATGCCGGCCAGGTGCGGGCGCCCGTCGGGACGAACGGTGCTCAGCCAGGTCGTTCTCGGAGATTGCGTCACCGGGGCCGCCTCGAGTTGTTCGAGCGCGCGCGACCAGGGGATGGGCGGGTCTCCGTAAATGTCGAGATTCTTCTCTTCCATCAATGGTGCAGACCGACCGGCGGCCCAAACCTCATCGGTCCGACTTCGATGTTAGCGGTCGTTGCCGTGTGACGTCCCGGACTGGTCGCCGCCCTGCGATTTCGCACCGCCCGTCTGCGATTTTGCGGCACCGGCCTGTGAAAGTTGGCGCTCGAGCTCGGCCTGTGCCCCGGCGACTACCGCATCCATCGCGACGATCGCGCCGGAGGCCGACGGCCTGGTGGTGGCCAGCGCCGTCCGTTCGATTTCGGTGAGCGCAGCTTCGTCGGTGAGGATCAGCTGGTTGAAGGCCGGATGCGCGCTGCCATTCAGTTGGGAGGCCGCCTGCCGCAGGTGCTCGAGCGCGACGTGGTTGCGCTGGTAGGCATCGCGGATCGCCGCGCTCGGATCGATGGCGGCGGTGGCGGTTTCGCTGATCCGGCTGGCCGCCGTCTGCAGGGTCATCGGCAGGCTACTCGCGGCCGGCAGCGTGATGGGGGCCAGCGGCCGTTGCGGAGCCTGAGCGGCGTGGGCAACCACACCACTGGTCAGGGCGAACGCGATGACCATCACGAGCAACCGGTTCGTCATGCTGATTACCATCTGAATCGCCTCGCCCTCAGCTATCGTCGCCGCGCGTTTGCGACATTTCGTCGAGCGTTACGTCACGAGTTTCCAGCGGGTCGTCGCCTGTCATCAACCGGCGGGCACAATCAATTCACATTCGAGTACGGAGCCAGTCGTAGATTGATCGGCCGGTCGGCCGCACGGGTCGAGTCAGCCGATCCGTGGCTCCCATGCGTCGGTGCTGAGCACGACAGTGACCGGGCCGTCGTTGATCAGCTGGACCGCCATCTGCGCTCCGAACGACCCGGTCTCGACCCGCAGCCCGCTGGTGCGAAGGCGGCCGATAAACCGTTCGAGCAGGGGCCGTCCCTGCTCCGGCCGGGCGGCATGCAGGAAGCTCGGGCGGTTTTGCCCGCGGGCGTCCGCGAACAGGGTGAACTGGGAGACGACCAGGAAGGCCGCATTCACCTGCGTGGCGCTGAGGTTGAACTTGCCGGCCTCGTCGCTGAACACCCGCAGTTTGAGGATCTTGTCTGCGAGATAATCGGCGTCACGCTCGTTGTCGGTGTCGGCCACGGCCACCAGCAAGCAGTACCCCGGGCCGATCGACGCCTCGCCGCCGTCCCAGCGGACCGATGCTTCGCTCACGCGCTGGGCCACCACCCGCATCAGGGTGGCGGATTCCAGCCGGTCAGCTGCGCATCGGTCCGCTGCGTCAGCCAGCTTTCGATGTCCTGAAAGACCTTCTCCTGCTCGACCTCGTTGAAGATCTCGTGATAGAGCCCCGGGTACAGACAGAATGCGCGGCCCGGCGCGGTGGCGCCAGCGAAGAACCGCTGACTACCGATCGGGTCCACGATCTGGTCGTCGCGGCCGTGCAGCAGCAGAAACGGCACCCGGAGCTCGGCCGCCCGAGCAATGAACGCCTCGCCACGCGCGATCGTGTTCGCGTAAAGGCCGGCCGTGATCCGGTTGTGCACGAGGGGGTCACTGATATAGGCAGGGCCAATGGCCGGATCGTGGCTGAGCACGTTGGCGTTGATCTCGTTCGCGAAACTCGCCCTGGGCGCCACTTTCGGCAGCACGCCCGCCAGCGCCCGCTTCCACGCCGGCACCTTGACCTTCGGTACGAGCGCCGGTGCGGAGAAGACGGCTCGGTCGACCGGTGCTGGGCGGTCGAGCGCATAAGCGATGGCCAGCAGCCCGCCGAACGAATGCCCAATCAGGACCAGCGGCCCGCCGCTCTCGGCACCGGCGTGCCTCACGACGGCGTCGAGGTCGTCCAGGAGGGCGCTGAGATTTGGCGCGTGCCCACGCTGGCCGCCGCTGCGGCCGTGGCCGCGGTGGTCCATGCCATAGACGGTCGCGCCCAGTGGCGCAAACCACTCCGCCAGGTGTCGGTAGCGGCCGCCATGCTCCCCCAGCCCGTGCACGATGACGAACGTCCACTGGTGCGGTATGGCGGCCGCCTGCCAACGGCGCACGAACAGATGGAGGCCGTCCGCCGTTTTCAGCGTGTGGGTCGACTCGTTCACGGGTTGAGCTGGCGGAAGCCTCGATAGATGCGCATCGCCTCCGCCTCCGCTTCGAGGAAGGAGGGCGCGAAGTCCCGAATGCCTTTCAGGCTGAAGCCCCACATCCCGGGCTTGTCGCGGCGGAAGTAGGGGTTGGGGCGGTAGGTGGGAGGATAGAAGGTGATCGGCTCGCCCTCCATCTTCTTGATCACCGGGCGGGCGGCGAGCACGTCTTCGATCGGCATCCCCGAGGGCAAGCGGCCCTGCCGGATCTCCAGGTAGCGGAGCTTGGCAATCGGGTTTTCGTCGTCCTTAAGCGTCGCCCGGGCGTGAAAGCGTTGTGCGGCGTCATTGAGGAAATAGAGGGTGGCGATGGCATCGGTCTCATCGCCAAGCATGCGCAGGAAGCCGGCGGCCGAGAGCGCCCCGCCCTCCTCGTTGCGGGCGTGCCGGAAGTACTCCATGGCAAACAGATCGGTGGTGTTGTCCGTCGCCAACCAGAAGGCATCGCCCCGCCAGGCGCGGCTTCGGGAGAAGGCGCGTGCGTCTTTCTCCAGCTCGGCGAGCCGAGCGGGGACCACATCGTACAGGCGGTAAAACAACACGCGGCGCATGATGGTTTGGAGACAGTCAGTTAACGCCGCGCCTCGGCGGCAGCCGGTTTCATTTTAAGAAGTCGCACGCTGCGTGGCGGCAGGTTCAGCTTCAGCGTATTCGACTTGATGCCCAGCGACCGCCCACCGCGGCGCGGCGACCATAGATCGACCACGGAGTAGGCCCCGCCCATCCCCGTCGCCTCCTGGAAGAGCAGCCGATAGGGCCGGGCGGTATCAGTCCAGTTGTAGATGGCGACGATCGCGCCCCCCTCTGGCTCGCGTCGGACCCAGAGCGGCGGCAGCTCCTGGGGCGAGGCGAACCAGTGGTCCTGCGCCTCGCGTTCGGGAGCACTGAAGAGGTGCACCGGCTCTGCCGCCGGGCCGCCGACCAGTCCGAGGAGATTGGGGTTGCGCAACATGGCCAGCCGGTCGGCCGGGAGGGTTTCCAGGTCGTCGCCCAGCATGAAGACGCCGCCGGAGAGCGCCGCGATCGTGATCATCAGCCGCGCCTCGTCCGGGCTGAGTTGCGGCGCCGGCGCCATGACGACGTCGGCGTCCACCGCGAACAGCGATCGGTCGAAGAACAGGCGCGCGGCCTGGTTGCGCGCCATCGAAAGAATCAAGGGAAACCCGACTTCGGGTGGTCCCGCCTTACCGTTATCCATTGTCGGGATACCGACATCGCCGCCGATGCGGGCGCCGTGAACCAGGCCGACCACGGGCATTAACGGCGCGCCGCAGGCGAGGACGAAGCACGCTTCCGGTTTTCCCGGAGGATTGATGGCATCGACGATCCGCTTGAGGCCCAGCCTCAGCGCCTGGGTGCCGGTCACCGCTGGATCGTGGCGGCCGGCCTCGTAGGCGGCGGCGTAAAGAAAATCGAGCTTGTAATAGGTAAAACCATCACGCCGCAGTCCGCGGAACAGGTCGTCGAGGAATCGCAAGGCGTCCGGGTGGGTGGGGTCGAGGATGTGATAGGCCTTGCCCAAACGAGGATCGGTGAGCCGCGATCCGTCGCCTGCCTTCAACAGCCACTCCGGATGCGCGGCGGCAAGTTGCGAATCGGCGGCGACGTGGAAGGGCGCCAGCCAGATGCCCACCTCGAGTCGGTGCCGGTGCACCTGCGTTGCCAGCGTATGCAAGCCGCTGGTGAAGAACTCGTTCGCGATCCAGTCGCCCCAGCGCTGCCAGCGAGGCATCCAGCCATCGTCCAGCTGGATCACCGGGCGGTAACCGTTCGAAGAGGTCTTGACCAGCTCCGGCATCCGCTTCGCCAGGAAGGCGGCGTGCCGGGTGATGTCCCTCTCCGTCACCGCCAGCCCGAGGTGGTACCAGCTGCACCAGCCGCGCGGGACCGTCGCGAAGTTTCGCGCGCCGGAGGCGTGACCGGCCGCCGTCTGTGCCTTGCGCAAGGTGGCTGTGCCGTCGTCGCCATAGAGCAAAAGGATCGGATCGGAGACCAGGCCGCTCTGCGGCGGCACCTCGAGCCGCAACTCCTCCGGCAGGCCGCTGCGCTGTTCCGGTTGCGAGAGCGGCGCTCCCTGTTGCTCAGCGACGAAGGTGGGAATGCTGGTCGGCAGCGAGTTCCCCGGGTGTTCGTCGCGGTGGTAATGCCAGCGGAACACGGTGGCAAAGCGACTCGCCTTCAGCACCTGGGCGACGAACATCGACTGGCCATCACTGATCGCCGCGGTCCACCAGGACGTGGCCGGCGGCTTGGAGTCGCCCTCCTTGACGGCCTCGTCCAGCGGATGGATGCCGGCATAGTCCCACGACTGGTAGCCGTTGATGAGCACGCTCGCCCGCCAGGGTTCCTGGCCGACCTGCAGCCGCCCGCCCTCGCCCTCGATCATCACCGGCCGCCAGCCGTTGAAGGTCACCGCCGCGTCGCCGTTATTGTTGAGCTCGCACTCGATGACGACCCCGCCCTCATGCGGGATCAGGCGGGCGGTGGCCAGCGCCGGGCCCGCCTGCCAGTGGAGCGCGAAGGCGTCCGAATGCGCCAGTGGGTTCGCCGTACTCGCATACCACGCCCCGTTGAGCTTCACGGCGCAGGCGGCGCGTTGAACCACCGGGCGGTCGGCAACGAGGAGGGTAAAGGTGCCGGCCCGCTGGTCGGCGAGTGGCGTTAAGTCCAGATCGCCGTCAGTCTAGCGTCAAATTCGGCGCTCGTTGCCGGCGGACCCGGCCAAAGGGTTTGCGCCCCTCGAGCGCCTGGATGAAGAGG
>Ga0209805_1001749_pt1 | contig 12913 bp, 12 predicted proteins | sample GraSoiAngelo_148_FD_185905 | JGI IMG/M metagenome (GOLD analysis project Ga0209805, IMG submission 185905) | Grasslands soil microbial communities from the Angelo Coastal Reserve, California, USA - 14_1009_09_20cm (SPAdes) (version 2) | ecosystem: Environmental > Terrestrial > Soil > Grasslands ... | reverse complement strand
AGGTTCATCGTCGGCCTATATACGCGCGGGAACTGACCGGCGTTCCGTCAGCGAAGCGCGGCCTGCTGGGCGGCGATGAGCTGGCCGATCCCGTCGAGCGCGAGCGCCAGGACGCGGTCGAAGTCTCCACGGGAGAACGGTCGGCCCTCGGCCGTGCCCTGCACCTCGATGAGCTCGCCCTCGCTGGTCGCGACGACGTTCACGTCGGCGTCGGCGATCGAGTCCTCGGCATACGCCAGATCGAGGAGCAGGTCACCCCTCACGTAGCCGGCGGAGACCGCGGCGACGTTTCGCACGATAGGCGAGGGCTTGACCTTGCGCACCGCATGCGCGAGCGCGATGAAGCCGCCGGTGATCGCGGCCGTCCGCGTGCCGCCGTCCGCCTGGATGACCTCGCAGTCGACCACGATGCTCCGCGGACCGAGCGCCTTCAGATCGATCGCCGCGCGAAGCGCGCGGCCGACAAGGCGCTGGATCTCGAAGGTCCGCCCGCCCGGACGCCCGGCGATGCTCTCGCGTTGGCTCCGCTCGGGCGTGCTGCGCGGAAGCATCGCGTACTCCGCGGTGATCCACCCGGTCCCCTTGCCCTCGAGGAACTTCGGCACACTTTCCTGAAGCGTCGCGAGACACAGCACCTTCGTGTCACCGAAGGAGATCTCCGCGGAGCCTTCGGCGAACTTCGAGACGCCGAGGTTGATGGTGATCGGACGAAGGGCCGTGGGCGTGCGGCCATCCGGCCGCGCGAAGGTCACGCGGTCTCCTCCCACACGCGGCGCATCTCTTCGGGAGCGTAGGACTCCAACGCGCGGCCATCCGCGGCGGCGCGTGCCTCGACGCGGCCGACGTGCATCGCGAAGCGCTCGTTCGCATCGCGGAGCGCGGTCTCCGCGTCGAACCCGGCATCGCGCGCCGCCGCGACGACGTCGAAGAGGAGCTCGCCAAGAAATTCCTGATCGTCGATGTCGAGCGGGAGGTCGAGACGCGGCGGTTCGAGCTTCACTCGAGCGGCACGCTCGAGCATGCGTTCCGCAGCGAAGAGTGCGGGCAGCTCGCGCGGGACGCCGCTCAGCAGGCTATGAGCGCCGCCGTCCTGCTCCTCGCGCTTGATGCGCTCCCACTGCGCGAGAAGCTCGCCACCGGACGAGATCTGCGTTCCCGCGAACACATGGGGGTGGCGTCGGATGAGCTTTTCGTTCAGGCGGCGCGCGACCTCGTTCGCGTCGAACGTACCCTCCTCCCGCGCGAGCTCCGCGTGCAGCGCGATCTGCAGAAGAAGGTCGCCCAGCTCGTCGCTGAGAAGCGCCGGATCGCCCGAGTCGAGAGCGGCGAGCGTCTCGTAGGCCTCCTCCAGAAGGTGCGGGCGCAGCGAGACGTGCGTCTGCTCGCGGTCCCAGGGGCACCCGTCGGGTGCGCGAAGCCGTTCGACGATGCGCAGCACCGTATCGACAGACGCAAGATCAGCGAAGGGCTCGAGTGGCGCGAGGACCACAAATCGCGGTCCTCCAGCGGAATCGCGCTCGGCTTGGCCGACGGTGCTCGAGCGGTCGGGCTCGAGGAACGTCACCGGATGCGCGGCGGGATAGCGCGCGCGGATGAGTGCCCAGTCGACGGGGGCATCGAGGACGATGGCGACCGCGCGAAAGGTCGAGAACGCATGCCGATCGAGGCGGCTCGCCGGGACGAGATCGATGCCGGCGGGCCAGCGCTCGAGAACGGCGGCGAGCGCCGCCGTGCTACTCGAACTCGAGGCCGGGGATGAGGCGGACGATATCGTGAGCCTTCTTCTGCTGGTTCAGCCAGTACTGGTAGGCGCTGTCGGTGATCGTCTTCTTCTGCGTGTCGTCGAGATCGCGCGAATCCGACTTCTCGATGACCTTGTACCAGGTCGTCGTGGTGAGCCCGTTGTGCTGCTGACTCACCTTGCCGGCGTCGAGAGTGAAGAGCTCCTTCTCCGCCGAAAGGTCGGTGATCATTCCGCGCGCGATCCAGCCCATGTCACCGCCGTTGTCCTTGGTGGCGGAGTCCTCGGAGTACTGCTTCGCGATCGCGGCGAAGTCGGTGCCGGCATCGAGGGCTTTGCCGACGTCGGCGACCTTCTTGAGCTGATCGGTGAATGCCTGGAAATCGCCGCCCACGGGACGGGGCGTCGCGACCTGGATCTGCGCGACGTGTACCTGCGCGACCGGAGACACCACCGTGGCCTGCTGCCGCTTGGTGAACAGGTCGCGCAGCAGGTCGTGCTGGCTGTGCCACTTGATGTCGGCTTCGGTGAATTTGCTCGCGAGCCATCTCTTCACGATGTCGTTCTGGGCGGGCCCGCGCCGTTCCTCGACCTGGATGACGTGGTAGCCGTAATCGGTCTTGATGGGATCGGAGATCTGCCCGATCGCCATCGCGTTGGCGGCGTTCTCGAACTGTGGCACGAACCCGCCTTTCCCCACCCAGCCAAGCTCCCCACCCGAGGGAGCGCTTTGCGGGTCCTGCGAGTAGTCCTTGGCGAGCTGGTTCCAGAGGGTCTGATTGTTGGGGTCCTGGCGCAGCTGATCGCGGATCGCGGTCGCCTTCGCGAGCGCGTTTGCGTCCTCAATGGCCTGGTCGGGAGCGGACTTATCGAGGGTGATGAGGATGTGACGGCTTCGAAATTGGCTGAAATCCTCTTCGTAGCGCGCGTCGATCTCCGCTGGCGTCATGACGATTGCCTCGGCCTTGGCCTGCTTGTCGAGGATCGCGTACTCCTCGAGCGTGTTCAGGGCGCCGCGATCGAACGAAGCCTTCTGCTCGGCGATCTGCGGGTCGTTTTCGTAGCCCGCCGGCACTCCGTACTCGACGTAAAAACGCGAGAGCTCGTACGCCTTTTCCTTCGTCCAATCACGCATCGCGACCGAGCGGCCGTCGAACGTCATCGCGGCCTTGAGGTTGTCCGTGTAGTACTTGCTGCTCGCCCCCCAGCTGACCAGGCCCAATACGAAGAAAAGCACCGCTGAGAACACGGTCACGATGACCGCCTGCTGGCGGCGCTCGCGCTGCCAGCGCGCGCTTCGCTGCCTGCGAGTGAGACGCGGAAGTGGGATCTTGCGGGCCATATGTGGGACCTAAATTGTACGGGAGTTATCGGGCGACACTGCGGTATACGGCGAGCGTTTCGTCCGCCGCGCGGTCCCATGAGAAGACGCGTGCGCGCGGGCGCGCGCGTGCACGCAGGCCGGACCGCAGCGCCTCGTCAGCGAGAAAGCGACCGAGCGCGTTCGCGAGCGCGTCTTCTTCTCCGATCGGGACGAGAAGACCCGCGTCGCCGACGACCTCCGCCACGGCGCCGCCCGCGTACCCGACCACCGGAGTCCCGGCGGCGAGCGCTTCGAGCGCGGTGAGGCCGAACCCCTCGAGGAACGCGGCGTGAAGCAGGCACTCGGCCCCCGCATAGAGAGCGGCGAGCGTCGGCTCGTCCACGAAGCCGGTCACGATCACGCGATCGCGTGGGGCGCGTTCGTTCTCGAGAGCCTCGCGCAGGTGGGACGAGAGCTTCCCGAGCTCGCCGACGATCACGAGCCGCAGATCCCTGTCACGATCCGCGGCGGCGGCGAATGCGCGGAGCAGCCCACGCATGTTCTTGCGCGGGTCGAACTGCCCGACGTAGAGGACGTACCGCTCGGGCACCCCGAAACGGGCACGGGCCAGCGCCCGCCCGTCGGCGGCGGGGGGTGGATCGAATTCGCTGTCGACGGCTTCCGCGACGACGATCACGCGGTCCGCGGGCACGCGAAGGCGCTCGACGACGTCCCGCTTCGTCGCTTCGGATACCGCGATCACCGCATCCGCATGCCGCGCGAGCGCGTACTGCCAGGCATGGCCGAGTCGTGAATACGGAAGCCGGAGATAGTGTGCCGGCCAGCGGAGTGGAGCGAGGTCGTGGATCGTCACGACGGCTGGAAAACGGCGCCGCGCCGGCAGCGAGAGCTGCGTCGAGTGATATACGTCGACCCCTTTGCCCCCGAGCTCGAGCGAAAGAAGCACCGGGTCGAGCGCGAGCATCGAGAGCTCGGGACGGCGGAGCCGCGAGCTCGCGATGTCGTCGTGCGCCGGAAGAAGTCCGGGGTCGGGCGGCGGAAAGTTCCGCAGTCGCAGAAGGGTCCACTCGACATCGCGTGGTGACCGGCGAGCGAACGCCGCGAGGAGGTTCCGCGTGTAGCGCCCGATGCCTCGAACGCGCGCCACGGTCTGCAAATGGCGGGCATCGATGGCCACACGCACCGTTCCTAGACTATCGGCGGTCGTGATATCCGTGATCGTTCCCACCTACAACGAAGCCGGCTCGCTCCCGCCACTCGTCGAACGACTCGCCGGTGCCATGGCGGGGCACACCTGGGAGCTCGTCGTCGTCGACGATGGCTCGCCCGACGGCACGGCGGACGTCGCCGCTCGGCTTTCGGCGAAGCATCCGGTCTGGGTCGTCCGCCGAGCGGGAAAGGCGGGACTCGCCTCCGCCGTGATCGCGGGGTTCAACGAGTCCCGCGGCGACATCCTCGTCGTCATGGATGCCGACCTGTCGCACCCTCCGGAGACGGTTCCCGCCCTCGTGAAGGCGATCGACGACGGCGCCGACCTTGCCGTCGGCAGCCGGTACGTCAAGGGCGGCGCGACGATGGACTGGCCGCTGCGCCGCCGCGTCGTCTCGAGGGTCGCGTGCCTGATCGGCAACGTTCTCGTCCCAGTGCGGGATGCCACGAGCGGGTTCTTCGCGGTGCGCCGCACCGCGATCGACGGTGTGCGCCTCAACGCCATCGGCTTCAAGATCGGGTTCGAGGTCATCGCGCGCGCCAGGACGAAGACGGTGGTCGAGGTGCCGTACACCTTCCGCGACCGCGAGCTCGGCGCCTCGAAGTTCGGCCGCCGCGAAGTCGTGCAGTATCTCCAACAGGTCGGCATGGTGACGCGCGACAAGGTGCTGGGGAGACTCCATTGAAGGCGGGCGACATCGTGCTCCGCGAGGCGAAGCTGTCCGACGCCGAGTTCGTCGCCGACATGGATACGGCTATTCGCCCGGACGAGCCCCGCGACCCGACGATCTTGAAGGACTACTGGCGCAATCCCGAGGACAACACGAAGATCGAACGCTTCATCGGCGAGATCGGCGGCGAGCGCGTCGGCTTTGCCCACCAGCGACACGAGATGTGGAAGACCCCGAAACGCTACGGGAACGTGTCGGGCGATCTCATGCCCGCCCAGAGGACCGCGACGCGCATCGATGCGCTGTTCGCCGCGATGGAGGAGCGGTCGCGCTCGGACGGGACGGACACCTTCACGACGTGGTGCTGGGAGGACGACCGGCTTCGGATAGGCGTCGTTCAGGCGCGCGGATACGTCGAGGAGCGGCGCCAGCGGTTCTGGGAGCTCGACCTTGTCGCGAACCGTTCGAAGCTCGAGGCGATGGCCGCGGAGTCGCGCGCGAAGATGCGCGCGGAGAAGATCCGCGTGCTGACCATCGACCAGGACAGCGATCCCGAGAAGTGGAAGAAGCTCTGGCAGATGAGCGAAGAGGCCATCCACGACATCCCGACGACCGTTCCGTTCACTGGCACAACGTTCGACGATTTCATGAAGTGGATGCGCTCACCGGGGCTGCACGCAGACCGCGTCTGGATCGCCCGCGACGGCGACGCGATCCTAGGTGTCTCGATCCTTTCGTACCCTCAAATTCGAAACAGTGATGCAAGCAATTGCGCTCGGCGTTGACAAGGTGCGCACCGACAACGACTTCAAGAACAAGCCGATTCTCCACATCAACGAGACGATGGGCTACCAGCGGCGACACGATGGAATCCAATTCATGCGCAAGGCCTAGAGCTCTCGCCACACGCGGCCCATCTCCTGCTTGGCGCTGGTCCTGTCCCGGGCTCGGGGCCGTGCCCTCGCCGCATCCTCCCCACCTAACGCGTCGTTCGCTCTGCTCACTCCGCGTGGTGGGTCCCCGGGGCACCCGCGGCTCGTGCACAACCCGCTCGCCCGTGCCACCCGCGCCGTCCCGAATTAGCCGCGTGTGGCGAAAGCGTCAGGCGATATGGAAGCGGAAGCTGGCCTCGCGCTGGAAGACTTCGTAGTCGTCGTTCTCGTTTCGGAGATATGCCGCACGCAGCTCGGGCCGAGCATCGAAGTCTCCGAAGCCTTGGAGGGCGTCGTACGCCTCGAGCGGCTTCTTGGTGAGGATCAGGAAATCGGTCTCACCGGCTCCGGCATCGTGGCGGTCCACACTGCCGGTCTCGCCGATCGCGGCCGAGACGCGCTCTTCGAGGTGCCTGAACTCGTCGAGATCGCGGTAGGACGAGCCGGGGACCGGAAGAACGAGAAGGAATTCCACTGCTGCGAATCTAGGTGCCTCGGCGCCGCGTGGTAGAGCGCGATAGTCCCAGCGGCGCGCAGTACTTCGTGGTCAGCGTCACGGTAGGGTCTCCCTCTGCGTTGGTCTGGACCCCTCTGCCAGAGCCCCCCGGGCAATGGGTCGATCGCGTCGCTTCGGTCGTCATCGGTCATCGCGGCGAACAACGACTTTCAGCTTTGCTGACCGGGCCTCTGTTCAGTCTCCTTTTTCGTCACGTTCATCGTCAGATGACTGAATCCACGATCCTCGCCGCCCAGATCCGCCAAGCGATTCGCGACCTTCTCGTGCTCTGTCTTCCCGGCCACCCCAGGATCTGCGGGCCCGTCGAAGACCACGATCCACTTCTCACCCTGCCTGCTGATCCGCGCCGCGACGTCTTCGTCGACGATGCGTTCGATCGCGCTGAGCGCGCCATTCAAAGTCCCGAACGCGAACGTGTGCTCCAGCCTGGTGCCGGACGGAAACATCGCCGCGATCGAAGGGTCGGCCTCGCCGGCTTCGAAGGGCGCCACCGCGAACTTGGCTGGATCCATCCCGGCTTTGCGCATAGCGTCCGCGATCTTCGGATCGACCGGAGATGTGTCGCCGGGCGCTCGCGGAATGAGACGGTATTTCCTCGGGCCGATCAATTGCCCTTCATGAACTCGCGGATCGATGTCGTGACGCGGTCGATCTGTTCGTCCGTCAGCTCCGGGTACATCGGTAGCGACAGGACCTCGGTCGCAAGCCGTTCGGTCACGGGCAGATCGCCCTTGCGATAGCCGAGGAACTCGGCCGACTGCTGCAGGTGGATTGGGACCGGATAGTGGATCTGCGTACCGATGCCCCGCTCGCCCAGGTACTTCCGGAGGTCGTCCCGACGGCCGCCAGGCACCCTGATGCAGTAGACGTAGAAGACGTGGCGCTCGCCGCTCGGGATCTCGGGTCTGATCACGCCTGAGTCCTCGAGGAGCTTGTCGTAGGCGCGAGCGACCTCGCGCCGGCGCTTGTTCCACTCCGGCAAGCGCCGGAGCTTGATCCGCAAGATCGCCGCTTGAATCTCGTCGAGGCGCGCGTTGTAGCCGACGACCGGGTGGTAGTAGCGGGTCGACTGTCCGTGCTCGCGGAGCGCACGAAGCTCCTCCGCCAGGCGATCGTCGTTCGTCGTGATGCTCCCGGCTTCGCCGTACGCGCCCAGGTTCTTCGAGCAATAGAACGAGAAGCAGTTCACGCGGCCACCGGAGCCGGCCTTCTTGCCGTCGTCGAGAAGCGCACCGTGCGCTTGCGCGGCGTCTTCGATGATCATGATGTTGCGGTCCTGCGCGATCTGTCGAAGGGGCTTCAGGTCGACGGTACGGCCGTACAGGTGGACCGGGATGATCGCCTTGGTGCGAGGAGTTATCGCCGCGGCGACGGCGGCAGCGTCCATGTTCATCGTCCGCTCGTCCACTTCGACGAGGATGGGCCGCGCGTTGGCATAGAGGATCGCCTCGACGGTCGCGAAGAACGTGTGGGACACGGTGATGACCTCGTCGCCGCTCGACACGCCGCAGGCCCGGATCGCGAGCTGGAGGGCATCGGTGCCGCTACCCACGCCGATCGAATGCTTGGTGCCGATGTATGAGGCGAACTCGTGGTCGAACGCCTTGACGTTCGGCCCGATGGTGAGCTGCATGCTTTCGAGCACGTCATCGATCGCTGCCCGCACCTCGTCGCGGATCGTGGCGTACTGCGCCTTCAGGTCGACAAGAGGGATCTCTTCTGTGGCGACTGCGGTCATGGCGCTTTGGTCTCCTTCATACCTTCACCCGCTCCGGCATTCGTGGTCGAAGGCTTTGACGTTCGGCCCGATGGTGAGCTGCATGCTTTCGAGCACGTCATCGATCGCTGCGCGTACCTCGTCGCGGATCGTGGCGTACTGCGCCTTCAGATCGACGAGAGGGATTTCTTGAGTGGCGACTGCGGTCATGGCGCTTTGGTCTCCTTCATACCTTCACCCGCTCCGGCAGGTCCTTGAGCCACGCGTAGGCATGCGGGTAAATGCCGACGAAACACGCAAGGTCGCGGATGTCGTCCTTGAGCTGCACCGCCGGATTCCCGGCCCACACCGTCCGCGCCGGGACCGCGTGACGCACGACGCTTCCCGCGCCGATGAGCGCGTCCTCGCCGACCTCGACACCCGGCAGGATCGTGCTGTTCGCGCCGATGCGCGCGCGACGGCGGACTACGCCACCTTTCACGCAATCGAGATAGGCAGGGCATTGCGGATGCGGATCGTCGGTGAAGACCACGTGTGGCCCGAGGAAGACGTCGTCGTCGATTTGCGTGAGCTCGAGAAAGCAACCGGTGTGAACGCGCACGCGCGAGCCGATCCGATTGCCGAACTCGAGAGACGCGTGTGTCCCGACCGAGACGTCGTCGCCGATCACGTTGTCCTCGCGGATCGAGGCGCCCTGCCCGGTCTGGAGACGGGCGCCGATGCGCGTTCCGGCGTAGATCGTCGTGAACGGGCGGATGACCGCGCCAGGACCGATGACGAGCTCGAGCTCGCCATCTTTCTTGCCGCGCGGAGCGCGTCCCAGGATCGCGTACTCGCCGACGATGCTTCCCTCGCCCAGCCGGACGTTCGGCGAGACGATCGCGGTAGGGTGCACCGTCGTCTTGAGGCCGGCGCTCATGCCCGCACGGGGTCCAGCCGGTATGCGACTCGCGCGCCGCCCGACCGGAGCGATCGCATGGCGAGCTCGAGGACCCGGACGACGGTCAGGCCGGCCTCACCGTCGCTTCGTGGCTTCTTGCCGTCCCGGACACATTCGATGAAGTGGCGCATCTCGACCTGCAGCGCTTCGGTCATTGGAATGCGCGGGCTGTGGATGTCGCCGGCGCGGTAGCTGCGGCGAAGCTCGTCGCTCTCGAGCTTGTCGACGCCCTGGTCGTAGATCTTCACCTTCTCGACGCCCTGCACGTCGTCGTAGACGACCATTTTCTGCGAGCCGATCACGATCATCGTCCGGAGCTTGCTCGGCGCAAGCCATGAGAGATGCGCGTGCGCGATCGCTCCTGAGGGGAAGCCGATCTGGAGGAAGACGACGTCCTCGATCGTCGGCTGCACGTAGCACGCGCCCGTGCACTGGACCCAGAGCGGTTCCTCATCGAGCCAGTAGAGCATGATCGAGACGTCATGCGGGCCGAGATCCCACAGCACGTTGATGTCGAACTGGTGCAGCCCGAGATTCACGCGCTGGCTGTCGATGTAGTGCACACGGCCGATCCCATCCGATTCGAGGATGTTCTTCACGGCGACGACGGCCGGGTTGTAGACGAAGGTGTGACCGACCATGAGCGTCTTCTTCGCCCGGTCAGCCGCGCGAACGATCGCTTCAGCATCGCTCACCGTGTGGGCCAATGGCTTCTCGACGAAGACATGCTTCCCGGCCGCGAACGCCTCCTCGGCGAGCTTCCGATGGGTGCGCACCGGCGTGACGACGCAGATCGCGTCGATCGAGGGGTCCTCAACAAGCTCGCGGTAATCCGTTGTCACACGCACCGCCGGAAAGCGCTTGCTGATGACGTCGAGCCGCTCCTTCGAGAGATCCGCCACGGCGACTGCCTCGGCCCCAGGCGCTTCGTGCAGGTTTCGCACGATGTTCGGCCCCCAGTAGCCCGCCCCGATCACACCCACGCGCACGGGATTGCTCAAGAAGACCGAATTCTAGGGTTCGCGGCGTTGAGAGAGCGTTACTGTCCTGTGGCGGTACGAAGCTGCGCGAGGTCGTCTTGTAGCAGCGCTATCTGGCGGCCGTATTCGGCGAAGTCGCCGGCCTTAAGGGCTGCCTGTGCCGCGTTGTAGTGGTCGGTCGCCGACTTGACGAGGGCGGCCACCGCGGGTGATGCCGTCGTCGTCGGTGGCGGGGTGGTCGTCGCCGGCGGAGTTGTCGTTGGCGGGGGTGTCGTGGTCGGTGGCGGTGTCGTGGTCGGCGGCGGTGTCGCGACCGTGCCCGCCCCGAAGAGCGCCTCGATGGACTTGCTGAACGAGTCCGTCATGACGACCTTGTCCTGCGTGGCGAGGATGACACGCTGGAGCTCGGGGATGCTGCTCTGCGTCGACTGGACGTAGACCGGCTCGAGATAGACAAAGCTGTTCCCCGTCGGGAGGACCAGAAGGTTTCCGCGGATGCAGGTCGCGCCGCCCCCGCCGCAGAGCAACGTGAACTGCTGGCGAATGGCTGAGTCGGCGTCGACGAGCGCCTCGACCTGCGCCGGACCCAGGATCGTCCGGTCGCGCGGGAACGTGAGCACGCGCAGCCTGCCGTAGTCGGGCGCGTCGGCGCGGCCGGCGATCCAGGCCACCATGTTGTCGCGCGCGCCTCCGGCCGGCGTCATCGGCACGAACAGAACAAATTCCGGCCGGTCCGAACCGGGCAGGCGCGTCGTGACGTAGTACGGCTCGATGGGCTGCTTCGGTCCTCCCTGCACCAGGATCTCGTTCGCGATCTTCCACGCGTCGCTGCGATTGAAGTAGTCGTCGGGGTTCGTCATGTGGTAGAGCGCGAAGACTTGCGTCTGGATGCTCAGGAGCGACTCGGGATAGCGGATGTGCGCCCTCAACGCTTCGGGCATCTCGGCGATCGACTTGAAGAGAGCCGGGTAGATCTTCCGCAAGTTCTGGATGACAGGATCCTTGTCATCCACGACGTAGTAAGTGATCGATCCGTCGTATGCGTCGGTGACGACTTTCACGCTGTTGCGAACGTAGTTGAGATGACCACCGGCGATCGATGTCGAGCCGAGGCCGAGAGCGGAGAAGTTCTCGCTGTAGGGGTAGCGAGCGCCCGTCGTGAAGGCATCGTTGATCCAGTAGAGCTTGCCGTTCGCGATGACCAGATACGGGTCGGGGTCGTACTCGAGGAAGGGCGCGATCAACCGCTCGCGCGAGACGATCGGTCTATGGAACAGCAGCCGGCTGTCGGAGGTGATCTGGTTCGACACGAGGAGGTTCGGGAAATCGCCGAGCCGCAGCGTGAACAGGATGCGGTCCCACAGGGAACCGATCCCGACGCCACCGGTGCCGCTGAACTGCGTGGTCACGTTGCCCTGAACGGTCGTGTAATCGAATTCCGGTTGGTTCGTGTCGACGATGACGTAGTCGCTCGCGAGCTCGCCGTAGTAGATCCGGGGTTGGTCGATCTTGGGTTCGCCAACCGGCGGGATGTCGCTGACCGCAAAGAGAGGCTTGCCCGCGCTGTCGACGGCTCCGACCGCTGTCGCCACGGCTCCGAACCCGTGCGTGAAGATGAGATGCCGGTTGAGCCAGCCTTGTGCCGGAAGGCTGTTGGACGAGAGCTCGCGCGCGGAGAGAAAGACCGGTGTTTCCTTACCGCCTATCTGGTAGCGATCGATGTCCACGTCGTTGAACGTGTAGTACTGGCGGAGCCCCTGCAGCTGCGTGAACGCGGACAACAGCGGGCGGTAATCCCACAGCCGGACGGTCGTGATGTCCGATAGATCGGTCCGCACGTCGGCGACTGTCGGCGCGGCACCGACGTCGAACGCCGACTCGTCGATCGCGTCGAGCGAGTACGCGGCCCGGGTCGCCTGGATGTTGCGCGCGATGTAGACGCGCTCCTTGTTCAACGGGTCTGGCGAAACGATGAAGTTCTGGATCAGCGCCGGGTAGATGCCTCCGACGACGAGGCTGGCGGCGAACCAGAGGACGATCGCTCCGCCGAGGATCCAGAGCGTGCCACGAAAGGCGTTGGCGAAGCACGCCAGGGCCGCGATTCCGACGATGACGCTGAGGATGGTGAGCGCCGGCAGGCGCGCGTTGATGCTCGTGTAGCCGGCGCCGACGAGCACGGTCTCCTGCCGGAAAAGAAGGTCAAACTGGTCGAGCAGGTACCCGCCCGCGATCAGCGCGAGGAAGAGCCCGCCGAGGATGGAAAGGTGCGCGCGGGCGGGCCGCGCGAGCGCTAGCGCGGTCCGGCCCGCCACCCGGATGTCGGCGCTCGCAAGCGAGCCGGTCGCGACCCCGATGACGCCTCGCACGAAGTAGAGGACGACGACGCCGATCGCGATGACGATGAGCGCGACGAGAAGCCAGCCGCGCAAGAACTCAAGCACCGGCAACGTGAAGAAATAGAAGCCTATGTCGCGGCCGAAGACCGGATCCGTCGCGCCGAACGGGACCTGATTGACCCAGCGCAGCAGGATGTCCCACTGGTCGCCACCAGCGAGCCCGAAAAAGAACGCGGGGATCAGGAGGAGCCACATGAGCCGGAGGGTCGTCGGCAGCGCGCCACGCCGTCGGCGCTCGGCCTCGACGACGACCCGCGGCACTTGCGGACGGAGCGCGAAGTACACGTTCGGCAGAGCCAGGATGAAGAAGCCCGCTCCGAACACGGCGAATGCGTAGAACCCGGCCGTGAAACGCCGCAGGTAGACCGACTCGAGACCGAGGCTACGGAACCAGAGGAGATCGGTGAGGAAACCGACGAGGGGGCCGATCAGGACCGGGATGAGAAGGATGAGAAAGATGACGATGGCCAGGATCACGAAGCGGCG
>Ga0209805_1001748_pt1 | contig 12916 bp, 11 predicted proteins | sample GraSoiAngelo_148_FD_185905 | JGI IMG/M metagenome (GOLD analysis project Ga0209805, IMG submission 185905) | Grasslands soil microbial communities from the Angelo Coastal Reserve, California, USA - 14_1009_09_20cm (SPAdes) (version 2) | ecosystem: Environmental > Terrestrial > Soil > Grasslands ... | reverse complement strand
CTGCAGCTGCTTCAGGCGACGGTAATCGCGCTGCGTTTCCGGATCGAGCTCGCCGTTGGTCGTGTGGCGTCTCCGGTCCTCGGCCTGTTTCTGATAGGTGCGCGCGTATTTCTCGACCTGCTTGCGCAAGTTGCGCACCTCGAGCCGCAAGGCGTCGGCGATGGCATCAAATTGCGCGTCGAGATCGTCGAGTTGGCGGACAGCGCGGGTGTTCTCTTTCGTGGCCGAAGTATCGCCTACGGAATCCGCAGGAGCACGAATCCCGGAGCGCGTCCGAGCACGGTCCAACCCGATTCGATACCACGGATCGCGATTGGGTCGCTCGGTCGCACCAGAATTGACCGAATGCCACGCCTCGCCACCACCTCGGGCCATCCCGGTTCTGCCGCGATGACGGTCTGGTAGTCGTCGAGCACGCCGCAACACCGATACGGCGTATAGCGACCATCGATGAACACGGGCGTCGCCGGCGCGTGCCAGATGAGCCAACCGCCCCAGTCGTAATGGTTGAACAACCCTGGGCCGGCCGGGATCACGGAGAGGGCCGCGACGGGAAAACGCGACTCGTCGGGTGCGGTCGGGGCGATGCCGGTCGCAAGGATCCCCAGGATGAGCGCTGCGGCGACCGAGACTCTGCTCATCACACGCGTATTCGGCTCAGAGGGATTGAATGGTCGCGCCGGCAGACGTAGGCGTAGAACGCCGAGGGCGGGGGGACCGTATAGCGCGAGGTACGGCGCCGCGGCGATCGCGAAGAGCGGCGTATGACGGACGGCACTGGCCGCTAGAAGCACGATCGGCAGGAGAATCGCGGCCTCGCGCGCGGGCATGCATCGGGTGATAAGCGCGACGGCGGCAACGAGTCCGACGGTCAGAACAAAGAGAGCGCCTATCGCGGTGTGGATGTCCGGCACCGCCCATTCCTGTATCTCGCGCGGCGGCGTGAGAAAGTGAAAGCCCGGTGCGGTCCAGGCACCAAGACCCGCGGGCGTCAGGAGGGTCACCGCGACGCTTGCGAGGGTGACGATCGCGTACGCACGCCGTCGCGCTGGTTCGCGCCAGGCCCCTTCGAGCGAAACGACGGCGACCAACGCGACACCGAGCGCGAACGAACCATGGAGATTCGACCAGATCAGTACAAGCGGGACGACGAGCGCGAGCGCGCGATCGGATCCAGCGCGTGCAAGCCGTAGCAAGAGAAGGAGCGCGGCGAAGCACACAAACCCAAAGAGCTCCGGTCGCTCCGACCACACGTACTGCGAAACAAGGATCGCCGGCACGCTGGCGACCAGAGGGACGAGGAGCCGAGCGCCGCGCCCGACGATCGCTGCGTTCGCGAACACGAGCGCCATGAGAGTCGCGACGGCGACTGCGCGGAGCAAGACAAGGCCGGCCCAGCCGTCGATCAGGTAGGCGCCGTATAGGAGCAGCTGACCCATCCACTGGTCGGTGGAGACAGGTGCGCCTCCCTCGCCGTCGCGAGATGCCAGTACACATCGGGGTCGCCCGCTGGGCGACTCGCAGATGCGGCGCCGATCGCGGCACCGAGAAGAATGGCGAGCGCACGACCTCCGTGGATCATGGCCGGGCGAGGAGGACATAGCTGTCGGACGACGAGAGCACGCGCCATCCGAGCTCGGCGGCACGGACCGCTCCCGCATCCGCGGGCTTGAGCAACAACGCACGGATGTCGCGGCGCGCAATGACAGCCTGCCAATCGGGGTGCACACCAACGACTGAGCGGTAATCGTCGACCACGGTAGGCACGTACAGGAAAAGCCGACCGTCGATGAATACCGGTGTCTTCGGCGCGTACCAGATGAGGAAACCGCCCCAACCGTACTCATTGAGGAGGCCCGGGCCTGGAGGAAGTGCCTCGAGCGCCCCGACCGGATACGCATCGAGACTGGGCTCGCCACGCGCGACGAGCGACGTGGCAAGAACGGCGACGATCCCGATCGCCGCGGTCGCAAGATCGATGCGCCCAGACGGGATCACCGAGGCGGCCGACACCTTCGGGAGACTCAGGCCGAATCTGCGGGCGGTCCTTGCGATCGCCGTTGGGGCGTGCTCGGCGAGATAGGGCGCCGAGGCAACCGCGAAGAACGGTGTGTGGCGCGCGGCGGTGAGCGAGACGAACAGCACCGGAAGAAGCAGCGCGACGTCGCGGGGAAGCGCTCGTCGCGAGAGCAACGCGGTCGTCATCACCGCCGCGATGACGAGCCCAAACACAAGCCCGTACGGTTCGGTCACGTCGGGGACGCCTTCCTCTTGTATCCCGCGGGGCGGGGCGAGGAAGTGACCACCGCTGGACGTCCAGATCGCGATCCCGGAGGGCGTGAAGACCGTGGCGACGACGGACGCGACGATGACGCCGACCGCGATCCGTCGCGCCGGGCCCCGGTGTAAGGCCATCTCCCCGCAAACGATGAACAGGACAGCCAACCCCAGCGCGAAAGAGGCGTGCAGATTCGCCCAGATGAGCAGGAGCGCCGGCGCCGCGAAGAGGACGCGCGGACGCTCCTGAGCGAGACGAAGAACGAGCAGCAGCGCGGCGAAACAGGCGAGCCCCATGAGCTCCGGACGTTCGGTCCAAGAAAAGCGCGTCAGAACGATCGCGGGGAACGATGCGAGCACAGCGATCCACGGCCGGCGGCCAGACCAGAGAGCGGTCCCGATGATGAGCGTCACGATCGCCGCGACCAAGAGGGCCCGCAGGAGAATGACTCCGCGCCACTCCGCCGCCACATACACCACGTACCACGCGACTTGACCGAGCCATTGGTCGGTCAGCACCACGGTGCCGTTCGCGGTCCACGAGAAATGGTCGAGCCGCTCGAGGCCGCCGGCGAGCGTCTGCCGGCCCACGGCCAGGTGCCAGAAGACGTCGCTGTCCCCCACCGTCGCGAGCGTCGACAAGGCGCCGAACGTGGCGCCGACGAGAAGAGGGAGCGACCAAGACATCCGGCGGCTCACGGGCGGTCGAGAACCACCCATTTTCCGCCCTGATCCTCCGCGCGGACGCGCCAGCCATCTTCGCGCAGTGCGACCGCGAGAGGACGCTCCGGGCTAAGGAGGACTTCGCTCACTCTGTAGCGGTCGAGAAGCTCATGCCACGTGGGATCCAGTCGGACAAGGGCGCGATAATCGTCGAGAACTCCGTTGAGATACGGGACGTACCGACCGTCGATGAACACCGGACGTTCAGGGAGACGGAAGATGAGATACCCGCCCCAGTCGTATTCATTCAGAAGGACGCCGCTCGACGCGCGAAGCTGATCGAGAGCCCCGGAGGGAAAGACGCGTTCGTCGGGCTGAAGCGGCGCGCTGAACACGCTCGCGACGGCGGCGATCAGCAGCGCGATGGCGATAGGAAACCGGACTGCCGCCGGCAATTGTGGGATGCGGGCGGGGATTAGGGCCGCGAGGCGGGGCCCGAGGAACGCGGTGGCCGCGAAGCAAAAGAAGACCATGTGCCTCTGCGCTGTCAGCGCGAGATAGAGGAGCGGAAGGAGGAGCATCGCTTCGAGCAGGACGCCGCCGCGCAGAAGGGCAGTCCCGACGATGCCGAGGATGAAGGCGGCGAACAGGGTCCCCGCGGGCGTCAGCACGTCCGGCGGCAGAAACTCAGTGAGAAAACGCGGCGGGTGGAGGAAATCGTCGCGCGCCGCACCGGCCAGCTCGAGCGGCGCCGGATTCAGGAACGTGACCGCAAGGCAGGCGACGGCCGTCGCGGCGAGCGGCAACCCGCGCCCGCGATTCGTGAGGAGACCCTCGGCCGCGAAGATCGCGAGGACGCCGAGCCCGACGAGGTAGCCGCCGTGTAGGTTCGTCCAGAGAAGGAAAAACGGTGGGAGTGCGAGCAGTCGCTTCGAGAAACCTGGTGGGAGCGACAGTAGGAGCTCGAGGAGCGCCGGGAAGAGGGCCAGCGTGAATAGCTGAGGCCGGTCGGTCCACGTGATCTTCGAGACGAGCAACGCGGCGACGACGAGGGGCAGCGAGATCCACCACGGTGTGCCGCCACGCCGTGCGATGCGAACGAGAAAGAAGGTCGCGACCGCGATGAGCCCCGCGCGGAGAGTCGCGACCCCGGCCCAGCCCGCCGCCGCGAACGATCCAGCCAGAGCGATCTGTCCCAGCCACTCGCCGATGCCGAAGCGCGTACCCGCCACGGTCGAGGAGAAGATGTCCTGACGGAGGAATTCGTGGTGGTCCAGCATCCATCGGCCGGTCGCGAGCTGCCAGTACGTGTCAGAGTCCGTCGAGGGCAGGCCGACCGCGATGATGAAGACGGCGCTCGCCACCGCGAGCGGATAGGCGTTCGCGGAAAGGATCGCGCTCAGCGGTCGCGCCGCAACAGCCATCGAACCGTGAACGCAGCGACGTCACGCATCGCGAGCAGCGCTCCGGCGGGCGTCACCCCTTCTGCGATGCCGGCGATGCGGGGGCGGTGAGGGATGTCAGTCTCGCGGACGACTCGCCGGCGAGAGCAGAGCGTGATGAGTATTTCGGCCTCAAAGAAGTTCGACGCGCTCTGCGGCGGCGCCGATCGCAGCTCCTCCGCCCGGTAGAGCTTCACGCTGTCGATGTCATGCACCGGCAGACGGAAGATGCGACGGAGCAGACCCGAATACAGCTGCGCCATGACCACGCGGCTCGCCGGGTCGCGCCGCGGCACGCGGCGACCAACGACGAGCGCCGCGCCGTCGCGAATCGCCCACATCGGCTCGAGCGCCGCGGCCGGAACCTGTCCATCCCCGGGGGTGAAGTAAATCCATTCGCCGCGCGCCTCGGCGTAGAGGCGTTTCATGGTCGGGGGAATCCCCTGGCGTAAGGGATTCCGGAGGAGGCGAAGCTCAGCGATCTCGGCACACGAGCGCTGCAGCTCGGCCCACGTCCCGTCGGTGCTGCCGTCGTCGCACACGATCAGCTCGAAGCTCGATGCGAGCGCGCGCGCGGCGTCGCGGTGGCCTCTCACGACCCCGGCCACCGTGACCTCCTCGTTGTGGGCAGGGATCACGATCGAGAGCTGGATGCGCTCACCCTAGGGCACGGCACCTGCGCCGCCGGTGTCCGGCAAGGCGCGAATCGCGCAAGAGACATCGGCCTGGACCGCGTAGATCTTGACCGTGCCACGCTCGACCGGCGCGGCGAGCCACGGAACCGAGTCGCCGCGGTAGAGCCCGTCGTACGCCGAGAAATGCGCTGCCTCCAGGACGACGCTCTTGGCGCCGTACCGCGCAACGACACAGGCAGCGGCATCCAGGCCGTCTGCCGGGGTGACGTAGACAGGCCGATCGGCAATCCAGCGCCACGCTGCGCCGTCGATGGCCAGGAACGGCCCGGCCGGTATCGCATCGACGGCGGCGACCCGCGCGCGATACCCGTCATTGAACGTCGCGTCCCACGTCGTGAGTCCGACCACGGCAAGCGCGACCGCGGCCGCGACCGTGCCGCCGACGGCAAGGCGACGAGTCGCCGCATCGCGACGCTCGAGCCAGCGCTCGCCGCCGAGCGCGACGAGACCCATCGCGAATGGATAGAACGCCGCCAGCGAGTGGAAGTACGAGCCCCGCGTCGCGTGGAGCGGCCACACGAGGCCCTCTGCCACATAAATAAGGAGTCCGAGAACGACGAAGGCGCGCACGACCGGTCGCCGCCAGGCGACGCGGATCCCGAGGAGCAGAGGGAACGCGAGGAAGGCCATAAGACCGAACAGCGCAACGACGAAATCCGACCCGAGCGCGCCGAGACGTGTGGTCACGATAGTCGCGAGGTCCGCGCTGCCCGTCGGATCGATCGCGAAAAAGCTCTCGTAGTGCGCGAGGAGCAGGGTTCGTGTGAGCAAGTCCGACGATCCGCCGAGTGCCATTCCACGTATCAGCCAGGCAGCACCGATCGCCAGCGCGACCGCGCTGCCCGCGACGCCGGCCGCGCGCGTCGTTGGCCGCACAGCAAGAGCGAGAAGCGCCACCCCGAAGAGCGCGCCTTCGGCACGCGCGAGGAACAGGAGTCCGACAAGGAGACCGGAGACCACGCCGGCGCGCGTGTCGCCGGTCGCCGCGCGCGCGAAGAAAATGAAGAACCCCGTTCCGAGAAGCGCCGCGATCGCGAACGAATCGAGCGTGACCCACGCGGGTGCGAACGCGCCGCCGCCGAGACCCGCGAGCGCAGCGGCGAACAGTGCGGCGTGCGGAGACGCACCTATGGATCGGCCCGCGGCGTAGGTGACCGCCGGAACGAACGCGGCGACCAAGACGATCGCCGTCTGAGCGGACCTGAACGTTCCGAGAGTCGGCTCGAGCAGAGCGATGCCGGTAGCCTGCACGACGGTGGTGAGGGGCATCCAGAACCGATGGCTCGCGATCGGCAGAGGGTCGAGGTGCGGAGCCTCGAGAAAGTTCCAGATGAAGTCGGCGGTCAGGCCCTGACCGTGCGCGAGGCGACGCGCGACATCGACGTAGTAGAAGGCGTCGGTGAAACCGGGCTGCACAACGACGACTGCCGCAGAAAGGACGCGAACGGCAACGAGGACGAGCGACAACACGATGAGCCGGCGTCTCACCGCGTCGCGCCGATCCGTTCGGTTCGTTGCGTGCGCAGATACAGCACACCGCCGACGACGATGACCGAGAACACGCTGACCGCACGGTCGAGCACCGCGACGGCAACGGCGTCGTTCTGCGCGAGACCAAATCCGGCGGTGAGGACATACACCATCGCGATCTCAACGAAACCGAAGCCCGCCGGAGTGAGCGGCACAGTCGTGAGCAGCGACGACGCGACAGCGACGAAGACCACCTGCGACGGCGGCAGGTAGAGACCGAGCGCGAGGAGGACGAGCAGTAGCCGGCTCGTCTCGAGAAACCAAACGAGAAGGGTCATCGGACCTGCGACGGGTAGTGCACGGAAACTATGGAGGACGCCTTCGCGGAAGAGACGCCCGATTCGGCGAACCTCCGCGGGGAAGAACCGCCCAAGCCGCGGACCAACCGCATAGAGCGCGAGGAGTCCAATCAGGATGACCAGACCGAAGGCTCCGCCGGTGACATAGAGGACGTTCAGGTCTGGCAAGATCGTGCGCCCGAACGCGACGTAGCCATCGACGACAAGCAGGCCGAACACTACGAAGAGGTCGAGCAGCCGCTCCGCGACGACGACGCCGACGGTGCGCGACAGCGAGATCCCAAAGCGCCGCTTGACGAGGTAGCTGCGATAGAGGTCGCCGAGCTTCGCCGGCACCAGGCAATTCACGAACCACCCGAGGAGAAGGATCTCGAGTAGATCGCGTCCGAAAATCCGTGCGCCGCCCTCCCGCAGGAGGCGGGCCCACCTGATGGCGCGTACCGGAAATGAAAGGTAGTACACGACGAGCGCCGCCAGGAGGAACACTGGATCCGTGCGGCCCAAGGTACCGAGCGCCTGCGACCAGTCCACGTTGCGCGCGAAGAACGCGATCAGCGCGATCGGGATAAGAGTCGAGATCAGTTCGCGCCAACCGAACAGCTGGCGCCGAACGGCGAGTTCGTCGGTACGCCCGGCCGCGGCGGCGAGGCGCTCGATCGTCGGATCCTCGACGTGGGTCGAGGCGCGGTTCTTCAGCGGGTCTCGGTCGGGCTCTTTCGTCCCAGCCACTTCCGAAACCGGTCGTATCGCGTGTACAGGTGGACCCCGCCGCCCGAGAGTCGTCCTTGCGCGACACCGTCTTTGAGAGAGCTGAGAAATTCGCCGCGACCGGCGAAGTCAGGCATCTCAACATATGCGCGCCCGATCTCGGTCGCACGATGCGCATCGCTGCCGGCCGTGCCGACGATGTCGTGCTCCTTCGCGTACGCGGCGGCGGAGCGGTTGTTCAGGAAGATCGCCTCGCGCGCGTTGAAGATCTCGAGGGCGTCGATGTGCGAACGCAGGCGATCGAGTGACGCTCGCTTCATGTGATAGCGCCGGTTGATGCTGAAGGGATGCGGGATGACCACAAGACCGCCCTGGTCGTGGATTCGCGCGATCGTCTCTTCACCGCTCAGATCACGTGGGACGGCACGTTCGAGGAAGAGTCCGATGATCTCACCATCGAGCGAGCTGATCTCCTCACCGATGACCACACGAAAACCGTCGGCGACCTCGCGTAACCGGAGCGCCCCTTCGATGGTGTTGTGGTCGGTCGCGCAGATGACATCGATGCGCGCAGCACGGACGCCTCGGGCCTGCTCGGCGACCGGCGTGCGGCTGTCCGGCGAAGCCTCGCAATGGGTGTGCGTGTCCACGCGGACGCGACGCGCCTCTTCACTCACGCTCGGCGGAATCGTGACACATCGACCAGTCGCCGCCGTATCGCGTCATTGTCTCTTCAAGCGGTACGGTCCGGGTTGACGCGGATCGCCAGGGCGACCACAAGCGCGGTGAGCGCCGGGACGAGGGCATTCAGCGTCTCGAGGCCGCGGGCGAACGCGATCGCGTAGAGACACCACGGAAGGATCGCGCCGACAAGCGCGGTCATCATGAGCAATGCCGCACCCTTTGACCGAGCTACGCGTGCCGCGGTCGTCACGCAAAGCGCCCACGGAAAGACAAGGACGAGCTGGTCGTAGCTCCAGGCGTAAGGCGACGCGAAGAGGGATACCGGGAGCGCGAGGGCGGCGAATGCTAGGTGACCTGGCACGCGTCGAACGATGAGCGCCGCTCCAAGAACGACGGCGGCGATGAAGACAGGCGCGACCGCTTGCGTGCCGAAGAGATCAGCCGACAAACCCCAAGCCGTCGGAAGCAGTCCGGCCACGCGCAGACGGCGACCGCCGAGCTCGCCTAGCCACTCCAGGGGCCACCCCGGCGCGACGACGAGGGACGCGACCGACAGCGCAGCGAGCGTGAGCAGCGACGCCACCGCGAAGCGCGGCCGAGCGCGGAACGAACGGAGGAACACGACCGGCGCGAACGCGCCGGCAATCTGCGGCTTGAGCACAAGAAGACCCAACGCCACGCCCGCGGGGACGCTCTTCATCCGGGCCAGGAAAAGGCCGAGCAGGCCGACCAGACCCAGCATGATCCCGGTCATCTGCCCGGTGATAACGAGCAGCCAGAGGGGCTGCGCCGTCACCACGAGAGTGACGAAGAGAGGCAGTCCGCCCCGCCCTCCACCGACGGCCCGCCACGAAGCGAGCGAGCCGATCGCCACCATGAGCAGCGACACCCCCATCCACGCGATGGCCGCCGCAGGGAGCGGCAGCACCCCGAAGGGCAACGTCAGAAGAGCCGTCCAGAGCGGATAGCCATACCTGCCCGGGCAGGAGGACACGGTCAATCCACCGGCCGGATCTGGATGCAGGCCCCCCGTCGCATCGCGCCAGAGCGATTCGTCGTAGGGGTCCGCGCCGGCGGCCACGAGTCGCGCACCCTGCCACATGCAGAAGAAGTCGGTCGACTCGTACCAGAGTGCGCGACTGGCGGCCACTGCCCCGAGGCCGAACGCGATCGCGACGACGATCAGCGCGATCGCCATCGCCGTCGCGCCGCGACTCACGTTCTGCCTCGGCGACGAGCATCGTCGACGATTTCACGAACGCGCTCGCGAAACCGCGGCACATCGAACCGACGCGCCGAGTCGCGAAGTGCTTTCGGTTCGAAACGCGTCCGCTCCGCGCGCAGGACACCCTCACCGAAGGCGCGGGGCTCGGGCACGTCGACGACGACCGGAGCGCCCGAAGCGAGCGCTTCAGCGCAGACGATCCCGAAGTCGTCCTCGGCCGGGAAGACAAGACCGCGTGCCGACGCGAGGAGCGAGCGTAGGGTGGCATCGTCGGCGCGACCGGTGAAGACGACGTTCTCGCTCGCCATCCGTTCGAGGGCTCCGCGCTCGCGGCCTTCGCCGACGACGAGCAGACGCATCCCGATGTCGTTGAAGGCCCGGACCGCAACGTCCGCGCGCTTGTACGCGGAGAGCCGGCCGACGAAGAGCCAGAAGTCACTGCGTTCGTCGTTCGAAGCGAATGACGCCACGTCGACCGGCGGATGCACGATCTCAATCGCGCTCGCCGTTACACCGTAGTACGTCTCGATCCGTCCGCGCACCGCGGTCGAGTTCGCCATCCAACAATCGAAGCGCCGGGCCGCCTTCTGGTCGCCGTCCCGCAAACGCCCGAGCAGATCGCGCACGAGCGGCACGAGCGGTTGGGGAACTTCCTCCTGCAGATACCGTTCGCTCCAGTCGTACAGGTAGCGGGTCGGGGAGTGGCAGTACGCGACGGCCACGGTGCGATCCGCGAGACCGATTTCCTTGATGAACCCGCTCGTCGAGACAAGAGCGACGTCGGTCTCCGGCGGAACGCGGAGCGCGCGCGCCGCGTTCGGATAGAGCGGCAGGAGCAAGCAATGACTCTCGCCAAGGAGCAGCCACTGGAGATAGCTCGTGCGGAGGTTCCATCCCGGCAGGTCACCGTACCGGCGGCGATCATGGAAAAACGTGTACAGGGGAGCCTCGGGCCACATGTCGTGAAAAACCTCGACCACACGCTCCGCGCCGCCGTGCGCGACGAAGTACTCATGCGCCAGGGCCAGATTCATCGGCCGAAGATGCGCTGCCGCGCGACGAGGGCGGCGAACACCGGCAACGCTCGCTGGCGCCGCCAACGGTGCGGCTCGAATGCGAGCCGCCAGAGCCACTCGAAGCCGATCGCATGCACGATTCGGGGTGGGACGCGCACGCGGCCGGCGAGCTGGTCGAACACGCCGCCCACGCCAATCGCGGTCCGCACAGACGGGAGGAGCGGCAGGTTCCGCGCGATCCAGCGCTCCTGCGCCGGCATGCCGTACGCGACGAGAAGAACGCGCGCTTCCGCAGCCTGAATGCGCTCGCGGATCGATGCATCGTTCTCCGCCGCCGGCGAACCGGCGTATGTCCCGGCGATGAGAAGCGATGGGATGCGTCGCACAAGCGACTCGCCCGCGCGCTCGGCCACGCCCGGCGCGGCACCGAGCAGGAAGACCGGGCCGCTGACGAGCTGAAGGACAGCGGGGACGAGCAAACGGCCCGGGACCCGGCCGGGCAACGGATCGCGGAGGATCCGCGATGCGACGAGCACGCCAGTCCCGTCGGCGACGACGAGCTCCGAGGCTCGGGCGAGGTCGGCGAGCTCGGTATCGCGGCGCGTGAGCATCACAAATTCGGGATTCGCCGTGATCACGAACGTCCGTTGTCCCCCGGCATGGCGCTCGATGATCCGTTCCGCCGCGGCGGCGAGGTCGACCCGGTCGAAGCCCACGCCGAGAATGTCGACGCGCCGCGGCGCCAAGGCTCGCTCGCTAGTGGACTGCGACGAGGCTTCTGCGGAAGAAGTCGAGGTGTTCGAGCGCGAGGCCCGTGCCCTTGGCGACGCAATAGAGCGGGTTTTCGGCCACGTAGCAGGCGACGCCGGTAACCTGCGTCAGGAGCTTGTCCATGTTGCGCAGGAGCGCGCCGCCGCCGGAGAGGACCATCCCTTTATCGATGACGTCGGACGCGAGCTCCGGCGGAGTCTCCTCGAGGACGGCCTTCACCGCGCCCATGATCTGCTGAAGGACCGGATCCATCGCCTCGGAAATCTCGTTTGACCCGATCGTGATCGTGCGCGGCAGGCCGGCGATGAGGTCGCGCCCGCGCACCTCCATCGTGAGCTCCGGATCCATTGGCAGCGCCGAGCCGATCTGGATCTTCACGTCCTCGGCCGTGCGTTCCCCGATCATGAGGTTGTAGCGCTTGCGCACGAAGTTCGCGATCGCTTCGTCGAGCTTGTTGCCCGCGGCACGAACGCTGCGCGACACGACGATGCCGCCGAGTGAGATCACCGCGATCTCGGCGGTCCCGCCGCCGATGTCGATGATGAGATTGCCGGACGGACCGGAGATCGGGATGTTCGCGCCGATCGCGGCGGCGAGCGGTTCTTCGATGAGGTGTGCCTCGCGCGCGCCGGCGCGGATCGCGGCGTCCTTCACCGCGCGCCGTTCGACGCTCGTGACGCCGGATGGGACGCAGATCATGAGCTGCGGCTGGAAGATGCGGACCTGTCCGCAGACCTTGTTGATGAAGTACCTGAGCATGTACTCGGTGATCACGTAATCGGCGATCACGCCATCGCGCATCGGCCGGAGCGCGGTGATCGTGCCGGGCGTGCGGCCGAGCATGAGCCGCGCCTCCTCGCCCACCGCGACGATCCGGGGCCGGTTCGACCCATCTTCCTTCGCGAGGGCGACCACCGACGGCTCGGTGAGGACGATGCCTTTCCCACGGACGTAGACGATGACGTTGGCGGTGCCGAGGTCGATGCCGATTTGGCGAGAGAACACGCGGTGAACTCTAACGGCCTAAAAGACCGAAAGGTGCGTTACGTCGTCACGCACCGGCCGCTGTGAGGATGAAGTCGGTTGCAAATCCAAGGAGAAGCCCGACCAGGATGCCCCACGTTGTCATGTCTTTGTGGCCGAGCTTCCGTGCGACGGCGAGAAGCTCGATCACGACGTAGAGGATCGAGCCTGCGGCGAGCGCCAGGAATGCGGCGAAGACGGATTCGTTCTGGAACGACTGACCGATGATCGTCCCGAGGAACGTCGGAGCGCCAGCGATGAGACCGAGCGCTCCGAGGAAACGCCAGCTCGGGAGGTGCGCTTCGCCAGCGAGCGGCCCGACGATCCCGAAGCCCTCGGTCGCGTTGTGCAGCGCGAACCCGATGACGAGGACCAGGGCCAGGCGGAGCTGTCCCCCCGCCGCGGACTGGCCGATGGCCAGGCCCTCCGAGAGATTGTGAAAGCCGATCCCGAGCGCGATGAAGAAGGCAAGGCGCTCAGCTGGCCGCAGCCGCGCGACGGGGCCGGTGTGGAGCTCGCGTACGTCCGCCGCGCCAGGACCGAAGCGGACCGTCGCACGTGCGCGCCGCGAAAGCCAGAGGTC
>Ga0209805_1001745_pt1 | contig 12935 bp, 17 predicted proteins | sample GraSoiAngelo_148_FD_185905 | JGI IMG/M metagenome (GOLD analysis project Ga0209805, IMG submission 185905) | Grasslands soil microbial communities from the Angelo Coastal Reserve, California, USA - 14_1009_09_20cm (SPAdes) (version 2) | ecosystem: Environmental > Terrestrial > Soil > Grasslands ... | reverse complement strand
CGGTCGAAGCGCTTTCGATCTTCCGCGAAGTCGACAATGCGACCGGGATCGCGCTCGCCTTCCGAGATCTCGCGTTCCTGGCCATCTGGGAAGGCCGCCCGCACGATGCTCTTCGGTTCGCGGGGGCGGCCGCGTCTCTGAGTGAGAAGATTGGCGGCGGCCCGCCGCAGGGCTTCGGCGGCATGCTGGAGGGGGACCCGGCGGCGGAGGCTCGGAGCCAGCTTGGAGATGCAGAGGCGGAGCGCAGCTGGCTGGAGGGTCGCGACCTCGACGTGGACGCCGCCCTAGCCCTAGCACGGCGCTCAATCGGCGAGTGAGCAAGGCACAGATTTCACAATTTTCAAAGAAACTCAGGGCCTGAAGGCGGTTGCAAAGCTGCCCGGGGACCGTCCGTTTGCACTCACGCATCGTTATCACGTAGCCGATATGTCAGCTGACGCACGGCCCACGACTGTAAGGCCACCCAGCATTCCAGGCGCTCAGCTTCCTGGTCGAGAACGCCTACCGCGGCATCTCGCTGCATCCAGAATGGAGAGAACCGGGGCGGCCTGAACTGGAATCCGCAGTGCGGAAAGCCCATCGCGGCCACCAAGGCCGACCCAAGCGACAGCTGACGAAGCAGTTCTCGGACGAGACCATCCTCGGGCGTTCGTCACCAAGAAGACCTGACGGCTGCGGAGGCCCGGAACCGGAAAATGTCCGTCACGATGGCCTGGCCCGGTACTCGCTTCCTCCCGCCGACACCAATGGCGAAGCGCTGGGTCGAGAAGGCGGTTGGAAACGGCGCCGAGGTCATCCGCGTTCGCCGTTTGAGTGGCGGCACTGCGTCGGCTGTGCACGCGGTCGATGTGCGAGTGGCAGGTGGGACGGCCTTGCGCCTCGTGCTACGACGGCATCTCTTGTTCAGCTTTCTCCAGGAGGAGCCGGACGTGGCCGAGCGGGAGGCTCGCAACCTCCAGTTGCTCGAGCGCGCCGGGATCGCGGCACCACGGTTGGTCGCCGTCGACCCCAGCGGCGACGAGTGTGACGTTCCGGCGGTGCTAATGACCAGGATGCCGGGCCAGCTCGAACTCAAGCCAGGGAACCTCGATCTGTGGCTGCGCCGGATGGCAGGGCTGCTGCCGCCCATCCACGCCATCGACCCGAGGCCATTCCACGTCCAGGAATGGAAGATCTGGGACGACCTGCGCAAACTCGACGTGCCAGCGTGGTCGTCGCGGCCTGATGTCTGGCGGCAGCTGATCGACATCGTGCGGGGGCCGTGGCCGTCCTTTCGGCCACGATTCGTGCACCGCGACTTCCAGCACTACAACGTGCTCTGGTCGCGGGGTCGGCCGACTAGCGTGTTGGACTGGGACAGCGCCTCGATGGGACCGGTTGAGCTCGATCACAATCATTTCCGATACAACCTCCTCGACTTCGGTTTCGAGGTCGCGGAGCGATTCAGCGTCATCTACCGCGAGGTGACTGGCGAAGATCCCAACCCGTTCTGGGAGGCACTCAATTTCGCGCCCGGTCCACCGAGATCGGCGTTCCAGCGGGAAACCGTGGACCGATTCGCGGCCTCGTTACTCGCGAAGCTCAGATAACAGGGTCAGCGTCGACGCCACGGGTCTGGACCGTGAGGCCCCGGGTGCAAGTCCCCGGCGCCCGACCAATACGACTCGACCTGGTCGGGCTGTCGTTGAAGCGGCCAGGTCACACCCGGGTCACGGTTTCTGTTTCGCAACGGTCGCCCCGTGGGTAGAGTTTGGGTGCCCGCCTCCTGTCATTTCGTCGCGTCCAGGAGGACCACAAAGATGGACCAGCGAACAGCGTTCGACCTCCTCGGTAAGACCGTCACGCTGATCATCGACGGGCGCCGCGTCGACAACGTGATGGTGACCGGGAACAACATCTCAACCAGCGGACCGACCACGATCGATCTACTGCTGCCAACACCAATCGGTGAACGAGACAGGCGCGTCCGAGTCCCGCTTAGCAAGGTCGAGGTCGCCCCATGAGTCCAGTCCAGGAGAGTCTTGAGTTGCGCGTCCTCCGGATCATCGAGGAGCTACTGAAAGACCGGCCACTAGATGCCCGTCAGGTGTTCACGAATATGGTCTGCCTGCGGATGCGGGTCGAGGATGAGAAGGCGAAAGACGAAGTGGCCCAAGCAATGAGTGATCCTTGCAGACGGCTATGTGCGTGGAAGGGAATCACGCGGTGACAATAAGGCACTTGACGTGGCAGTCACGGCGATCACGGACCAGGGATTGGGTCTTCTCTGGAACTCCGAGACACCCAAAAAGGACGACGAACGAAAGGCCTGACGATTCAGCGGCTCGCTTACGGACCATCGCGGGCGGGGCCTCCGCGATTTGTCAACTGTCGTCCGGGAGCTCTCGTGGTAGGTCACTGAGGGAGTCAATCCGCCAACAGTCGACCCCCGGCCGCGACGACCTTGCTGGTGTGATCTGGGACGGCGGCGAGGCAGCCCGTCCTCCTTCTGGGACCGACTTTGAGTACAGCCAAGAAGTACAGCCAACGGCGCCGACCAGGGCCGGCTTCGGCGACCGCCCAAGTACGATAGCTACCCCCGCCGACTACAATCGACCGCTGGCAAAGAACTCCAAAACCGAGGGCCGAGGGTTCGAATCCTTCCGCCCCTGCTTTCGCCTCAAAGCTCTCTAAGTAGCCGCGCGGGTGGCCCCGTTCCCTGAGTAAGGGAATTGGGCGAGGGCCCAGGAGGCGAAATGAGCAAGTCGATCACTACGCGGTGGTTCATCGGAGCGTGGATAGTGGCGGTGCTTGCCAGCATCGTTGCGGGGGTCATGGTGCGGAACGCCGCCGGCGCCAGTCCGCCGCCTGGCGCGATAATCGCCTACTTGATCGCCGTCGCGTGCGGCATCGTCATGTTGGTGATGTGGATTGGGGCCCTGGTCAAGCTGGGCATGCAGCGTGCATGGGGCTGGTTTGTCGCTGTGCTGCTGATCTATGTCCTGAGTCTTGGAATTCTTGGCATCGTGGCCATGCTGGCTTACGCGATCGCCGGCCCGAAAGACACGACCGAGGTGGTCATGAGGCCGACCGTCACGTAGGAAACGAGCACTCATCCCTCCGGCAGCTGGCCGGCCCCACGTGGGAGCCCGGCCAGCTTGTTTTGCGGCCTTTGTAAAATCAGGCGACCAACTAGACTCCCTGTCGGGGGTCTGATTTCGGTCTTGGCTTGGGCCGCTAGCTCAACTGGCAGAGCGCCGTGCTGATAACGCGGAGGTAGGTGGTTCGAGTCCACCGCGGCCCACCACTCTGGTCTCTCCACTATTCGGGCACTGATGGTCGGATCCTGCACGCCGGATCGCGACATTCGGGCTCACTTGATTGGTAGTTAACTTTCAAGCTGATGAGCGCGGCCTTCGTCGGACGCCGAGTCGAGCTGGCTCTCCTCGATTCCGTATGTTCGAGGGCGAACGCCGACAACAGACCGGCCGCCGCTCTCATCTCGGGAGTTCCGGGATCAGGCAAGAGTCGCCTGCTGGCGGAGCTGCGCAGCCGGCGGCGAGCCACGCACGTGCTTGGCGTCGTCGGGTACGAGTCTGCGTTCCAGGTCCCACTCGGCGCGGCGGCTAACCTTCTGCGCGAGCTCGGCAAAGTCAGCCATGCGGGCGAGATGTTGAGCGAGTTTCTCCTCGTTTCCAATCCGGTTGACGACCGCTCGCTGGAGCCACTTCGTCTTTTCGAGGCTGCACGGCGGGCGCTGCTCGGACTCGAGGGTTCGATCCTGCTCGTCGCCGATGACCTCCAGTGGGTCGATGACCTCTCGCTGGCGCTGTGCTCTTACCTGGTCCGCTCAGCTGCGGAAGAGGAAATACCGTTCGCCGTCATCGCCGCCACCCGGCCCACCAGTCGGGGATTGGCCTTCGAGGACTCCTTGATCAAGGATCTGGGCGAAGAGCGAGTGTCGACCATCGATCTCGGCCCACTGGAACCCGATGAAGGTGTTCAGCTCATCCGGCAGCTGGGTCCACAGCTCAGCGCACAGCGGGTTGCCGAACTCTGGACCCAGTCGAAAGGCTCGCCCTTCTGGCTCGGCTTCCTCACCCGCAGCGGTGAAGAGCATGACCTTGCCGACTACATAGCGACCAGGCAGCGTGGCCTCGGGCGCGATGCCGCACGAATGCTTGCGCTTCTCTGTGTCGCCACTCGCCCGTTGGCGGCCTCGGAGCTGGAAGCAGTGATGGAATGGGACCACACTCGCACCGAAGAAGCGATCGCGGACCTGGAGCGATCAGGCCTCGCGGTCGGGCATGGCGTCGCAGTTGGTCTTGGCCATGACTTGATTCGGGCGTCGGCGATGGCCCAGTTGTCCGCGCCGTCACGGCGCGAGCTCCACGGCCTGCTTGCGAACTTTTTCGAGAGAGACGCGGCCGCTGACGTCCAGCTGCTGCATGAGGCTCTCATCCATCGTCGCGAAGCCGGCCTTGACGCGGATGAGCTGGCGCTGCGTGTTTTGCAATCGCGGCGGCGGAGACTTCTGGGGCGCGAGGGACTGTTGGAGCTGGCGCGCCTGGCGGACGCGAGCGGATCGGCCGAGCCGGTCGCGATCGCACTTCGGTTGGCGGTCGCGCAGCTGGCCACCGAGATAGGCGAGCAGCAGATTGCCCTGGACCGGTGGAGCAACCTTGCGTCTGGCGTCACAGATCCGACGCTCCGCGCCACCGCCTTTCTTGCTGCATCGCGTGCTGCGGCCAGCCTCATGGAACGCAAGGAAGAGGCGTTTTCATTGCTTGAGCTGGCGTCAGTTCAAGCCACGGATGACCCCGTCCTGTCAGTCGAGATCGAGTCGCATCGGGCGAATTTGCTTCAGGTCCAGAAGCATCGCGCAGGGGAGGGCCGAAGGGCTGCATTCGATGCCGCGGAGAAGGCTCGGCAGCTGTGGGGCAAACCACCCGTCGAAATCGATTCGCGCGAACGCGATGCTTACGTGGCCGCTCTGCAGGTCGCGTTCGATTCTGCGTTGGTTGAAGAGAACGGCCCTGCACAGCTGCAGATCGCCGAGGAGATGGCCCAGATGGCCAGCAGTTCAGAGGAGGGTTCGATCTGGGCCGAGCAGGACCGAGCCACAGCCTTGATGTTCGCCGGCCGTGTCGGGGAGGCCATCGCCAGCGCACGGCGCGCCTGGACGCAAGCGCGGCAGCGAATGCTGCCTATGCTGACTCTTACCGCCGGCTCGTCCCTGGCCAGCAAGCTGATCGATATAGCTCACTTTGACGAGGCAGACGAGGTCATCTCGGAATGCCTGGAGTTGGAGCGGCGGGTTGCCGGCAGCGGGGAGCGATTCGCGATGGCCAAGGTGGGCAACTGGTCGATCCATGACCTCCGCCACCAGATCTGGTTGTCTCGTGGTGACTGGCGCGATGCGATCGCCAGCCTCGAACGCGAGGTGATCCGCCAATCGCAGCCCCATTTCCGAATGCATCTCCACTGGCATATCTCTGTCTGGCTGGCCAGGTGTGGCGATCCTGGCCACAGCGTGGAAGTAGAGCGGCACGCCGACGCCAGCCGGCAAGACGCCATGGCCGCCGACTGCCGGCGATGTTCGCGCGAGCTGGCGCTCAAGACAGCCGAGTCGTTCGCGCGTTTGGGCCGCCTCGAAGAGGCGGAAAAAGAGCTGCAAGCCTGGGACGAGAATGGACGTCCTGGAGCATTGAACGACATGCTCTGGCGGAGGCATGTGGCGGCTTTGATCGCGGTCGCCAGGGGCGATCCCGCAGGCATCGCCGAGATCGAAGCGGTCCTGGCGGAGAGGGACCGACTTGGGTTGGCCGGCGCAATGCTGTGGACCAGACTGGACCTCGCCGGCGCATTGATTGGAAGCGATAAACGACGTGCAGCAGAGGAGTTTCGAAAAGGGGGTGACGAAGCGGCAGCTGCAGGTGCGGCAACCGAGCAACATCTGGCAGAGCTTGGGCTGCGACGTCTCGGCGTCCGCACCTGGCGTCGGGGTCAGGCGCGAGCCGGAGAGAACGCGCTCGATCGACTCAGCGATCGCGAGAGGGAGATTGCGACGTTGATCGGCGCCGGGCACAGCAATCCCGAGATCGCGAGCCGGCTCTTCCTGTCGCGCAAGACCATCGAACGCCACGTGTCCAACATCCTGGCGAGGACGGGTGCGCGCAACCGCACCGAGCTGGCCCGACACCTGAACGTCTCGGAGACCCGCCCGGCCTCCCGCTGAGAAATGAGGGAGCTCACCGATGAACGGTCGAGCTTACAAGCGGAAGCTGGCCTCATCAACCAGGAGGTCGAGTCAGATGCAAAACGTCAACACCCTCGTGAGCCGTCCCGTTCGCTTCGGCACCGCCGCCGTCAGCGGTTTGCTGGCCTTCGCCGCCGGTGCGGTAATTGCAGCGAGCGCGCCTGCGGTCGTCGCCACACTGTCCGCCAGCCACAGCTCGAACGTCACCGTGTCCGCGCCAGCCGCCGGTGCGGAGCAGATCGCGCACAACCGGTCTGAGGCGGGCCTCGGTGCGTCGAACTCGGTCGGTGCCGAGCAGATCGCTCACAACCGGGCAGAGAAAAACCTCTAATCAAGTCCTGAGGCGATGGCGAGGCCAGCATCTCGCCATCGCTTCACTGTTACTGAAATCTCTGCGCGTTGACCGTCACACCTCGCCGGCCCAGTCGCACCGCGGTCCTGACCGCCGTCGGGAGGGCCTGCATCGCGAAGAGCCTCCACCCTGGGTGCTCGACGACCCGCTTGCGGTCGGCCTCGCCGGCAAGACTGCCGGTTGGTTCGCGTTACGGAACCCCCGGCCCACCATGCCGAGTCCAGAAGTTGCAGCGCTAACTCAGATGGTGGACTTCCTGGAGACCGTAGACCGGTGTGGGGATTCCTTCCATCCGCGCCTTGAGCTGAAGAGCCAGGTACAAGGAGTAGTGTCGCGACTGGTGCAGGTTGCCGCCATGAAACCAAAGCGCCTCCTGCTGGGTGGGTTTCCACATGTTGCGCAGTTCCCCCTCCCAGGGTCCGGGATCTTTGGCCGTATTTGATCCAAGACCCCAACACTTACCAACCTTCGCTGCAACCTCCGGCGAGATCAGATCCGCTGCCCATCCGTTCATGGAGCCGTAGCCGGTGGCGTAGACGACCAGATCGGCGGGAAGAGACTTTCCGTTGCTCAGTACGACAGCGTTTTCCGTAAGTCGCACGACATCTACGCCCGACTCGAGCTTGATGTCACCGTTGGCTACGAGCTCGGAAGCGCCGACATCGATGTAGTAGCCGGAACCACGGCGCAGGTACTTCATGAACAGCCCAGAGTTGTCTTCGCCGAAGTCGAGCATGAAGCCTGCCTTCTCCAGGCGCCGATAGAAGTCGGCGTCGCGCTCGCGGATCGCTTCGTAGACCGGTATCTGGAACATGTGCAGGATTCGGTAGGGGATCGATGCGAAAGTGAGGTCGGCTTTCTGCGTCGTCATACCGGTCGCAACGGCGCTCTCCGAGTACAGGCTGCCGAGGGCGATCTCCATCAGAGAGTCGGATCTCGAAACGTGCGTCGTGGACCGCTGAACCATCGTGACATCGGCGCCGACCTCCCAGAGCGCGGCGCAGATGTCGTGAGCAGAGTTGTTGGAGCCGATCACAACTGCCTTCTTGCCACGGAAGCCATCGGGTCCGGGGTGTTGGGACGAGTGGTGCTGATCACCTCTGAAGACGTCCATACCTTCAAAGTTGGGCAGGCTGGGTTTGCCCGACATGCCCGTCGCCAGTACAAGTTGCTTTGGCCGCAGCGTCATCTCGACACCGTCGCGCTCGACGACAACCGTCCACTCCTTGGCACTCCCGTCATAGGAGGCTCTCTTGCACTCAGTCGAGTGCCAGTAGTTGAGCTCCATGACTCTCGTGTACATCTCGAGCCAGTCGGCGATCTTGTCCTTCGGTGAGAAGACCGGCCAGTTGGGCGGAAAGTCGATGTAAGGCAGATGGTCGTACCAGACCGGATCGTGCAAGGTCAGTGACTTGTAACGATTGCGCCACGCGTCGCCGGGCCGGGGATTGCGATCGACGATGATCGTCGGCACGCCGAGCTGGCGCAACCTGGCGCCTAGAGCGATGCCGCCTTGGCCGCCACCAACGACGACCGCGTACGGCTGGGTGACATGGCCGAGCTCTTGCGCTTCCCGCCGGCGTTGCTCGAGCCAGGTCTGCCGATTCGGGACGGCGCCGTGCTCGGTTCCCTTGGGTCGCCGTTCACGCTTCGGCTCCTCGTGACCTTTGAGCTCGTTCAGCGTCGTCAGAAGCGTCCACGCCTTGCCGTCTCGGAGCCGGAGATGGCCTAAGCCCCAACCGACCGAGGTCTCGAACTTGATCCAGCTCTCAGAAGGCGCGGCCGCCTCGCCTAACTCGTCAGTGACGGCGAAACCCCTCGGCTGCACGTGGTCGAGCGTCTGACTGAGCATTTGTCGCACGCCTTCGGGACCCTCTACGGTGATGATGTTCCAGGTGAAAGCGACCAGATCACGCCAGAAGCAGTCATCAACAAACAGGTCGCCTACTGCATCGATGTCCCGCGCAGCTAGGGTCTTCTCGAAGTCAGCCAGCCATCTAGTCACCGCCGTTCCTGTAGCCGAGGTGTCAACCGGTCGATCCGTGGCGGTCTCGGTCATCGAGGCACTCCAAGTGATGGCATGTTCCGGAGATTCGGCGATCAGGCGAACGAGCCAAGTATGTCACGGGTAGATATCGCGCCCAGGGCCGGCTACCCGCGAAACCACGAGCTTGGCTGTCACATAAACACCGACCGCAGCGCTCATGGGGCTCATAGGGCGCAGCACCACGCTCCGACCCACCCGAGTCCACCGCGCCCTCGACTTATCCGACTTACATCGACTGCGATTGCTGGGCGGCTACCGCGGTGTTCTGCAGGGCGATGATCCTCCATCCTCCATGCACCTCTTCAATAACTGAGGTGATCACTCCGAGGCCGGGCGGCAGGCGCTGCCCTTGGCGGTTGATCGCTCCGCTCAGCTCGATAACAGCGTGGACGATCGCGAGGTCGGGCTTGTGGAAGCGAACCGCAACCTGTTTCTCAGTGAAGCGACTGTTCTGGAAAACGGTGGCATGACGCTGGGTCAGAGCCTGCTCGATGGCTGTTCTGTCTTCAAACCAGTTACCGAAGACATCGACGAAGTCAGCATCTTCTGAAAATAGGGCCGACAGCATCCTCATGTCGTGGCGATTCCAGGAATCTACAAACGCTTTCATTACGGCACGGACGGCTGCCTCGTCTTCGGTTCCCATATTTCTCCTCGCTCGAAGCCAACCGGATCCTACCAACAGGCGGCTTTGGCGGCAGCTTGATATCGGGCCTTCAGCCTCGCCAGCCATCGTGGTGGACGCGGCGGGCGTTAGTGGCAATTTTTGATCGCCAAATTGGCGATCGGGGGCTTATTCTGGCGCCGGGGTAGCTAGGGATCGGGAGCCAGGACGATGGTGTATCCATCCGAGCCGGGCACGTGGCCCGGATCAAGGCTTGCCACACCCTTGGCAATCTCTAGCTGGCGCTCGGCTTGATCAGCCGGGCGTCAGGCGTTTCTCGCGCTGGCCGGCCCTGGGTTGGGCTCGCACATAGCTCCGGCTGCAGTGCTTGTGGGCGTTGCGTGCAAAGAGCCCGGCGGTTCGTTGCGCGGGTCGTAGTGGTAGCTGTTGTGGTGGCCGGCATAACTCGCGGCCCTCCGCTCCGCCTCCCACTCTCATTAGCACGGCGCCAGCCCTGCCTAACGCGGAGGTAGGTGGTTCGAGTCCACCGCGGCCCACCACCCCTCCAAAGAGTCGGCGCCATTCGGGCTCAGATGGTCGTATGTCGCCACGGATACACCCAATCGAGCCCAGATGGTCGTGGTCAGCGAGATCCGGTCTCTGGCGCAGATACGAGCTGGTGACTTGCGGCTGCGGCCCGTCCTGGTCGCCTATATCTCCACAAGACCCAACCAAGGCCCGCAGACCAGAGGCAGTAAGCGACCGCAGCTCCTGCGGCGATCGTCTTCGACAAGTCCTCGGCGCCCGACCACGTCGCGATGCTGGTCGAGACGAGCGCGGCGCCGGTCAGCAAACCAAGGCTGTCGACCACCGGGCCGAAAGGCGATTCGCCGAAGCCGGTGATTGAGGCGACCAGGATCCAGATGCCGATGATGGCAAGCGGCCAGGCCACCCATCCGCTGTATGCGGCGCCGTAGAGAACTCCGCCCACCGCCAGGGCTTGAAGCACGATCAGCCAGAGCACCGCCACTGTGCCCCAGAATCCGACGAATAAGCCCCACGCAGGTCCCCTCATCGGATGCATGAAGAGAGTGATCGCAACCGCTAGCAGCAACACGGTCCAGAGGAGCAGGAGCCAATCGCGTCCCTCGATCCAGGCGGCGTACTGGCTCAGAAGCGCGCCGACAAGCGCGATCGAGGAGGCCAGGGCCAGGGCGCTCGACCACCGAACGGGGTGCCCCCACCTATAGGCCAGACCGACGACGACAGGTAAGGCAAGAAAGATGGAGATCACGAGCAGCCAGCCGGTCCAGCCCAACCAAAGGCTCAACAACAGCGTCGCCACCACCCCGGCGGCGAGATACCCGAAGACCCCTGTCCACCGCATTCGCAGCGGAGGTTAAAGGATCAGGACCGCCGCGGTGCGAGTTTCGAGACCAGCTGTCGTCCCTAAGCGTCCTGCGCTCGTGGCCCCCATCCTGGCTGCAGCGGAGGAAGGTCCCGCAGTTCGGGATCTGGCGGCGGGGGAGAGCTCGAGTCATCCTCATCCCAAGCACGCCCATATTGGTCGGGGATGCTGCCCCACCCGAAGTAGGGAATGGGCTCACGGGGCACCAAACCAAGCACCTCCAATGGATCCACACCTTCCTGGGCGACCGTACAGAGATGTGCCCAGTAGTCGCCAAAGTCGAAGACGTACACAAATTGCTCGCCGAGGTGGAGGTGGGAGAGTCGCTCACGTCTTTCATCGAGGATCTTCTCGTCGAAGTCGGGGTCAGGTCTGCCGATCTTCGTGCCATCCGCTAGTTCGAATTGGTGGAGGTGCGAGATATCCCATCGAGCAAAGGCGCGGTCAATTGCACTTGCCAACTGCGCGAAGGAATGACGCGGTGCCGCAGCAATGAGCCGTCCGGGCCTCGGCCAGCAGTGTTCGCCCCGGCCCTCAACCAAGTCGACGCGAATTGAGAACCATGCCTCATGTGATGGTTCATCACTCGTGGACTTTGATGTACGGCGTGTCGGTTTGTTCACCCCTTAGTTTTGACCGACACGATCTTGACGATGCCTTCGAGGCCACTGAAGTCATCAACGCTGCGGGTGTAGATGGGAAGGTTGGCCGCTGCAGCTGTGGCGGCGATCAACAGGTCTACGGCCCGCTTGCCGCGCGCCTTGCGTCCTCCCGCTACGACCGCCGCGAATACGCGGCCATAGGCCCTGGCCGCCGCAGCGTCGAACGGTGTGGATTCCAGGGTCGCTTCCACCCGCTGAAGGCGCTCCTGTCTCACAGCCCGCTCGCGCAGATCTTTGGTTGCATGGACGCCCGCGGCCAGTTCGGCCAACGTGATCGAAGAAACACTCGCTTCCTCAGGTAATTCAGCTTCGGTCGGAGGTTCAATGAGGATCGAGGTGTCGACAATGCCGCGCCGGCGACGCAATCAGCTGGGCGCCTCCGGACTTTGGTCGATCAGCGAATCCACGTCCTTTCTGAACCGTCCCCTATTGATCGGCGGCGCCCCAGCGAGGGCGCTAAGGAGAGCTGTCGCTGGAACGAACATCCGGCGTCGCACGGGTACGAGCTCTCCTACTGGTACACCGTCGCGAGTGACTATGTAGGACTCGCCGCGATCGAGGCCGCGCATGATCTTGCCACTGTCGTTGCGTAACGTGCGCTGGGTGATCACCTTTGCCATGCCAACTCACAGTAGCGCCTGTGCTACGTCCAGCTTTTGACTCGCACCCCAGAGTGGCTCAGAGGCGGTCGGGACGTCCCAATCGGAGGTCTCGGGTGATCTCTTCGGCGATCACCGCGGCGGACGGACCTATGTCGATCCGTATCGCAGGCTCATCGGGCGCGGGTTCCTCGAGATCGGCGAACTGGCTGTTCAGAAGATTGGGCGGCATGAAGTGACCGCGGCGCTCCGCCAGCCGTAGCGCGATCGTCTCCTCGGAACCGGCCAGATACACGAACAGCACTCCTGACCCTCGGCGGTTGATGAAGTCCCGGTAGGAGCGCTTGAGCGCTGAACATGTGATCAGCCCGTTTTCACCCGCATCGAGGCGCTCGGCGATCCAATCGGCGACTCTCTCCAGCCAGGGCCAACGGTCGGCGTCGGTAAGCGGATGCCCGGCCCCCATCTTTTCGATGTTTGCCCGCGGATGGAGAGCATCGCCTTCCTCGAACTTCCAACCCAGGCGGCCGGCGAGGATAGCCGCAACAGTGGTCTTGCCACTGCCGGTAACGCCGATAAGAACCAGGACCATGGGCTTCGTCAAAGGCGTGGCCACCGTGATGCGATCCTAATCTCCACCAATGGAACCATTCCTCCTGACCGCGGACCAGCTCCGCGCCCGCGACGGCGGCAAGTGGAAGAAGTACCCCGCCGACGTCATTCCCGCATTCGTGGCCGACATGGACTTCAAGGTCGCGCCCGCGGTCCAGGCCGCGATCGGGAAGCTCATCGACTCGCAGGACTATGGCTACGGCCAGGCGGCCGACACCGACGCGCTCTCCGAGGCCTTCTCCAGTTGGATGGATCGGCGCCACGGATGGCGGCCGGATCCCGCGCTGACGATTGCCAACAGCGACGTGATCCAGGGCCTGTACTCGACGATTCTGGCTTTCTCCGAACCGGGTGACGGCGTCATCGTCCAGGCACCCATCTACCCGCCTTTTCTGCGCGCCATCGAGGAAACC
>Ga0209805_1001742_pt1 | contig 12950 bp, 11 predicted proteins | sample GraSoiAngelo_148_FD_185905 | JGI IMG/M metagenome (GOLD analysis project Ga0209805, IMG submission 185905) | Grasslands soil microbial communities from the Angelo Coastal Reserve, California, USA - 14_1009_09_20cm (SPAdes) (version 2) | ecosystem: Environmental > Terrestrial > Soil > Grasslands ... | reverse complement strand
TGAAGCGTCGAACCTTCCGCATCCGGCGTCATCACCATTTGATGACCCCCTTCTGCCAAACCAGCATGCGGTCGCGGACCTTGAACAAAACCGTCATGATCGTGGAGAAGAACCCTGCCATAATGACGAGCGCGGCGAAGACTTTTCCATACTCCGCCCAGCCCTGTGCCCAACTGACATACCAACCGAGACCTGATTTCACGCCGACGGTTTCGGCAACGACCAACGTCAGGAACGAGGCGCCAAGTCCCATGAAAAGGCCGATGAAAATATTTGGTAACGCCGCGGGCACGGCGACACGAAAAATGAGATAACCGCGTCCGGCGCCAAGTGTGCGCGCGACGTCGAGGTACGAGGCGCGCGTATTAGAAATACCGGAAGCAGTCAACATCGTAACCGGAAACCACACCGCCAGAGCAATGAGTGCCACGGCGGAGAACATGGTTGATGGAGAGACTACCATCGCAAGCGGGATCCAGGCCGTCGCGGGGATTGGTCCGACTACTTTGAGCAACGGCATCCCCCAGTAGCGGACGGGTGGCGACCAGCCGATGCACAATCCAGTGATTAATCCGGCAATCACACCGAACGCGTACCCGCTAAGCAGCAGAAGGAGCGAGTGCCAGGTGCTGTCGAACAGCAGCATGCGATCGGTGATGAGACTGTGCAGGACTTTTGCCGGACTGGGAAAATAGGGCAGCGGCAGCAATCGCACACCGGAGGTGATGATCTCCCACAAGCAGAGCAGAAACGCCGCCGCGGTAAGAATTGGATGCAGGTTCTGGCGAAATTGCCGCAAACGCGCCCAAAGGATTTGGGCGGGCGCGGTGATCACAGCAATCAGGAGGACGCTGCCAAGGAAAATGGTGTAGAAACGCATCTCGAGCGGGGGCTCGTTCCTGGCAACGATCAGATGCACGACCAGAGCAAGCGCGACCGAGCCAGCGAAGATCGACAACGTCCGCAGGCTTGCCGCTACCGAAACCGGCGGTGGTTTTGGTGGCGAGATGACAGCAGTTGCCTCATCGCCATTTCTCACGATCATCCTCGCAAACGGCTACCCTTACCGATTCGGTTGATCGGCGACCAATTTCTTCGACAAACACGGCGCGTCGGGGTCGGCCAGATTCGGTGCTTCCTGGTCGGGTTGATCAAACATCTTCCTTCGACAACAGGAACTTTCCATATCTTTACCGGCGAGCGCCGCGAGCAAACGCGCATCTTCGTCCTTGGACACTTGCCCGCCGGCCACGGTTTCGACGGTGAGATTCTTGAGCCATTCATCGGTCACGCCATCCAAATGCATAAAAGCACGCTTGGCCAACGCGTCGGTATCGGTTTCGGGCGCCAGCATTTTCGCGACCTTCATTTCGCGCGCGGCTATGTGAAGCGAATTCTCGGCCAATTGCACCGCTGGGATGTAACGCAACCGCGCCAGAGCGACGGTGTTTAGCTCGGGCGTAGAAGCGAGATACTTCTTTTCCACGGCGAGAACTGCGGCCGCTTTTGGATTGGTTTCCACCCACTTCGCCCCCTTCAAAAGAGCGCGCGTAGCGGCGGCGGCAGCTTTCGGATTGGCATCGACCCATTTGCCGTTGGCAACGACCTCGCAGCAATACTCCTGGTTGTACGGTTCGTCCATGATCTGATCGGCAACGTTTCTCACTTTGCCTTCTGCAATCAACAGGCTTCCGATGGGCTCGGAATCTGCCACCGCATCGATTTCGCCTTTATCGAGCGCCAAGCCCAATTCACCCGCCGGATAAACTTTCCAGGTAATATCTTTTCCGGCATCGACTCCGTGGGTTCCAAAGACACGATTTGCGAAAACGAAGGGGGGCGTCCCCATTCCCGGCACACCAATTCGCTTTCCTTTCAAGTCCTCCACCGTGTGGATATTGGTTTTCACGCCGGCTTGAACGCGCAGACAGCCGCGGTGGATTCCGGCCAGGAACCTTACATCCAAACCCTGTTCAATCGGTTTGAGGAAAAGCATCGTGAGGTGATGAGTAATATCGAAGCTGCCAAGGGCGAGCGCATCTTTGTAGGCGGCCCAGTTGCACTTCACCAATTCGATCTCGAGCCCTTCCTCCTTGAAAAAGCCTTTTTCGACCGCCGCGAAGATCGGTGCCTCGCAGGTCAGCCCGATATATCCCACGCGTACTTTATTGGAAGGGCCAGCCTTAGCCGCTTTTTTCGAGCAGCCGGACAGGGTAAGCGCAATGAGAAGGGCGGTAATAAGTCGAGCCGTATTCATATAGAGGCTTTGCGAATAACGCGATAAGCGATGCCTATGGAAACAAATCATGCAAGTGTCCCAGGTAAAGTCCAGCGAATTGCATTTTACAGCGAGTTCCCTCAACCTCTTTGCGCCTTATGCACGATCCCGTTGAGGTCCGTCATTTGCGGTATTTTCTGGCCGTAGCCGAAGCGGGCAACTTCAGCCGTGCCGCCGATCGCCTTGGTATTTCCCAGCCTTCCGTATCGCAACAAATCCGCGACCTCGAAACCGGGCTGCGTGTTCGACTCTTTCAGCGACGCGGCAAACGCGTCCTGCTTTCGCCCGCCGGCCTGATTTTCCAGGAACATGCCCGGACGGTTTTGCGCCAACTCGAGAAATGCTTTCAGGAACTCGTGAGCGAGCCCGGACAGTTGCGCGGCGTACTGCACTTGGGTGTCGTGCCCGTCCTGAACGTTGCGCTGATCCCGGATTTGCTGGGTATGTTCGCGGCCGAGCATCGTGCGATTAGCCTGGTGGTGGAGGAAATTTCCTCGACCGAAATCGAGACCGCCTTGGAAGAAGGCCGCATGGACGCCGGTCTCGGCTTCGTCACCCGGCATTCGCCCAACCTGCGCTATGAGCTGCTGTGCACCGACGAATTTGCGCTGATCGTTGCGGAAAACCATTCCTGGGCGAAACGCCGTATCATTCCATTCTCCGAGTTGGATCAGCAACGCCTGCTCCAGCTGCCCGATTCATTCGTCATGCGCCGGATGATCGATGAAATTTGTCGAATGCATCAGGTGCGCCCGCGGATCGTTGCCGAAATCAACGCGATTGAAACGCTCCTTCGTTCGCTCGGCCCACTGAAATCGGGAGCGATTATGCCAAAGATTACCCTGCGCGGCCGGCATTATCTGAAGTTGCGGGCGGTGCCGCTCCGGGGAAAAAAACTGGGGCTGGAAATCGGGTTGTTGCGGTTACGCGATTCCCCGACAAATACGGCCGTGGCCGATTTTACCAGCCTGGCCAAACGCGCCGTTCCCGGAATGGTGGCGAAACAGAAACCGAAGCGCCCGATTCACAGCAATTGATACGGATCGACGTCCACCGCCACAGCGACATCTTCCGGCAGCGGTAACTTGTCGAGCGTTTCGCGAATCAATCGGCTCAATCGCATGATGGCGTTGCCGCGCAGTAAAATGTGAAAACGAAACTGGCCCTGCAGTTTTTCCAGCGGCGCTGGTGCGGCCTCACCCACGCTAAATTCGTCCGGCAACGCTTCCCGTAATTTTCGTCGCAGCGTTTCAGCGGAGAATTTTCCGCGCTCCCGATGCGCGGAATGGATCGTTAGCAGAATTGCGTGTTTGAAGGGCGGAAAATCACAGCGCTCGCGAAACTCCAGTTCTTGTTCGACATAACCGGCGAAATCGTGGTGCCGCGCAAACTGGATCGAAGGCGAAAACGGCGTATAACTCTGGACCGGCGCGCCCCGCCACTTGCGTAAGCAACTGAAACGTCCGCTCACCCGCGCGAAAATCAGGAAGATGCAGCGCCAGATCGGCATTGATGATTCCAACGAGGGTGACATTTGGAAAATGCAGCCCCTTTGCAATCATTTGCGTCCCGACCAGGATATCAATCTTGCCTGCGCGAAATGCGCGCAGCGTTTCGCGGTACGCTTCCTTCCGCGACATCGAGTCGGCATCCATTCGTTTCACAATCGCATTCGGAAAAACTTGCCCGACGAACGACTCCACCTTTTCCGTTCCGAAACCGACGTAAATCAGCGCCTCCTGGCCGCACTCCGGGCATTTCTTCGGAACCGCAGCGGTGTGTCCGCAAAGATGACAATTCAAACGCGACATCGATCGATGAAAAGTGAGCGCCACACTGCAATTCGGACAGTCGCGGGCCTTGCCGCATTTGCTGCAGAGCAATGAAGTGGAAAAACCGCGGCGATTTAGAAACAAAATGGTCTGTTCTCGCTTCGCGATGCGAGCCGCGATTGCGTTCCGCAGTTTTTCCGACAGAATCGGAGCGCGCTCGCTCCGCGCTTCCTGGCGCAGATCGATTACACGGATGACCGGCATTTGGCAGTTGTCGACGCGCTGAGTCAACGTCGCGAGCTGGTACTTTTTCGTGAGCGCATTTTGATAACTCTCGAGCGACGGGGTGGCACTTCCGAGTAACACGATGGCCTTTTCAATTTTGGAGCGTACCACGGCGACATCGCGTGCGTGATAACGCGGCGCTTCCTCCTGTTTATAGGAGGTCTCGTGTTCCTCATCGACGACAATCAGCCCGAGATTTTTCAACGGCGCGAACACGGCACTGCGAGCGCCAATGACGATGTGAGCGCGGCCGGAATGGATCTTATGCCATTCATCGTGCCGTTCCCCCTCGGACAAGTGACTGTGCAAAACTGCGACGGTGTTCTGCGATTCCGCAAAGCGGCTTTTGAACCGCTCGACCGTTTGTGGGGTCAGCGAAATTTCTGGCACGAGCACGATGGCGGTTCGATCACGCTTCAACGTTTCTCGAATCGCGTGCAAATAGATTTCCGTTTTCCCGCTGCCGGTGACGCCGTGCAGCAGAATCGGTCTGGCAGTTTCCGGTGACGCAATGGCGCGGGCGATCTCCGCGAAGGCGGCGGTTTGTTCTTCGTTGAGCACTAATTCCGGCGCCGGAACAAATTCCTCACCGGCGTGTGGGTCGCGCACCACAGCGCGTTCAGTGATTTTCACCAGCCCGCGTTTCGCTAATGCCCGGAGCGTCGCGGCATTGAGCGACAATAGGCGCAAGATTTCTGCGACGGGCAGTGGCGCGTCCGCCTTGTCCAACTCTGCCAGCAGTTCGGCCTGGCGCGGCGCGCGGCGCCGTAGCGCCTCGATCGTCTCCGGCGACTGCGCTGCGCCGCTCTCGACAAATTGCTGTTTTTTCCAACCGACTTCCGCCTTTCTAATCACTTGCGGTAACAAACTGCGCATCACTGTTTCGATCGGACAGCAGTAGTAATTCGAGATCCATCGTGCCAGCTCGAGCAGCGACTTGCTCAAGGTCGGTCCTTCGCCAATGACCGCTTCGATCTCACGAATGCCTTTTGCATTCGTTTCCTCGAGCAAAGTGACGACGGTGGCCAAAGCGCGATGATCGCGAAATGGCACCCGCACCCGCGCGCCGACACTGACCCGCTCGCTCAATAACTCGGGAATCGCGTAATCTAATTCCCGGCGAATGGCACGATCGATAATGACGCGCGCGAATTTACTGTGCATGGTTAGGCGGCATTAATGTTGCGGTTCCTGTTCAAACTAATCATTTGTCTGGCTCTGGCGATTGCCGCCGGCTTGATTCTTCTCGCAGCCCGTTCCGGCGATATCATCTACACCGCTTACGAGTGGATTAGTCCGGCGCGTTTTCATCAATTCGATAATCTCATCCGCACGGTGGCGGCGACGCATGAACTCGACCCCATGCTAATGAAAGCGGTAGTCTGGCAGGAGAGCCGGTTTGATCCGCGAAAAATCGGGAGCGCCGGCGAACGCGGCCTGATGCAGGTAAGCGAACGCGCGGCGCGAGAATGGGCGCGCGAAACTCAGGTCGCGAATTTCCATTCTGAGGACCTGCTTGACCCTAAAACGAACCTCGAAGCTGGTGCCTGGTATTTGCGTCGTGCCTTTCAGCATTGGGAGCACCAGAAGAAACCGGCTATTTTCGCGCTTGCTGAATATAACGCCGGCGCGAGTCGGGCCCAGCGCTGGGCAAATAACGATGCCGATACACCAATATCGGAGCAGGCCTTTCGCAAAAACATCGATTTTCCAAGCACACGCAGCTATGTGCGAAGTGTCTTGGAGCGTTACCAATTTTATCGCAACCGCGGCCAGATGTAGCCGCGCGCGCCGCCGGCCCACAGCAAGTTAGGCTTCCAGCCATTCGCCAGTCCGGTTCGGACCTTGGCTGACATGCTTCCCGCTTGTCGCTTCCTGATTTTTCGACGGGCATGATGCCCGAGGCCGAGACAGGCAAAGATGCCTATCTTCCATTCCTTGCATCACCGGTCCGATACAAAATGACCGCCTCCGCCAGTTGTAATTCAGCTCCAGGAAAAACGCCGCGAAGAAGCTGACTAAGCAGGGGAGCCGAACCATTTTGCGGACGCGGAAGTTACGCGGAAATTGTAATTCAGCGAGATATGATGACGAAGGAGAAAATTGCCGACGCGCTCGAGGAAATCGCGACGCTGCTAGAGCTGAAGAATGAAAATCCGTTCAAAATTCGGGCCTACCAAAATGCCGCCCGCTCCATCGAAGCTTTCGGCGCAAGCTTCTCCGATCTACAAAATCAGGAAACGCTCGAAAAAATCCCCGGCATCGGGAAAGCGATCGCGGCAAAAATCAGCGAACTGGCCACAACCGGCGGGCTGAAATTTCTCGATGAACTGCGAGCTGAATTTCCCTCCGCCATTCTCGAACTATTTTCCATTCCCGGACTGGGCGCGAAAAAAATCAAGGCGCTCTACGAACAGTTGAAAATCAGCTCGATCGCGGATTTGCAGGCCGCATGTGAATCCGGTCGAGTTGCCGAGTTACCAGGCTTCGGGGAGACGACGCAGACAAAGATTTGCAATGCCATCGCTAATCGTGCGACGCACGCTGGTTCCTTCCAATTCGGTGAAATCGCCGCCGAGGCCGAACAGTTGCGCAGCGAGCTGGCCGCACATCCCGATGCCTCACAAGTAAGCGTGGCGGGAAGTTTTCGCCGTCGCAAAGAAATTGTGCGCGATCTCGATTTCATCGTGGCCAGCAAATCGCCCGAGTCGATCGCGGAATTTTTTTGTGCCCATCCCTTGGTGGAGGGCTTGATCGCGCGCGGCCCCACGAAAACCAGTGTGCGATTAAAGTCCGGAATTCAATGCGATTTGCGCGTCGTTTCTAACGCCGAATATCCCTTCGCGTTGAATTATTTTACCGGCAGCAAGGAGCACAACATCGTGATGCGAAACCGCGCGCTCCATCGCGGCTGGACCTTGAACGAATATCGACTTGGCCCCGCGCCCAATATCGAAAAAGGTAGGGGCGATTCACCCGAATCGCCCGGGGGAAAACGCGCAGCTAAACACAACGCCGGGCGATTGCGGTCAATCGCCTCTACCATCCCCAAAATCAATGACGAAACCGAATTGTATCGCGCGCTCGGACTCGATTTCATTCCGCCGGAGCTGCGTGAGAACTGCGGCGAATTCGAAGCGGGCGAGAACGGCAAGTTACCGCGCTTAATTGAGCTGGAAAATTTGCGTGGCACGTTTCATTGCCATACCAGCGCCAGCGACGGACACAATTCACTCGAGGAAATGGTGGCGGCGGCGCAGGAACTCGGCCTCGAATACATTGGCATCGCCGATCACAGCCGCAGTTCAGTACAGGCCCACGGGCTGGACGCGGCGCGACTCAACGTCCAGCGCGCGCAAATTCGAAAACTGCAAAGCACGCTCAGCCACATTCACGTTTTCAGTGGAATTGAGTGCGACATTCTGCGCGATGGCTCGCTCGATTTCGATAATGAGATCCTGGCTGAACTCGATTTTGTCGTGGCGTCGGTGCATTCCACTTTCAACCTCGGCGAGGCGGAAATGACTAAGCGGGTCATCCGCGCAATCTCGAATCCATTCGTCACCATGTTGGCGCATCCAACCGGACGTTTGCTCCTGAAACGCGAAGGTTACGCCATCGACATCCCAGCGGTGCTTGAGGCCGCGGCAGAAACGGGCACCTGGATCGAGCTCAACGCCGCGCCGAAACGGCTCGATCTCGACTGGCGTTGGTGGCCGCTGGCGAAGCAAAAAGGGGTGCGTTGCGTGATTAATCCCGACGCTCACCGCACCGCGCGTTTGCACGATCTGTGGTTCGGCATCGGCGCCGCGCGGAAGGGATGGTTGACGAAAGAGGACGTGATGAATTGTCTCCCGCTGGCTAAGATCGAGGCGGCGCTAAATGCGAAACGCCGCAGACAGCGGAAGTAATGGAGTGTTGGAGCGATGGAATAGTGATTCCTAACTCTATAACTCCATCACTCAATCAAGCGACCGCCTCTCTCTGCGGCAAAAACATGGTCAGACATTTGCACGCCCCGCCGGCTTTAATGAATTCCGACATCGGCAACTCGTGACATTGATAGCCACGATTCGTTAGCGTCTTAACGAGATTTGGGGCGCCCTCCGGCAAGACGATGTCACGCCCCAGAACGACGGCGTTGCAGGAGAAATGTTTGGCTTCTTCTTCGTCCACCTCGATGAGCTTGTTCACATGAGCGCGAATGGCGCGTTGACCATACTCGTCAAACGCGTTCGGAAACCAGAATGCGCTTCCGTCGGGCAACGGGCAAAAACAGGTATCGAGATGATAAAAGCGCGGATCCACCAGCTCGACGGAGATCACCAGACAGCGCAGCAGTTCGCCTACCGCGCGATGCGATTGGATGTCGCTGCGGAATTTGTACCCGCAAAAGAGGGTGTCGTTGCTAAACAAAGCATCGCCTTCGCCCTCGAAATACAAATTCTCGGGTAACCATATAGTTTGGTATCCATGCTCTTCCATCCAGCGCCTGAAATGAGGGGCTTCACCGGCCCGTTCCGGATAACGAAAATTGCTCGGGATAAACTTCTTGCCCACGGTCAGCCCAGCGTTGGCGGTAAAAACCATGTCGGGCAGTTTCGGTTGCGGCGGTACCAGCTCGATTTTGCTGTCGAGCGACGCCAGAGTTTGGCGCAAACCTTCCCATTGTGTTTTGGCGAGCTCACTTTCAGCAGCGCGTGCCCGGCTCATCCAGGGATTGATCTCGTACTCGATACCGTAGTAGTCCGGCCGGCAAAGCAGCAATTCGCGCATCTTACTTCCGAGGTGTCACTTCTGCGCCTTCTTCGCGCAGGCGCGTGATCAAGCTGTCGAGCACCTCTTGTGATGGTGCCGTGATCTCAATCCGGGCAAAACTCTGGTCCGCGCGTTTTTGGCCAATGCGGAATTCAACGGTGTTAAAAGCGGCGCCCCGGGTCACGATCTGATCGAGAATTTTCGTCAGGGTAAGCGAATCGATAATGTGCCCGCGCAATTCGATCGTTTCCGAAAACATCCGCGGAATTTAGCTAAACGACGTTTTTACGCCAGCGCCTTACGAAAGTTGTTGCGGCGCTCGCCCTGGCGAACGTCGAGTTTGGTAATCAAGCGTTTGGCACAAGCGCCTCTACAACATCGAAACATAGGCTTGCAGCCCGTGTGTCCAGCGAACATTCTGTCTGCCGGCTGCCATGCTCAGCGGGTTTCAAACCTCTGGACGCACAGATTGAAAATCTGTGTTCCGTCATTTCGATTCGGGCGTAGTTTCCCTCAATGGAAAAACCGAACGTGCGCGGCCCGTCGCCCTCTCGCAAAGCGCATCTCGCCCTGCATGAGAAATTAAATCGCCCCGACAAACCGCCACCGGTGCTGCGGACGCCGATTAATTCTCGCGGAAGAAAACGTCACCGATGAGCCCAAATCTTATCGCGGTGGAAAACAAAATTGCGCGTGTTCTCTCGACCAAACCACAATGTTTCATCACTCATCCGACGGAGCTTGCGGCTTTAAAATCGATGTCCGCCGATGAGATTGAAGAATTTGCCCTTGATCACGGCTGGCGCGTGGTTTTCCGGCTCGGCGGACGACAAATCGAATTTTACAACGACGCCGGTGCGCGGGACCTGGCAACCGCCGAATTCGAGTGAGCCGAGGACTTGCGAGTCGCTCGCGCGAAGGTAGCGCCGAACGATCTGCAAAACACGATAGATCTGCCCGCAAAAACTCGATGGCTTAAAGCCGTCAAGTTTGCAAGCCTGTTATAATCCTGACGCGCCGGAAAAAAATTCGCTTACCGGGCTCGTTGCCGACGCGCTCCAGCGTTTTTCCGCCAGGCCTATTTCACGCGCTTCGCGTCCAGCTTCGACCGCCAGCTTGAACGCGCGCGCCATTCGATTCGGATCCGATGCAATTGCGATCGCGGTGTTCACGAGAACCGCGTCAGCGCCCATCTCCATCGCTTCCGCGGCCTGACTGGGCGCGCCCAGCCCGGCATCAACGACCACTGGAACGGTCGCTTGTTCAATAATGATTTCGATCTGCTTCCGTGTCTCGATTCCGCGATTGCTGCCAATCGGTGACCCGAGCGGCATTACTGTCGCCGTGCCCACATCCTGCAATCGTTTCGCCAAAACCGGATCGGCATTGATGTAGGGCAGCACAGTGAAACCTTCCTTTACCAGAATTTCCGCTGCCGCCAGTGTCTCCACCGGATCGGGCAGCAAATAATGCGGATCAGGATGAATCTCCAGTTTCACCCATGTCGGCAATCCGGCACTGGCCGCGAGTCGCGCAATTCGCACTGCGTCATCGGCATCGCGCGCGCCGCTCGTGTTCGGCAACAACAGAAATTTCTTCGGGTCGATGAAATCGAGGATGTTCGCAAACGGATCGTGTTTACCGGAAAGATCGGCTCGGCGCAGCGCTACCGTCACAATCTCGGTTCCGCTGGCAACCAGTGCGTCGCGCATCGCTTCGTTCGAAGAAAATTTCCCCGTGCCGACGAGCAACCGCGAAGTAAATTCACGGTCGGCAATCTTCAGTTTGGAAGGTTTATCCGACATCTAAACAAACATATGCGTAATCGCAGCGCCGTCATCCCAAGTACGCCTCCTGGGATACCGTAAAAGAGCTGAGGAAAACATGATAGAAAAGCCGTTTCGCCCAGAGGTTGAAGATGGACATTGTCATCGTGAGCTACGAACCCCGTCCGGCTCGGACCCCGGGATAACCGTGTTCGAGCTGTACCGCGAGGATTGCGTGCGCGGTATGTCCGAACTGCCGGCGGCATCGATTGATCTTGTCGTCACTTCGCCGCCCTACAATCTGGGTATTCGTTATTCGAGATTTTCCGATACCGCCGATCGGATGAGTTATTTGCGCTGGTGTAAAATCTGGGTCGAGGAAATCGCGCGTCTCCTCAGGCCTGACGGTTCATTTTTTCTCAATATCGGTGCAACACCCGCTAATCCGATGTTTCCGCACGAGCTGGCGCTGGAACTGCGCGACCTGTTCGTCTTACAAAATACCATTCACTGGATCAAATCGATCAGCCTCCAAGAAAAAGAGGGTGAAATCGTTTCCCGCGGACACTTCAAGCCCATCAACTCACAACGTTTTTTGAATGATTGCCACGAATACATTTTTCATTTCACAAAAACCGGTCGGATTGAGCTCGATCGGCTCGCACTTGGCGTTCCCTATCAGGACAAGACAAATATCGCGCGCTGGTCACACACCGGAGGGCGCGATCGCCGTTGTCGTGGCAACACCTGGTTCATTTCTTATGAAACCATTCAAAGCCGCGACAAAGAACGACCACATCCTGCGACCTTCCCGGTCGAGCTGGCCGATAACTGCATTCGTTTACACGGAGTCGAAAAGGTGACGACGATGCTGGATCCGTTTCTCGGCATCGGCAATTCGGCAATTGCCGCGCAGCGATGCGGTATTCCAAAATTCATTGGCTTCGAGATCGACGAAAAATATTTGGCGGAAGCGCAACGAAGACTCGTGCGCGCTTGATCGCCAGTACTAATCAGTATAGGCGCGTCATCTGAGCGAAGCGAAGGTCTCTCCCAAGGTCGTAAACACAGGGAGGATCGAGAAATCCTTCACCGTCTGCCCGACTCAGGATGACAGATTATTATGCGACGCGGTGCTGCTGCTAAACTTCTCCAGCGATTTCACCAAATTTCCGGGCAATGGACGGACACGATCGAAGATGCGATCGGCGATCGGTTTCGCCGTTAGGTAACCGGCCGCGAACATTTCCAGGCGCGCGTCCATATTGTCGATGTAATGCAGCGCCATCGCTTCCGGCGTCTTAGGATAAACCGGCGATCCCAGCTGCATCTCGCCGTGGTGCGACGCAATCAGATGGAGTAAATGCAGGCGGCAATCTTCCGATGGCGGCGCCAGATTTTCCCAGGCCCGCGTATTCTCTTCCGTCTGCAATTTTCGCCAGAGCGAGTTTACCAGCTCAAGGCCGATCGAGATGTGTCCCATCAATTCACCGCGCTCGTCATATCCCATGGTGAATCCGTCCTCCGGCAAATGATTTTCCCAAAGCTTTCCGGAATCGTGAAAGAGAATCCCGGATACGAGCAAATCGCGATTAAGTTGCGGATAAATCGGGCAAAGCCCGAGAGCCACTCGCATCATTTGGGCAGTGTGCTCAACCAGGCCGCCACGACGAGCGTGATGATAATTGCGCGCCGCGGCCGTGCGCCGAAAGCGATCGCCAAAATCTTTCAAGAATAACTGGCAGATTCCGCGTAAACGTGGATCGGAAATGGCCGCCACTGTTTGATCGATAAAAAGGTAATCGGTTGCTTGCTTGACCCGCAACTCCGGCGGTCCGGCGAGAAGACTCGCAATCTCGTCGCTCGTGAGTGTTCGCGATTTCCAGGTTTTCGCTTCCAGCCCGAATTGCTGATGCTGGGCAAATTCACCGTCGACCTCGATGAAACCACCCCCCTGCAATGCGCTGCATGTCTTGTAATCCGGATGGTTATCCCATACTCGCAAAGTCATTCGATCGCAGGCATCAGCGAGGCCGATCTCGCAATACGGTTTCCCCTCGCGCGTGGCTTTCGGCGATGTGCTTTCGACTT
>Ga0209805_1001740_pt1 | contig 12962 bp, 10 predicted proteins | sample GraSoiAngelo_148_FD_185905 | JGI IMG/M metagenome (GOLD analysis project Ga0209805, IMG submission 185905) | Grasslands soil microbial communities from the Angelo Coastal Reserve, California, USA - 14_1009_09_20cm (SPAdes) (version 2) | ecosystem: Environmental > Terrestrial > Soil > Grasslands ... | reverse complement strand
GAGTCGCCGCGTACCGCGACAGGAAAGAGCTCGGTGAGGCGCCTTCCGCGGTTGCCGTCATCGTCCAGGAGATGGTCGACGCAGAGGCGGCCGGAGTCGCCGTCAGCGCTGACCCGGTTACCGGAGCACGCGATCGAGTCCTCGTCAGCGCGGTAAAGGGGCTCGGGGAGCGCTTGGTGTCCGGCCAGGCCACGGCCGACGAGTGGTGGGTCGAGTCGGGCAAGGCAACCTGCCGCACCGCAGCCGAGGGAGCCGTCGACGCCGACACGGTACTCCGGGTGGCCACTCTCGCCCAGGCCGCGGCCGATCACTTCCGGCAGCCGCAGGACATCGAGTGGGCGCTCGACAGCACGGGCAGGCTGTTGGTGCTGCAGGCCCGGCCGATCACGGCCCTGCCAGACGAGGTCCGCTGGGAGGCACCCGGCGGCGGGTCTTACGTCCGCAACTACCGGCTCGGGGAGTGGTTCTTCGAGCCCCTCACGCCACTCTTCGCTGACTGGCTTGTCAAGCGGCTTGAATCACGCGTGGTGGACGTATCGCACCAGGTCTACGGGTTTCCGCTCCCTGATAGGTCTCACGCCCTGGTCAACGGGTGGTACTTCCAGGGCTTGGGCTGGCTGCCGCGCAGCCGGCTCCGGCTGGTCGGCATCTTGCTGAGGGGCGTGCTGGCTAAGGGCGCCTTCCGGAGCCGGCGCCGGCTGGTTCTGATGATGCCCCCGAACATCGAATTCGCAGTCAGGGCCCACCAGGACGAGTTTCGGCAGCGAGTCCAGCCCGCCCACCGGCAACTCGTCGAAGAGTGTTCGAAGCGCGAAAGTGCCGCCGGGCCCTCGGAGCTGGTGGAGCTGGTGGATCGGCTGGCCGACGATGCCGGCGAGTACTTCTGGTACATCGGGATAGTCGGCGGCTACGCCTGGAAGTCGGAGCTCAAGCTGGCCCAGTTCTGCCGCCGGCACCTGGCCGATTCAGACCTGGCAAGCCATCAGGAACTCGTGCTGGCGTGTCGCGAGCCCGAGGCAGCGCCGCACACGGTGTTCAGCCTGGACTGGTACCGGGCGCTGCCGACCGAAACCGCCTCATCCGACGTCGGTGGCGAGAGGCGGGCGCGCCATGAACGCCTTCGCGTTCGACGCCAGGCAGCCGAGTCGGCGGCCCGCGCGGCGCTGGCCGGCCAGCCCAAGCTCCGGCAGCGCTTCGAGGCCCTGCTCTCAGTTGCCCAGGAGTTCGCCGCGGTCCGCGAGGAGCAGGTGTCGGAGCTCACGCTCGCCTGGCCGGTCTTCAGGTTGGCCCTGCGCCGCCTGGGGGAGGAGCTCGTCCGGCGCAAGGTCCTCGATGAGGCGGACGAGATCTACTTCCTGACCCGCGGGGAGGTGATCGCGGCCTCTGGCGACCTGGCCCAGACGGCCGGGACCCGGCGGGAGATCTGGGAGCGGCATCGCCGCCTCAGCCCTCCACTCTGGCTGGGACCCGAGCATCCGCTCTGGCGGCAGATGATGGACGACCAGGTCGACTCCTTCAGGGCGGCGACAGCGACTAGCGGCCAAGAGCTGGTGCGCGGCATGCCGAGCAGTCCAGGCGTCGCCCGCGGACGCGTCCGCGTGGTCACTGGGCCTGAAGGCTTCGGCAGCTTCCAGGCTGGCGAGATCCTGGTAGCTCAGGCCACCACACCGGGCTGGACGCCTCTCTTCGCGCGTGCCGCGGCGGTCGTCACGGACACGGGAAGCGTGATGGCGCACGCGTCGTTGGTAGCGCGCGAGTACGGGATACCGGCGGTCGTTGGCACCGGCGAAGCCACTCGAAAACTTCGCGACGGCATGCTCATCACGGTCGACGGCTCGGCCGGTGTCGTTCTGGAGGGGAGTTAGGAATTAACGAGCAGCTTTCCGGCGGCGGGGCGGGAGGTCCGGCAACCGGCGATGCAGAGCGGCACGATCAGTCACCGGCTGGAGGCGATTCCGGAGGGAACTCGATTCATCACTCGCTAGAAGTCGTGCAGTAAGTTCCAGCGCGGCGACATCCTGTGACGCAGGCCGCCATGCCGGCCTGGACACCCCTGTTTCAGCTGGCTGCCGGGGCTATCACGGACACGGGGACGCTGGCCGCCCACGCCTGCACGACGGCCAGGTTGTGACCGTCGATGGTGGGGCCGGGCTCGTCGAAGTCGGACGGCCCTAGCCGCGGCGCACGTCCGTCAGCGCTGGGCCGGAAAGGACCGAAGGAAGCTGCGCACCTCCGCATCGAAGCGGTCCGCCGCCTCCTAGCTGCGGTCTTTGACCTCGGCGAACACCTCGAACCGCTCGCTTCGGTCCGGCGCGCGCTGCGGTTCCGCGCGGCCTGCCTCCTCACGCTGTCGCTTGATCGAGGCCATCACTGCAGGCATGGCTGCTGCGGGGGCGTTCGGGTCGTTCCAGACCGTCACCGAGAGCCTCTTTCCGGCTTCGCGATCAACAAGCCAGTAGGCAGCGCGTAAGCCAGCGGCCCCGCGAATCGAGGGCACGACCTCCTCTCGCACGTGACGCATACCCTCGTCCAGTTGCTCACCGCTTTCCTCGAATGTGGCGATTGTCACGATCATTTCTTCTCTGTCCTCCTAAAGTCGTGGGGGGGGAAGGGTAACGACTCGTGTGCGCCCTGGCTGGCGCCCCGTCGAACCGGGCTCCCCTCCGGATGACGTCGGCCCATGGTTCGAATCCAGGCGTAACTTGATCAGGCTCAAGGTCGGCTCACGGAGGTGACGGAATGACACTTCAGGTCATTGCCCTTCCCGGCGGCGTCATGCCGGCCGAGGTGCGTTATGCGCCGCTGGCATCCGCTTTGGCGAACGACGTACAGCTTCATTTCAAGAATCTCGAGGTCTACGCGGGGGACGTACCACCGACCGGCTACTCGATCGATCTCGAGGTCGAGGCGCTGGCCAGCTTTGCCGACTCGCTCGGGCTCGCCCGTTTCCACCTGCTCGGCTATTCCGGCGGGGGCTTCGTCTCGCTCGCGTTCGCAGGCGCCCACCCAGACCGCCTTCTGAGCCTGGCGCTCTTCGAGCCGGCCTCGATACCCGGCGAGCTGAGCGCCGAGGAGGCGCGGCTGGCCGATCGGCTCCGGGCAGGGCTGGCCGGCGTCAGCGGTTCGGACTTCATGAGCGCGTTCGTCGGCCTGCAGATCCGGCCTGGTGCCCAGTTACCACCACCGGTCGACCCCGCGCCGCCCTGGATGCGCAGCCGCCCAGCCGGGATCGCCGCGATGATGGCGGCGTTCCCCGAGCATCGGTTCGATCGGGCCCACTTTCGGAAGTGCCAGTTCCCGGTGTTCTACGGCTATGGCGACCTGACAGGCGAGCAGGAGGAGGTCAGGGCCGCCGTCCTGGCTCGATTGCTGCCGGACCTTCACGTCCGGAGGTTCACGGGAGTCCATCACTTCGTGCCGCCCCAGGAGATCTACACGGGGGAGCATGTCCGCGAGCTGCGGGGTCTCTGGGCACGGGCCGCAATTCCCGCGCCGGCGTAAGGCAGCTCGTCGTTCTCACGCCGGCTGACCACTGCCCGTCACCACAAATCCCCACAGCCGAACTGTTGTTCGTGGCGCAGTCCGACCAACACCGGATGTGGTTGTGATGGTGTTGAGTAGGCACAACATCTAGACGCTCTACAAGCCGCGACCCGAAAGCTGCGCTACATCTTGTGGTTTGGCGTATTGACACCGAAATGGGCTGTGTGTAGGGTTGCGGGGAATCGCGGTGATTAGTGGGGAAAAGTGGTGATCCAGCAACGAACGGGCATCCGTCTCAGCACACGTCCTGGTAAGGCACCCAGCACACCGTCAGAGCTTCCGCTTTTCCCCGGCGCCGCGGTTGTCCCCGTCCGCATGGCCTCCGCCTGGGCGATGTTCGGCCAGGGAGTCCGGCCCGTGATCATTTCCCCCGCGGCCTGGCCGCGGCTCGGCTGAATGCGTGTTCAGCGGAGCCTTCCGGCCGAAGGTGGACGCCAAGGGACGGCTGGCCATCCCGAAGCAGTATCGGGACCAGCTGGATCGCGGCGCGGTCATCTCGATCGGTCCCGAAACGGTGCTGACCATCTACCCGAAGACAGAGTGGGACAACCTGCGGGACGTGCTCCGCTCGCCGCTCACCGCCACACCGGAGCAGCGCGAGCTCTCCCGGGCGATGAGCGCTTTGGCGGTGCCGTGCGAGTTCGATGCCCAGGGTCGCGTGACCTTGAGCCACGAACAGCGCCGCCTGGCGGGGATCGAGCCCGAGTCGACGACGGTCGTGATCGGCAACCAGACGGTCGTCGAAATCTGGGCGGAGGCCCGCTGGGACAGCTACTCCGCCGGCGCGTTCAGCAACTTCACAGACAACGTCAATAAGGTGACGCGCTCAATCTGAGCGGGTGACCGACCACCGACCTGTACTTTCAAAAGAGTCAATAGAGCTCCTTCAGCCCCGACCGGGGGCCGTCTTCGTCGATGGCACCCTTGGCGGGGGAGGACACGCCCGGGCCTTGCTCGAGCGCATCCGGCCGGGCGGCCGGCTGGTCGGGATCGATCGTGATCCCGCCGCCATCGCTGCGGCCAAGATCGCTTTAGCGGGCTTCGATCCGCCACCCATCCTGGTTCACGGCAACTTCGCGGACCTGGACCGCCTCGCTCGCGAGGCGGGCATCGCGGCGGCGGACGGCGTGCTCCTCGACCTCGGGCTCTCCAGCCACCAGCTCGACGACCCGGAGCGAGGCTTCAGCTTCCGCTCCGCAGGGCCGCTCGACATGCGGATGGACACCACCGCACCGGTCACCGCGGCCGACCTGGTGAACAAGCTGGACCAGCGCCGGCTGGCCCAACTCATCTCCCGCCTGGGAGAGGAGCGCTGGGCGGCGCGCATCGCCCAGTTCATCGTCCGCCGCCGGCCGCTCCGAACGACCCGCGACCTGGCGGAGGCTGTGGAAGCCGCGATCCCGCGCGGCGCCTGGCCCAAGGACATCCATCCGGCAACCCGGACCTTCCAGGCGATCCGGATGGAGGTCAACGATGAGCTGGGGAGCCTCGAACAAGGCCTGAAGGCCGCAACCTCGTTTCTTACGCCCGGTGGGCGCATGGCGGCGATCTCATTCCATTCCCTTGAAGATCGACTTGTCAAAGTCCACATTGCAGCCGAGTCGAAAGACTGTGTCTGTCCCCCCCAACAGCCAGTCTGTACCTGCGCTCACCGGGCACACCTTCGGGCCGTCACGCGACGGCCCGTCACACCCTCCCCCGAGGAGGTGGCCGGCAACCCCCGCGCCCGTTCCGCGAAGCTGCGGGTGGCGGAAAAGATCTAGCACTCGAAGAGGAACTGCGTCTTGGTAACGAATCCGAATATCGGGCTCCGGCCCATCCGCCCGCGGGGCTCCGCCCTGGCCGGTGCGGTCCGGCTCCCGGCTCACGCGCAGCTGCGCAGCCAGCGGTCTCGGCGCCGCCGGCGCGAGCGCTTGAGCCTGCCTCAGCCTGCCACGCTCGACCTTGGTCGGCGGCTCCGGCTGGGCAGCTTTGCGCGCGTCTACATCCTGGTCGGAGCCGTCCTTGCCGTGGTCCTGCTCTACCTCCTGCAGGTGGCCACCGCCACCCAGCAGTCCTACGAGATCGGCCAGCTCCAGCGCCAGCAGACGGACCTGCTGGCAGAGCAGGACCAGCTCCGGTACCAGGAGGCGGCGCTGCGCTCGCCGAGCAAGGTCGAGCAGCAGGCCGCCCAGGCCAGCCTGACCCGGCCCGTTCCCTATCGCTACGTCGACTATCGGCCGGTCGACTTGAACCTGGAGGCGCCGCCGCCGGCCGCCCCGGATTCGAGCCCGCTCTGGCAGCGCAGCCTGGCCAGCCTCGATCGCGCCTTCGGCGGCCAGGACGCGCTGGCGAAGGGGCGATAGTGGACTTCGCCCGAGGCAACGTGCGAGCCCGGGCGAGAGAGGCGACCAGGATTGGCCGGCGCGAGCCGTTCTACAAAGCGCGCGTCCTTGCCCTGCTGCTGGTGGCGCTCCTGCTGGCTTCGGTGATCTGGGGCCGGCTCTTCTACTGGCAGGTCGTCGAGCACAAGACGCTTTCCGCCGACGCGGTCGGCCAGTACAGCGCACAAATCGTGCTGCCCGCCGCCCGCGGCCAGGTCTACGACCGTGACCGACTCTCCCTGGCGATCGACGTCACCGTTTACTCGGTCTTCGTGTCTCCTGACCAGGTGCCGGCGCGCAAGCGCGAGCACGTGGCCGTGGCCCTCAGCAGCGTTCTCGGCAAGCCTGTCGGTGAGGTCATGGCCATCCTCGCGAGCCAGGCCAAGTTCGCCTACATCGCGCGCCGCCAGCCCAAGGAGATCGCCGACAAGCTGAAGCATCTCGACCTGCCGGGCGTCGGCCTGGAGGCCGATCAGCAACGCTCCTACCTTCCGGGCGGGTCGGCGAACGTGAGCCTGGCGGCCAACCTGCTGGGCTTCGTGAACTACGAAGGCCGCGGTCAGTACGGCATCGAGGGGTACTACAACAAGACGCTCTCCGGCCAGGCCGGCTACATGTCGACCTACCGGGATATGACCGGCCGGGAGATCGCGCTCGGCAACACCGCGAAGCGCGACCCCGTGAACGGACAGGACCTGGTCCTGACGCTGGACAGCTCTATTCAGCACACGGCCGAAGAGGTGCTCGCCGCCGGCGTCCAGGCAAACCACGCCGAGAGCGGAACCGTCCTGGTGATGGACACCCACACCGGCGGCCTGGTGGCCTGGGCCGATTACCCGGCCTACAACGCCAACGACTTTGCTCATACGGTGGTCGGGAGCTTCATCGATCCGGCCGTGTCCCACCTCTACGAGCCGGGCTCGGTGATGAAGATCGTCACGCTGTCGGGTGCAATCGAGAACCACGCGATCACGCCCCAGACGACCATCTACGACCCGGGCTGGATCAGGGTCCAGGGCGCCACCCTCTACGACTGGGACCGTGCCAACCGCGGCACGGTTTCCTACACCAAAGTGCTGGAATCGTCGCTCAACGTCGGTGCGGTGAAGGCGATGCAGACCGAGGGCAAGGACGCCTATTACCGCAACCTGGTCAACTTCGGATTCGCGCGCCAGTCCGGCATGGATGTCGCGGCGGAGTCGACCGAGCCTCTGCGCGCCCTGGGTGACTTTCGCGAGTCCGAGCTGTCCACGACGACCTACGGACAGGGCATCGACGTCAACCCGGTCCAGATGCTGGCCGCGGTCAATGTCGTCGCCAACGGCGGCCGCTACGCGCAGCCGCACGTGGTCGACCTGATCGGCGGCCGGCCGGCGCCGCTCGCGATCGCGCCCCAGCCGCAGGTGATCAGCCCGGATACCGCTGCGCAGATGACCACGATGATGAAGTCGGTGGTCCAGCACGGCTCCGGCCACGAGACCCGCATCGACGGCTTCCAGCTGGACGAAGCCGGCAAGACGGGTACGTCGCAGATGCTGGTGAATGGCCAGTATTCGCTCGACGTTTGGTCCAGCTACGTCGGGTTCATGCCTGCCAGCAATCCACGGTTCACGATGCTCGTGATCGTCCGCAAGCCGCATAACGCGACCTGGATCCTGAATGACGGATACATCGTCGCGGCGCCGCTCTGGAAGCGGATCGCGCAGGCGATCGTGTTGAACTGGCACATCGCTCCGACGCCCGGGATTGCACCCGTCTAATCGCCGGGTATACCGCAGGTTGCGCTGGCGCGATTTCTTCTAAATGGAGCGGGCCGTTGCATAACCCTTGAGCGAGGGACCCGGTTTGAAGTCGTAAAGGCCCTTCCTTGTAGGCTCGCGCGCCGCAGCGCGCGGCGGGCAGGCCGAGTGGCCTGCTCCAATTAATTAAAGAAATGCCCGTCCAAATGCCTGGTAGCAAGCGGCACTTCACGTCTGTGCACACCGATTCCCGAGAGGTGAAGCCGGGCGGCCTCTTCTTTGCGCTGCGGGGCGCCGCCATGGACGGCCATCGCTTTGTTGAGGACGCGGTCGGCCGTGGCGCGGCGGGGGTGGTGGTGGAGCGGCCCGTCGAGGCGGGCGAGGCCGAGGTCATCACCGTGCCAGACACCTGGCACGCGCTCTACGACCTCGCCGCCGAACGCCTCCGGCAGGCCGCCCCGCTCGTGGTGGCCGTGACCGGATCGAACGGCAAGACCTCGACGAAGGAGATGATCGCTGCGGTGCTGGCGGTCAAGCACAAGGTCATCAAGACCGAGGGCAACCTCAACACCGAAACCGGCGTACCCCTCACGATCCTCCGGCTCGAACCAGGCGTTCACGACGCGCTCGTCCTCGAGCTGGGCCTGCAGGGACCTGGGGAGATCGCGCCGCTCGCCGACCTGGCCCGGCCGCGCGTCGGCGTCGTGACAAACATCGGCACGGTGCACATGGAATTCTTCCAATCGCAGGAGCAGCTGGCTCGAGCGAAGGGTGAGCTGGTCGAGCGGCTGCCGCCCGACGGGCTCGCGATCCTCAACGCGGACGACCCCCTGACCCCGCTGCTTGAGGGCCTAGCGACCGCGCCGGTGGTCACGTTCGGGCTCGATGGCGGCGACTACCAGGGGACCGGGTACCAGGCCGGCGCCTTCAACGTCCGCGACGTGCCGGTGAGATTGCGCCTTCCCGGCCGCCACCAAGCGCGCAACGCCCTGGCCGCGCTGGCGGCCGGCGAGTTCGCGGGCGTCCCGCTGGCCGAAGGCGCAAAGGCACTGGAGGATGTCCATGTCGACCGCCGCCTCGAGGCGCGTGCCGCGCCAGCCGGCTTTGCGGTTCTGGACGATGCCTACAACGCGAGCCCGGAGTCGATGCTGGCCGCCTTCGAGGCGGTCGCCGACCAGGCCGCTCATCGCCGCTATGCGGTTCTTGGCGAGATGCGCGAGCTGGGTCGCCTGGCCGACGCCGCGCACGAGGAGGTCGGGCGACGCGCGCGGGAGGTCTTCGACGCCGTCTGCGTCGTCGACGTGGGCCGAGGCCGGCTCCTGGCCGAAGCCGCGGGCGCCGATCTGGTGCCCGATAAGCCGGCCGCGGTGAAGTGGGTCAAGGCCCACGCCGGCGAGGGGGACCTGGTCCTGGTCAAGGGATCGCACGGCGTCGCCCTGGAAGAGGTGGTCGAGCAATTACTTCGGCGATAGCAACAGCCCTGGCCTTCGACGTCCTGACAGTTGCGGTCAGCTTCGCCATCGCACTCGCGCTCTACCCGCCTTTCATCCGGCTCCTGCGGCGCCGCCGCGCCGGCCAGGTCATCCAGGAGGAGCTGCCGGCCGAGCACCAGGCCAAGGCGGGCACGCCGAGCGGTGGCGGCATCCTCTTCGTGGTTCTGGGGCTGCTCGGCGGAGTGCTCGCCATCTGGGCAGGGCACCGCGGAGCCGTCCCAGCACTGGCCGGCCTCGTCTGCGGCGGCCTTGTCGGCCTCGCCGACGACCTCCGCAAGCTCAGGGTCGGCTCCCTCGGCATCCCGGCCCGGGCCAAGTTCCCGCTTCAGTTCCTGCTCGCCGTGCCCGTGGCTTGGCTGGCCTATCAGCCGCACCAGCTGTTGGTTCCCTTCGACCTCGGCTGGCTCTACTGGCCCCTCGCCCTGCTGGCGATCGTGGGAGCCGCCAACGCGGTCAACATCACCGACGGCATCGACGGACTCTGCGGCGGCCTGGCGGCCATCGCGCTGACCGTGCTGGCGCTGCTCCTGCCGGACGGCTCCGCCGGCGAGAAGGCGGTCGCGATGGCCCTGGTCGGCGGCCTCCTCGCCTTCCTCTGGTACAACCGCCGGCCGGCGCGGGTTTTCATGGGCGATACGGGGTCGCTCGGACTCGGCTACGCGCTGGGCGCGATGGCCCTCCAGCAAGGCGTGGTCCTGCTCCTGCCGCTGCTCGGTTTGGTCTTCGTGATAGAGACGCTGTCTGTCATTATTCAGGTCGCCTATTTCAAGGCGACCGGCGGGCGCCGGGTCTTCAAGATGACCCCGATCCACTTCACGTTCCAGCTCGAGGGTTGGTCCGAGGACCGCATCGACGTGGTTTTCTGGACCGTCGGCCTGGTTGTCGCCGCCGTCACGGTCGGGCTCGCCAGGACAGTGATCCGGTGACTGCCCTCGTGGTCGGGCTCGGACGCAGCGGAGTAGCGCTGGCTCGCTTCCTCCGCAATCGCGGCGACAAAGTCCGCATCTGCGACTTGAAGCCGGCCGAGAAGCTGCGGGAGTACATCTCGAAGCTTCCTGCCGGCTGCGACCTCCACCTGGGCGGCTACGACGAGTCCGTGCTCCGCGGCTGCGACGAGGTTTACGCGAGCCCTGGTGTGCCCTGGAACGCGCCGCTTTTGAAGCAGGCTCGTTTGAAGGGACTGACCGTGAGCAGCGAGATGGACCTCTTCTTCCGCTACTGCCCGGCCCCGATCGTCGGCATCACGGGCACCAACGGAAAGACGACGACCACCGCGCTGACCGCACAGATCCTCGGGCGCGGCCGGCGGCCGGTGCTGGTCGGCGGCAACATCGGCGAGACGGTCCTCGATCGCCTCCCCGCGGTGACCCCCGACCACTGGGTCGTCCTGGAGCTCTCGAGCTTCCAGCTGGAGACGATCTCCCGCCCCCGCGTGCACGTTGCGGTCGTGCTCAACATCACGCCCGACCACCTCGATCGTCACGGCAGCTTCAAGGCGTATGTCGACTCCAAGGCCAGGCTGGTCGAGCACCAGGGCGCCGGCGACTACGCGGTCCTCAACGGCCGCGACGAGACCTGCCGGCAGCTGGCTCAGCGGACCCGGGCCAAAGTCGTCTGGTTCGACCAGCACGAGCCCGCGCCACCGATGCCAATACCGGGTCACCACAATCTCGAAAACGCGCTCGCAGCGGCGGCGGTGGGGCGCATCGCCGGACTGGCCGACGAGCAGATCAACGAAGCGGTGGCCGGGTTCGAAGGGGTGGAGCACCGCCTCGAGCTGGTCGGCAAGTGGAACGGAGTGCGCTGGTACAACGACTCCAAGGCCACCAACCCCGACGCTGGGCGGGTCGCCCTGGCAGCTTTCGCGGGGGAGCCGCTGGTGCTGATCGCGGGCGGTCACGGCAGCGGCTTCGACTTGAAGCAGTGGGTGGGTGAGATCAAGGAGAGGGCGGCAGCCGTGGTCTTGATCGGCGAGTCGGCCGGGCTCCTCGAAAAGGAGCTCGCGGGCCATCCTTCCCTCCACCGAGCCAGAGACCTGGATCACGCCGTCGAGCTCGCGGCCGCCCTGGCCGAGCCTGGCGGCGTCGTGCTGCTCAGCCCCGGCTACAAGAGCTTCGACTGGTTCACCTCCTTCGAAGACCGCGGGCGCCGGTTCAAAGACTCGGTCCGCCGCTGGAACGCGAGGCGGACGGCGTGAGCGAGGAGGCGGTCAGGACCGCGCACGGCGATCGCTGGCTGCTTCTTGTCACCGTGCTGCTGCTGGCCGCCGGCCTGGTGATGGTCCTGAGCGCGAGCCAGGCCCTGGCCTACGTCGAGCATCGGGCGCCGCTCTATTACTTCGAGCGCCAGCTGGCGTCGGTCGGCCTCGGGGGCGCGGCCATGGTCGTCCTGATGCGTGTCGACTACCGGCACCTGCCGCCCTTGATCGTGCCCGGGGCGGCGATGGCGACTGTGCTGCTCGTGCTGGTTCCCCTGGTCGGCGTCCAGTCCAACGGCGCCCGGCGCTGGTTCGCGATCGGCTCCCTTGTGGTCCAGCCCACCGAGCTCGCCAAGCTCGCCTTCGCGCTCTTCATCAGCTACTGGCTCGTCCGCCGGGGCCCCCGCCTGCGCGAGTGGAAGGCAGGCTTCGTACCCTTCGCGGTGCTCCTGGGCGGCGCCGTCGGGCTGGTCCTGCTCGAGAAAGACCTGGGGACCTCGGTGATCATCGCCGCGATCCTCGTCAGCGCCTATTTCGCGGGCGGTGGGCGCAAGCGCTACCTGGCGGTGCTGGTTCTGGGGCTGGCGGTCGTCTTCCTGGCGGTGGTCCTCTACGAGCCCTACCGCGCGGCTCGCCTGGTCACCTTCACCAACCCCTTCGCCGACCCGCTTGGCGCCGGCTTCCAGTCGACGCAGGCCATTTACGCGCTCGGTTCAGGCGGGGCCTTCGGCGTCGGCCTCGGTCACTCGGTCCAGAAGTTCCTCTGGCTGCCGGAGGCCCACACCGACTTCATCTTCGCGATCGTGGGCGAGGAGACGGGCCTCGCCGGCACCACCGCCATCCTGGCCGGCTTCGTCTTCTTCGCGGTGCGCGGCTACCGGGCCGCGCTGCGCGCGCCGGACGCGCTGGGGCGCGTGCTTGCCACGGCGATCACGACCTGGATCGCGTTCCAGGCGCTGGTCAACATGGCGACGGTCACCGACACTCTCCCCATCACCGGCGTTCCCTTGCCTTTGATCAGCTACGGTGGGACCTCGGTCGCCACCAGCCTGGCCGCGATCGGGATCCTGCTCAGCATCGCCAGCCGGGGGCGGCAGTCCCTTCTCGATTCTTCAAGGAGGTCCGATGCGGCTCTTGATCTCGGGAGGCGGGACTGGCGGTCACCTCTTCCCAGCGCTCGCCGTCGCGCGAGCGTTCCGCGCTGAGAGCCGCTCGGGCGCGGTCCTCCTCGTCGGCCGCGCCGGGGGCCCCGAGGAGAAGCTCGTCGTCGATGCCGGCTTCGACCTGGAGACAATCGTGATCCGTGGGTTCGACCGCGACGCCACCTGGAAGAACCTGGGTCTCCCCGTCGTGCTGCCGGCGGCTCTGGCCCGCGGGTACTCAATCGTCCGGCGCTTCCGACCCGACGTCGTGCTGGGAGTCGGCGGCTACGCGATGGTTCCAAGCGTCGCCGCGGCAAGGGTCGGGAGGGTGCCTTACGTCCTCCACGAGCAGAACTTCCTACCTGGGCTGGCGACGCGGAGCCTGGCCGGCGGCGCGGCGGCGGTCTGCATCACCTTTCCAGGGACCTCGGTGCGCGCCCGTCGGGTGGAGCTGACCGGCTTGCCCCTGCGGCCGGGCTTCTCGC
>Ga0209805_1001737_pt1 | contig 12974 bp, 12 predicted proteins | sample GraSoiAngelo_148_FD_185905 | JGI IMG/M metagenome (GOLD analysis project Ga0209805, IMG submission 185905) | Grasslands soil microbial communities from the Angelo Coastal Reserve, California, USA - 14_1009_09_20cm (SPAdes) (version 2) | ecosystem: Environmental > Terrestrial > Soil > Grasslands ... | reverse complement strand
TTGATGTAACCGTAAGCTCGAATGACGGCAAACGGCGTGAAAAAGTTCTTATCTCGAAATACAAGGACAGCTACATTGCCAAGCGGGAGAACGAGCCCGCTCTTTACGAGCTGGACTCAAAACTAATGGAAGCGTTGCAGAATTCTGCCAAGGACTTGAAGCCGGCAGCGATATCGAAGAAATGAATACGCGAGTCTTAGCTGCCGCTCCTCGGGGAGCTCCTGGTTGCCCGCCCTCAGCTTTTCGCTCATGCGCTTCAACATCGATGGATGTGCCGGAAAGCAGGGGTTAGGTGTATGCTTGTGGGCATTCGGGCGAAGATACCGGACTTCATCTGAACTTCCTAAACGTTCGGGCGCAGCGCTGCGCGGACAGCTCTGGCAAAGGGAACTCAGAATATTAGACCGACTGAGAGCCGCACTCAGAACTGAGTGCGGAGTCGCGCGGCTCACTCGGTCTTCACGTGGAGATTCAGCTAATGAAACAGACTTTTGCCATTGGTATCGGAGGCGCCGCCGGTCAGGGTGTCGCCACGCCGGGTGACATCTTCGCCAAGATTTTCAGCCGCCGGGGACTGCATTTGAATGCTTACAACGCATATCAATCTATTATTCGCGGCGGCCACACTTTTCTGACTATTCGTACCGGCCCTGAAAAAGTCACCAACATGGGTGACCGCATCGATTTGCTGATCCCGCTGAACCAGGATGCCATGAATCGCCACCTCGGCCTGCTCACAGAGGGAGCTGCATGCATTTACAACGCTGACACCATCAAGCCAGGCACTGCGGCGGACGGCGTACAACTCTGCCCGCTCCCAGTTTCGAAGCTGGCTGACATCACCCGGAACAAGGTGGCCCAGAACACGCTCGCGGTCGGTGCCGGTCTAAGCATGATGGGCATCGGCTTCCAGGCGCTGGAGGAAGTCCTTGCCGAGCAATTCAAGAAGAAAGGTGAAGCCGTGGTCGCCGAAAACGTCGCAATCGCACGGGCCGGCTATGATTACGCCACCTCGAATTTCAAGCCTTTCGGCTGGCCACTTCCCATGACCGAGAACCGATACGCGGTGCTCAGTGGCAACACCGCGATGGCCATGGGCGGCGCTGCTGCCGGCGTGAAATTCTACTGCGCATACCCGATGAGTCCTTCGACCGGCGTTCTGCACTGGATGGCGGCGCACGCCCGGAAAGCCGGCATCATGGTCAGGCAGGTGGAAGACGAGATCGGGGTAGTCAATATGGCGATCGGTGCCGCTCACGCTGGCGTTCGCGCGATGTGTGCCACTTCCGGCGGCGGCTTCGCTCTGATGAGTGAAGGCCTCGGCATGTCCGCCATGATGGAAACACCGGTGGTAGTGATTGATTGTCAGCGGGCTGGCCCGTCCACGGGAGTCCCTACCAAGACAGAGCAGGGCGATCTCTGGCAGATGCTGGGCGCTGCCTTCGGCGACTATCCTCGTGTCATTGCCGCCCCGCTCGATATTGGAGATTGCTTCAAAATCATTCCCGAGATTTTCAATCTCGCCGACCGCTTCCAATGCCCCGGTATTGTGCTCTGCGATCTGTTGCTGTCAGAAGGCCGGCTGAGCGTCGACCCGAAAGACCTGGACTTTAACACGGTAATCGATCGCGGCGAACTGGTTACTAGCGCAAACGGGGCACCGTCAGGGGACGGAACAAATGGTGCTTACAAGCGCTACAGGATCACCGAAAGCGGTATTTCGCCGCGTGCCATTCCGGGCGTGCCCGGCCACATCCACACCGCCGCAACCGACGAGCACGATGAAGACGGCGTGTTGATCAGCGACGAATTCACCAACCCTATCAAGCGTCGCGCCATGATGGAAAAGCGCATGCGGAAGGTTGTCGGAATTGAGGCCGCGGTGCCTCCGCCAGAGTTATGGGGCCCGGGCCCGCGTGATGCTGATGTCACGTTGATCGGTTGGGGGTCGACAAAAGGAGTGATCGAAGAGGCATGCGAGATCCTCAGCGAACAAGGAATTTCGGCTAACCAGCTCCAGATTCGCTGGCTCGTGCCGCTGCACGGCGAGGCGATTCTTGACATTCTGAAAGACGCGCGGCACACGATCATCGTGGAGAACAACTACAGCGGCCAGTTCGCCCGTTATCTGCGCAGCGAAACCAGCTACGTCCCGAGCGGATGCATCCGCAAGTACGATGGAGAGCCGTTCATGCCGCACCACATCGTCGAAGCGGTGAAGGAACAGTTGGGCGGGAAGACGAAACTTTCCGTTCCTGCACATGAAATCATGGTTTGAAGCGAGGGGGAACACATGGCAACAGCTCTAGCCGCTACCAAGCATCTCGTGATGGCCGATTTGAAAGGCAAAGTCGATCCCGACTGGTGCCCGGGCTGCGGCGATTTCGGCGTGCTCGCGGCCGTTCAGAAAGCCCTCGTCGAGCTGCAAGTCCCGAATCATGAAGTCGTCACCATCAGCGGCATCGGCTGTTCGTCCAATTTCCCGGGTTACATCAATACATATGGCATGCACACTTTGCACGGCCGGGCTTTGGCCGTGGCCACTGGTGTGAAGCTTGCTAACCACGATCTGACTGTCGTGGTGACTGGCGGCGACGGCGATGGCTTCGGGATCGGTGGCAACCACTTCGTTCACACCATGCGCCGCAACGTCGACCTGCTATACATCGTTATGGACAACCAGATCTACGGCCTCACGACCGGCCAGACCTCGCCCACCAGCCGCGTCGGCATGAAGACAAAAAGCATGCCGTTCGGCAACATCGAAGCGCCGGTGAATCCGATTTCGCTAGCTCTGGCCGCCGGAGCCACGTTCATCGCTCGCGGCTTCAGTGGTGAACAGAAGCATCTCACCGAGCTGATCAAGCAGGGCATCCAGCACAAGGGTTTCTCATTCCTGGATGTGTTCAGCCCTTGCGTCACCTATAACCACGACAACACCTACCAGTGGTTCCGTCCTCGCGTGAAAAAGCTCGAGGACGATTCTGCTTACGATCCCGCGAACTGGGTCGCCGCCATGGAAAAATCCTTGCTCTGGGGTGAAGAGATCCCGATCGGCAAATTCTTTGAGCGCACCGATGTGCCCACTCTGCACGGAGCCGAGCCGGTGCTCAACGCAGGCCCGCTCGTGCATAACGCCGCACCGATACCGCCGGAAGTGTCCCGCGCGTTCATTGAGGAATTGATGTAGGGCTGGGGCCGGGGCAGCGGAAGACAGTTCGGTTTCGTCCTCCCGCAGGTGTCGTATTTTTCAGGAAATGTGAGTCGCAGTATTGTGCGGGGCAGCCGTCTCCCTTTTTTACAAACTAAAAGCGGGCGAGGCGGTATGCTCTCGCCCGTCGTCGCTTGCAAACTATCACCCAGTGGCTCAGGCGGCTTTGTCAGCGGCGACCTTATGGGTGATCGAGCTGTGCACGTCGAAGGTGCGAATCATGGGTTCGGCATCGAGGAGGTGCCGAAGCGTTTCATGGATCTTCGGGTACTGCTCGCGATGATATTGTTCGGCATCCCCTCGTTTGTTCCAGAAACTCAGAGCCAAAACGTGATCGGGTTCCGCGTCCGAGACGAGCACAATCTCGTCCACGAAGCCCTGTTGTTTTTTCAGGATTGGTACTGCTCTTTCATTGATGGCTTTTGCCAGTTCTTTCGATTTTCCCGGCTTGCTGGTCAATTCAACTGCGCGGGTAAACATAGCCGCTCCTTTCGTTGGTTAGAGAGTGAAAGGAACCCGCCGAGGGCGCGACGGCGGAAATATACTTCGCGTTGGGTAGGAGTACGTTACGCCTGGCGGAACGGGGGTCAATTGCCCAAATATGGTGCAATGCAAGCTGTCAGAGAGTAGATAGCGTCCGCTTGACCACCGCTCCGGGCAAGCGTAGCCTCGCCTGGAAATCCCTGCATTTAACCTGGTACTCGAAAGAGGCTGCACATGGTTCCTCTGACCGCACTTTGGCTCCCGATCCTGCTATCAGCCATCATCGTCTTTGTCGCGAGTTCCATCATGCACATGCTTCTGCCTTACCATCGCAGCGATTACCAACGGCTCCCCGACGAGGACAAACTCCTGGTCGCCTTGCGTAGCGCTGGCCTCAAGCGCGGTCTTTATATTTTCCCTTTTTGCACGCATAAGGAAATGAAATCGCCCGTCGTAATCGAAAAATACAAGCAGGGACCAGTCGGGATGATGACCGTGTTACCTGGCGGCCCACCCGTCATGCCGAAGTTCCTGGGCATGTGGTTCGTCTATTGTCTAATTATCGGCTTCTTCGTTGCCTATCTCACGGGGCGAACGGTTGCGCCCGGCGCGCACTACCTGGCGGTTTTTCGCGTCGCTGGCACTGCCGCGTTTCTCGCCTACGGTCTGGGACACCTGAGCAACGGCATCTGGAAGGGTCAGCCGTGGAGCGTGACCTTCAAGGAAGTTATCGATGGACTCGTTTACGGCTCACTGACCGCCGGCACCTTTGGCTGGCTGTGGCCCCGCTAACACCCCTGGGTGGGAAGCGGCGGCTGAAGGGTTCGTTCGACCAGGTTAAGAGAACAAGAGGCAAAGCTGACATCCCGATTGATGTTGCAATTATGCGGATTCTAGCTGTATAGGTTGTCCACAAAATTCCGGCCTCAATCTAGCCTTGTGTTCGGCTTCTTGTGCAATTTGATCAAACCGTCCGCACACATTCCTTTGATCGAGATTCGTAAACAAAGGAGCCGGAATGAACCTCGTTTTTGCTAGCGGATTCCTCTTTCCTCAAAAGATTATCGGAGCGAATTATTTTCGGGACCTTCCCGCAAAGTTCCCCGATGCGTTGTTTCCGAATGTCCCCGTTGCCGGAGCTGTAAAGGAACGTGCGCCGAAGCTTGCCGAGCAGATCAGAGGACGTTTTCCCCACGGCGAGGTGCACATCATCGCGCACAGCATGGGAGGCTTGGATGCACGATACCTGTTAGCGCAAAATCTGCAATGCTTGGCCGATCGCGGCCGGGTAGTGTCATTGTCAACCATTGCTACGCCACATCACGGCAGTCCGGTGGCGGATCTGCTCGTAGGACCGAAGCCGGATCTGCTAGACCCACGTCGCTTCGCCTATGAGACAGTGAGTCGTGCGCTGTCTCAATTATTGGCGATTCAGTTCGGGGCGCTTGGAGACCTCACCACCGGGTTTGCGGAGCAGTTTAATCGGGATAATCCTAAGCTCGATCACATTCGCTACTTCGCGTACGCTGGGTCCGGCAATGGCTCTTTTGTGCTCTTGCCCACGCATACCTACATAGAGTTTCATGGCAAGACGGATGAAGAGAAAACCAACGACGGTCTAGTGAGCGTGGCATCAGCCAGATGGCCGGACAAACTAACGGAGCTGCCTTGGCCGACCGATCATCTTGGGGAAGTGGGGCATAACCTGAACACCTTGGATCTCAAGCTGAAATTCGATCATCTTGCAGCCTTTGATCGGGTCGTCCAAAACGTATTGGCTCCCACGCCGTGACCGAAGCAACAGTCGAGGCGGTAAATTCATGGATCGGGACCACCCCGGCCCGAACAATTGACCAAATCCAAAGCTGATTCTTCCAACGCTGGCCAAGAGGCCCATCTATGACTTGCATTTTGCAAGTGATATTGATAATGTTTCCTGTGTGCCTGGGAAGCCTACGTCAAAACGCCGTTCCGGCTGCCCGGTAAGTATCTCTCTCGAGCGGTTTGGAGATCGCTGGTCGCTGCTCATCATCCGCGATCTGATGGTTCGCGGGTTCCGGACGTTTAAGGAGTTCCAGGAATCGGGCGAGGGAATTGCCACCAACATTCTGGCGGACCGCCTGCAGAGCCTCGAAGCGGCCGGGATCATTACCGCCGAAGAGGAGAAAACCGACGGGCGCAGAGTGAACTACCGGCTGACGGAGAAGGGAATTGACCTGGCTCCGGTGCTTTTGGAGTTGCTCATTTGGGCGGCGCGCCATGAGGAGACAGGTGCACCCTGCGCGCTGATTGCGAAAATGGCAAACAATCGCGAACAAGTGGTCGCAGAAGTCCGGCGGAGGTGGCGCGAGCGGGATCCAACGCCTTTCTTGCCCAAATTCGGGGACGATGAGGGCAGTGACAAATCCATGCAAACTAGAAGGGTACGCAATCCGTCTAATGCATAATTCGCTACAGAATTCCAAATACATATTTAGACCAAGGAGAGCACGATGCATCTGAATCCCTTATCTCAGCTTTAAATATCGCGAAGTCGGCCAGCCGCTGATGCAAATGAATGCCTGCTGTTCAATGGAGCGCATAGTGAGCCGGCACGCGAAACAGATTCTCTTCGCGCACTTTGCGATGCCTTGGTGTTCTTTGCGGTTAAAAGCTCTTAACCGCAGAGTTCGCCAAGGATACGCGAAGTTCGCAAAGGGAAGTGAAGTCTGATCCAAATTTCCCGAAAAATTAACAGAGCAGACGGTGTGCTCTGGTCATCAAGAATCTACAATTGTCGAGTTCCCAAAAATCGCGAAGGTTGGGCAATCAGCGAAACTCGAAACTCAAAGTAGTCAATTCATTAAACACCAAATAAAAGGAGAAGAACGATCATGGCGACAAAACCTACTCACGAACAAGCACAACTCCATCTTCAGGTCTATGAACAGCGCCGCGAAGCCCGACTTCGCCAGGCACGCGATTGGTTCTTCAAGAATTACTTCGTGGAGAATTTCGACGACTCGATGCGCATAGCCGCGCCTGGAACGGAAAATGGCACGCACGCGATGATGGTGCTCAGTTATTGGGAGCAAGCCTGCGCGCTGCTTAACTACGGCCTGCTGCATGAAGACCTCTTCTTTGAGACCAGTGGCGAGTTCTTCGGGGTCTGGGAGCTCGCGAAGGCCGCCGTCCCGCAGGCGAGGGAACGTTTCAAAATGAATGGCTATCTCGCACACCTGGAGAAAGCCGCGCAGCGCTACGAGGCCTGGAGTGAAACCCGCTCGCCAGGGCATATCGCCGCCATGCGCGAGTTCATGAAACAGATGCGTCCTCAGGTTGCAAAAGCGGCTTAAAGGCGTGACCCGAATTCGGAGGCCATGGAGGCGACGAGGATTTCTTCTGTGCGCCTCTGTGGCCTCTGTGGTTAGTGGTTTGTCGCGCTGGTGGCTTTTCAAAATGTCAATCGCATGAACAGCTCCGGGCGGCCGGAACACAGAGCAAAAACAATATGCAAAAAATCACGCCATTCTTGTGGTTCGATGGCAAAGCCGAAGAAGCAATGAATTTTTATACCTCCATTTTCAAAAATTCAAAGATCGGACGAATTACTCGTTATGGAGACGCAGGGCCTGGACCGAAGGGAGCGGTCATGTCTGGCACATTCCAGCTCGATGGACAAGAATTCATGGCGTTAAACGGTGGTCCGCAATTCAAATTTACCGAGGCCATATCATTCTTTGTAAATTGCGAGACGCAGGAAGAAGTAGATGAGTTGTGGGAAAAGCTCTCTGCTGGCGGACAGAAAAGCAGATGCGGCTGGCTTAAAGACAAATATGGTCTGTCGTGGCAGATCATCCCGTCGGCTTTAGGCGAGATGTTGGGCGACAAGGATCCTGAAAAGTCGCGAAGGGTCATGAAAGCAATGCTCCAGATGGACAAAATTGACATTAAAGGATTAGAGCAAGCATATAAGCAACAATGAAGACTTCTAGGTAAGGAGCAATTCATGAGCAAAGTACGTGTTCTAGTAGGTACACGCAAAGGCGCATTCATTCTTACTGCAGACGGCAAACGCCAAAAGTGGGACGTCAGCGGCCCGCACTTCGCGGGCTGGGAGATGTATCACCTCAAAGGCTCGCCCGCCGATCCCAATCGCATCTATGCCTCGCAGACAAGCGGATGGTTCGGGCAGATCATTCAGCGCTCAGACGACGGCGGCAAAACCTGGCACCAGCCTGGAACGCCGCCCGGCGAACCGGCCGCCCCAGCGGGCCCGCCCAAGGGAGACAGCAACAAGTTCGCCTACGACGCGTCTCCCGAAACCGGCAAGCCGCTCACTACGCATCAATGGTATGACGGCACGCAGCATCCCTGGGAGTTCAAGCGCGTTTGGCATCTGGAACCGTCGCTCACCGATCCCAACACGGTTTACGCCGGCGTGGAAGACGCCGCCATCTTCCGCTCGACCGACGGCGGCGAGAACTGGAAGGAACTCCCCGGCCTGCGCGGCCACGGCACTGGCCCCAAATGGCAGCCCGGCGCAGGCGGCATGTGCCTGCACACCATTATTCTTGATCCCAGCAATCCGCAGCGGATGTGGATCGCCATTTCTGCGGCGGGCGCCTTCCGCACCGACGACGGTGGCAAGACCTGGAAGCCGATCAACCGCGGCCTGCGGTCGCAATATATCCCGGACCAGGATGCCGAGGTCGGCCACTGCGTGCACCACGTCGCCATGCACCCGTCGCGCCCGGGCGTGCTGTTCATGCAAAAGCACTGGGACGTGACGCGCAGCGACAACGCCGGCGACGAGTGGAAAGAAGTGAGCGGCAACTTGCCGACCGACTTCGGGTTCGCCATCGACGTTCACGCGCACGAGCCGGAGACCATTTACGTTGTGCCCATCAAGAGCGACTCTGAGCACTTCGTGCATGAAGGCAAGCTGCGCGTTTATCGCAGTCGCACTGGCGGCAACGAGTGGGAGGCGCTCACCAAAGGTCTCCCGCAAAAAGACTGCTACGTGAACGTGCTGCGCGACGCCATGGCCGTGGACTCTTTGGATAAATGCGGGATTTATTTCGGGACGACCGGTGGCCAGGTGTACGCCTCCGCCGATGCTGGAGATAGCTGGAATCCGATTGTGCGGGATCTGCCGGCGGTGCTATCGGTGGAGGTGCAGACGCTAGGGTGATGCCCGTGTGGGGCCGGCGCCTTCGCCCGCCAACCTGCGCCCTCCAATTCGTCATTAGGCCTAAAGGCACCGCTGAAAAGCCGTGCCCTGATACGAACCTCTACTTTTGATCTGGAGGTCCATTGCGGAGCCGACAACGAAGCTGCGCAGCCCCGAAGGGGCGGGAATATTACAGCCCAGGACGCAAGTCCTGGGTAAGCTTGAGAACGAGTGAGTCCCGGAGGGACGGCAGAAACGAAACGGGACGGAGGACTTGGGAAGGGCACGGCTTCAGCCATGCCGCCACAGTCCCCAAAGTTGTCATTCCGAGCCGTCCGTAGCCGCGCTATACACGGCGAGAGCCTGCCCTGAGCGAAGTCGAAGGGACGAGCGAGGAATCTGCTTTTGGTCCGCCGGTTCACTATGAGCCAATTTTCTTACATAGAGAGATTCGTATCACGGCACGGCTTCAGCCGTGCCGCCAAAGTCCTCCAAAGTTGTCATTCCGAGCCGTCCGCAACCGCGCTTGCGCGGCGAGAGCTTGCCCTGAGCGAAGCGAAGGGACACGCGAGGAATCTCCTTTTGGTCCGCCGGTTCACTTATGAGCCAATTTTCTTACATAGGAGATTCGTGTCAGGGCACGGCTTCAGCCGTGCCGCCAAGTAACGAAAAGTAAGGTCCCGTGCCGGTACGGCGCAACTACAGAGAAGCCGGACACCCTCGTGGCAGTTGCGCCCCATGGGTGCGTAAACCAACCTTGGAAACAAAATACGGCACGGCTGAAGCCATGCCCTGATACGAACCCATTGGCATTTCCGAGGTTAACACTATGAAACCCGACAACATGATTTCTTCCCTGAAAAGACCTCTCCCACGAACCGCCCGACGACGCCCCCTTGCCAGACGCAGTCGCATCCGGGAAAGAGCCATTCATCGTCATTGGGGTGATTGCTGGCGGATAATAGATCCTAACCTCGAAAAGCGCGAGCCATGCAAGCCTCGGCTGGGAATGCGACCCAGGCTGCACTGTGAAGAAGATGGCCTTTCAGCGTGACAATCACTATGTGTCGTGTTTGTACCTCAAGCGTTTTGCGGCTTCCCCTGGACGCGTCTGGACGTATCGCACTCTGGTGGCGCACTCCCGTGTCCCTGTTTGGAAGTTAGCTGCGATCAAAGGAGTCGCATATCGTGCCCATCTTTACACTCGGCTTGCTGCCGGTGTTCCAACCGATGAAATCGAGAGATGGCTAAATGCCGACTTCGAGACGCCCGCAGAAGAAGCGCTGATGAAGGCGACCGCGGACATGCGGCTCTCGCCGACCGACTGGCACAATCTTGTTCGATTTCTCGCGGCGCAAGATGTACGTACTCCTGCACGCCTCGCAGAGAATTTGCAACGCTGGAAAGAGACTCTCCCCGGGATGCTCGACGAAACTCTTCAAGATTCGGTGCGTCGGTTCGACTTGGCGAAAAAGTCTGGTCAGGTGATCAAGCCGACAACGGTTGCCCACAGCGATTACATACCCTTGCGTATAACCACTCAGACACAACCAGGCCAAGAGTTCGGAAAGGTGAAGGGTGAGATGGTAGCTGGTCGGGGTCTTTGGTTTTTCAGCATGCGACACTTGCTCACGAAGACCGCTAAAGTCTTACACAACCACAGATGGTCGATTCTGGCACCCCCCGACGAGCTAACCTGGTTTACCACCGATGATCCTGTGGTCCGCTTGAACTACTACGGGGATGGCAGATATGACTTCAAAGGCGGCTGGGGAAATCCAGGTACGGAAATATTTCTCCCGCTCGATCCACGTCACCTGTTGTACACAAAAGTCGGCGAACGCCCGCCGCGCCGTGGGTGGGTTGTGCCGCGCGCTGAAGCCGAGATGATACGTCGCTTTATTGCCGAGCATGCACACCGGTTTATCTTCGCCGCATCGCCCGACGCTGAGGTACCGAGATTGCGTCCTCGAATCGTCGACCTCGCTCTTCTTCGCGACGAGGACGAGCAATGGCGGAGATGGCACGGAGACCAGACTAATGCTGAACGCGAGTTGATCGACTCCAGAAAACAATCAGACTAAGAGTCGTTCGTTCGTCTCTGCAGGCGTCAAATTTTATATATTGGAAGCATGATCCGCGTAATCCTTCCCTTCCATCTCCGAACTCTGGCGCACGTCGGCAGCGAGGTGACGCTCGAAGTCGATGGTCCGGTCACGCAGCGTTCGGTGCTGGACGCACTTGAGGCGCGCTATCCCATGCTGCGCGGCGCCATCCGCGACCACGACACCCAACAGCGCCGCCCGTTTCTGCGCTTCTTCGCCTGCGAGGAAGATTTGTCCCACGAGCCGCCCGACGCCCCGCTGCCTGATGCTGTCACATCGGGGAAGGAGCCGTTCATCGTCATCGGGGCCATCGCCGGCGGATGAGGCCGTCTCCAAAAAGACTGTCAGGAACTGCCGTGTCAGGGCATCGGCTTCAGCCGTGCCGTCAGAGATGCAAAAATAAGATGCCGCGCCGGTACGGCGCAACTGCCGAGCGCCGGACACCGTGTTGGCAGTTGCGCCCCGTGAGCGCGTAGGTCAATTATTGGACACTAAATACGGCACGGCTGAAGCCGATGCCCTGACACGAAACCTGAACCGAATCATAATGAGCTGACGGACGAAATCAAATGCTTAGAATGTCCTTTGATCTCCAGCCTATTTTAAAAGGCGAACTCCTCGGACTCAGGCCGCTTCGACCAGAGGATTTTAATGACCTTTGCGCCGTAGCTTCAGATCCGCTCATTTGGGAACAACATCCGATCAAAGACCGCTACAAGGAAGAGGTTTTCAAGGGATTTTTCCGCGAGGCCTTGGAATCCGGCGGAGCATTGATCGCCATTGATTCCAAAGATGGCCAAGTCATCGGTTCGTCACGATTCCACGGATACGACAAAGAAAAAAGCGAGATCGAAATCGGTTGGACATTTTTGGCCAGGTCCCACTGGGGCGGCATCTACAACAGGGAAATGAAACAGCTCATGCTGCGGCACGGCCTTCAAATTCGTGAACAGCGTTATCTTTCTTGTTGGTCCACAGAATTTGCGCTCGCAGAGGGCCATGGAAAAAATAGGCGGAGTTCGTGCGGGATCAAGGCGCGACGGGGGTGGCCGAGAAAGTTTTGTCTACCAAATCACGCCTTCAACGTTCCTCGACACCCTCGCGCAACAATAGGGCTGGCGAATATGAGTCATCGCTGCCATCGCCGGTGGGTAATGGGGTCTGGAGCGGAGGCCCTCGTCCGCTCCTTTCGACTCCATTGAAGGCGTACCCTTGAGACGAATTGTGCTCCAGCCGCGAAGCCGCGGCATTCATTAGCCCCGGACGGAAGTCGGGGGGAAGGTGGCAAAACGATACGATTCTCTTCAGGGACGACACACCTTTCGCCTACATGAATATTTTTCGAGCGAGGTTCGTGTCAGGGCATCGGCTTCAGCCGTGCCGTCAGAGATGCAAAATTGTGATTCCGCGCCGGAACGGCGCAATTTCCGGGAAGCCGGACGGCCCTGTGGCAGTCGCACCCCATGGACGCGTAGGTCAATATTGGCGACAAAACGGCACGGCTGAAGCCGATGTCCTGATACAGACCAGTCCAATCATTCGTGATCTCCTGGGAGGCTGTGTGTGGAGGTGGACGCTGCTGTGAACAAAGATGAAATTGAATCATTAACCTTAGCGCCAGAATGTGGTCGGAAATCCGTAAATCCGACCAATATTAGGGACATAGAACGGGAACTATTTCAGCAAATCCGGTGTCGACTCAAGTAGGAACCGGAGGAAACTTATGTCTTACGCACGATCTATCGCCTCTGTCATTCTGATCATTTGCGTTTGTGCAACTTACGGCTTTCCTCAAGAGCAAGCCCTGGGGTCGAACACCAAACCAGAAGATCAAGTAACGCAAGTGGAACGCGACTGGCTCGCAGCCGACGCCAAAGGCGATGTTGCTTCGTTGCGGCGGATCATCTCGGACGATTTCATTGGCAGCAGTTTTGATGGCAGTTTGCTCAACAAAGGGGACATCATTCCAGAAGGCACCGGGCCCGGCGGGTTTGCTGGGGCGACTCCGGGTGTGACAAATGTG
>Ga0209805_1001736_pt1 | contig 12975 bp, 11 predicted proteins | sample GraSoiAngelo_148_FD_185905 | JGI IMG/M metagenome (GOLD analysis project Ga0209805, IMG submission 185905) | Grasslands soil microbial communities from the Angelo Coastal Reserve, California, USA - 14_1009_09_20cm (SPAdes) (version 2) | ecosystem: Environmental > Terrestrial > Soil > Grasslands ... | reverse complement strand
ATCTACCTGCCCGGCTGTCCCCCTCGTCCGGAGGCCCTGCTGGACGCCGTCATCAAGCTCCAGCGCAAGATCCGCGGTGAACCGCTGGTCAAGCGTCCCGCCTGACGGCGGGGTCGTTACGCCAGCATTGAAGGCGGGCTAAATGAGTGTGAACCCCAGCGATACGCTCGTGCAGCGGCTCGGCGACCGCTTCAAGACGGCGGTGCAGGAGAGCTCCGACTTCCGCGGCGACCTCAGCGTCGTGCTCGAGCCGGCCGGACTGGTCGAGGTCGCCCGCTATCTCAAGGCGGAGGAGGGATTCGATTACCTGCTTTACGCGACAGCTGTCGATTGGCCGGCCCGCGACCCCCGCTTCACCGTCGTATGGGAGGTCCGCTCACTGGCCGATAAGACCCGGATCCGGATCAAGACCACCGCCGCCATGCCTGATCCACACGTCCCCAGCCTCACGTCGGTCTGGCCCGCTGCCAACTGGCACGAACGGGAGACCTGGGACCTGTTCGGCATCAGGTTCGATGGCCACCCCGACCTGCGCCGCATCCTCATGCCACAGAGCTGGGAGGGGTTTCCGCTGCGCAAGGACTACGTCTCGTTTGGCGAGCCGGTGATTTTCAGTGATCAGAAACTCGAAGGGTTGGAGCCCGACGCCATCCGTGGTTAAGAGCGACGTCGTCCAGCAACCATACGGCCCCGAGCACGAGCCCGAAACCGAATGGATGGAGCTCAACATGGGGCCGCATCATCCGAGCACGCACGGCGTGCTGCGGGTTCGCCTCAAGCTGGATGGCGAGATCGTGCGCGACGCCGATGCCGACATCGGCTATCTCCACACCGGGTTCGAGAAATCCTTCGAAGACAAGACTTACACCCAGGGCATCACCTTCAGCGACCGGATGGATTACCTTGCCCCGCCGATCAATAACGTGGGTTTCGTCAGCGCGGTCGAAAAGCTGATCGGCGTCGAGGTGCCACCGCGCGCGCAGGCGATCCGGGTGATCATGATGGAGCTGGCAAGGGTCTCCAGCCACGAGCTCTGGCTGGGAACCACCGGGCTCGATCTCGGGGTCTACTCCGGATTCTTTTATGCGTGGCGCGACCGCGACCTGGCTCTGGATCTGAACGAGGCCTACTCCGGCGTCCGCATGATGACGTCGTTCACCCGAGTGGGCGGGGTGGCGTGGGATTTGCCGGAGGGCTGGCTCGACCAGCTCCAACGGTTCATCGACGTCATGCCGGGACGGATCGACGACTTCGAGTCGATGCTGACGGACAACCCCATCTGGCGGCAACGTACGGAGGGTGTGGGGGTGATCTCGCGCGAGGACGCCATCGAGGCGGGCGTCACCGGGCCGGTGCTGCGTGCCTCCGGCGTCGATTACGACGTTCGCAAGGCCTTTCCGTACTGCGGCTACGAGCAGTACGACTTCGAGGTGCCAGTTGGGGCGAACGGAGATTGCTACGACCGGTACCGGATGCGGGTGGCGGAGATGCGCCAGAGCCTGCGAATTCTGCAGCAGGCGGTCGATAACCTGCCAGACGGCCCCTGGCTCAGTGCCGACCGCAAGGTCGCCTTGCCGCCGCGCGCCGAGCTCAGCAAGAGCATGGAGGCGGTCATCCACCATTTCCGGCTCGTCAGTGAGGGCTTCAAGGGTCCGGTCGGCGATGTCTACGCCTTCGTCGAAAGCCCGCGCGGCGAGCTGGGCTTCTATCTGGTTTCGGATGGCACCAACAAGCCCTACCGGATGAAGGTTCGCCCGCCTTCGTTTTGCAATCTCCAGGCGCTCAAAAAGCTGGTGCAGGGCGTCCTGGTGGCGGACGTGATCGCGATCATGGGCAGCCTCGACTTCATCCTTGGGGATTGTGACCGCTAGTGGCGCTGGCGAAGTCGACAACAGCGCAGATCAAGGACCTGGCGGCGCGATACCCATCCAGACAGTCGGCCATCATCCCGGCATTGTGGGCGGCCCAGCACGAGCAGGGCTACGTCACCGACGAGGCCATGCACGAGATCGCCGAGCACCTGGATCTGCCGCCGTCGCTGATCGAGGCCACCGCATCCTTCTATTCCATGTTCCTCACCAAGCCCGAAGGACGCCATGAGGTCGTGATCTGCGTCAACGCCCCCTGCATGCTGCGCGGCGCCGACGAAATGATGGCCTACCTCCACCGGCAGCTCGGCGTTCGTGACGGGCAGACCACCGCGGACGGGGCGATTACCTGGCACTCCACTATCGAGTGCCTGGGCGCCTGCGGCGGTGCGCCCATGATGCAGGTCGATCATCGCTTCGAAGAGGACCTGACGCCGGAGCGGATCGATGCCATCATCGAGCGGCTGCGGAGCGCACCAGCGGCACATGGCGTGGCACCAAAGGCGGCTGCGGCCGCACCCGCAACCGAGCCAGCGAAACGTCCAAGTGCCCGGCCGCGCGCCAAGCGGACCCAGAACTGATGCCGATCAAGCCGCTGTTGACGAAGGACTTCGCCACCGAGAACCTGCACCAGCTGTCGGTCTACGAGCGGACCGGCGGCTACGCCGGTTTCAAGCGGGCCCTCGAGATGCAGCCCGACGAGCTGGTGGAGCTGGTCAAGAAGAGCGGGTTACGGGGCCGCGGCGGGGCCGGCTTTCCGACCGGAAACAAGTGGGGCTTCCTGCCCAAGGGTATGTACCCGCGCTACCTGGTGTGCAACGCCGATGAGAGTGAGCCTGGTTGCTTCAAGGACCGGTACTTGATCGAGAAGAGCCCGCACCAGGTGCTGGAGGGAATCCTGATCGCCAGCTACGCGATCGGCTGCAACCTGGCCTTCATCTACATCCGCGGCGAGTACCTCCCGCAGACCGAGGCGCTGGAAACCGCGATTGATGAGGCACGGGCGGCGGGCTACCTGGGCACGAACGTGCTGGGCAAGGGCTACGACATCGACGTCATCTTGCACCGCGGCGCCGGCGCGTATATCTGCGGAGAGGAGACGGCGCTGCTGACCTCGCTGGAAGGATACCGGGGCGAGCCGCGGCTGAAGCCTCCCTTTCCGGCGGTCAAGGGACTCTACGGGAAGCCGACGGTGGTCAACAACGTTGAGACCGTCTGCAACCTGCCGCACATCGTGCTCAACGGCGCCGACTGGTTTGCCGCGATCGGAACGCCGACCGGGAAGGGGACCCGGGTGTGGTGCATGAGCGGGCACGTCAACCGGCCGGGCAACTACGAGCTGGAAAACGGCACTCCGATCCGGGAGCTGATCGAGGAGCACGGTGGCGGTGTCTGGAAGAACCGCAAGCTCAAGGCCTTCCAGCCCGGCGGGGCATCGATGATGGTGCTGCTGCCCGAGCACCTCGACGTGGCCCTCGACTTCGACGCCATTCAGAAGGCCGGCTCGCTGGCCGGCGCCGGGGCAATGGTGGTGATGGACGAGACCACCTGCATGGTCGACGCGGCGCGCCGATACGTGAAGTTCTTCCACCACGAAAGCTGTGGCAAGTGCACGCCATGCCGAGAGGGCACCTTCTGGATGGCGAATCTCTTCGACCAGTTCGAAGCCGGTGAGGCCAAGACGGGCGACATCGACCTGCTGCTCGACATCGGCTACAACATCGACGGCCGCTCGTTCTGCCCGCTGGGTGATGCCTCGACCTGGTTCCCCCGCAGCGTGATCAAGTTCTTCCGCGACGAGTTCCAGGAGCACATCTCGGAAAAGGGTTGCCCGTTCAAGAAATCGGTGCAGGAGGCCGTCGCCTGATGGCCGCCGTGCAGACCGACCAGGTCACGCTCACGGTCAACGGTCAGTCGGTGACCGTGCCGAAGGGAACGCTGATCCTCGACGCCGCCAAAAAGATCGGCATCGACATCCCCATCTTCTGCTCCCACCCGAAGATGGCGCCCGTCGCCGTCTGCCGGATGTGCCTGGTCGAGGTCGAGAAAATGCCCAAACTGCAGCCGGCCTGTGCCGTCTACGTGGCCGAAGGCATGGCGGTCAAGACGACTACGGACCAGGTGAACAAGTACCAGAAGGGCGTGCTCGAATTCCTGCTGATCAATCACCCGCTCGACTGCCCCATCTGCGACAAGGGCGGCGAATGTCCGCTGCAGGACCAGACCTATCAGTACGGTCCGGGCGCCAGCCGCTTCCAGTTCGACAAAGCGCATTTCGACAAGGCGGTGCCGCTTTCCGACAAGATCCTTCTCGACCGCGAGCGCTGCATCCTCTGCTGGCGATGCACCCGCTTCAGCGAGGAGATCTCCGGGGAGCGGGAGCTGGCCCTGATCCAGCGCGGCGTCCACACCATCATCGGCACCTTCAACGATGAGCCGGCCCAATCCGCTTACCAGGGCAACTGGACGGAGATCTGCCCGGTGGGGGCGCTGACCTCGCGGCAGTACCGGTTCATCAGCCGGCCATGGGACCTGGATCGCACACCCAGCGTCTGCCCGGGCTGCAGCATGGGTTGCAACATCCAGATCGACGCCCGCAACAACAGGATCGGCCGTTTTCAGTCGCGCGAGAATCCGGCGGTCGACGACAGCTGGCTGTGTGACTTCGGCCGCTTCAGCTTCCCCAATTTCCAGCGCCAGGCGCCGGAGCGGCCCCGCATCCGGCGGGACGGGCGGCTGGAAGACGTGTCGTATGACGAGGCGATCGCGTTTACGGTCGAGGCCCTGAAGCGGGCCGGCGGCCAGGCGGCCGGCTGGGCGTCACCCGCCGACACGAATGAGGAACTGGTTCTCTTCCGGCGCCTGTTCCGCGAGGTCCTGCGATCGCCGCACCTGGACCACCGCAGCGCCGCGCTTGTGGATGCTGAGCCAGACGACATGACCCTATCGATCGCCGACATCGAGCGCCTCGATCACGTCGTCCTGCTGGGCGGCCAGGAGGTGATCGACGCGGCACCGGTGCTTCACCTGCGGTTGTTCAAGAGCGAGCGAAAGGGCGTGCACGTGCTCAAGGTTGCAACCGGCGAAACCAAGCGCGCCCTCGACGCGATCCCGGCCGACGCCGAGGCAATGGGCATCCTGGCGACCGAGGCCAACAAGACGGCGGCCGTCGACCTGCAAACCAAGCTGCAGCGGAAAGTCAAAGGCAGCGTGCGGCGACTGCTCGTGACGACCGGGCCAAACGGCCGCGGCGCAAAGGACCTGGGGATCCTCCCGCACCTTGGACCCGGTTACGTCTCGCTGAACGGCCAGGCGGGGAAGGGCAGGACGGAATGGCCGGGGGCGGGGCTGCGGGCACTCTATGTTCACGAGTCCAGCCCACTTCACGGCTTCACACCGAGCGACGCGGAATCGATGTGGCTGCCGACCCTGCCACTGCTCGTCTTCCACCGCTTCAAGCCGACCGCGCTCGACGAGATGGCGCACGTCATCCTCCCCGGTCACGCCTTTACCGAGAAAGACGGCACCGTGACGAACATGGAGGGCCGAGTGCAGCGGATCTCCCGTGGCCTCGATGCCGACTGGGTTCTGGAGGACTGGCGCGTCTTCCAGCAGATCGCCAACGGGCTGGGCGCCGACTGGGGTTACGACGCCGTTGCCGACATCACCGCCGAGCTGGTGCGAAGCCTGCCGCCGTATGGGGCATTGAACCGCGGAGAACGCGTCCTCTGGAGTGAGCGCGGATGACCACCGAGGTGGTCGTCGAGACCCTGATCAAGACCGTGATCGTGATCTTCGGCTTACTGACCGGCTTCGCCTATCTCACCCTCTTCGAACGCAAGGTCCAGGCGCGCTTGCAGCAGCGGCCCGGGCCGAACCGGGTTGGCCCCTGGGGACTGCTGCAGCCGGCCGCGGACGGGCTGAAGCTGTTCTTCAAGTCCAGCAGCACGCCGTCCGGTCGGGATCGCTTCCTCTATCTACTGGCGCCGCTGATCTCCGTCTGCGCCGCGCTGTCCAGCTTCGCCATCATTCCCATCAGCGGACCGGGCCCGCTGCGGCTGTTCGGTCACTCGATCGGCTGGTACGTGATGAACGTCAACATCGGCGTGTTGTGGTACCTGGCGGTGACGTCGGTTGGCGTGTTCGGCATATTCCTCGCCGGCTACGCCTCGAACAGCAAGTACTCGTTGCTCGGCGCCCTTCGCTCATCGGCGCAGATGATCAGCTACGAGATGGCGTTGGGCCTTTCCTTGGTGCCGGTTTTCATCCTGGCCGGCTCGCTCAGGCTCGTCGACATCGTCAACGCCCAGCACACCTGGTGGTTCATCATTCCTCTTCTCCCGGCGTTCTTCCTCTACCTGGTTGCCGGTATCGCGGAGACCAACCGGGCGCCCTTCGACCTCCCCGAGGCGGAGACCGAACTGGTGGCCGGGTATCACACGGAGTACTCCGGGATGCGTTTTGCCCTCTTCTTCATGGCGGAGTACATCAACATGATCATTGTTAGCTCGATCGCGACCATCGTCTTCCTGGGCGGCTGGTGGGGCCCCTTCGGCATCCTGCCGGGCCCCTGGTGGTTCGTGTTGAAGGTCATCGTGCTGCTCTACGTCTACGTCTGGCTGCGGGCCACCCTGCCACGCATGCGCTATGACCGGCTGATGGCGCTGGGCTGGAAATCCTTGTTCCCGCTGTCCCTGGCGATGATGATGGTCACCGCCGTCGTCGTGGTTGCCGCGGAGGGTACCCTCTGATGGCCCTGCGCGAAGTCTTCCTGGGCCCCATTTACATCGCCCGGGCGCTGCTCACGACCTTCAAGCACAACACCCGGCCGATCGTCACCATCGAGTACCCGGAGCGGCAGAAGGCGGTCCCGCCTCGAGCGCGTGGCCGGCACATTCTCCATCGCTACGCCGACGGCCTGGAGAAATGCGTGGGCTGTGAGCTCTGTGCCATCGCTTGTCCGGTCGGCTGCATCGTGGTCGAGGCGGCGGAGAACACGCCCGAGCACCGCGTCTCGCCGGGGGAGCGCTACGCCAAGCGCTACGAGATCAACCTCCTTCGTTGCATCTACTGCGGGATGTGCGAGGAAGCGTGCCCTTACGATGCCATCACGATGGGCCCGCGGTACGACCTGGCGGATGACCATCCGGACAAGTTCATCGCCGTCAAGGAGGACATGCTCGAGCCGCTGAGCGCGAGCGTCGGCGACACGGCAGTCCCCTCCGGCGCGCCGTCCGCGCAAGCGGTAGCCCGCAAGTGGTAGTCGGGTTCGCCATCGTGGCGGCCTGGGAGCTCGTTACCGCCGCCGGCGTGATCGGCTTCCGGCGGCCGATCTACAACGCCCTGGCACTCGTCGGCAACATGCTCGGCCTGGCCGTCCTGTTCCTGATGTTGAACGCGCAGTTCCTGTTCGCCGCCCAGGTGATCGTCTATGCCGGCGCCGTGATGGTGCTGTTCGTCTTCATCATTGCCCTGATGAATCCGGTGTCGGACGTAACGCTGGGACCGGCCCGTGGCAGTGAGTGGATCTACGGCATCGTCTTCGGTGTGATCTTCGCCGCCCTCCTGGGGGTCCTGCTGGTCAACCAAGGGCTGACCGGCCGGCCTGGCCCCTTCACGCCTGAGGTGATCAACGCCGTGGGCAATGTCCAGAGCGTGGGGACCGCGCTTTACACCAGGTTCCTCTTCCCGGTCGAGGTGACGTCGGTGCTGCTCCTGATCGCCGCGGTGGGTGCTGTGTACCTGGCCATGCGAAGGATTCGCTGATGCCGGTTCCTGCCTATACCTTTTTGCTCTTGAGCGGCGCGCTGTTCACGATGGGCGCGATCGGCTTCCTGGTCCGCCGCAACCCGCTCGTCGTCTTCATGTGCATCGAGCTGATGCTCAACGCGGTGAACCTCGCCTTCGCGGCCGTCAGCCGCTACCTGAACTCCCTCGACGGCGTCGTCTTTGCCTTCCTCGTCATCACGGTAGCGGCGGCCGAGGTGGTGGTCGGCATTGCGATCATCGTGCAGGTCTACCGGGCCGGCCGGCAGATGGACGTCGACGGACTCGATCTGATGAAGGAGTAGCCGGGCCGTGGATACGCTGGCGCCGCTGGTTCTGCTGGCGCCGCTGGCCGGCTTCCTGGTCAACGCCCTGATCGGCCGGCAGCTGCCCCGCCGGGTGGTGGGCTGGGTCGGGGCCGGAAGCGTCGGGTTGGCCTTTCTCTTCGCGCTCCTGATCCTTGCCCAGGTGCTCCAGGGCCAGAAGCTGGACCAGACCTATTTCACCTGGTGGCAGAGTGGCGATTTCAACGTCCCCTTCAACCTCTATGTGGACGCGCTCTCCACCCTGATGATCCTGGTGATCACCGGGGTGGGTTTCCTGATCCATGTCTACTCCATCGGCTACATGGAAGAGGACCAGGGCTACTCGCGATTCTTCGCCTACATGAACCTGTTCGTCCTGTCGATGCTCCTGCTCGTCCTCTCCGGAAACCTGGTCTGGCTGATCATCGGTTGGGCGGGCGTCGGCCTGAGCTCATACCTGCTGATCGGTTTCTGGTTCGAGCGCACCTCGGCGGTGCTCGCGGCGCGCAAGGCCTTCGTGATGAACACGATCGGCGACGTGGGCATGATCTTCGCCGCCTTCCTGATCTTTCTCAACCTCCGGGTGATGGATTACACAGCGATCTTCGGCCGCGTCCATCAGCTGCCCAAGGGCGGCATGGTCATCACGGCGATCTGTCTGCTGCTGCTGGTCGGCGCGGTTGCCAAATCGGCGCAGCTTCCGTTGCATACCTGGCTGCCGGACGCCATGGAAGGCCCGACTCCCGTTTCGGCGCTGATCCACGCGGCCACCATGGTCACCGCCGGCGTCTACCTGGTGGCACGCATGCATCTCCTGTACGACTGGGCTCCGACGGCCGCCGCCACCGTCGCCGTGGTCGGCGGCGTCACCGCCTTCTTCGCGGCCACGATCGGAACCGCGCAAGTCGACATCAAGCGGATCCTCGCCTACTCGACGATGAGCCAGATCGGATACATGTTCCTCGCCGTGGGGATCGGCGCTTATGCCGCGGGCATGTTTCATTTCATGACCCACGCCTTCTTCAAAGCCTTGCTCTTCATGGCGGCGGGCAACGTCATCCACGCCTTCCATGACGATCAGGACATCCGCCACATGGGCAACCTGCGGGCCGGGCTGCCCATCACCTTCTGGACCTTCCTGGTCGGCACACTCTCCATCAGCGGCTTCCCGTTGCTGGCGGGCTTCTTCAGCAAAGACGAGATCATCCGAGCGGCATTGAACCTCGCGGGCAGCGAATTCTGGCTTGGCGTGCTGGCATTGATCACCGCCGGTCTCACCGCCTACTACATGTTCCGCCTCTTCTTCATCGCCTTCGGCTGGGAGTGGTTGTCGCGTGACGATCGCCACCTGCACGAGGCGGCGCCCATTCAGACTGTCCCGATCGTGATCCTCGCCACCGGCGCGGTGGTGGCCGGCTACATCCCGGTGTCGAACTTCCTGTCCCCGATCTTCGGCAACCCGGTCGAGCAAAACATCGCGGTCGTGATCGGGCTTGCCGCGCTGTCCGTCCTGGTGGGGCTCGCCGGCTTCGGCATGGCCTACCTGCTGCACGCTCGCCGGCCGGAGTTGGCGGTCGCCTGGCGGACCCGGCTGCGGCCTCTGCACACCCTCGTCGAGCACAAGTACTTCGTCGACGAGCTCTACGACCTGGTTTTCGTTCGGCCGGGGCTGGCGCTGGCTCGCTTCCTGAACGACCGGATCGAGCCAAAGGTGATCGACGGCGCCGTCAACGGGGTGGCCGACTTCTTCCTGGTTGAGGCGAAGGAGTTTCGGCTGATCCAGACGGGCCGCGTCCGCAGTTACGCGCTCTGGACGCTGGGGGGCGCCATCGGCGTCGTGCTCGTCGTCGCCGCCTTCCTCGGCTACCTGCCGGTGAGGCTCGGCTGATGAGCTGGTACGCGCTCCCCACCAATGTTCCCTGGTTGACGCTGGCCGTCGTCATCCCGCTGTCGGGCGCGCTCCTGGTTGCGCTCACGCCGACCGTGGCCCGGCGCGTCATCAAGCAGCTCGGCGTTCTCGCTTCCGCGATCACCCTGCTGCTGGTCCTGGGGATTATTGGCGGATTTCAGCATGGCGCCGGCAATCTTCTTCAATTCGAGGAAGCCCGCCCGTGGGTGCCGGCGATCGGCATCAGTTACCACCTCGGGGTCGATGGGTTGAGCCTCTTCCTTCTCGGACTGAACGCCCTGCTGTTTCTGATCGCGGTGCTGGTGACCAACTCAGATACGCCGCGGTTGAAGCAGTTCATGCTGCTGCTGTTGATCCTCGAGGCGGCCACCGCCGGCATTCTATTGTCGCTCGATCTCATCCTCTTCTATGTCTTCTGGGAGGCGATGCTCGTTCCCCTCTACTTCTTGATCGGGGTCTGGGGCGAGGGCCCGCGGGTTTACGCCGCCTTCAAGTTCCTGATCTACACGGTCATCGGGAGCTTCGCCATGCTGATCGCGATCCTGGCGGTTGTCGCCATCACCTTCGCGCAAACCGGCCAGCCGAGCTTCGACTGGACGGTACTCGTCCAGCACCCGGCATCGGGCGTGTGGCAGCTGCCGTTGAACCTTGGCACTATCGGCATCCCGCAGCTGCTCTTCCTGGGCTTCGCCCTCGCCTTTGCCATCAAGATGCCGCTGTTTCCGCTGCACACCTGGCTGCCGGCCGCTTACACGGCCGCGCCGCTCCCGGTCGTGATCGTGCTGGCCGGCCTGGTGTCGAAGCTCGGCGCCTACGGTTTCCTGCGCTTCAACCTCTCACTCTTCCCGGACGCGGCGCATAGTTTGGGGCCCGCCTTAGCCGTGCTGGCGACAGCCGGCATCCTCTACGGCGCGTTCATGGCGCTGGTGCAGACGGACTTGAAGCGGCTGGTGGCCTACGCCTCGATGAGTCATCTCGGCTTCATCGGGCTGGGGATCTTCGCCGGCAACCTGCTCGGGATCGAGGGCGCCCTGGTGCAGATGGTCAATCACGGCGTCATCATCGCCGCCCTCTTCCTGATCGTTGCCATGATCGAGCGAAGGACCGGGACGCGCGACCGGGCCCAGCTCCGTGGACTGGGTGCCACGGCGCCGCTGTTTGCCGCACTGTTCCTCGTGATCTCATTGGCCGCCCTCGGTCTTCCCGGCCTGAACGGCTTTACCGGTGAGTTCCTGATCATGCTCGGCGCCTGGACCGCCTTCGTGCCGATGGCCGTCGGCGCAGGTATCGGGGTGATCCTGGCGGCGTGGTACGTGTTGCGTTTCTACCAGGGCAGCTTCCAGGAGGCGCCGCCGCAGCCGGCCGGCTACGGTGAGATGCGCATCGCCGACGCCGGGGTGCTCGCGCCCCTGCTCGCGTTGATGATCGTGGTCGGGGTGAGTCCCGCCTTCTTCCCGGCGGCGGTGGAGGCGACCGTCAAAGCGATGCCGGTGCTGCTGCGATGACTATCAACCTGAACGGCATCGGGATCGACTACGGCGCCATCCTCCCGGAGCTGATCGTGACCGGGACTGCCATCATCGTCCTCTTTCTCGACCTCCTCGTTCCCGCGAGGCGGCGTGGTTGGTTGGCGGTCGTCAGCATCATCGGACTCCTCGGCGCCATGGTTGCCACCATCCCGCTGTGGGGCCAGAACCGGGCCGCCTTCGGCGATACCGTCGTCGCCGACAGCCTGGCTGCCTTCTTCAACGTGCTGTTGATCGTCATCAGCATTCTCACGGTGCTGATCTCACCCCGCTTCTTGCGTGCCCTCGACCTCGACTACGGCGAATACTATGTCCTGCTGCTTGGCGCCACCGCCGGCATGATGCTGCTGGCTGCGGCCACCAGCCTGATGACGATTTTCCTCGGGATCGAGCTGCTCTCGATCTCGCTCTACGTCCTATCCGGCTTCGCCCGCACCGCGGTCCGATCCCAGGAGTCAGCCATGAAGTATCTGCTCCTGGGTGGCTTTGCCACCGGTTTCTTGCTCTACGGCATGGCGCTGATCTACGGCGCGACCGGGAGCACGACGCTCCGCGGGATTGCCGCCGTCACGACCGCACTCGGCGCGGGGGCATCGAGCAATGTCCTGCTCCTGCTCGGGATCGGGTTCCTGTCGGTGGGACTGGCCTTCAAGGCCTCGGCGGCGCCCTTCCACATGTGGACCCCGGACGTATACGAGGGTGCCCCCACCCTCGTCACCACCTTCATGTCGGTGGCGACCAAGTCGGCCGCGTTTGCGGCGATCGGGCGGGTGTTCATCGCAACGTTTCCGTCAATCGCCAGCCGCTGGTATTTCCCACTGGCGCTGATCGCGATCTTCTCGCTCTTCATCGGCAATTTGGTCGCGATTACCCAGGACAACCTGAAACGGATGCTGGCCTACTCCGGCATCGCCCATGCGGGTTACATCCTGCTCGGCATCCTGCCGGGAACCGCGGAAGGCTTTTCCGCCACCCTCTTCTATATCGTCGCCTATGCCGTGATGAATTTTGGCGCGTTCGCGGTCGTCACCGTCCTCGGCGCCGGTGGGGAGCGGACCGCTGAGCTCAGCTACTGGCGGGGCCTGTTCTACCGGCGCCCGTTCCTGGCCACCGTGATGACGATCTTCATGCTTTCCCTGGCCGGCATCCCGCCAACGGTTGGCTTTTTTGCCAAGCTGTTCGTCTTCCGAGCGCTGGTCGATGCCCAGATCTGGGCTCCGTTGATCGTCGCCGTGATCATGACGATCGTCTCCTTCTACTACTACCTCCGGGTTGTCGTCGTCATGCTGGCCGCGCCCGATGAGGCCGTCGTCGAAAGGGAGCCAATCGGCATCTCGACCGGCACCGTGCTCGGGGCGGCCGCCGCCGCAACCATCATTCTCGGAATCTTTCCGGCGGTCGTCCTGAACTGGGCGACCCACGCCGCCTCCCTACACTTCTAAGCGACGATGACGGCTGGAGTTCCCGGGCCATGATCGCGCCGTCTCCCGTTCGGCCGGCGCCCCAAGCCGCGGCGACCCGCCGCGTCCCGGTGGCGGTCCACTTGCTCGCGCGCGCCTGGCGCGAGCTCCGCAAAATGCGCACCGCCATCATCCTGCTCG
>Ga0209805_1001733_pt1 | contig 12987 bp, 8 predicted proteins | sample GraSoiAngelo_148_FD_185905 | JGI IMG/M metagenome (GOLD analysis project Ga0209805, IMG submission 185905) | Grasslands soil microbial communities from the Angelo Coastal Reserve, California, USA - 14_1009_09_20cm (SPAdes) (version 2) | ecosystem: Environmental > Terrestrial > Soil > Grasslands ... | reverse complement strand
GGAAGGATCGAAGCGCCGCTCGGGCTTGGCGGCCCAGCTCGGCTCGCTCACGCCGTGGCGCACCGCGGTCATTTCGGCGAGGATCGCCACCGCGATCTCGGGCGGCGTCTTCGAACCGATGTAGAGGCCGACCGGGCCGCGCAGCCGCATGATCTCCTCGTCGGACACGTCGAACTCGCGCAGGCGCTCGCGCCGCGCATCGTTGTTCTTCTTCGAACCGATGGCGCCGACATAGAACGCCGCCGACTTGAGCGCTTCCATCAGCGCGAGATCATCCAGTTTCGGATCATGTGTAAGTGCGACGATGGCGCTGTGGCCATCCAGGTTCAGCTCGCGCACCACGTCGTCGGGCATGCCGCGGTTGAGCGGCACTCCGGCCAGGTCCCAGCCGTTCGCGTATTCCTCGCGCGGATCGATCACGGTGACGTGGTAGTCGAGCATGTGCGCCATCTCGGCGAGATAGCGCGTGAGCTGGCCGGCGCCGATCAGCACCAGCCGCCAGCGGGGGCCGTGCACCGCGCTCAGCAGCTTGCCGTCAAACTCGAGCACATCCTGCCAGCGCCCGGGTTCGAGCGCGGCGCGACCGCTGTCCATTTCCAAGCACCGTTTCACCAGCTGCTGTTGCGAGATTCGATCGAGCAATTCCGCAATGCGGCTATGGTCAGTCAGGGGTTCCAGGACAAGTTGCAGCGTTCCGCCGCAGGGCAGTCCCCAGCGCGTCGCCTCCTCGTTGCTGACGCCATAGGTGACCAGCTCGGGCTTGTTTGCGGCGACGACGCGGGCCTTGACCTTGTCGATCAGGTCGTCCTCGACGCAGCCGCCCGACACCGAGCCAACCACTTGACCGTCGTCGCGAATCGCCACCATCGCGCCCACTGGACGGGGGGCAGAGCCCCAGGTCTTGACAATGGTGCCCAGCGCAACCCGCCGGCCTTGCCTGCGCCACGCCTCGGCGGTGCGCAGGACCTCGATATCGACGCTATCCATGGGGAAATGTTATCGCAACTCGGCAGCCGTGGCCGCCCATGCCGTGGCTGATTTCGAGCGCCGCGCCGTGGCCGGCCGCGATCTCGCGCACGATGGCGAGGCCCAGCCCGCTGCCGGTGCCCGCGGTGCCGGGCATGCGGTAGAAGCGTTCCAGAACGCGCTCGCGCTCCTGGGGCGGGATGCCCGAGCCGTCATCCTCGATTTCCATGAACGGCCGCCCGTTGCGCGCCCCGGTGCGCACGGTAATGTGGCCGCCGCGCGGCGCGTATTCGATCGAGTTGTGGACCAGGTTGCCGAGCGCCTCGCGCAGGAGGAGCGCGTCTCCGCTGACGCTCGCCGGCGCAAGTTCGAAGCCGAGGTCGAGGTCGCGCGCGAGCGCGCTGTGCACCCATTCGTCGGCCGCACCCTCCGCCAGCCCCTTGAGGTCCACCGCCGAATGCGGCTCGACACGCCCGCCGCGCTCGGCGCGCGCCAAGGCAAGCAGCTGGTTCGCCAGCCGCGCGATGCGTACGGTGGCACTGTGCACCTGCTCGATTTCGGCTCGGCTCTCCTCCGAGAGCGGCTGCGCGAGCGCGAGCTCGGCGTGCGCCCGCAGCCCCGCGAGCGGCGTACGCAGCTGGTGCGCCGCGTTGGCGAGGAAGCGTTGCTGGTTGCGGTTCGATTCCTCGACCTGCACCAGCAGCTGGTTCAGCGCCTCGATCAGCGGGCGCGTCTCCGCCGGCGCCTGCGCAGGCTCGATCGGGCGCAGGTCGCGCGGCGAAAGCTTGCGGATCTCGCCGGAGAGCCGCTCGAGCGGCGCCAGGCCGCGCGCCACGCCGAACCACACCAGCGCGAGCGTCAGCACCGCGAGCAGCGCCTGGGGCATGACGCTGCCGAGCAGGATCTCGCGCACCAGGCGGTCGCGCTTGCGCGTCGTCTCGGCGACCGTGATGGTGCAGACCCGGCCGCCGCAGGGCGCCAGCAGCGCCGCGGCACGAACCCTGGTGTCGCGGTAGGTTGCGTCGTAAAAAACCGAGCGGTCCTGCGGGCGCTGCGCGACCGGGGGTGGCGGGATTCCCGCGTCGCCGGCGATCAGCTTGCCCGATGGGTCGCGCACCAGGTAGTAAATCGTGTCGAACTGGTCGGTGCGCAGGATCTGCTCGGCGGCGCTCGGCAGGTCGACCGCCAACGTGCCGTCGCGCACGTGGATGCGATCGGCAAGGGCGATCCCGGCGTCGATGAGCGCGCCGTCGTAGGCGTCGGTGGCGGGTTCGCGGGCCAGGTAGTACGCCGCGACCGAGCTCACTGCCAGGATGCAGGCGACCGGGAGAAGCAAAAGGCGCAGCAGCTGTTCGCGGAGGCTTGCGTCGGCCATCTATCGTATTTTGAACTCCTCCAGCATGTAGCCGAAGCCCCGCACGGTGCGAATGTGCACCCCGGCGCGCTCCAGCTTGGTCCTTAGGCGCGAAATGTAGACCTCGATGGCGTTGGGCGAAAGGTCCTCGTCCCAGCCGGCGACCGCCTGGATGATGCTCTCCTTCGACACGATCTTTTCGACCTTGCCGAGCAGCACCTCCAGCACGGCCCACTCCCGCGCCGCGAGCTCAAGGGGCTCCCCGGCGAGGTAGGCGCGCCGCGCCACGGTATCGAGGGTGAGCGGTCCGTGCAGGATCTTCGGCCCGGTCTGCGCCTGCGAACGTCGGATGAGGGCGCGCACGCGCGCCGCCAGCTCGGGCATTGCGAAGGGCTTGGCCATGTAATCGTCGGCGCCCAGGTCAAGCCCATGCACGCGGTCGCTCACCGTATCGCGCGCCGTCAGCACCAGCACCGGGACGCGATGCTCGGCGCCGCGCAGCCGGCGCAGCACCTCGAAGCCGTCCATGCCGGGCAAGCCGATGTCGAGGATGACGAGGTCGAAGCGCTCCCCGCGCGCGGCACCCACCGCCTCCTCGCCGCGCCCGGCGACGTCCACCGCGTAGCCCTCGGCTTCCAGGATGCGAGTGAGACCGGAAGCGAGCGATGGATCGTCCTCAACGATCAGAATGCGCATCGGAAACCATCCGATTCATCATACCGTGATCCTTTCTTCTCGACGGTAGAGCATCACGTAAATTACTGGCAGGACAAAAAGAACGAGCAGCGTCGCCGAAACCAGTCCGCCGATCACCACCACGGCGAGGGGTTTCTGCGTTTCGGCGCCGATCCCGGTGGAAAGCGCCATCGGCAGCAGGCCGAGCGAGGCGAGCAGCGCGGTCATCAGCACGGTGCGCAGCCGCGTGATCGCGCCGCTGACCACCGCCTTCTCCGACGCCATGCCGCCCTCGCGCAGCTCGTTGAACAGCGCCACCATTACCACGCCATTCAGCACCGACTGCCCGAACAGGGCGATGAAGCCGATTGCCGCCGACACCGAAAGATAGATGCCGGTGATCCACAGCGCAACAATGCCGCCGATCACCGAAAAAGGGATGTTGGCGACGATCAGCAGCGAGGAGCGGAACGACTTGAAGGCGTCGAACAGCAGCAGAAAGATCACCAGGATCGAGATCGGCACGATGATCGCGAGCCGCGCCATCGCCCGCTCCTGGTTCTCGAACTCGCCCGCCCAGGTGATCGAATAGCCCTGGGGCAGCTCGAGGTGCTGAGCAACGCGCGACTTCATATCGGCGACCACGCTGCCCATGTCGCGGCCGCGAATGAACACGCCGATGGCGAAAACGCGCTTGCCATTCTCGCGCGCGATGTTCATCAGGCCACCGACGGTGCGGAAGCTCGCCACCTCGGAGAGCGGCACGTAGGCGCCGGCCGAGGTCGCCACCAGCAGGCTTTGCATGCGCACCAGCGTGCGCTCAGGCTCGTCGAGGCGTACCGCGACGCCGAAGTGCTGCTCGCCTTCCCACATCTGCGTCACCTGCTTGCCGCCGAGCACCGTCTCGATCACGTCCTGGATGTCGGAAACGTTGAGGCCGTAGCGCGCGGCGCGGGCGCGGTCGACGCGCACCTGGATCTGCGGCAGCTCGCCTAGCCGGTCGACGAACGCGCGCTCCACGCCGGGCACCGTCTCGACCTGCTTCAGCACTGCGAGCGACTGGTCGCGCAGCACCTCGAGATCGTCGCCGAACACCTTGATCACGATCTGGCCGTCGATCTGCGAGATCGACTCGAGCACGTTGTCGCGGATCGGCTGCGAGAAGCTCGGCGTGATGCCGGGAATCTTGTTGACCTCGGCGTCCATCTCGCGCAGCAGCTTGGGCTTGTCGACGCCGCGCTGCCATTCGTTCTCGGGCTTCAGGTCGACCAGGAACTCCGCCATGTTGATCAGCTTCGGGTCGGTGCCGTCCTCAGGCCGTCCGGCCTTCGAGGTGACGCTCACCACCTCGGGGAACTTGCGGATCGCGTTGCGCACCCGCTTGGAGAGCTCCTGCGCTTCCGACACCGAGACGCTGCTCGGATAATTTACGTTCACCCACACCGCCCCCTCGTTCAGCTCGGGCAGGAACTCGGTGCCGAGCTGCGGCAGGAGCGTCAGGCTGAGGGCGAGACAAACCACGGCCGTGCCGAGCACCAGCCGAGCGTGGCGCAGCGCCCATTGCAGCGCTGGCTCGTAGAGCGACTTCGCGCCGCGCACCACGAAGTTTTCCTGTTCCGGCAGGTTCTTTCTCAGCATCGCCGCGGAAAGTAGCGGCACCAGAGTCAGCGACAGGATCAGCGCGCCGATCAGCGCCGAGACCACGGAGTAGGCCATTGGCGCGAAGATGCGTCCCTCGTGGCGCTGCAGCGTGAAGATCGGAATGTGCGCGGCGATGATGATCAGCATCGAGAACAGCGTCGGCCGCCCCACTTCGACCGCGGCATCGAGGATCAGGCTGCGGCGCCGCTTATCGTCGAGCGCCTCGTGGTCGTGGACCGCGGTGGTGAGCTTGCGGAAGATGTTCTCGACCACGATCACGGCGCCGTCGACGATGATGCCGAAGTCCATCGCGCCCAGCGAAAGCAGGTTGGCCGGGATGCCGATGAAGGTCAGACCGAGGAAGGTGGCGAGCAGCGCCAGCGGAATGGTGACGGCGACGATGGCCGCGGCGCGCAAGTTGCCGAGGAACAGCCACAGCACCAGCGAGACGAGCAGCGCTCCCTCGAGAAGATTCGAGAACACGGTGGTCAGCGTCTTGCCGATCAGCCAGGTGCGGTCGTAGATCGGCACCACCTTGACGCCCGCGGGCAGGCCGGTGTCGTTCACCAGGTCGATCTTGGCGCGCACCGCCTTGAGCACTTCGGATGGATTCTCGCCGCGGCGCATCAGCACCACGCCGGTGACTACGTCATCGTCGTCATCCTGGCCGGCGACGCCCTGCCGCGGCACCGCTCCGATCGCCACCTGAGCGATGTCCTTCACCAGGATCGGCGTGCCGCTGCGCTCGGCGACCACGACGTTGCCGATGTCCTCAGGGCTGGTGAACAGCCCGATGCCGCGGATGAGAAATTGCTGGCGGCCCTGCTCGACGTAGCTGCCGCCGGCATTGGCATTGCCGCGCTGGATCGCCTGCGAGAGCTGTGACAGCGTGACCTTGTAGTCGCGCATCCGCGCGGAATCCGGCCGCACTTCGTACTGCTTCACCAGGCCGCCGAGCGTCACGACGTCGGCGACCCCGGGCACCAGCCGCAGCTGCCGGCTCACCACCCAGTCCTGGTAGGTGCGCAGCTCGCGCGGCGACACCTTGTCGCCCTTCATGCGGTAACGGTAGATCTCGCCGATCGCTGTGGAAAAGGGCGCTAGCTCGGACCGCGCGCCTTCGGGCATATCCACCTCGCGCAGCCGCTCCACCACCTGCTGGCGCGCGAAATAGCCGCTGTAGCGGTCATCGAACGTGAGCATGATGAACGACAGCCCGAACTGCGTATGCGAGAACATGCGCACCGCTCCGGGCACGCCGGACAGGCCGACTTCGAGCGGAATGGTGATCTGCTTCTCAACCTCCTCGGCGGCGCGGCCGGGAAACAGCGAAATCACCGTGACCTGCGTGTCGGTGACGTCGGGGAACGCCTCGACCGGCAGATTCTTGAAGGCCCAGATTCCGCCGCCGATGAACAGCGCCACTCCCAGCATGACAAATAGCGGCTGGTAGAGCGAGAACGAAACGATCCGCTTGATCATGCCGCGCGTTCAGTCCTTGGACGCGAGTACCTGCTCGAGCAGTAGGCTGCCGTCGGTCACGACCTTGTCGTTCGCGCCGATGCCCTCGAGAATCAGCGAATAGCCGTTGCTGGCCGCGCCCAGGCGCACCGCCCTGCGCTCGAAGCGGCCGTTGCCGGCATCGACGAATACGAAGTATTGCTCGCCGCGCAGATAGACCGCATTGCCGGGGACCAGCAAGCCGATTCCGGCGGGCGCTCTGATTTCGCCGGTGACGAACATCTCGGCCTTCAGCCTGCGCTCGGCGTTGGCGACCGTGCCGCGCACCTTGATGGTCCGCGTCTGCGGGTCGACGACATCCGCGACGTGCGTAATGCGACCCACCATTCGCTCGTCGCCCAAAGCGGCGGTGGAGAGGCTGACTTCGATCCCGGGGCGCACCGCGCCAAGGTCCTTGTCCGACAAGTCGAGCACGAACCACAGGCGCGACGGGTCGGAGATCACGAAGATGCCGCCCGGCGGCGCGGCATCGGGGCGCAGTTCCTGGCTGGGGTTGAGCTGGCGTTCGACCACCACGCCGGGTAGCGGACTGCGCAGCACGAACTGCTGGTTGACGCTCGCCACGGCGCTACCGTAGGCGCGCAGCCTCGCCTGCGTGCGTGCACGCTCAGAAGCAGTGCGCGCCTCTTCGGCCTGCGCCGCCTGCAGGTCCTTGGCCGGTGCAACGCCAGCTATATGCAGCTCCTCAATACGAGCGCGGTTTTTCTGCGCGAGCAGGAAATCCTGCTCCGCCCTGCGCGCCTCGGCCTGCGCGCTGCCCAACTCGGGCGCGGACAGCACGGCCAGCACCTGCCCTGCCTTCACCTTATCGCCAGGGCGCACCGCGATCGACAGCACCTTGCCGGCGAAAGGCGTATACACGCGCGCCGTGCGGTCCTCGTCCCAGACCAGGCGGCCGTTGACGCGCAGCACTGCTTCGTGCTGCGGCTCGGCGCTCGCCGTATGGATGGAACTAAGCTGCGGACTCGCCGGCTCGAAGATCACCGCGTTCTTGTCGACGCGCGGCGGCGGCACCGCCACCTTCTCGGTGGCCTGATTGCAACCGGCGAGGATCGAGGCCACCAGCAGACCCGGAAGAATTCTCATCGGCCGCTCAGCTCTTCAGCCGTCGACAGGCTGGCGCGCCACGCAGCGAGCGCCTTGGCATAGTCGGCCCGCGCCGTCACCGATTCGAGCTGCACGGCGCGCAGCGTGCGCCGCGCATCCAGGACTTCGAGCACCGAAGTGGCGCCGCGCAGGAAGGCGAACTCGGCCGCCTGCGCACTGCGGCCGGCGGCGCCGAGCAGCGAGGTCTCGTAGCGCTCAAGCCGCTCTGCGGCGGCGTTCAGGTCGCTCGCGGCGCGGCGCAACTCGATGCCGGCGAGCGCCCGCGCGCGCTCCAGAGTGTCGAGCGCGGCATAGCGGTCGACCTCGGCCTTCTGGATGTCACCCGAAAAATCGTAACCGGTGAACAGGGGAAACGCGACGCCAAAGCCGATCGAGTTGACGGGAACGCTGCCCGGAAAGTGCTCGTATTGCGCGCCGATGACGAAGTCCCGGCTACGCTGGGCCTTGGCGAGATCGCGCTGCTTTTCCGCCGCCTCGACTCTGGCCTGCGCGGCCAGCACGTCGGGGCGCGACCCGATGGCATGCTCGAGCGCGGCGGGGTCGGCGCGCTCCGCGGCGGGCCAGGGATCCGTGGCGCGCAGCTCGCCGGCGCCGGCTTCCGCGCCGATCATGTAGGCGAGCGCAAACTGCGTGCGCACCAACTCCGCCCGCACCGCGCGCGCCTCGTTCTGCGCCCGCTCATAGTCGACCTGTACCTTGGCCACGTCGGCCGGCGCGAGATCGCCGGCCTTGAGCCGCGCCTGCGCCGCCGCAAGGGTTCCGGTAAATAGCTGTGCTGTGTCGGCGAGGACGACCACCTTCTCCTGCGCCTGCTTCAGATCGAAGTACGCGGCGCGCAGCGCCGCAAGCTGCTGTCGCAGCACGTCGAGTGAGTCGTTCTCGGCCGCCTTCTGCAGTCCGGAGGCGACGTCGAGCCGCAGCTCGCGCTTGTCGCCGCGCTCAAAGGGCTGATCGATCCTGAACACCGTGTCGATGTGCTTCTGGCCGAGGGGGCCCCCTCCGATGCCGGGGTTTCTGTTGATTTCACTACTGTTGATCGAAAAAGTGGGATTCGGCCGGGCTCCGGCGATCAGCCGCTGCGCCTCGGCCGACTCGACGGTGCGACGCGCCGCCCTTAGCTCGCGGTTGTGCGCGGCGAGCAGCCCTTCAGCGTCCGTCAGCGACAGATCGCGCGCCCCGCACGGCGTCGAAGCCACAGCGAGCGCGACCCAGAAAGCTAACGCCACTCGAAATTCCCCCCGGATCATCGGAATGGGGAAGATACGGACTGGCCATGTCCACACCCTTGCAGCAAACTTTCCGGAAGCTGACGCTGCGCCGCAACATTGCGGTGCGTGAATGGCTTAGCTACGATGAATACTCCCTCGTAAAGCCCACTAAATCCCCTGAAGGAGGCAGCATGTCGGTCAAGGTATCCATGAAGGTCAATGGCAAGCCGGTGTCCGCCGACCTCGAGGCGCGGACCCTGCTGGTGACCTTCATCCGCGAACAGCTGCGGCTCACCGGCACCCACGTCGGCTGCGACACGGCGCAATGCGGCGCCTGCACCGTCCTCATGAACGGCAAGGCGATCAAGAGCTGCTCGATCGTCGCCATGCAGGCCGAGGGCACCGACATCCTCACGATCGAAGGCGTAGCCAAGCCCGACGGCACGTTGCACCCGATGCAGGCCGCGTTCAAGGAGAACCACGGCCTGCAATGCGGTTTTTGCACGCCGGGCATGGTGATGAATGCGCTCGATTTCGCGAAAAGCCATCCCAACCCGACCGAGGAGGAAGTGCGCGACAGCCTCGAAGGCAATTTGTGCCGCTGCACCGGCTACCACAATATCGTCAAGAGCATCATGGCCGGCGCGCGTGCGATGGGAGGCAAGCTATGACGGCATCCCTGATCGGGGCGCGGATCCAGCGCAAGGAGGATTACCGCTTCCTCACCGGCGCCGGCATGTATACCGACGATGTCGCACTGCCGGGGCAGACGTACGCGGCGTTCGTGAGATCGCCTCACGCGCATGCCACGATCAAGAAGATTTCCATGGATCAGGCAAAAAAATCCTCGGCGGTGCTTGCGGTCTATACGGGCGCCGATCTGGCGGCGGCGAAGGTGGGCGGCCTGCCCTGCGGCTGGCTGATCACCGATGTCAAAGGCCAGCCGATGAAGGAGCCGCCGTACCCGCCGCTCGCGCAGGGCAAGGTGCGGCATGTCGGCGAGCGCGTCGCGGTGGTGATCGCCGAATCGCTCGCCCAAGCAAGGGATGCCGCCGAGCTGATCGAGGTGGATTACGAGGTTTTGCCGGCAGTCGTCGACCCGGCAAGGGCCAAAGGCGCGCCGCCGATTCATGAAGCGGCTCCGGACAACACCTGCTACGTCTGGGCGCTGGGTGACAAGGCAGCGGTCGACCGCGCGTTTGACGGGGCGGCGCACGTCACCAAGCTCGATTTCGTCAACAACCGCCTGATACCGAACGCGATCGAGCCGCGCTCGGCCAACGCGACGTACTCGCGCGCCGAGGCGGGGTACACGCTCTATGTCACGAGCCAGAATCCGCACGTCGAGCGGCTGCTGATGACGGCCTTCGTGCTGGGGCTGCCCGAGAACAAGGTGCGCGTGGTCGCGCCCGACGTTGGCGGCGGCTTCGGCTCGAAGATCTACCTCTATCCCGAGGATGTCGTGGTCACCTGGGCGGCCAAGCAACTCAACCGCCCCGTGAAGTGGACCGCCGAGCGCACCGAGTCCTTCGTCTCGGACGCGCATGGCCGCGACCATGTGACCACGGCGGAGCTCGCGCTTGACCGGGACGGCAAGTTTCTCGCCATGCGTGTGCGCACCACCGCGAACCTCGGAGCCTATCTCTCGACCTTTGCGTCGTGCATCCCGACCATCCTGTACGCCACGCTCCTTGCTGGCCAGTACACGACGCCGCTCATCTACTGCGAGGTCACCGCGGTGTTCACCAACACCACGCCAGTGGACGCCTACCGGGGCGCAGGGCGCCCCGAGGCGACCTACGTCGTCGAGCGTCTGGTCGAAACGGCTGCGCGCGAAATGAAGATGGACCCGGCCGGGATCCGCCGCAAGAACTTCATCCGCAAGTTTCCCTATCAGACGCCGGTCGCGCTCTGCTACGACACCGGTGACTACGAGGCGACCCTCGATGCGGTGATGAAGATGGCCGACGTTGCGGGATTCAAGCGGAGAAAGGAAGAATCCCTCAGGCAGGGCAAGCTGCGCGGCCTGGGCTACGCCTGCTACATCGAGGCCTGCGGCATCGCGCCATCGAACGTGGCCGGAAGCTTGGGCGCGCGCGCCGGTCTTTTCGAGGCCGGAGAAATCCGCGTGCATCCGACCGGCACCGTGACCGTATTCACCGGCTCGCATTCGCACGGCCAGGGGCACGAGACGACGTTCGCGCAGGTGGTCGCCGATCGCCTCGGCCTGCCCATCGAAAACGTCGACATCGTGCACGGCGATACGTCGAAGGTGCTTTTCGGCATGGGCACCTACGGTTCGCGCTCCATCGCGGTCGGCGGCACGGCGATCGTGAAGGCGCTCGACAAGATCATCGCCAAGGGCAGGAAGATCGCCGCGCATCTGCTCGAGGCATCGGAGGCGGACATCGAGTACGACCGCGGCGTGTTCAGGGTGGCGGGCACCGACAAGCAGAAGAGCTTCGGCGAAGTGGCGTTCGCGGCCTACGTGCCGCACAACTATCCGCTCGACAAGCTCGAGCCCGGCCTCAACGAGAACGCGTTCTACGACCCGACGAACTTCACCTTTCCCGCGGGCAGCTATGTCTGCGAGGTCGAGGTGGACCGTGACACCGGCGCAACGCAGGTCGTCGCCTTCGCCGCGGTGGACGACTTTGGCAAGGTCATCAATCCGATGATCGTCGAAGGTCAGGTGCACGGCGGACTCGCGCAGGGCATCGGGCAGGCGCTCACCGAAGGCTGCCGCTACGACAACACCGGGCAGCTGGTCACTGGATCGTTCAGCGACTACGCCATCCCGCGCGCCGGGGATGTCCCGCTATTCAAGCTGGACACCCGCGAGACGCGCTGCACGCACAACCCGCTCGGCGTCAAGGGTTGCGGCGAGGCGGGCGCGATCGGCGCGCCGGCGGCGGTGATGAACGCGATCACCGACGCCCTCGGCGTGAGGGACATCCCGATGCCAGCCACGGCGCAGACCGTGTGGCGCTCCATGCACAAGCCAGCTTAGGAGAATAGCGATGCATGCATTCGAGTATCACCGGCCTTCGAACGTGAAGGACGCACTCGCCCTCGCCTCCAAGAAGGAGGAAGGCAGATACCTCGCCGGCGGGCAGAGCCTGGTGCAGGCGATGAAGCTGCGCCTGTCGTCGCCGACCGACCTGATCGATCTCAACGCGCTCGCCGACCTGAAGGCGCTGAAGGCCGAGAGTAATGCCGTGACGATCGGCGCAATGGTGCGGCACGCAGAGGTGGCCGCCTCGAGCGGGGTGAGGAAGGCGATTCCCGCGCTCGCCTCGCTCGCCGGCGCGATCGGCGACCGACAGGTCAGGCACATGGGCACGATCGGCGGCTCGCTCGCCAACAGCGACCCGGCTGCCGACTACCCGGCGGCCGTGCTCGGCCTGGGCGCCACGATCGTCACCAACACGCGCAAGATCGAGGCCGATAAATTCTTCAAGAGCCTGTACGAAACCGCGCTCGAGCCGGGAGAGCTGATTACCGCGGTCTCGTTTCCGGTACCGAAGCGCGCCGCCTACATGAAGTTCAAGAACCCGGCGTCGCGCTTCGCCATCGTCGGCGTATTCGTCGCCGACTTTGGCGGCAAGGTGCGGGTCGGCGTGACCGGAGCCGGGCCCTGCGCGTTTCGCCAGACCGACATGGAGAAAGCGCTCGCGGCAAAGTTCGCGCCCGAGTCGGTCGCCAGCATCAAGGTGAGGGCCGACGGCCTCAATAACGACCTGCACGCGAGCCCGGAGTACCGCGCGCACCTGATCTCCGTCATGGCCAGGCGCGCCGTCGAGGCGGCGCTGAAATAGCAGACCAAGCTCTTCATGGCTCGCCCGCTTCCGAACTCCATCGACGAGACGCAGAGGCTCCTCGCTTCAGGCGACTACGTCGCCGATCGCAGCCTCGCCACCTCTCTATTTCTTGCCCTCGCCATGCGCCGGCCGCTGTTCCTGGAAGGCGAGGCCGGCGTCGGCAAGACCGAGATCGCCAAGGTCATCGCCCAAGGCCTGGGCCGGGAGCTCATCCGCCTGCAGTGCTACGAGGGGCTCGATATCGCGCAGGCGGCCTACGAGTGGAACTACTCGCGGCAGATGATCGAGATCCGGCTGGCGGAAGCGGCGGGGGAGAAGTCAAAGGAGAAACTCGCGGCCGACATTTACTCTGAGAGATTTCTGATTAAAAGACCCTTGGCGCGCGCCCTGGAAGGCCATTCGCCCGTCCTGCTGATCGACGAGCTTGACCGCACCGACGAGCCCTTCGAGGCCTACCTGCTCGAAGTGCTGTCGGACTGGCAGATCACGATTCCCGAGGTTGGCACACTCAAGGCCGCCGAGCCGCCCATTGTGGTGATTACCTCGAACCGGACGCGCGAAATTCACGATGCCGTCAAGCGCCGGTGCTTTTATCACTGGGTGGATTATCCGGACGCAAAGCGCGAGCTCGAGATTCTTCAGCGCAAGGCGCCGAAAGCGCGCGACGCGCTCTCCAAAGAGGTGGTGGCATTCG
>Ga0209805_1001730_pt1 | contig 13000 bp, 10 predicted proteins | sample GraSoiAngelo_148_FD_185905 | JGI IMG/M metagenome (GOLD analysis project Ga0209805, IMG submission 185905) | Grasslands soil microbial communities from the Angelo Coastal Reserve, California, USA - 14_1009_09_20cm (SPAdes) (version 2) | ecosystem: Environmental > Terrestrial > Soil > Grasslands ... | reverse complement strand
GGGAAAAAACCTTGCTGGTTGGTTCGCCGGCACGGGCGGCGCAATTGCGCGACTGGCTGCGACAGAAATCCGAGATTGGCTTGCACACCGCCGGACTGATCAGCCCGGAAAGATTCGAGCCAGCGAGCGATCTTCCGATTCTCGGTCAGTTTCATGATTTCGATCGGATCGTGCGTGAATGCGGCGCCACGCAAGTGATTCTGTTGGAATTTCCGAGAACCGAATCCGATCGCGTAATCATCGATGCATGCGACGAACTCGGAGTGCGTCTGATCATTCTCAGCGACCTGGAGGAGACGTTGCGCCATCCCGTGGTCCACTTCGAGGACGGCGGATTTCGTTTCATGGCTTTGCGCGAAGAACCATTGGAGAATCCGCTCAATCGCTTCGTCAAACGCGCGATCGATATCGTTGTTTCAGCGTTCGTCCTGATTGTGGTGTTTCCAGCGGTGACGATCATCATTTGGATCACCCAACGCCTGCAATCGCCCGGCCCGCTCTTCCATAAGCAAGTGCGCGCCGGAATTCAAAATCGTCGATTCACCATTTACAAATTTCGCACGATGCGTCTGGCCGACGATCGGGTCGCACAACAGGCGAGCAACCGCGACGATCGGATTTATCCAATCGGCCGATTTTTCCGGAAATTTAGTATCGATGAAATCCCGCAATTCTGGAACGTGCTGCGCGGCGAAATGAGTATCGTCGGTCCGCGTCCGCACTTGCTCCAGCACAACGCCGAATTTGCAAAGTTAATGGCGGGCTACCATGTCCGCGCTTTTGTGAAGCCGGGAATTACCGGGTTGGCTCAAGTGCGCGGTTTTCGCGGCGAAGCGCGAGATAATTCCGACATTCAGAATCGCGTCGCTTGCGATCTGGAGTACTTGGAGAACTGGAACCTTTCGCTGGAGATCGGCATTATCTTGAGGACGGTCGCGCAGCTTTTCCTCCCGCCGCAAAGCGCGTACTGACCGTCATACGGTCAGTCGGTGCGCTGTCGCACTTTCAGCAGCTCACGCGTTTTCGCGACCGAGAGAAATTCATAGAAGCCATGCAGCCGCGCAAAGTAATAGCCTTCCGCGCCATCGAGAAAACCCTTTTGCCACACGTAAACGTAGAGAAATCGCAGCATTGGACGAAACGGCAGGCGCTGCGAAAAGGTTTTCAGTTTTCGGCGCTGATCGATGGTCTGGCTGCTGATTTTTCCTGAGCTGGAATCAAGCAACGTATCGGCGGCGACTCGCGCTTCCCAGTTGGAATAGCGATTATGTTTTTCGACGAAAACATCGATCGACGGAAAAGCATAATGATCGATCTCAACTTCTAATTTAGCGGTGCGTCCATTCACGAGGACGTGCTCGTGCACTTCGTTGTCACCGCTGTTGGTTGGCGCATCGGTTAGTTTTTCATAACGGCCGAGCGCGTGCCGAAAAAGGCGCAAGTTCCAATTAGGATAGTAGGCATGCCGCAGCCAGCGTCCCATGAACATAAAACGACGATTGATCCAGTAGCCGGCAATATCGGCCGCGCCGATAATTGCCTGGGCAACCTCCGCTTCCGTTTGCGGCGGCAAGACCTCATCGGCATCAAGAATGAAAATCCATTCGTTGCGAAACGCCAAGTTCTCGAGCGCCCAATTCTTTTTCTTCGGCCAGGTGCCGTTGAATTCGAACTGCACCACCTTGGCGCCGTGCTGTTGGGCAATCGCGATCGAACCATCGGTGCTTTGGGAATCGACCACGAAAATTTCGTCCGCCCATTTCACGCAGTCGAGACAACGCGGCAGATTCACCGCTTCATTCTTGATTGGAACGATGACGGAAACCGGAACGCGTGCGTTCATCGCGGCCGCAAAACCCGACACGGATTTCCCGCGGCGAAAACATCGGACGGTACATCCTCGGTGACGACGGAACACGCGCCGATGACACTGCGCTCTCCGATTGTCACGCCCGGTAAAACAAACGCGCGTGCGCCGATAAAAGCATCCGCGCCAATGGTAATCTTCGCGGTAGTGAGCGGCATGCTCGTTTGCGAAAAATCGTGGCTCCCGGCGCTGAGGTAAGCTTCCTGGGCAACGGTGGCGCGCTCGCCGATTTCGATTTCGCCAAGTGAATACGCATTGGCGCGATCTCCAAGACAGGCACGATCGCGCAAGGTGAGATTCGACGGAATTGCAATCCGCGCGCGCGAATGCACGAAGGGTGTGCCCTCGATTTTCGCCTCAAACACGCGCAACCAAAAAAGTCGCCACGGATTGAACGGCTTTGGGGTCCACTGACAAAAAACGAACCAGCAGAATTCCCAGAGAGCGCGCAAAGCGCGTTGGCCGTTGCTCCACGGGGATTCGAACGCACTGGTCTGATCCGGATTAACAATTTGTTCGTTGGCCATCTGGAGTAAGGCTTTCAAAGTCCGCCACAAACTTGTCAGCTACGCGCGCGCGGGAAAATTCCTCAGATTTCAGCTGTCCGGCCTTGGCAATTCGGCCCAGTTGGATTGGATCGGACAAGGCGTGACGAAACGCGTGCACAAGAGAATCAGCCGGATCAGGTGCGTCCAGGTCGAAGGTAAAACCAGTCTCATTCGGTAAAATGAAATCGCAAAAGCAACGCAGATCAGAAACGAGCACGGCACAACCGTGCGTCATCGCTTCGAGCGGCGCGAGACCAAAAGTTTCACCGTGCGCAGCGACAGAGGGATAAACAAAAATTCGCGCAGCCCGGAACTCCTCTTCCAGGGCCGCTGCGTCGAAGATTGGCCCGCGGAAAACGATCCGGTCGCGCGCGACGGCCGCGCTTTGCTGCAGTTGGCGAAAATAGTCTTCGCCTCCCCCGCCCTCCTTGGAATCCGTCGAACCAATGATTATGAGTTTCCAATCGGCAAAATTGCTGCGGCGCAAGCGTGTGAATGCTTCGACCAGAAAATGCACGCCTTTCTCGGGATGCACGCGACCGACATAGAGGACGATTTTCGCGCGTGCCTCCAACGGCGGCGGCGCTTCCGCGGAAATAATTTGCGGATGCGGATATGGAATCGCGATGACTGTCGGCGCCGCCGACGGCGCTTCGCGTTTGACGGCGTCTGCTACGTCGCTCGATGGCGCCTGCAACCGCGCCGCTCTTGCATAAAGCCGCATCTGACCTTTCGGATAACGGCCGACATGGACGTAAATTTTTCCAGGCGACGAATCACGAACGAGCAGCGGCAGCCAGAAGGTATTCGTCACCAAAATGTCTGCCGCCGGCAGAATCCGCCGAACCCGCAGCGAGTAAAACAGATCAAGAATTTTCAGCCAGAGCAACGAGCGCGGCGTATCAAATCCGCGGACGCGAATATGGCGAACGCCATCAACGATTTCGTGCCTGGCAAATTGTGGAAGTGCACGGGATATGATGGTGATGTCGTGGTTTCGGGAAACGAATTCGTGCGCGAGCGCGAACCAGCTTTTTTCAATCGCACCGCCCATCACCGGCGGAACCGGCAGAAATGCGCCGAGCACGATGGTGATTTTCATTGCGCTTGCAAAATCGCAAGCAGCGAACCGGCAGCGCGGTTGATTTCGAAGCGGCGGAGAAAGCAATTCCGTGCATTCACTCGCATTAGATTTTGTTCGTCCGGCGAGGTGTGCAACCAACGCTCGATCAACCGCGTGGTGCCGGCAAGATCGTCGGGTTCAACGTAGCCGGCATGATCGGCTGCAATCTCGCGCCAGATATTCACTCGATTTGAAATCAAAACCGGTACCCCAAAGGAAAGCGCCTCGATAACCGACATTCCGAAATTCTCCTGATGCGAAGGGAGAATGAACGCGTCGGCATTTTCGAATGCTCCGCGTTTCAGCGGCCCTTCGAGCATACCCGCGAAAGTAACGTGCGGCGAAACGTCCATCCGCGCGACTCGCTCGCGCAACTGCCGCGTCCAACTGACTTGGTCCGGACCAGCAATGACAAGCGAGACCGGTTCGCCGGAAGCGTGACGAGGCAGCGCATCGATCGCCAGATCGCACCCCTTTTTCGGGTGAATGCGGCCGAGAAACAGCAGCATCCGCATTTTTTCGATCTCGGGAAATTTCGCGAGAAAAAGATGGCGTGCCTGCGGCCCGGCCGGGGGCGATTCTTCGATCCCAAGTGGGGATATTTTTTCCTTGGCGCGATAGAGCCAGAACGATTGGCGCGCCCGGGACCGTTCTTCTTCCGAAGTAAAAATTACCGCTGCAGCGTCGCGCAAGACTCGGTAATCGGCCCACGGCCAGTAGAGCGATTTTTTGAGATGTTTGAGGGGAAAGGTGCGCTTGAACCAGGGATCGAGCATACCATGCGGAAAAACGAAATAAGGTGTGGCGGTTTTGTGAAAGCGTTGCCAGACGGCAAAGCTGTGGTGTTGCCAGATGCCATGGGCGATTACGCAATCGAATTTGTCGCCGTGCTCTTCGAGCCACTTCAGCAAGGCGCGCGAGTAATGATAACCGGTCAGGCCTGGGCCGAGAGCGTGCACAGTAAGAGATCGGTCATGCAGCCAGGGCGATTCCGGTTTATCCAACGCCACGATCTCGATCTGCACGCCGTGCTGTTGCAGCCCTTTGCTCAACGAAATGACGGCACGGGCTACGCCGCCCGTTTCAGGATTCAACGTCTGCACTGTTTGCAGAACTCTCAAGTTAGATGACGAAACCCTGACGGCGATTGAAATAGCCGCAATCGGGCGACAGAACGCTGAGTTCGCGTGCGGGCACGCCACCGTAAAGACGATGCGTCTGGGTGTACGCCTTCTTCAGGAGCGATTTGGCGCCGAGCACGGAATAATCGGGCAGGCTCGAACCGCCCAACAGCATGCTGTTGCTGCCGACAAAACAATAATTGCCCACGCTAATCGGATGCGAGACCTGGCGATTCTGCGCGATGTCGATGGTGTGAGAAATGAATTGGGATTGGAATCCGGCGACGGTGGTGAAGCGGCCGATGGTGATGGCATTGGTGCAATCGAACAAATGGCGATGAGTGATGGCGGAATGCTCGCCCATGACTAACTCGGGCCGGCGTTCGGTCTCGCTGGCGAAATGACGCGAATCGCCCAGCGGAAAGCCGGTAACCCAATTACCCCGGCCGATCGTCGCGTGGGCTTTCAAATGCAGCAGGTTGAGATTCTTTGCCACGGTAAAATGACCAATGCTGGTGTTCTCTTCCATGATCAAACGCGAAGGCAAAACCCAGGCCAGACCAATGTGAGCAGTGGGATGAATCTGAAAACCAAATTGCCGCTCCAGAAACGCGCGCCGCATTTGCCACGGCAACAGCAACGAAATGAGCTGGAGAAAATTCTTCATGCGGCCATTCCCAACCCGCGATAAAGCGCGAGATATTGTTCCGCCATTCTTTTTGCGCTGAAGCGGGTAGCATTCTGCAAACCGAGCTCACGATATTTTTCGCGCGTAACCGGATCGCGCAACCGCAACAAATCGTTCGCGAATCCATCTTCATCGGCAACATCGCGCAACAAGGCTACGCCACCGGCGACTTCCGACATCGGTGCTGCATCACGACAAAGCACAGGACAGCCACAGGCTTGCGCTTCCGCGATCGGCCAGCCAAATCCTTCGAAGCGCGAAGGAAAGAGAAGGGCATGCGCGCGGTTGTAAAGCGCTTCCAGTAATTCGCTCTCCGCTGAGACAATCTCGACAATCCGATCAGCTATGCCGAGGGCGCGCGCCTGTATCCATAAATCGTTAGATAATCGATCGCCCGCAAAAACCAGCTGTGCATTCCAATGATCTTTTGTTCTGGCGAATATCCGCACTACCCCTTCGCGATTTTTTCTTCGCAAGTGCGAACCGACATGCAGGACAAAAGGGCGATCTAGTTTTAATTGCGACAGCTTTTCCAATCGTGCCTTCACCTTTTCCTCCGGCAACGGCCGGTACTTGTAGTTCAATCCATTTTCGATCACTGCGATGGATGGCGCATTCTTCCTGGTCCCGATCAGGCGAATCGCGTCCGCGGCGGTAGCGCGCGAGACACAGACGACCGCGCGGACCCGGCGAAGACTGGCGACAATCCAACGCTGAAGAATTCTGCCGGTCCAAGAAGCCGGACAATCTGTTTCTTCGCCGAAGGCACCGCGCACGGCGAGCAGATCGTGACAGGTAACGACAACAGGAACGTCTGGAAAATGTTTCGCATAGAAGGTATTGGAATGGTCGCAAATGTGAATGAGGTCGACGCCGCGGAATTTTCGCAATCGCCTCGGAAAAATAATGAGTTTATCGACGTAGCCTGCCCATTTCCTGAGGAAGACGAATTGCGCCGGGACAAGGCGTGCGAAATGGGCTTCGGGACGGGTCAGTTCTGCCGCAATTCCAAGCGTGCGCAATTCGCGCAACATCATTTTGCTGAAGCGCTGCATACTTTGCTGCTGATCGAGCGGAAAATTACCGATCAACAGAACCATTGCGGTGAGAGGCGTCGGCGCCATGGAGACGGTCAGCGAAGGCCGATCGGCCGCGAATCAATCGTGGTGGTGGCGGCGTCATCGGAACTGGCGCAATTTTGCCAGGCCGGGTAGAAGCGAGACAGAGGCCGTTAAGAACGACGGCGAAACCGAGACTTGTCGGCTGACCGAGTTGCCCATTGAGGATGATGAGAAAACCGGCACTGAAAAGTAAAAGCGGCAGGATTTCGGTGCGAGTAAGCGCCCGCAGACTAACAAAACCGAGATAGGCGGTCAGCGCGGCACGCCAAAGTAAGAAAGCCAGCCCAAGGATCGGACCGCTTTCAAAAATAATGCGGGTCCATTCATTTTCCGAAAGCAAAAAGGTGGATTGGCCCATCAGGAAGGCAGCGCCACCGCTTGTGCCGACCCCCAAACCGAAACCGAAGATCGGCGCGTGGCCGAGGTGTCCAAGCCCTTCGGTAAACCCGCGGAGGGTGCGTTGGATTAAACCGCCGGTGATGGTCGTTTCCGCCGCTTCCGCTGACTCGGTGAACCGGCTCGACAAAATATTAAGGCCCTCGTGCACAATGGGAAGGCGAGTGACGATCAGCAGCGCAACCACGACCAAAACCAAACTTTTGCCGAAGCGATTGAGCGCATCAGGGCGAACCAGCAACACTATCGCAAGCGAAAGCATAACCAGCAGGACCGAAACCACCAGTGAACGACTTCCCGAAACAACAATTGCCAGGAGAACGCTGCAACCGGCGCCGAGAAGCAACCAGCTGCCATAACTCGCACGACGAAGGGCGCCGTAGAGCACGAAAGCGACCGCACCGGTAACATAATGGATCGGCCCCGAAATAAATGAAAAAGTGCCGGGCGGTCGGATTTTTCCGCCACCGGCAGTGATCTGTTCACCTTCGCCCAGACCGACCGTGCGATTGATGAACGAGTCGGGCGCGGAATGGAATTGCAGCGCCATTAACAGACTCATCGGAATCATGCCGAGCAAAATCCACCAGCCGACTTTCCTGACGTCGTCGGCGTCGAACACGCGCGCGAAAATAAAAATGAGAGGAAGATGCAGAAAGTTTGAGCGAAACCCGTAACCCGTAACGAGCAAAATGCGCGACATCGGCACATAAGGGTCGAGGACGAAGATGGAAACGATCCAGGAAAGAACGCCGATGAGGGCGAGTGAAGAGATGAAGGTGTTGCGCGGAAAAACGCGGGCGCGCCAAGCCAGGAAATAGATCGCCAAAACCACTGGATCGCGTACCAGCAGCAACGGGTTGGAAAATTGCGGAACGATCCATTTGCGCAAAGCCCCTTCGATAATGAGGAGGAAGAGGTAGAGGTAGATGAGCCGGCGAATGTTCTGAAGCGTGGCAGAGTAATCGGCGACGGGTATCGGTTGCGAAATAGTGGCAGAGTTCGACATTGCCCGGGCTAACTGTTCATCACTTCCCGCGCCATTGTAACAAGACCGCGCCGATAATTTTCCCAGGAATGCCTTTGCGCTTTTTCACGCGCAGAAATTTTCATCGCGCGCAAACGTTCGCGATCGCGCGCCAGCATTTGCAATTTTTCAGCGATCGCGTCAGCGGAACGAATGGGAACAATAAATCCATCGACGCCATCATCAATTATGTCTGGAGCGGCGGTATGAGCGGTAGTAATAACCGGTGTCCCCTGCGACATCGCTTCGGTAATGGCAAGGCCGAATCCCTCGAAAAGCGATGGAAAAATTAGCACGTCGTGCTGGCGCATTTCGAACAGGACCCGCGCATGACTCAGACTTGGAACCCAGCGATGAGCGCGAACCGCTTGGTCGAGGGGGCGACAACCTTCGGCCGCTTTCCGGCCCAGTAACGTCAGCTCGCAGTTTTCTTTGCCGATTAATGCGACTGCGCGCAAGGCGTAGGAAAGGCCTTTGCGCTGACCAAGAGAGCCCGCGAATAAGACTTTTAATTTTGTCCCGCCGTTCGCAATTTCGTTAGTCGCGATGGGCGGCGCACCATACGGAATCACCACGACTGGCCGCTGCTGTGGCGCTTGCGCGAGCGTGGATTTGGTGAAGGTGCTGGCCACGACTACGCGTGTGGCCAGACGCAGCTCTTCATCCTTGCGCGCGAGCTTTTCGTTACTGTCACGCATGCCCGTCAAAGTCGGCGCCCATTCCGGTTCGCGTTCGCACTCGTCGGCAAAAACGCGGTGGGCAACGCGCCAGTAGCCGATGGGCAGATCGTAAACGCGAGGAATTCGGCGATCTTCTGCCGCCGCAAAAGTTGCGACCGCGCAATCTTCATAGGCGTAGACAAGTTTGCAGTTCTCGCTGTCTCGAATTTTCGCGGCCACGGTCCGATCGAGTACAGCAGCAATTGCGTCAATGCTCAAAAAGCCGCGCTCATGTTCGGACCAAAGTGGCAGATGAATTGCACCGAAAAATAATCGCGCGGCCTCACGCACGGGCAGCGATCGGGTGCGGCACCGTACCATTTCCGGAAACGAGCGGCGTCGAAAACTTTCGCGCAGGCTGGGCGGCAGGATTCGATCAAACGCAGAACCGGGGTTCCAGTTGATCGTAGTAAAGAATTGTTCGAGCAAGTTCGCCTCCGCAAAAGCAATTACGGTCTGCCGCACGTTCTCGTTGCCGGTGGGATGCGAGAGAATAATCATGCCGCCAACTCGCGCAGGAGCGCGAGATAACGTTGCGCGACGGTTTGTGCGCGAAATCGCTCGAGGTGCGCGGACGCAGCCGCCCGAAATTCTTGGCAATCGCCATTTCGAAATGTCATTCCGCAATTCCCAATCGTCTCGCTTAAGCCCCCCTCTTCTGAGCCGACGGCGATGCAGCCACAAGCGATTCCTTCCAGTGCCACGATCCCAAACGGCTCTGGCCAGCGCGACGGAATGACGATGACCTGGTGACGATTCATCAGTTCCGCCAGCTCCGGGCCAACCTTTTCGCCGGCAAATGTCACCGCCTGGTCGAGCGCCAATTCGCAAACGAGCGCGCGGAGATTCGTTTCTTCCGGACCGCGTCCAATTATCGTTAGGTTTGCAGGGATATTTCGTTCTTTCAGAATTCCAAGCGCGCGCAACAAAACGTCGGCGCCTTTGTCAGAAACAAGACGGCCGACGAAAATGAGTTCGCGATCGCGATGAATGTTTGCGCCGATCTTGAAAATGCGATCATCATAGGGATTCCCGATCACTTCAGCCCCGATGTTTAGGTCGCCGGCAATAGCCTGACTAACGGCGACGTTTTTTACCCACGGCAAAAGCGCGCGCTTGATTCGATCGTTCCAACCAATTTCGCCAGCAATGTTTCGAATCCAGGTTTGATGGACTACCAGGACCGGTTTGCGGACGAGCAAGGCCGGGATGAGATGGCGCAAGCTGATGTTGTTCTGAAAAACAACCTCGCTCCACCTAGCAAGTTGCAATAATCGGGCGAGCGACGGATTACGCGCGATTTCAAATGGGTCCGGGCTCAAAGCCAGAGCTGGAGTTTCTGTGACTAAAATGATTTCGTGGCCGGCGGCGGCGAACTCGCGCGTCAGCAGGGCAGAGGCGATTTCGATTCCACCGATACAGGGTGCGTAAGCATAGGATGAGAATAAAATTTTCATGGTGCCGGCGGCGCAACGCATTCAAGCGGGCAATTCCAATGCAGGATCACAAGTTTTCCGCTGCTTCGTTTGGAACCGACCCGGTCTTGCTTCACGCCAGTTGCTCTGCGACCACCCGCGACAACGTCGCCATCGATGCGTGCCGGTGATACCAATCGTAAATTGCTCGTGCGATATTGGGACGCTCATCGCCCGAAGGCATCTTCACCTCACCATGCGCGATAGCGAAGGGCCCGGGCAACAAATCGTTCTCGAGGGAAATCGCGTTCAACGCCCTCGGCGTTACACAGACGACCGCGTGTGCGCACACATTCGCGAACGAACTCGACTTCAATAGCAGGTCCGGGTTGGCCGTTCCCGTAGTGAAATAATCCAGCCAGGCGAAAGCGCAGGTCGAAAGAATTTGCGAGGCTGTTTCGGGCGAAACCGCGGGATAATATTCGCATTGAATTGCAGCCAACGTCTGAAGGAGCGGACGCACTCCGGAATTTTCCATTCCGCCGAGGACAACCAGACTTCGCGGCAGAACCTTCGAGGGAATCTCGCCGGTTATTCGCCGAAAGGAGCGGAGCGAGCGCTCGATTAAATCGGTTCCACCGCAAATGACCCAGCGATGATTGTCGCGCGCCCGCAACTGCGCAGGATCGATGACCGGTTCACCGAAGGCCGATGGGACGGGGTGAACTACGACATCGAGCCCAGGGACAAGTCCTTTGAGCATTTGCTGCATCGATTCGCTGCTGACCAATCGTGCGTCGGTCAATCGCGCGATGTCCCGGGTGATTTTTTTCTGCAACGGCTGAAGCCAGAACTCGCTCTTCCACGGCGGGCCAGTGGCAAAGAGTTCGTGAAAAATTACGACCAAGCGACCCCCAAAGGTTTCGCGAACGCGACCCAAGATTGGTACCAACCAAAATGGCAGCCCGCGTTTCTGATAACCGTAGTTCACGTAGTGCAAGATCACGTGGGCAGGCTTGGCCGGAGCTGTGTCGGCATCCGCAATGGATGCGATTTCGAATTCTCCTTTTCTTGACGCCTGACTCGGTTCGCCTGGAGCGAAGACCGTTCTGAGACCATGATTCGCCCATAAAGCGTTCGCCAGGTTGAAAGCATAATCGGTTACCCCGTCAGGATTATCCGAAACGCGAGGAACTATCTGCCAGACGACGGCCGCGCCGTTAGTCATGCCCGGACAATCCACTAATGCCGCCCCGTACTCGAGCAAGATGCGTCTCATACAGACGCGCCGTTTCTTTCGCGATGGTTGACCACAAGAAGCGGTCCGCCACTTCTGTGCATCGCTCGATTAGTTTCCGGTAGCTGGCCAGATCAGCCGAAAGAATTTGGATTAACGCAGCGGAAAGTAGTTCCACGTTTCCAATGGGAACTAGCAAATCAGACAAACCACCTTGTAGTATGAAACGCGGACCCGGTGCGTCGTAAGAGACAGTTGGAATTCCCGCTGCCAGCTGTTCCAGCAAACCCAAACCAAAACCTTCCGCATAGCTCGGAAATGCGCCTACCGTTGAATCGGATAGAAGTTTTGGCAGCTCGTCGGGGTGGTATTCTGGGACCATTTCAATCCAATCGCAGGGAGGAATATTCAGATCACGCAAGACTCTTTCGTTATCGGTCAGCGTCCCGAGAAATTTGAATCGCGGTCCCGGAACGATGCCGCGCACGCGTTGAATGATTTCGCCCCAGTCTCTGGCGCCTTTCCGCGTGCTCCACATCCCGATAAAATTCACTTCTTGTCGCAGCAAACGCGTTTCGGGCGAAGCAGCCGCTTGCACCAGCGTTCGGCGCCACTCCTCAGTCAGGCCATATGGTTGAACGATTGCCGGCTTTTTTGAGCTCAGGTGTTCCAGCTCATACTCGTTAGGCAGGTTGACGAGATCGCAGTATTGCAGCGCTTTTTCTGAGTTCCGAAACAGCTGTTGCTGAAAAATGGTGTAGAAGATCCGGCCCGACAGTTTTCCTCGCGGCTGATCCGGCCAACGCTCGCGCGCCATCTGCTCAAAATTGCGGTAGAGGCGATGGGAGCCAATCGATCGCGCGACGAGTAGGCCGGTGAAATTCAAACGGTGTTTCGCAACTGGCAATGCTCCCACAAAGCAATCGATGACATCGAACCGAGCGGCATTGTTTCTGACAAAGGCCGCTGCCCTTCCTGGAAAACGCAACCGTCGCCAGGCCGAGAGGGGAGGCGACGAAGTTGCCGCGGGGAACGCGTCGTCCAAACAATAATGCGAGACCTCGTGTCCGGCAGCCTTCCAGGCTTGCGACAATTCCATGAAAATGCGCGCCGCACCAAGCCGCGCGTCCCATGGAAGATCAACCACCGTCAAAATACGCATGAGTTTGGCGACGGAAGACCTTTCGCACTCACGAAAAAATCTGTTCCCAGAATTTGTGGCGCACCGGATTGACGTAATGGCGCAGGACGATGCTGTTGTTGGCGTAGCGGTCGGCCAACTGAAACTGATCATCGAGTTGCAAGACAAACCTCACCGGATCGAGCGCACGGGCGCCATTGGCATGCATTGTGAGGTGCGTCATCGTTTGATTGGTGAAGAAGCTCGGCGGGCCGTCTAGCTGCTGAAACCGTTCCATGGCCAAAGACCAGTCGAGTTTCCGGAAAAAGAAAAGGACGCCTGTGTTTACGGGATGGGCGGTTTCGGCCGGATCGCGCAACAAGCGCTCGTCACCCGCGACCTGACAATCGCCTAGATAAAGAGCAGGCGCGTCCTGATTGCGTAAGAGATCGGCCAGCGCAACCGCGGCGGGAAAAAACAAAACATCGGCGTCGATATAAAGAGCGGGCCGTTCGAGGGGAAGACGCATGATCAGGGCAAGCTGTTTGCCGGTTGGATGGTTCGCGAAGTAGTCACCTGAAGATGATAGCTGCGGCAAAAAATCCCGCGCCTCGGCGA
>Ga0209805_1001727_pt1 | contig 13003 bp, 9 predicted proteins | sample GraSoiAngelo_148_FD_185905 | JGI IMG/M metagenome (GOLD analysis project Ga0209805, IMG submission 185905) | Grasslands soil microbial communities from the Angelo Coastal Reserve, California, USA - 14_1009_09_20cm (SPAdes) (version 2) | ecosystem: Environmental > Terrestrial > Soil > Grasslands ... | reverse complement strand
ACGGTCGGGGCGCCATGCATGTGCTGCCCGAGATCGCCGATGCGGTGAAGGGCCGCGCGCGGATCATGGTCGATGGCGGCTTCTGCCGTGGCAGCGACGTCGTCAAGGCGATCGCCAGCGGCGCCGATATCGTTGGCCTCGGCCGCATGCAATGCTGGGCGCTGGCCGCGGCCGGTGAGACCGGCATTCATCGCATGCTGGAATTGCTCGAGGACGAGGTGGTCAGGACGCTGGGCCTGCTCGGCGCCACTTGTTTCGCCGAGGTCAACAAATCCTGCCTGCATCCGGCGACCGCCACCAACATGCCAAGCGTGTTCAGCGCGTTCCCGCTGCTGGAAATCGAGCCGTACCGGTATTGATGTGCGAGAAGCTGCAAGCCTCATGATCCCTGCCCGCGTTGCTCCCGGCTCGGCCGATGCGCTGTTGTTCGACCTCGGCCGCGTGGTGCTCGATATCGATTTCAGCCAGGTAGTCGCCTGCTGGGCCGCTCACGCCGGCTGCGAGGCAGCGCATCTCGCGGGTCGATTTTCCTGGCGCGACGAATTCTATCAGCGTCATGAGAGGGGCGAGATCAGCGACGCCGAGTTTTTTGCCGCGCTCCGCGCATTGCTCGGCGTCGAGCCAGTTCCTGGAAGGGTGGAATAAAATCTTCGCCGGAGAAATGCCCGGCATCGCGCAGCTGCTGGAGCGCGCCGCGCAGCGTCTGCCGCTCTACGCCTTTTCCAACACCAACGGCGCCCACGCCGAGCATTTCTCGCAAGCGTACGCCGATGTGCTCGGACACTTTCGCGAAATCTTCCTGTCTTCCTCGATCGGACTCCGGAAACCGGACGCGGCAGCCTATGATCACGTGGTGAAAGCAATCGGCGTTCCCGCGCAGCGTATTGTGTTCTTCGACGATCTCGCCGAAAACATCGAAGGCGCGCGGGCGCGGGGACTGAAGGCCGTTCACGTCAAATCTGCCGCCGACGTCGCGGCTGCGCTCGAGGCGCTCGGGATTTAGGAGTTTCTGCCAGTGGCGTTGATGCCGGTCACTGAGGCGCTTGCCGCCATCCTCGCGGGCGCCGAACCATCAGCGGAAGAAATGGTCGCGCTGGATGCGGCCTATCACCGCGTGCTGGCGCGCGATGTCGCTGCTTTGCGCACCCAGCCGCCGCAGGCGATGTCGGCGATGGACGGCTACGCCGTGCGGGCAATGGATGCTTCGCACCTGAAGGCGCGGTTGAAAGTGACCGGCGAGGTCGCGGCGGGCCGCCCGTTCGAACGCGCGGTCGGTCCGGGCGAAGCGGTGCGGATTTTTACCGGCGGCGTCATCCCTGAAGGCACTGACGCCGTGGTGATCCAGGAAGATACTCTTGCCGACGGCGCCAGCATCATGATCACGGAAGCCGCCGTGCGCGGACGTCACATTCGCCCCGCCGGCGTCGACTTCAAAGAGGGCGACGTCCTCCTGACCCGGGGAACCCGTCTTGCCGACCGCCATCTGTCTCTTGCCGCCGGCATGAACTACCCGGAACTTCCGGTTCGCCGCAGGCCCAAGGTCGCGATTCTTGCGACCGGCGACGAACTGGTGATGCCGGGCGAACCCTTGGGCCCTGGCCAGATCGTCTATTCCAACGGTTACGCGCTGCGGGCGCTGGCCCGCGCCGAGGGCGCCGAGACGATCGATCTCGGCATCGCCACTGACACGGCAGAAGCGACCAAACAGTGCATCCGCCGCGCTCGCGATGCCGGCGCCGACATCCTGGTCACGACCGGTGGCGCCTCGGTCGGTGATCACGACCTCGTCAAGCCATCGCTGGAGGCGGAGGGCGTCGCAATCGCGTTCTGGAAGATCGCAATGCGGCCGGGCAAACCGATGATGCACGGCCGGCTGGGCGCCATGCGGGTGATCGGCCTGCCGGGCAATCCGGTGTCGTCCTACGTGTGCGGCTTCCTGTTCCTGGTGCCGCTGATTCGCGCCCTCTCGGGCCGCGCCGTCATTCATCACGCGCGCGAGACGGCGATGCTTGGCCGCGACGTCGCCGCCAACGACCAGCGCGAAGATTACTTGCGGGCCCGGCTTGAGGAACGCGCGGACGGGGCGTTGATCGCAACGCCGGTCAATCATCAGGATAGTTCCCTGCTCGCGAATCTCGCTGCGGCACGGGCACTTGTGATACGCGCGCCATTCGCGCCCGCGGCCAGCGCCGGCTCGCCTTGCGACATCATGCGGCTGCCCGAATAAGCCGCCCGCGCGAGCCTTGTTCGAACCTTGTTCGAGCCTTGCCACAAAACCGGCCACGTTCACCGGAAATTAAGTGGTTGCGGAACACATATCGAACATATAGTGTCCGTTCATGATTTGTTTCGAGACCGTGATGTCCAGTGAACGCCTGATGATGTCTACGAATGGGAGCCCTGCTCCCCATCACCTTGGAATTCGTGGTCTTGAAATCGTGACCTTGGAATCGCGACTTTGGAATCAACGACACTATTCAAACCGGGGGACTGCTCGAGATGCTCACGCGCAAACAGTATGAACTACTGCGTTTCATCAATGAACGGCTGAAAGAGGCCGGTGTGCCGCCCTCCTTCGACGAGATGAAGGATGCGCTGGACCTCCGCTCAAAGTCGGGCATTCACCGCCTCATCACGGCGCTGGAGGAGCGCGGCTTCATTCGCCGCCTGCCCAATCGCGCACGCGCCATCGAGGTGATCAAGCTGCCCGAGGTTTCCGCCGCCGGCAGCGGCAGCAGCCGCCGCGGCTTCACGCCCAGCGTCATCGAAGGCAATCTCGGCAAGGTGCGCGGCGGGAGCACTGACGATGGCGAACGTCCGGTTGCCGTGCCGGTGATGGGCCGCATCGCCGCGGGCACGCCGATCGAGGCGTTGCAGACCCGCAGCCACACCATCAGCGTGCCGCCCGACATGCTCGGCTCCGGCGAGCACTACGCGCTCGAAGTGCGCGGCGATTCGATGGTCGATGCCGGCATCCTTGACGGCGACATGGCGCTGATCCAGCGCAACGAGACCGCGGAGACCGGCGACATCGTGGTGGCGCTGATCGACGAGGAGGAAGCGACGCTCAAACGCTTCCGCCGCCGCGGCGCCTCGATCGCGCTGGAGCCGGCCAACACCTCCTACGAGGTCCGCATCCTGCCGCCGAACCGGGTCAAGATTCAGGGCAAGCTGATCGGGCTGTACCGGAAGTACTGATCACGCCACCTGATGCGCCCTCGGGGGTCGTCCCGAGGGCGGCGGCCGATCCCGGCTGAGCGCCGGAATCTCCCCGAGCCCTGGGCCACCAATCGAGGCCCCCGACGCAAAGGATTATCCGCTCCTGGTTGATAGTCCTTCGCCTCTCGCGACGATTATCAAACCAGGATCGTAACGCTACGTCCTCGTGAGGCAAGACGCAAAGCACAAGCGCTTTGCGTCTTGCAAGCAACACGAGGAGACATCCATGCGAAAGATCATCTCAACGGCGCTCGGCGCGGCATTGATGGCCGCTTCGACAGTACAAGCGGCCGCGGCTGCGCAACATCACCACGCCCGCAAGGTCGAGCGCGCGATTTCGGCCGAGCGATTCCGCAACGCCCATGACGCGGCCACCTCGCCGGCGCAGCCCGGCTGGCATTACAGTGGTTATTCGGCGCCTGCGGGCCGCTGAAGCTTATCTTATCCCCCAGTGACGCCAGAGAGCCCTGGCGCAGGCAGGGCCTTGGCGCAGGCAGGCCGGGGCTTTTTGCGGCGTGTTCGACTTCGGCCGAACGCCGCCAACGGATTTGTGATCGGGTGCGCCGGTGCCGAGTCCTAGAAATGCCCACAAGCGGATCGAACCTCTTCGTTGTTGTCCACTTATAAAAGGACAGAGGCCCGCGCCTCCCGTAGCATGATCGATCGCGACAGATACGAAGCGTTTGCGCGGAAGATAATGCGTTAGGAAAAAGCAGAGGCACGGGTTGGCTATCTCGAACGAGGAGCAATCCGATGTGTGACTATAGTCTGCACGCTGTGGCTTCCCGCCCTGCTGAGGTTGGGGAAACGTTGGTGACCACCACCTTCCGTGGAACGTCGACGCGCGGTTTCGCAAGTGAGCGCGATCCTGGCGTCGCCGTCTGCATGCTTCCCGGAACGGAACTGGCGTTCACCGAGAACGTCAAATACGACAACCGCTGGATCTGGACCAAGACCATCAATTCCCGGGTGGGAAAATTCGGCAAGATCGACCCGCAGGTTCGGGATCGGCACCATGACGCCATCGAGTTTCCCGATGGCAGCTATGTGCTGGTAACCCAGCTTTGCGAAGGACAGCGCGCAACCGTGCTGCAATTGCCGGTGACCAATAGGGTCGCCGACAAAGCACAGCCCACCGCGGAGACGCGCGCACCGACGACGTCGCTCTCCGTCGACTGATTCGATCGCACGGCGGCCTGGAGCGGGATGACGCTTCGAAGGAAGTCATCCCGCCCCAGCCCCAGGTGGTGCCGTGTCAGTCATCGGCCTGCAAATCGGTTTCCGCCGGCGTGGCGTCGCGCGGGACGGAGGATGTTGGCCTGAGGATCGATTCGGCTTCGGTGTCGCCAGCCATCGCCGGCGACCACGGCCGATCAAGCCCTCTCGGCTTGGCCGCATCCATTGCAAATCCGCCGCCGGTCCGTCGCAGCGCCATCGCACCTTGTCGTTGCAAGCGGCTCCGATCGATCACCGCGGAGGCGCAAGTGCGCGGTGCCTGCCTCGTCGTCACCAGCAACGCCGCGCGCTCGCAATCGTCCGCCAAGGCCTCCGGCCGCAGCGCCAGCGCGGCGAGCGTGGCATCGGCCATCGCAACCACGCAGCCGGTATCGTCACACGAGACACCCTCTGACAGCGTGGGATCGGAGGCAACCCGCGGATCGGCGTCGGCTGCGAGCCACTCTTTCATGAGAAACGCATCCTTGGCCGTCCGCATCAAATGCAGCCGTCCGTCCGCGCCGCGGACGGCGACGTTGCGGCCGTCGCCAGAGATCAGGATATCGGGCTGCGGCACAACGAGCACCCAGATCACCGAGAGTGCCAGCACGGCAGCACCCGACCAGCGCAGCGGCGTGCGCAACAATCCCATCAGGATGATGCCAATGCTCGCTGCGATCAATGGCCCAATTCCGAACGCAGCCATCCGCCCGATGGCTCCCGGCAGTGCCGCGACCCATCGCGTGACCGCGATCATCCAGTCGATGCCGAGCCCCATCAGCCACCAGAAGAAGCCGTCGAAGCCGAACGGCATTGCGGCAAGACCAAGCAGCCCCGCCGGCATCACCAGCGCCGAGACCACCGGCATCGCCGCGAGGTTGGCGAGCACGCCGTAAGGCGTGACGCGGTGGAAGTGAAAGGCGGCGTACGGCGTGGTCGCAAGCCCCGCGACCAGCGATGCCAAAACCAGCGTCACTATTTCCCGACCGCCCCACAGAGCCACACGCGCGCCCGCCGAGCTATCGGGCGTGGCAAACAGGCGCGGCATGCCGATCTGTACCAGCGCGACAAGCCCGAGCGTTGCCGCAAACGACATCTGGAAGCTCGGATGCACCAGCGCTTCCGGCGCGATCGCCAGCACGATCAGCGCCGCGACCGCCAACGTGCGGAACGTGATGGCGCGGCGGTCGACCATCACGGCGATCAAGACCACGGCGGTCATGAAGTACGAGCGTTGGGTCGCGACTTCGGCGCCCGACAGCAACAGATAGAAAGTGGCTGCGGCCAGCGCCGCCGCCGCGGACCATTTCTTGATCGGCGCGCTGATGGTCAGGCCGGGGACCAGCGCCAGCAGCGCGCGGACGACGAAGAACACGACGCCGGCAACCACCGCCATGTGGTAGCCGGAGATCGACAGCACGTGGCCGAGGCCGGAGATGAACATCGCGTCGTTGACCGGCTCGGTGATGGCGTCACGCCGCCCGGTCAACAGCGCCGTTGCGATGGCGCGCTTGTCGCCCTCGAGCGTCGTTCGTATCCGCGCATCGATCGCGTCGCGCAAGCCTTGCATGAAGGCCGCATAGCGCAAGGCGAGGCCGCCGCTCACCGGCGGCTCAACGGTTTTGATTGCGCCCATGGCGAAACCGGACGCCCCGATGCCTTGAAAATAGATGTCGCGAGAGAAATCGTAGCTGCCGGGCCGCAATGGCGCGAGCGGCGGCTGCAATCGCGCTTTCAATTCGACGAAGCTGCCGACCTCCGGCGCCGTGCCTTTCCTGACCGATAGCCGGACGCGATCGAGCTTGATCTGCCCGCGGGGGCTTTCCATCTCTGCGACCCGCAGAACAAAGCGATCGGTGCGCTCGCGGACATCCCGTGTCTCGACGAAGCCCGACAGCGTGACCGAATAAGCCGGTCTTGCCAGCACGGCGTGCGCAAGACGCGCGGTTCTCAAGGTCGCCACCGCAAACCCGGCGGCGACCGCGGCGATCATGATCGCGACCGGGAATAGCTTGTGCCGCCGAAGAAAAACGGCAGCCGCACAGAACGCAACCGCGGCGGCCGCGGCAACGGTGAGCACCGGCTCGTGATCCGCTGCAAAATAGAAGGCGATCCCGGTGCCGAAGGCGACGGGTACCCACGGCAACAGCCGCCCGGCGCCGGCTTCGGCACGAACCCATTCACGCAAGGTTTCGACGAACGACGACCAGGCCCGAAAGCCTGATGGCGCAAACGGACCGGCCTGCGTGGCGCCGCGCGGCGGCCAGGTGCCGGCGATGCCTTGGGCGCGATGTGGCGCCCCCTCCCGCTCGGCCATGCCGTTACACCTTTACGATCCCTTGCGGGTGTTAAGGCTACCGGAAGCTGTTATCAGCGCGATGGGGATTATATACTTGACACCACACGCCCCAGCATGTAGTTCCGCCGCTGCGGAAGGCGAACAGCCGGAAGCTGGCGCGCCCGTTACTTCTTTTTGTCCCCCTCATCGAGAAAGGGCAGAAGCCCACTCAATAATCCAAAGGGAACTAGAGCATTGGGATCGGAAGCTGTTTTCGGCTTCGGAGGTGGCAGACTGGATAGTGGAATCCCTTGAGGCTGATTGAGTAACCCGAACAGGCCTCCCATTTTGGAGGTGCGGACCTGATACCTCTTCATCCGGCTTTTGTGCGCGTTGGATTGGGCTCCGTATCTCTTTTTGCTCATGAAGCGGATGCTGCTCAAGCAGAGAGATACGTAGCGCCATTTGGGCTCAAATCGCGATGCTTTGGCAATTTGTCGTTTCGACCCTTTGGGGGCAGTTAGTCGAGCTAACTCGTCCGCAATATAAGGGTGTTCAAAGCCAATCAGGTGCGCGCTCCGGGGCATGGCGACCAGTGAATCCGATTGATGGCGACCACCATTTCCGATCGATGACGACCACCTGTTCCGGTCGATGGCGACCAGGGCAACAGGGCTGTGGACGGGCGTGATGAACGCCGTTGGGTGATCCGCGAATCAGCCGGACCTCGCTCCTTTTTCCAGAGGAGCGGGAATGGCCCAATCGAGATTACCCATGCGCAAGATCCGGGATGTGCTGCGGCTGTCGGCGGCCGGTCGGTCCAAGCGTCAGATCGCAGCGAGCCTGGGCATCGGCCCGACCGCTGCTGGGGCGTGCCTCCGCCGGGCGCGAGAAGCCGGTATCAGTTGGCCACTGCCCGACGATCTCGGCGACGCCGCGCTGGAACGCCGCCTGTATCCGGCGCCTGCGGTCGCGGCCAAGGACTGGCGGTCGCTGCCGGACTGGCCAGCGGTCCATCGCGAGTTGCGCCGCAAGGGCGTGACGCTGCAACTGGTATGGGAGGAGTACCGCGCGGCGCATCCCGACGGTTACAGCCGCAGCCGGTTTTGCGAACTGTATCGCGCCTGGGAAGGCCGGTTGTCACCCACGATGCGGCAGGCGCACGTGGCCGGCGAGAAGCTGTTCGTCGATTATGCCGGCACGACGATTGACGTCGTCGATGCCGCGACGGGGGAGGCGCATGCTTGTCAGCTGTTCGTCGCAGCCCTCGGCGCGTCGAGCTACACCTATGCAGAGGCGACATTCACACAGACCCTGCCCGACTGGATTGGATCGCATACGCGCGCGTTCGCCTTCTTCGATGGCGTGCCGGCGATGGTGGTATCCGACAATCTGCGCTCCGGCATCACCAAAGCCTGCTTCTACGAGCCGGGTGTCAATCGAGCCTATGCCGAGATGGCGGCGCACTACGACACGGCGATCGTGCCGGCACGGCCGAGGAAGCCGCGCGACAAGGCCAAGGTCGAAGTCGCTGTGCAGGTTGCAACGCGCTGGATTATCGCCAAGCTCAGGAATGCTGCCTTTTTCTCGCTTGCGGACTTGAACGGGGCGATCCGCGATTGCGTGACCGTGCTGAACGACCGCGTGTCCCGGCATCTGGGCAGCAGCCGCCGGACGCTGTTCGACACGACTGATAGACCAGCTTTGAAGCCGCTACCGACGGCACCTTACGTCTACGCCGAATGGAAGCAGTGCAAGGCCGGCCTCGATTATCACGTCGAGGTCGAGAAGCACTACTACTCGGTGCCGCATGGGTTGCTGCGCGAGACGCTGTGGGCGCGGATCACCGCGCGTACCGTCGAGCTGTTCCATCGCGGCAATCGCGTCGCGGTCCACGTGCGTTCGTCGTCCAGCCGCAAACACACGACCGTGCGCGAGCATATGCCATCGAGCCATCGACGCTATGCTGACTGGACACCGGAACGTATCCAGCGGCGAGCGAACGAGATCGGGCCAAAGACGTCGGCACTCATCGAGATCATCTTGCGCGAGCGTACGCATCCCGAGCAGGGCTTCCGCGCCACGATCGGTATCCTCCGGCACGCGACCAGCTTCGGATATGAGCGGCTGGAAGCGGCCTGCGCCCGCGCCCTCGAGATCGGCGCCCGCTCGTACACTTCGGTCACCTCGATCCTGAAGACCAACCTCGATCGCCGACGGCCTGACCCCGCCACGGACGGGCCGGCGATAGTTCATTCCAACATCCGTGGCCCCCGCTACTTCCACTGAGGAGACGACAACAATGCTCACACACCCAACCCTCGACCAGCTCCGAGCCTTGCGGCTCGACGGCATGGCCGACGCCTTCGTCGAACTGCAATCGCAAGACCGTGCCAAGGATCTCGCACCCGCCGAATGGCTGGCGCTGATGGTCGATCGCGAGGCGACCCATCGCGGCACGCAGCGGTTCAAAAGCCGGCTGCGCAATGCGAAGCTGCGCCACGGCCAGGCGTCGATCGAGGACGTCGATTACCGCAGCCCGCGCCGTCTCGACAAAGCTCTCTTCCAGCAACTGGCCGCCGGCCGCTGGATTGCCGAGCATCGCAACCTGCTGGTAACAGGGCCGTGCGGCGTCGGAAAGTCATGGCTCAGTTGTGCGCTCGCACAAAAAGCCTGCCGTGATGGCTACACCGTGCATTATGCGCGCGTGCCGCGACTATTCGCCGACCTCGAACTGGCGCACGGTGACGGCCGCTTCGCACGCCTGTTCCGCACCCTCACCAGGGCCGATCTGCTGATCCTCGATGACTGGGGACCTGATCGGCTCTCAGCCAACCAGCGGCGCGACCTCATGGAAATTGTTGAAGACCGCTACGGTGCCGGCTCGACGCTGATCACCAGCCAGCTACCGGTCGAGGCATGGCATGACGTTATCGACGAACCAACCTTCGCTGACGCCATCCTCGATCGCCTCGTGCACAATGCCTACCGTCTTGCGCTCGACGGTCCGTCAATGCGCGATCCGAAGATGTCCAGGTCGGACACCGCGGGACCGGTCGCGGAAATGGCGGATGCTACGGCCACAAAGTCGGCGAAGGCCGTCAAAAAATGACCACCGTCACCGCTGCCCGCCCGTCCGCGGCGCTGCGTCTGACTCGTGGCGGTCACTCCGCGCCGCGCTCGGGCTCCACCTGACGCTTGACCGAAACCGCGAATACTGAGATCAAAACCTGCATCCAACGGCGCCATCTCGCTCATGCGCCGCCCTGGTCGTCATCGACCGGATCAAGTGGTCGCCATGCGTCGGAATCCATGGTCGCCTTCACCGGAATGCGCAGTGAGGAGCCTACTACTTCTTTCAGAACCGCGTTGGCGCCTCCGTAGATGCGCTGCACGCGACTATCGGCCCACATGAGCGCAATCGGCGATTCCTGCATATAACCATACCCGCCGTGTAGTTGTAACGGAATCGAGTCGACCATCGATAAATTGCTGAATGCAATTGTCCACAAATAGTCGTCCGTGAAGAACCCGGACTTCAGCTTGGGACGAACTGAAGTCGGAGGTTGAGCCGAACGAGGATTTGGCGCAACAAGAGCTGCAGCCAGCGGATGAGACGCCGGAAGTTGTAGCCAGCAGCGGCGAGGACGGCATTGATGGCGTCGCCTTGGCGGCGCCAGAGATAGTTTCGGCCCATTCGATGATCGGACTTGAGGTGGCCGATCACCGGTTCGTCGGCGCAGCTCGCGCTTGATCTGCGGGGTCACCCGCCGCTTCTGGCCTGATGTGAACACCCTGAACTTGTATTCTGGTGGTGCATTGTGGCCGCGGTAGCCTTTGTCGCCGAGGAGGCGCTCGATGATGTTGCCGATCAGCGCTTCCATCTCCGGGATGACGGTTTTGAGCGTATGGCCATCATAGGGATTGCCGGGCAGCGACTTCGCGTGGGTGACGAACTGACCACCCTTGGCGCGCGATAGCGTCGTGGCGACCGAGACCTTGACGCCGAACTCGTAGGGCCGGTGCGCCTTGCCCTTGCCGATGCATTCGACCTCGGGCGCATGCAGCGAATAGACCTTCGGTCCGCTCTGGTGCTGCTTCTGGTCGAGCACCCGTCGCGCCAGCGCCAGCATGCGCCAAGGACAATCTCACCAAGCAAGTCGGTACGGCCCTCGATCTTGCGGGCAATGTCGCGGATGACGCGGCCGAGATGGATTCGGAGCTTCTTCAAGGCACCGTTGGCATTGTGGGGCGCAAGCTCCATTTGCATAAGCCGGCGAACCGTCTTCCGAAAGAGGCTTGTCTCGTCGGTCATCTAGGGGAATTGTACCGTAGTGATGTCATGGTTCGGTCTCGAATTACAGCCGTGGCAGCTGAGCTTCCGACGATCTCGCACCAATCACAAAGGTAGCCCCCAGCGGAATCTCTGACGCACCCTCTCGGATGCTACGATGCCGCATCGCCAGCGCTTTTGGCAAGAGTACCTTTCCAACTTTCCGGTGGTCGGCACACTTGACTGCATGATAACACCATTTGCTTGCGCAATCTGGGTGGAGAAAGTGGACGCATAGAAGCGGCTGCACGCTCATCGCATTCCACTGCATAAAAACAGGATCAGGTTACGGTACGATGGCATTAGCTCACGACCAGGAACTTGGGCTCTCTCTACGTACCCTCGCGCCGCCCGGCATAATTATTGGCCATCGACTAATAACTGCCGGTGATGAGCATGCGCTGTTGCCCGAGGAGGCAAGTGCATTTGAGCGCAGCGCAGTTCGAGTACGACGCGCTAGCGGAGCCGCTCGTATAGTTGCACGGGCCCTCCTCCATCGGTTGGGACACGAAATGACGGCCCTGCCGAAGTCGCACGGAGGCGCGCCGATCTGGCCCACAGGTATTGTAGGCTCTCTTGCGCATGATTCCCGGGTCGCCGTTGCCGCGATTGGCACTTCTGAAAACCTGGAGGGCGTGGGTATAGATGTAGAGCCCGCCGAAATTCTATCAGCCGATTTGCTACACCTCGTGACAACGCCGCGAGAACGAGCAAGGATCGAATCTGATCCCTATCAAGGTCGATTGTTCTCGTAGCGAAGGAGGCTGCCTACAAAGCAGTCTATCCGCTAGACCATGCGTTCCTTGGCCATCAAGACGTCGAAATCGATCTCACTGCTCAGGAGGCAACCTTGCGCAGCGGTCGGGTCGTTAAACTCAGATTTTGTATTTCCACACATCTGGTAGCGCTGGCCTTTCTTCCCTCCTAGTCGCTGATTGCCTTGATCAGGCCGTTCGATTGATTTCTCGATCCACCGGGAAATTGGCCGAAGAGCACTGGGCTCCGACCACAGCGGCGAACGGTGGCCATGATGCAGTTCTGTTGAGACGGCATGGCCCAACGGTCTTCCATCAATCAGGCTTGTTGTAAAAACAGATCAATGTATTGTATGAATATTTGCAAGGCTTGTTAATATTTAACGCGAGGCAGGATTAACTCCTATCAAAAAGAGCGACCTTTCGATGGTGGCCTTTAACGACCTAATGTGTTGATAAACAATAGGAAACCGGTTCAAATCCTTGGTTTCGTAGATAATGTCTAGTTCGGCGTAAATTAAATCGGAATGTTCGGCGGAGAAACTGCCGGTAATAATCAAAAGACAGCGAGGGATTGCTTTGTGCGGCTTTGTCGGGATTTTTGAGTTCGAGGAACCGCTCGAGTCTGTGCGCACCCGCGCGCTAGAAATGGCGAAGACGATCAGACATCGTGGACCGGACTGGAGCGGAATATACGCGAACGACTGCGCAGTACTCGCCCACGAGCGACTCTCCATTGTTGACGTGGAGCACGGTGCGCAACCCCTTCTCGATGTCACTGCTGGCCGCGCACTGGCGGTAAACGGCGAGATTTACAATCATGTTGCGCTGCGCGAAAAGCTGAAGCGGCCCCACGCATGGAAGACGAAATCAGATTGTGAGATTATTCTGTACCTCTACGATGAGTATGGGCCTGCGCTGTGCGAAATGCTCAGCGGGATTTTCGCATTCGCTCTCTTCGACGAGGAGACGCATGACTTCTTCATGGCACGAGACCACGTAGGCATCGTTCCTCTTTACATAGGATGGGGCAGCGACGGCACGACCTACGTGGCGAGCGAGATGAAGGCTCTAGACTGGGTATGCGAGTCAGTCCAAGAGTTTCCGCCGGGACACTATTATACGGGGAACGAAAAAAGGTTCGTCAAATGGTACGATCCTGCGTGGGCTCGCACCGTGCCTACGGAAAAAGTCTCCTTGAAA